>Ga0075368_10000296_pt1 | contig 14347 bp, 11 predicted proteins | sample EndMethybrTD3033_FD_71518 | JGI IMG/M metagenome (GOLD analysis project Ga0075368, IMG submission 71518) | Populus endosphere microbial communities from Tennessee, USA - Endosphere MetaG P. TD hybrid TD303-3 | ecosystem: Host-associated > Plants > Roots > Endosphere | place: USA: Tennessee... | reverse complement strand
GGCCGAACACCGCGTCGAGCACGTCCTCGACGTCGACTGCGCCGGTCACGCGACCGAGCGCGTCCGCCGCGCGCCGCAGGTCCTCCGCACCGAGCTCGGTGGCGCCTGCCGGCTGAGCAAGCGCGGCACGGAGCGATCCCAGCCCCTGCTCGAGATGGCAGCGGTGCCGTGCCTGCGTCAGGGCGGGTGCCTCGTCGGACCCGATGCGGGCGCGGGCCGCGTCGGCCAGCAGCCCGGTGAGCACGTCGATGCCCTGCCCGGTAACCGCCGACACACGGATCGTTTTCGCGACCGGCGGCAGCCGACCGGCGTCGACCAGATCGGCCTTGCTCAGCACCACCAGCTTGTCCACGCCCACATCGGGCATGCCGACGCTGTCCCCGCCCTGCGCGTTGCTCGCATCGACCAGCCACACCACCAGGTCGGCTTGGCCGGCCCGCTGCAGCGCTCGGCGAATTCCCTCCTGCTCGACCTTGCCGGCCGCCTCGCGGATGCCCGCCGTATCGCTGACCACCACCGGCAGCCCCTTAAGATCGAGCTTCACCTCGATGATGTCGCGCGTCGTCCCCGCCTCGTCCGAGACGATCGCCACATCGCGCCGCGCCAGCGCATTGAGCAGACTCGACTTGCCCGAGTTCGGCGCACCCGCCAGCACCACATGGAAGCCGTCGCGCACCAACTCGCCGCGATGGCCGTCATCGAGATGCCTGGCGATGGCATCGCGCAGCGCCGCGACTCTCGCCCGCGACATCCCCTCCGCATCGCGCGCAACATCGCCTTCGTCGGAGAAATCGATTGCCGCCTCCAGCAGCGCCAGCGCCTCGATCAGCTCGTCCCGCCAGCCGCCGTACAGCCGCGCCAGCGCACCATCGGCCTGGCGCAACGCCTGGCGACGCTGCGCCGCCGTCTCGGCATCGATCAGATCGGCCAGCCCCTCGACGCCGGTCAGGTCGAGCTTGCCGTTTTCGAAAGCGCGCCGCGCGAACTCGCCGGGCTCCGCGAGCCGGCACCCTTGGATGCTGCCGATGGCCTCGAACACGCCGGCGACCACGGCCCGGCCGCCATGCACCTGCAGCTCGGCCATGTCCTCGCCGGTCTCGCTCTTGGGCGCCGGGAACCACAGCACCAGCGCCTGGTCCAGCACCTCGCCGCTGACGGGATTGCGGATGGTGCGGAAGGCGGCGAAGCGCGGCTTCGGCATCGGCGCCGCCATGCGCTCGACGACCACACCCGCATTCGGCCCGGAAACGCGGATGACCGCGACCCCGGCCCGCCCGTGCCCGCTCGACTGCGCAAAGATGGTATCGCCGCTAGTCATTCCTGCTTCGACCTCGAGGCCTGACATTGAAGTCTAGCTTCGTTCGGAAGTTGGCTGAACCGTAGCTCAAACACCAAACCTGTCATCCTCGGGCTTGTCCCGAGGATCCAGCCATCCACGAACGCCGGAGCAAGCGGTGGATGGATGGTCGGGACACGCCCGACCATGACACACCCTCGTAGACACCTGCGCCAGACTCACCCCGGCCAAAGCAGGCTGACCAGGAAGCGCGCCGCTACCGCCAGCAGGAACACGGCGAACGCGATCTCCAGCTGCCGCTTCGGCAGGCTATGCGTCAGGCGTGCGCCGAGCGGAGCCACCAGACTGGCGATCGGCGCCATCAGCACTACTCCGATGATCGACACGAAACCGATCGACAGCGGCGGCAGCTGCGCCAGGTGCGGCAGGCCGGCCAGCATGTAGCCGATGCTGCCGGCCACCGTGATCGGCACGCCGATCCCGGCCGAGGTGGCAATCGCGTTGTGCAGCGGCTGGCCATACAGGGTCAGCACGATGGTCGACAGCGACCCGCCGCCGACGCCCATCAGCGAGGAAGACAGCCCGATCAGGAAACCGCTGGCCCGCATCATGCCCGGCCCCGGCAGCGTCGATGCGATCACCCAGCTGCGGTTGCTCAGCATCTTGGCCGCGATCAATCCGGCAATCAGCACGAACGCGATCTTGAACACGCCGGCCGGCGCATAGGCGGCGATCACCGCCCCAGCCGCCACTCCGGCCACCACCGGCCCGATCCAGGCACGCATGATGCCCGGGATCACGAAGCCCCTCGCCTTGTGCGCGCGGTAGGAACTGATGCTGGTCGGCATGATGATGGCGAGCGAGGTGCCGACGCACAGCTGCATGCGCACCGCCTCCGGCACCTCGAAGATGCGAAACAGCTCGAACAGCACCGGCACGATCACCGCGCCACCGCCCACGCCGAACAGCCCGGCGAACAGGCCGGTTGCGATGCCGGCGACGCCGATCGCCGCCGCGAGCCAAACGATCTCGCTCACCGGATGTCCGAGGATCATGGGATTGTTTCGATGCGGTGAGCTGAAGAAGACCGTGGGCAAGCTGCAGGAAGAACCCGTCATCCCGGAACGCGCGCAGCGCTCGGGCTTGTCCCGAGGGCCAGCGCGTATCCGGGACCCCGCCAACCTACACGTCTCCAGCGCCGCCGTCTGCTCTTGGCACGTGCCCCGATCGGCGCGCTCCGACGTCATCCCCGCGCAGGCGGGGACCAACGCAACCATCCACGAGCAATTGGCTCGCGAACGTGGATGCCCGCCTCCGCGGGCATGACCCACGACGGGATGTTTCACGTGAAACAGTCGCGGTGCAGCGCCGCTTGCATCGATGGCATCCCGGAATTCGCGCCAGCGAATATCCGGGACCCCTAACCGAGCAGCGACCTAGTGCTGGGTCCCGGCTCTGAGCTGCGCTCAGGCCGGGATGACGGACTATGCGTGTCTCCAATCCATGACCTTTGATCGGCCCGTGCGTTATCGTTATGGGTGGAGCACAGGAGGCCCCCATGCCCACGACACCCCCCGGCGAAAACCGCCTCGGCCGCGAGACTAGCCCCTACCTCCTGCAGCATCAGGACAACCCCGTGCACTGGTGGGCGTGGGGCCCCGAGGCGCTCGCCGAAGCCAAGGCCACCAACAAGCCGATCCTGCTGTCGGTCGGCTATGCCGCCTGCCACTGGTGCCACGTCATGGCGCACGAGAGCTTCGAGAGCGCCGACACCGCCGCGGTCATGAACGAGCTGTTCGTGAACATCAAGGTCGACCGCGAGGAGCGCCCCGACATCGACGCCATCTACATGCGCGCGCTGCACTCCCTCGGCGAACAGGGCGGCTGGCCGCTCACCATGTTCCTGGACGGCCAGGCGCGACCGTTCTGGGGCGGCACCTACTTCCCGCCCACGCCCCGCTATGGTCGCCCCGGGTTCCCCGACGTGCTGCGCGAGGTCTCCCGCATCTATCGCGAGGAGCCCGACAAGGTCGCGCACAACGCCGGCCTGCTGGTCGAAGCCCTGAAGGAGCGGCTGCCGTCCGGCACCGCCAACGTCAATGACGAGGTTCTGTCCGACCTGACTGCACGCATGGTCGGCGCCGTCGACGGCCTGCACGGCGGCCTGTCCGGCGCGCCGAAGTTTCCGCAGTGGAGCTTCTTCTGGCTGCTGTGGCGCGGCGCCATTCGTTACGGCCACGCGCCGGCGCGCCAGGCGGTCGAGATCACCCTCGCCAACATCTGCCAGGGCGGCATCTACGATCACCTCGGCGGCGGCTTTGCCCGTTACTCGGTCGACGCACGCTGGCTGGCGCCGCACTTCGAGAAGATGCTCTACGACAACGCCCTGCTGATGGACCTGATGTGCGAGGTCTATCGCGAGGGCGGCAACCAGCTCTACGCCCGCCGCATCGACGAGACCGCACAATGGCTGCTGCGCGAGATGATCGCCGAGGGCGGCGGGTTCGCTGCCTCGCTCGATGCCGACAGCGAAGGCGAGGAAGGCAAGTTCTACGTCTGGACCAAGAGTGAGATCGTCGAGGTGCTGGGCGAGGCCGATGCGGCGATCTTCTGCGCGGCCTACGACGTCACTGATGCCGGCAACTGGGAAGGTCACACCATCCTCAATCGCCTGCACAACCTCGACCTCGGCTCACCGGAGCAGGAGACTGCGCTCGCCGCCATGCGCGCCAAGCTGCTCGCCCGCCGCGCCGGCCGCATCCGCCCCGGCTGGGACGACAAGGTGCTGGCCGACTGGAACGGGCTGATGATCGCCGCGCTCGCCCACGCCGCCCGCGTGTTCGAACGCCCCGAGTGGCTCGCCGCCGCCGAGACCGCGTTCAAGTTCGTGCAGGAGCGCATGCAGGACGGCGGCGGACGCCTGATCCACTCCTACCGCGCCGGCCAGGCCAAGGCACCGGCCACCGCCAGCGACTACGCCAACATGATCTGGGGCGCGCTCCGTCTCTACCAGGCCACCAACTCGCCGGCCTACCTGGAAACCGCCGAGCGCTGGTGCAGCGTGCTCGAGCGCCACTATTGGGTCGCCGACGGCGGCGGCTACGCTTTCACCGCCGACGACACCCCGGACGTCATCGTGCGCATGCGCGGCGCCCATGATGACGCCACGCCCAACGCCAATGCGATCATGCTGTCGAATCTGATCGCGCTGCACCTGCTCACCGGCAAGCAGGCCTACCTCGACCGCGCCATGGCCATCCCGCAGGCCTTTGCCGCCGACCTCGGCAAGAACACGCTCGGCCACTGCGGCGTGCTGGCCGGCGCCTTCGACCTGATCGCGCCCCAGCAGGTGGTGGTTATCAAAACGGCGGACGAGGCCGCCTCGGTGCAGCTGGCCCGCGCCATGCTGCGCTTGTCGTTGCCCGGCGCTGTACAGCAGGTGGTGGGCAGATCCCAGCTTCCCTCGAGCCCGGCGCTCGCTGGCAAGACGACCGTCGATGGACAACCAACAGCCTACGCCTGCCTTGGCCCGACCTGCTCGCTGCCCGTCACGAACGCCGACGCCTTCGCAGATTTGCTGCGCACGCAGCGTCAGGCAAGCAAGCAAGCCTGACGCTCAGGCCCGTCATCCCGGAGGTGGCGTCATGCTGGAAGCATGCCTCCGGCATGACGACGATCCGGGACCCAGTGTCAAAGGCGGGCCGCAAGCTTACTGCAGGTACGGGCAGAGACGCTTCTCGCCGCCGTAGGTCGTGTACAGGCCGGTCCGCCACTCGAACGACCGGAAGCTCTCGGCGCACAGCACACGCGGATCGCCAGCGTAACCAGTCGGGCGATAGTACGGTCCGCTATAGGCATAGTCGTCGTAGTAGTAGCCGGGCCGCGGCCGGTAGTAGCTGTCGGCAATGATAGCGCCGGCCACGATGCCGGCCCCGATGCCAAGTCCGATATAGGGTCCGCGGCGATAGCCGTAACCGCGATACCCATAGCCGCCGCCATATCTGTACCCGTAGTAGCCCCCGCGGTATCCGACCTCGGTGACATCCGAGGGCGATTGCGCCGCCTGCGCCCTTACCGGTTCCGACGCCCCCGTCATCGGCGCGGCTTGCGCCGAAACGAGCGTCATGAGCATTACTGCGGCCGCCGCCGACAGCATCTTCCAGGTCGACATGAACCCCTCCTTTGCTAGCGATCACCGCCCGGCGCCCGCCGGATCGGCCACCCGCGATTCGCAACTCTCCAAAGCAATAAGACGTTGGTGTGTCAGGGGTTCCGTCGTCTGCGCAGGTTGGTTGTGTTGTGCGATCACCTTCGTGTGAGGTTGGTAACAGTCGGTAACAGCCCGTGTCGAGATCGCGCCCTACAACTCCCGCACACGGTTTGTTTCTTCTCTCGGACTGTCCGCCCGAACCCTCGATTGAGCGCTCGCGGAGTCGACCGCGAAAGCGCCTCCGGACTCTCGCGACGGCAGAGTGGACCTGCCGGCATCGCAACACCGCAGCCATTGCTGCCAGCCGTTGCCGCGCGCTAGGTTTCCCCGACAAAACCATTCGAGGAAGCGCAGCATGGGCAAAAAAATCGCCATCGTCGGAGCAGGCGCGGTCGGCGGCTACGCCGGCGCCCACATGGTGCAGGCCGGCGAGGACGTCACCTTCATCGACCCCTGGCCCGAGCACGTCGAGCACATGCGCAAGCATGGGCTGCGCGTCACGCACGCCAAGGACGTCGCCGAATTCACGGTGCCAGTGCGCGCCCTGCACATCACCGACGTGCAGCAGCTGGCCAAGGAACAGCCGGTCGACATCGCCTTTGTTTGCATGAAGGCCTACGACACCGCCTGGTCTACCACGATGATCAGCCAATACCTGGCGCCCGACGGGTACGTCGTCTCGCTGCAGAACTGCATGAATGAGGAGACCGTCGCCGGCGTGATCGGCTGGGGCAAGACGGTCGGCTGCATCGCCAGCCTGATCACCGTCAACCTGCCGGCCCCCGGCCATATCCACCGCGGCGCCGCCAAGCACGGTGCCAAGCACACCGTGTTCCGCGCCGGCGAGGTGCATGGCCGCATCACCCCGCGCGCCGAGGAGGTGTGCCGCCTGGTCGCCTACGCCGACAGCGCCAAGGTCACCGACAACCTGTGGGGCGAGCGCTGGTCGAAGTTGGTCGCCAACGTGATGGGCAACGGCCTGTCCGCCTGCACGGGCCTGTCCGGCGGCGATCTGGTGCGCAACGATACCCTGCGCCGTTTCTCGGCCCGGCTCGGCAGCGAGGCGATCCGCGTCGGCCAGGCGCTGGGCTACGCGCTGGTCGACATCCAGCGCATGTCGCCCGAGTCCATTGCGCGCGCCGGCGAGGGGGATGAAGCCGCCGCGCGTGCCTATGACGAGAACCGCTTCGAATACGCCAGCCACACGTCCGACGAGCAGCGACCATCGATGGGCCAGGACATGCAGAAGGGCCGCCGCACCGAGATCGAGTATCTGAACGGGCTGGTGGTCCGCGAGGGTGAGAAGCTCGGCCTCACCTGCCGCGCCAATGCGGCGCTGACCGACATCGTCAAGCGCGTCGAGCGGGGCGAGCTCGCCCCCGACCCGCGTCACATCACCGAGCTGCGCCTGAATTGAAGCGCACGCACGGCACGTCGCAGGCTCTCACCTCTCCCAGCTCGCAACCCCAAAAAGCAGAAGGGCCCTTTGCAGGGCCCTTCAAATTCCCCCGTCTCAAGCGCTGACGGCTACCACTTCGTCTTCATGCTTACCGAGACGATGTCCGCGCTCTGATCGGCCTGCCCCGTGAAAGTCAGCGTGTTGTTCAGATTGCTACGCTGGATCGGCGCATCATCAAAGAAGATGTGCGTGTAGGCGAAGTCGAACGAAAGCTTGTCGGACCACTTGTAGGTCGCGCCGCCGCTGACCCACCAGCGATCGCTGTCCGGCACCGACAGGAGCCGCTCGGACGCGTTCTGAATTGGTGATTTCTCGAACGCAACGCCAGCCCGTGCCGTCAGTTTGGCGCTCATGTCGTACTCGATACCCACTGAGTACAACCAGCTATCGTGCCAATGGCCATCCAGTGAACGCCCGGTTCCCACAATTGGAATGCTGTCAAACCGGCTCCAATTGGTCCATTCGACCGTTCCCAGCAGCCTTGTGTGCGGAGCTATGGCCTGTCGAATGCTCAGAGTGGCAATTTCCGGCGTCTCGAGGCTCAGACTGATGGGCACCACAGCACCACCCGTGGCGGTCGGACCCTTCAGAGTACCGTCCATGTCATGGGTGATGCTCGACCTAAATCCGAGTCCGATGCTCGTTGATTTGTTGGGTTGCCAAAGGATGCCCGCCGTGAAACCGACCGCGAGATTGTCGTCGGCCTCCGCAATCGCTGTTGTCGCGGCACCGTCCGCGAACTTGAGGGTCAGCTTTGCATACTCGAGCTGTACGCCTGCACCGATGAACAGACCCGGAGCTAGTTGATAGCTCACGGTCGGTGCAGCATTGGCCGTGAACAATTTCGACGTTTGAGCAACCGGCGAGCCGCGCCAGAAATAGTCGTCCGGTTTGGTTGCCAAGCCGAACGGCGAGTTGATCGAGAGTGCGAGTACCAGATCCTTGTTGAACCGGTAGGAGGCGTAGCTCGCAGGGATCGCAGCTATGCTGCCGATCTCGGTAGACGTCGGCCCGATGGGAAAGCCGGGGGTGATGCCGGATACTTCAGCGTTGGGTATCAGCACCGCCAAGTGGCTTTCCGTGTAGAACCCCCAGCCGGCAATGCCAGCGGCCGCTGGGTTCCAGAACATGGAGCTGAGGTCGTAGCCAGCCGCCGATCCGGCGAAGGACGAGCCTTGCGCTGACGTGGACTGTTCCCGAACCGCCAAGCCACCGGCTTGGGCGGCCACGGCGCCCATCGCAAGCGCGCTCGCCGCTACAACTAACGCCTGGGCAGAGGTACGAACACTACTCATCACGGAACCCCCCGATACCTACGCAACGTCTTCTGCTCAAAGTTGTAAGGGGGGGCGGCGCGTTGACGCAATGGTAAGGTGCCCAAATTGAGGCCATGCCGATCAGGAATTGGGCGTCAATGTGTCCTCTGCGTAACAGCTGCAACTCGAGCGCAAGCTGGGCTGGATTCTCCGGAAATTGTCACGGCACGGTGCAATTTATCAGCGAACACAACGCCATACGCAGCAAGGGCGGCCCGGAGGGGCCGCCCCAGTGACCAGATATCCCCAGCCGTCCGCCGGCTGAGGACATCGCTTGCGAATCAGTTCTTGCCGGAGGTCATCGAGTTGAAGAAGTCGCCGTTGGTCTTGGTCGAACGCAGCTTGTCGACCAGAAACTCGATGGCATCCATGGTGCCCATCGGGTTCAGGATGCGGCGCAGCACGTACATCTTCTTGAGCTGATCCGGCGGCACCAGCAGCTCTTCCTTGCGCGTCCCGGAGCGGGCGATATCGATGGCCGGGAACACCCGCTTGTCGGACACCTTGCGGTCCAGCACGATTTCCGAGTTACCGGTTCCCTTGAACTCTTCGAAGATCACCTCGTCCATGCGGCTGCCGGTGTCGATCAGCGCCGTGGCGATGATGGTCAGCGAACCGCCTTCCTCGATGTTGCGCGCGGCGCCAAAGAACCGCTTCGGCCGCTGCAGGGCGTTAGAGTCGACGCCGCCGGTCAGCACCTTGCCCGATGAGGGCACCACGGTGTTGTAGGCCCGGCCGAGCCTGGTGATGGAGTCCAGCAGGATCACCACGTCGCGCTTGTGTTCGACCAGGCGCTTGGCCTTCTCGATCACCATCTCGGAGACCTGCACGTGTCGGGTCGGTGGCTCGTCGAAGGTCGAGGAGATCACCTCGCCCTTCACCGAGCGCTGCATATCGGTGACCTCTTCAGGCCGCTCGTCGATCAGCAGCACGATCAGGTAGCACTCGGGGTGATTGGACGTGATGGAATGGGCGATGTTCTGCAGCAGCACGGTCTTGCCGGTACGCGGCTGCGCGACGATCAGTGCACGCTGTCCGAGGCCGAGCGGCGAGACGATGTCGATCACGCGCGGCGAGAGATCCTTGATGGTCGGATCCTCGATTTCCATCTTCATCCACTTGGTGGGATAGAGCGGCGTCAGGTTGTCGAAGTGCACCTTGTGGCGCTGCTTCTCGGGGTCCTCGAAGTTGATCTTGTTGACCTTCAGCAGCGCGAAGTACCGCTCGCCTTCCTTGGGGCTGCGGATCTGGCCTTCGACGGTGTCGCCGGTCCTGAGCGCGAAGCGCCGGATCTGCGAGGGCGACACATAGATGTCGTCGGGACCAGGCAGGTAGTTGGCATCGGGTGAGCGCAGGAAGCCGAAGCCGTCCTGCAGGATCTCGACCACGCCGGTGCCGATGATGTCGGTATCTTTGGATGCCAGTTGCTTGAGAATGGCGAACATCAGCTCCTGCTTGCGCATGGCGCTGGCGTTCTCCACGCCGACCTCTTCCGCGAAGCTCAGCAGCTCCGTCGGGGTCTTAACCTTGAGGTCTTGGAGCTTCATCTCCTTGACAATGTCTTGCATAAGAAACTCTCTGGATATGGGCTGCGCGGCTGGGAGGCGGGGCTTTTAGGTGCGCGGAGCCGGAAAACGGGAGGGGGTCGCCGAACGGCGATCAGGGTATGTTGGGCGCCCGGGCCGCATGTGTAAGGCGATCCCGGAAACCGCGTCCGCCCGATGGGGGACGCTGACGATTCGCTATATATCACGTTGGAAGAAAAATAAAAGAACGACTGCGTGATGAAGTCTTAATTCTTGCAAGGCGATGCAGCCGGAGCCGGGGCCTAGAACGGCTTGACCACCACTAGCACGACGATTGCCACCATCAGCAGGGTCGGCACCTCGTTGGCGATGCGGAAGTACCTCGCCGGATGCTGGTTGCGATCCGCGGCGAACGCCTTGAACCACTTCACCAGCGCATGGTGGTAGCCGCTCAGCAAAATCACGAGCACCAGTTTCACAGCCAGCCAGCGGTCGTGCATCACGCCCATCTGCCAGGCCAGCAAGGGCCCCGTCACCCACACCACGATCATCGCCGGGTTCATGATCAGCCGCAGCAGCCGCCGTTCCATCACCTTGAAGGTTTCGGACTGCCTGGAGCCGGCCTCGGCCTCGCAGTGGTAGACGAACAGGCGCGGCAGATAGAGCAGCCCAGCCATCCACGAGATGACCGCCACGATATGCAGCGCCTTCAGCCACAGGATCATATTTGTCATCCCGGAATTCGCGTCAGCGAATATCCGGGACCCAGCGCCGTACCTTCGGCCGGTCTGGGTCCCGGCTCTGAGCTCTGCTCAGGCCGGGATGACACCTATCCCGACTATGCCGCCCTTACCAGCTCCACCAGACGCGCCACATTCTCCGGCGGCGTCTCGGGAACGATGCCATGCCCCAGATTGAAGATATACGGCACACCCTCCAGCCCTTTCAGGATGGCGCCGACCTGTCGCTCCAGCTCCGGCCCGCCGGCAACCAGCAGCAGGGGATCGAGATTGCCCTGCACGACCACGTTCTGCGCCTTCGCCAGGTCGGCCATATGCTCCGGCTCCATGGCGGTGTCGCAGCCCAGTCCCTGCACCTGGGTCAGCGCCGCGTAGCGCTGCGCCTTCTGTCCGGCGCCGCGCGGAAAGCCGATGATAGGCACGTCGGGATGTCTCGCCCGCACCGCCTCCACGATCCGCGCCGTCGGCTGCACGACCCACGTGTCGAACTCGGGAGGCGGCAGGCTGCCGGCCCAGGTATCGAAAATCTGCAGCGCATCGGCTCCCGCCGCGGCCTGCATCGACAGGTAGTCGACCGATGCATCGACCAGCAGATCGATCAGCTTGGAGAAGCCCTTCGGGTCGCGATAGGCCCATAGGCGCGCGTCGGCCTGGTCCGGCGTACCGCGACCCGCCACCATGTAGGTCGCAACCGTCCAGGGCGCGCCGCAGAACCCGATAAGAGCCGTTGCATTGGGAAGATCCTGCCGAAGCCGCGCCACCGTCTCGCACACGATGGCGAACCTGGACCGAGTCGCTGCCCCGTTCAATCGCTGAAGATCGCGCTCGCTGCGAACCGGCTCGAGCCGAGGCCCCTCGCCCTCCACGAACTCGACCTTCTGGCCCAGCGCATGCGGCACCAGCAGGATGTCGGCGAACAGGATGGCCGCATCGAAGCCGTAGCGCCGGATCGGCTGCAAAGTCACTTCGGCGGCCAGGGCAGGCGAATAGCACAGATCGAGAAAGCCGCCGGCCTTGGCGCGCACCGCCCGGTACTCCGGCAGGTAGCGTCCCGCCTGACGCATCAGCCAGATCGGCGGCGCCGTCAGGCACTGCCCAGCAAAAGGCGCCAGAAATCGTCGTTCGGTCGCTTTGTCCACTACGCTCATCGCCAATCATTCAATCATAAGAATCTAGATTCTGAATCTTGTTGTTTTGACTCTTAAGCCGTGGATTGCGGGAGCTGCGATGTTGGCACCATCTTGCCCACAGGTTGCGCGTTTCCGCTGGCCTGCAGCCCAAGCCTTGTGCCCATCACGGCCCATGAGCCACAAGGGTCGCCAAGCCTCTGACACGGCGAGACGGAATCTGCCATCGGCAGCTGGTCGCAGTCCCGACATCCTGTTGATAGCTGTTCAGCGCAGCCGGCACATCCACCCTGTAACCGTGGAGGACGAACCGCTGCTCGAAGCCCATCCCGGCCAGCCAACCTGTGCGCCGTTTTGTCGATAACCGCACACCCCCAGCTGCAATTCGGCAGCCTCGCCTTGGCAGTCTGCGCGAACTCTGGTCTTTTCAACAGATGACCAACCGGTTGCCCAGCTCCTTCCATCTGCACCTCATCTCGGACGCCACCGGCGAGACGCTGACCACCATGGCCAAGGCCGCCGCCGTGCAGTACTCGCAGGTGCGGCCGATCGAGCACGTGCACCCACTGGTGCGCACGGCCAAGCAGCTGGAGCGTGTCCTGAAGGAGGTCGAGCAGGCGCCCGGCATCGTTCTCTATACCATCGTCAACAAGGAGCTGATCGAGGTGATTGAGCAGCGCTGCCGCGACCTGAAAGTGCCGGCGCTGCACGTCCTGAAGCCGATCATGAACGTGTTCGAGTCCTACCTCGGCGCTCCGCAGACACCGGTGGTGGCCGGCCAGCACATCGTCGATGCCGACTACTTCCGCCGCATCGATGCGCTCAACTTCTCCATGGCCCACGACGACGGCCAGCTGCCGCAGGATCTCAACGCTGCCGACATCATTATCCTCGGCATCTCCCGCACCTCCAAGACGCCGACCAGCATCTATCTCGCCCAGCGCGGCTACAAGACCGCCAACCTGCCGCTGGTGCCCGGCATCGACCTGCCGCCGGCGCTGACCGAGCCGCATTCGGCCTTCGTCGTCGGCCTGGTGGCGAGCCCCGAGCGCATCGCCGAGATTCGCCGCAACCGCGTCCGCCTGATGTCGGACCGCAACCTCGACGACTACGTCGATCGCACCCAGATCGCCAACGAGATCAACTACTCGCGTCGCCTGTGCGCCCGCCACGGTTGGCCGGTCATCGACGTCACGCGCCGCTCCATCGAGGAGACCGCGGCAAGCATCATTCGCCTGCTGCATGACCGCGAGGAGGTGGGGCTGTCCGAGCCGAACGGGACCGAGGATGCGTGAGCTGGTTCTCGCTTCGACCTCGCCCTTTCGCCGGCGCATGCTGCAGGCGGCCGGTCTGTCGTTCAGCGCGGTTCCGCCTGAAGTCGACGAGGCGGTCCTGAAACGCGAACTTGCTTCGGTGCGCCCCCCGGCCGGCGCAAGCGATGTTGCCGGCGCCCTGGCGCGCGCCAAGGCGTTGGCCGTGAGTGCGTACATGCCGTCGGCCCTTGTGATCGGTGCCGACCAGGTGCTGGCACAGGGCGACGAATTGTTCGACAAGCCCGGCGATCTGGTCCGTGCGCGCGAGCAACTGCTGCGCCTGCGCGGACGGCAGCACCAGCTGCACACCGCCGCTGCGCTGGCTGAGGGCGGCCGCATTGTCTGGAGCCTCATCGAGGTCGCCACGCTGCACATGCGGGCGTTCAGCGATGCTTGCCTCGACGATTACCTGGCCGAGGCCGGGTCCAGCATCTTCGGCACCGTTGGTGGTTACGAGGTCGAAGGCCGAGGCATCCAGCTGTTTGAGCGCGTCGACGGCGACCATTTCACCATCATCGGCCTGCCGTTGCTACCGCTGCTGGTCGAGCTGCGCCATCGCCGGGTGATCGCGACATGAAGCCGATCCGTCGACAGTTCCTGTCCGCCAATGCCGGAGCCGCCTGATGCTCGTCATCGGACTGACCGGATCGATCGGCATGGGCAAGTCGACCGCCGCAGCCCGCTTTCGCGAGCTGGGCATTGCCGTTTGCGATGCCGATGCCGAGGTGCACAAGCTCTATGAGGGCAAGGCCGTCGCGCCCATTGAGGCGGCGTTCCCGGGCAGTACCGCCAACGGCAAGGTCGACCGCCAGAAGCTCGCCCAGGCGCTGATTGCCGCTCCCAGCCGGTTCGCACGCCTCGAAGCCATCGTGCATCCCATGGTGAAGGAGGCCGAGCGCCAGTTCCTCAGGGCCGAAGTCGCGCGCGGCGCCAGCATGGCGGTGCTTGAGATACCGCTTCTGCTGGAGGGCGGCGGTCATGGCCGGGTCGATGTGGTGGTGGTCGTCAGTGCGCCGCCCGAAATGCAGCGCCAGCGCGTGTTAGCCCGGCCCGGCATGTCGCTGGAAAAGCTGGAGCAGATCCTGGCACGTCAGCTGCACGACAGCGAGAAGCGGGCGCGCGCCGATTTCATTGTGGACACCGGCGGCTCGATCGCCGAGAGCGCCGCTCAGGTCGACAAAATCGTCGAATCGCTGCAAGGCCGTCGCGGCGAGGCCTACGCCAAGCACTGGGCGTGATATTTCGGATCACGCATCCGCCGTGTTGAGACTGACGTGCGCGCGTTTGCAGGGGGGAGGCGATGCTGCGCGAGATCGTTCTCGACACCGAGACGACGGGGCTCGATGCGCTGCGCGGTGA
>Ga0075368_10000295_pt1 | contig 14352 bp, 13 predicted proteins | sample EndMethybrTD3033_FD_71518 | JGI IMG/M metagenome (GOLD analysis project Ga0075368, IMG submission 71518) | Populus endosphere microbial communities from Tennessee, USA - Endosphere MetaG P. TD hybrid TD303-3 | ecosystem: Host-associated > Plants > Roots > Endosphere | place: USA: Tennessee... | reverse complement strand
GGCATACGCGTGAACACGGTCGTGCCCGGTCAACTGCACACGCCGATGGTGGAGGTACGCCTTGCCAAGCAGCGCGCGGGCGGCGATGTCGAGGCGCTACTTGCGCAGCGCCAATCGCGCATACCCCTGCCCTTCATGGGGGATGGTCGCGATACCGCCAACGCTGCGCTGTTCCTTGCGTCCGACGAGGCGCGGTTCATCACCGGAACCGAGATCGTCGTCGACGGCGGCATGACAGCGCGGTGCGACTAGAAATGGCTGAAACGCAGGCAAGTCCGCCTTGCAAGGGCCTCCTCCTGGTGACCATGGAGCCGCCCGCCGGCCTTGAGGAGGAATTCAACGACTGGTACGACCACGAGCATCTGCCGCAACGCATGCGCATGCCGGGCTTCGAAACCGGAGCGCGTTTCGTGTGCCTCGAGGGCTGGCCGCGCTGGCTGGCGCTGTACGATTTGACATCGCTCGCGGCGCTCGGGACCCCAGAATACCTCGCGGTATCCCTCGGCAACGCCACGCCCTGGAGCAGGCGCATTGCCGCCCGCACGATTGGCCGCTCGCGCGTCGCGGCCGAGCAAATTGCGCCCGGTGGCGGCACATTGAGCCCGCTCGACAGGCTGTCGCGAGTCGTCGTCGTACACTATCCGTGTGACCTGGATGGTGATTTGACCGCCGATGCGATCGACGTCGCACCCGGCGCGGCGCATATGCCCGGTCTTCTGCAGGTTCGGCTGTTTCGCTCTTTCACATCGACCGGCCGCGATCTTTACCTGGTCGCAGAATTTGCTCAACCGATGCGCAGTGGAAGCGTTGTCGAAGCATTCTCGGTCTATCGACACCTGCGCGCCCGCAGTCTCAACATCTATGCGCCGTACCGTCGTCAGTGAGGCCTCACCCAGGAGCTTGCATGCGCGTTGCCACGATTGCACTCGAGCAGATGACAGCTGAGCAGCGCACGGCGCACGATGAGGTGGTGGCGGGCGTGCGAGGCCGCATGCCGGCGCCGATGCACGCCTGGATACACAGCCCGCAAATGGCGGGTCATGCCCAGAAACTGGGAGCCGTTCTTCGTTACGGAACATCCCTGCCGCCGACGCTCTCGGAACTTGCCATCCTGGTCACGGCGCGGCATTGGACGTCGCACTTCGAGTGGTACGCACACAAGCGCGACGGGTTGAAGGCCGGCCTTGATCCGGCGATCATCAGCGCCATCGCCGAACGGCGCGAGCCGGTGTTCGCCGATCCGGCGCAGAGGATCGTGTACGAATACAGCAAGACCCTGCACGAAAAGAGGACAATCTCCAAAACCCAGCACGATACGGCTGTGGCAGCGCTCGGCGAACGCGCCGTCGTCGAACTGGTGGGCATCCTTGGTTACTACAGCCTGGTATCGATGACGCTCAATGCGTTCGAGATCGGTTTGCCGGAGAATGAGCAGATAGAATTGCAGGATTGAAGAGCAACGGCCGGCGGGAGCCTGAAGTTCATCGGGAAGTTGCGGCGGGGTCGAGGTGATGACCGGTTAGAGCCCGGCAATAACGGATGTGGTCCGCTCTATCGGGACCACTCGATGCAGGCCGCCCAAGGGACTGGCCGCTGCCGATCACCGATTTGTGTGCCATGATCGTAACGGGCCGGGGACGGCCCTTGGGACGGTGGGCGATTCGCGCGGGTACAGGAATGCGGCAGGCACCACGACGACATGGACGCACTGCGGAGGCACGCTCCCAGGACGGCACGGGTGCGCACCGCAACGCGGTGCTGACCATTCGCGTCGATTTCGGGGCGTTTGGCTACATCGGCCCGGGCAAGATCAAACTGATGGAGCTGATCTCCAAGCATGGCTCGATCTCGGCGGCCGGCAAGGAGATGGGCATGTCCTATCGGCGCGCCTGGATGCTGGTCGATGAGATCAATCAGATCTTCAAGCAACCGCTGGTCGACAAGCAGATGGGCGGGTCCGGCGGAGGCGGAGCACGGCTGACCATGCTGGGGCGCGACGTGGTGAGCCGCTATCGCGCCATCGAGGGCGCGGCCGCCACGGCGACGGCGGCCGACCTCAGGGCGCTGAAGGCATCGCTGCCGGACGGGCCGGCCCGTGCCGGCAGATCGGGCAGCGCCGAGTAGCAGTCGTCGTCAGGACTGCCCGCGGCTAAGCACGGTGAAGCCCTGCGCCTCGAATATCGGCTTGGCCTTGGCCGACTTGATGTAGGCGAGGAACGCCATGGCGTCGGGGTGACTGGCATCGGCCGTCAGGGCGATCGGGTAGATGATGGGCGGATGCGTATCCTCCGGGAACGTGCCGATGATCGTCACGTTCGGGTCGGCCGCGGCGTCGGTCTGGTAGACGATGCCGGCCGGCGTTTCGCCGCGCGAGACCAGTAGCAGCGCCGCGCGCACGTTTTCGGCCTGGGCGATCTTGGCCGACACGCTCTGCCACACGCCGAGCTTCTCCAGCGCGGCCTTGCCGTATTTGCCGGCGGGAACCGAATCCACATTGGCCATCGACAAGCGACCCTCGCCGAGGATTTTGGCGAGGTCGAAGCCGGCCTTGATGTCGACGGGCTGGGCCTTGTCCTTGGGAGCGATCAGCACGATGCGGTTGCCGAGCAGGTTGGAGCGCGTGTCGGGCTTGATCCGGTTCTTGCCGGCCAGATAGTCCATCCAGTCGAGGTCGGCGGAGATGAACACCTGCGCCGGCGCGCCCTGCTCGATCTGCTTGGCCAAGGCCGAGCTTGCCGCGTAGGAGATGGTGGCCTTCTTGCCGGTTTCCTTCTGCCACTCGGTGTTGACCGCATCGAGCGCGTTCTTGAGGCTCGCGGCCGCGAACACAACGAGATCCCTGCCCTGGGCTTGCGCGGCCGATTGGGGCGGTCCCCACGCCAGCAGCGCGGCAACTGCGAGGCCAGCCATCCGGCCCATCCACGCCCGTCTCGAAACTGTCATCGTGCTGCTCCCTGAGCTTGGCGAGTTGGCCGGTACAAGATCACAATGTGGCGCTATATTCCACCAGATATTGCGTCGGGTAGAAATGGCAGGATGACAGGACATCATGCATCGGCTTGCAAGGTCGGCTTTGGTCGTCACGCTCTGCGTCATCTGGGGATGCGGCGCGGCGCTTGCGCAGGCGCAGACCCGCACCATCACGGACTCGGCCGGCCGCCGTGTCGATATCCCACTCCGGGTGTCGAAGGTTCTTGCGGCCGGACCGCCGGGCTCGATCCTGCTCTACACGCTCGCTCCGAAAAAAATGGTGGGTTGGGTGCGCACGCCGAGCCCGGCGGAGAAAGAGTTTCTCCTGCCGAGCGTCCGCGATCTGCCGGAGTACGGCCGCCTTACGGGCCGCGGAGGGACGGCGAATATCGAGAATATTCTCAAGTTCAATCCGGACCTGATCATCGACGTCGGCAGCGTCGGCGCAACGTACGTGTCGCTTGCGAACAATGTGCAGGAGCAGACCAAGATCCCCCACATCCTGCTGGATGGGACGTTCGCCAAGACGCCTGAGAATTACCGCCTGCTTGGCGACCTGCTGGGCGTGAAGGAGCGGGCGGAACAGCTGGCCCAATATGCCGACGAGACACTCAACGGCCTCGCTGCGCGCGTTGCCTCCATTCCGCAAGCGGAGCGGCCGCGCGTCTACTACGGCCGCGGCGTCAACGGTCTGGAGACCGGCCTTGCCGGCTCGATCAACATGGAGGTGCTGGAGAAAGTCGGAGCGACCAACGTGGCCGCCGCGGCAGGGACGGGCGGCATCACCAAGGTATCGATGGAGCAGGTGCTGTCCTGGAATCCTGATGTGATCCTGGCGCTCGATCCGGCCTTCTATCGCTCGGTGGCGACCGATCCGCTGTGGGCGTCCGTGAAGGCCGTGCGCGACCAGCGCATCTATCTGTCGCCCAACCTGCCCTATGGCTGGTTCGATGCGCCGCCGGGGGTCAACCGCTTGATCGGCGTGCGCTGGCTGATGTCGCTGCTCTATCCCAAACAGTTTCCGGATGATCTGCGCGGCGTCACGCGGGATTTCTACAAGCGGTTCTATCAGGTCGATCTCAACGATCAGCAGCTCGATGGCCTGCTGAACACGGCAACAGCCTCGAAGAAATAGGAGTGGCAGACATGAAGATCAGTGCGCGCAATGTGCTCAAGGGCAAGATCGTTGAGGTGACCAAGGGCGCCACCACCGCCCATGTGAAAATCGACATAGGCGGCACCATCGTCACGTCCTCCATCACGAATGCGGCGGTCGATGAGCTGAAGCTTGCGGTCGGCAAGGATGCCTACGCCGTCGTCAAGGCGTCGGACGTCATGATTGGCATCGACTGAGCGACCGATGGTTGCGGTGCATGGCGCCACGTGCGCAACACCCTCCAAGGGGGCGGAGATCCTCGCCGTATTCATTAGAACATAGCGAAACCAGCGAGTTTGGCTGATTGCTTTCGCCGACAGGCAAGAGGCGCGGTCCAGAACCACGCATCACTGCAGATGGCCGTCCGTCCGCGGCGGCGTAGCTATCACGACAACCACAAGCGCGACCGGAGCCTGACCCAGGTGTCTCCATAGGGTGATCCAACCAAGCCAAACGAGGGTTTCTGCCAATGTCGCCGCCGGTGTGCGCGCGCTATCAACCGCAGTGATTGCGCACATCACAAGATTGCGCGCTCGCCGATCAGGTGTTGCTGCTGCGCAGGCTGCACCCCACGTCAGTCCGGGAGCCCGCTGATCTGAACCGCCCGACAGGAGACATTTGCGATGACTGCAGACACTGTGAAGACCCGCCGGACCAACCCTCTACGCACGCCGACGAATTTGGGATCGAATGCGACCCGGGACATCTCGGCCGCGCTGACGACGCTGCTTGCCGATATGTTCGCCCTTTACATCAAGACCAAGAACTTCCACTGGCATATGTCGGGGCCGCACTTTCGCGATTACCATCTGATGCTCGATGAACAATCCGAGCAGATCTATGCCACCACCGACGACATCGCCGAGCGCGCGCGCAAAGTAGGCGGGACCACGATCCGCTCCATCGGACACATCGCCAGGCTGCAGCGCGTGCAGGACAACGACGCGGACTTCGTCACGCCGAAGGATATGCTCGCCGAGTTGCGCAGCGACAACGAGGATCTGGCCCAGCGGTTGCGTGAGGTGCACGACACGTGCGACGAGCACAATGACGTGGCGACCGCAAGCCTGATCGAGAACTGGATCGACGAAGCGGAGCGCCGCACGTGGTTCTTGTTCGAGGCGGGCCGCAACACCTGAGCGCGCCCCATCAGGGCCCCCAAGGTCGCCATCACCGAAGCGTGACTGGCCAGCGGTAGAAACGCGGCAACGGTCGGCCGAAGTGTGAGTTATTCGTTGATGAACTCGCACCGAGTCGATGCGGTGGTTCGGCACGCGTGCCGGCTCGTGCATCGGGCAAATGCCTCGCAAATGGGCGGCGGTTGGAACGCTATAAAAGAATCGATCCGCGAATTCAGGGTTGTCCCTGATAGTGACCGCTCGCCATATCGGCATCATAGGCGTGCAGTAGCCGGTGCACTCTGACGTTTGCTCAACCACCTAGTTGTCAGCGGCAAGCTGCAGGCAAGGCGATCGGTTCCATTAAGCGCTGTTGGAGACCATGACATGGCACGAACGAGCAAGGCAGCGCAGGCAACGATACCGGTCGCGCTGACCGTCAACGGCGTCGAGAAGACTCTGAACTTGGCGCCGTGGACGACCCTGCTCGATGCGCTGCGTGATCACCTCGATCTGACCGGCACGAAAAAGGGTTGCGATCACGGCCAGTGCGGCGCCTGCACGGTGCTGCTGGATGACCGGCGGGTGGTTTCCTGCCTGACGCTTGCGGCGACCAAGGATGGATCGAAAGTCACGACCGTCGAGGGGCTTGCGACCAACGGCACTCTGCACCCGCTGCAACAGGCGTTCATCGATCACGACGCATTCCAGTGCGGCTACTGTACTCCCGGACAGATCTGCTCGGCCGCCGGCCTGATCGCCGAAGGCAAGGCCGAGACCGCTGACGAAATCCGCGAGCTGATGAGCGGCAACCTCTGTCGCTGCGGCGCCTATCCCAACATCGTTGCGGCCATCCAGCAGGCGATGAGGCAGTCATGATCGATTTCGAGTATGCGCGGGCGAGCGACCTCGCCGACGCGGTGCGCCGCATCGCCGCCGACCCGAAAGCCAAGTTCATCGCCGGCGGCACCAATTTGGTCGATCTGATGAAGATGGATGTCGAGCAGCCCTCGCTGCTGATCGACATCACGCGCCTGCCGCTCAAGACCGTGCAGGAGACGGCGGGCGGCGGATTGCGCGTCGGTGCGCTGGTGCCCAATTCCGATCTCGCCTACCACCCGCTCGTCGAGCAGCGCTATCCGCTGCTCGCCAGCGCCATTCTCGCGGGTGCCTCGCAGCAGCTGCGCAACATGGCCTCGACCGGCGGCAACCTCCTGCAGCGCACGCGCTGTGCCTATTTCTACGACACGACGACGCCTTGCAACAAACGCCGTCCCGGCAGCGGCTGCTCGGCGATCGACGGGCTCAACCGCGGTCATGCCATCCTTGGCACCAGCGACGCCTGCATCGCCGTGCACCCCTCGGATATGTGCGTGGTGCTGGTCGCGCTGGATGCCAAGGTGCACGTGCTGGGGCCGGCCGGCGAGCGCGTGATTGCGTTTGCCGATTTCCACCGGCTGCCGGGCGATACACCCGACGTCGATACCAATCTCAAGCCGAACGAGATCATCACGGCGGTCGAGCTGCCGGCCAAGGGGTTCGCCGCCAACCACAGTTACCTCAAGATCCGCGACCGGCTGTCTTATGCGTTCGCGCTGGTGTCCATCGCGGCCGCACTCGAACTGGACGGCGGTACCATCAAGGAGGTGCGCCTGGGCCTGGGCGGCGTCGCGCACAAGCCGTGGCGAAATACGGCGGCCGAAGCGGCGCTGCGCGGCCGGCCGGCCGACCAGCAGGCCTTTGCGCAGATCGCGGACCTCTACTTGAAGGACGCCAAGGGCTATGCCCACAACGCTTTCAAGATCGATCTGGCGCGCCGCGGCATCATTCGCGCGCTGACTCAGGCGGCGCGGGGGACGCCGCAGTCGCAGTCGAACAAGAAGATCCTATGACCAGGCGCAGGTCACGCGATGTGCAGCGGACGCGGTCCACAGCCGCGGCCGAACGCGTTGCGCACAAAGTCAGTCGCCGCAGGGTTCTAGCCGGCGCTGCGTCGGCCGGAACGCTTGCCTGGACCGGCAGCGCCGCCGCCATCGAAACACCAGGTTTTTCCCAGCAAAGCCGAGGGAGCAGGCCGATGCATGCCTACATAGGCGCCTCCACGTCCCGCATCGACGGAGTAGCCAAGGTTACCGGCGCCGCGAAGTATGCCGGCGAGTTCAATGTTGCCGGCCTCGCGCATGCGAGCATGGTCGGCGCGACCATTGCCAAGGGCCGCATCACGCGTATCGACACCAGCGCAGCCAAGGCTGTCACCGGCGTAATCGACGTGCTGACGCACGAGAACCGCCCGCCCTTGCCGGACAACGATCAGGCCTACAAGGACGACGTGGCGCCGGACGGCTCGCCGTTCCGGCCGCTGTACGACAGCAAGATCATGTTCAACGGCCAGCCGATCGCGCTGGTGGTGGCCGAGACGCCGGAGATCGCGCGCTTCGCAGCGTCGCTGGTCAAGGTGGACTACAGCAAGGAAGCATCCGTCACGGACATTTTCCAAGCGCGCGACAGTGCGGTGCCGGCCGGGTCGACGGAGCCGGGGATGGCGCCGCCGAAAACACGCGGCAAGCCGGACCTGGCACTGGCGGCAGCGGCGGTGCGGCACGAGGCCGAGTACTTCGTGCCGATCGAGCATCACAACCCGATGGAGCTCTACGCGTCCACGGTCGTCTACGACGGCGGCGGCAAGCTCACCGTGTACGACAAGACGCAGGGCGTGCAGAACGTGCAGAAGTACCTGTGCGGCGTGTTCGGCATGAAGCCGGACGATGTGCGCGTCATGTCGCCCTTCATGGGCGGCGGCTTCGGCTCGGGCCTGCGCCCGCAGTTCCAGGCGGTGCTGGCAGGGCTGGCGGCACGCGCCCTGCAACGCTCGGTGCGGCTGGTGCTGACGCGGCAGCAGATGTACGCGCTGGGCTACCGGCCGGCCATGATCCAGAGAATCGCGTTGGGTGCGAACAAGGGTGGGACCCTCGATGCGATCCTGCACGATGCGGTGACCATCACCTCGCAGTACGAGGACTTCCATCGCCAGGAGACGGGCTGGTCGGGCGTGCTGTACAAGTCGCCCAACGCCAAATATGTCCACCGGCTGGCCAAGCTCGATCTCGCCACCGCGTGCGACATGCGTGCGCCGAGCGCGGCGACCGCGCTGTTCGCACTGGAATCGGCGATGGACGAGCTGGCCATCAAGCTGAAGCTCGATCCCGTCGAGCTGCGCTTACGCTGCTACACGGACCGCAACCAGAACGAGGACAAGCCATTCAGCAGCAAGGCGCTGCGCGAATGCTACCAGCAGGGTGCGGAGGCATTCGGCTGGAGCAAGCGCAAGCCCGAGCCGCGCTCGATGCGCGACGGCAGCGACCTGGTCGGCTGGGGCATGGCGACGGGCGTGTGGGAAGCCCTGCAGGTGCCGATCACGGTGCGCATCGCGCTGACCGCCAACGGCCATGCGGAGGTGGCCTGCGCCACCTCCGACATAGGCACCGGCACCTATACGATCATGGCGCAAGTGGCGGCCGACATGCTCGGCCTGCCGCTCGACAATATCTCCATCAAGCTCGGCGACTCGAGCCTGCCGCAATCGCCGGTCGAGGGCGGATCGTGGATCGCAACCTCGGTGGCGAACGCGATAGCGGGTACGGCGGAGGCGATCCGCGGCGACCTGTTGCGAATCGCTGGGCAGATGCCGAGCTCGGCGCTCGCCGATCTCGCCGTCGGCGACGTCGTGCTGGCGGACGGCAAGCTGGCGAGCCGGCGCGACGCTTCGCGCGCCGTGCCGATCGCCGACGTGATGCGTCACGGGTCGATGGACCGGATCGACAAGGAGCTGACCACCAACCCTGCACAGGATCACTCCCAGGCGCATAACACGCATTCGGCCGTGTTCGCCGAGGTAAAGGTGGACGAGCAGCTGGGCGTCATTCGCGTGACACGGGTCGTCAACGCGGTTGCCGCCGGCCGCATCCTCAATCCGAAAACCGCAGGCAGCCAGATCCTGGGTGGCGTTGTCTGGGGCATCGGCATGGCGCTGCACGAGGAGACGGTGATCGATCACAGGTTCGGCCGCATCATGAATGCCAACATCGCCGAGTACCATGTGCCGGTGCATGCCGATGTGCACGACATCAAGGTGGTATTCGTCGACGAGCAGGACAACAGCAATCCGCTGGGCATGAAGGGCGTCGGCGAGATCGGCATCGTCGGTGTGGCGGCGGCGATCGCCAACGCGGTCTATCATGCCACCGGCACGCGCGTGCGCGCGCTGCCCATCACGCTGGACAAGCTGCAGGGCTGAAATGTCGGTGCTACAGGCAAGTCGAAGCCGCGAATCACAGTAGGATCAGTGGTGCAGAGCCCGTCGCTCTGTCCTTACGCGCCGGTACTTCCCCTACGAGGACCGTCGCGTTACCAGTGCCCCGGGGCCCCGACCTTCCCACGAAGGTCGGGGCCTTTTCACTTGCGGGTGCATGTCGGGCCGCCGCGCGTCACTTCGGCGTCGCCATTTGGCTCGTCATGTCGACGATCGGCTGCGTCGTTGCGACGTTCAGCAGCTTGACCTTGGGTGCGCCACCGATCGCCAGGCTGGGCTCTCCCAGCTTCAGCGCCTTCATATCGACCATGCGGATGGTCTGGTCGTCGTAGGTCCGCCAGTAGTAGCGCAGGTTCTGCGGGTCACGTGCCACCGTGTACAGGGTGTAGTCGTAGCCGACCTGCTTACCCTCCTTCTCGCCCGCAACGCCGATCGGAATGTCGAAGTTGTTCAGGATGTGGAACGTCTGCTTGATGCCCTCGTCGGCATTGGCGGAAGGCACTGCGGTCGTGCTGTAGATCGCGGCGCGTACGAAGCGCGAAGGCGGCGTGAAGTCGCCCGGCATGCCGACCATGCCGCTGCCCTGACCGAGCGGCGTCAGCTCGACCGGGCCGATCTTGACCGACGATACGTTCAGCGGGCGCAGGGAGACGTAGTTGCGCAGGTTGGTCATGTGCCAGTCGAACGTCGGTGAATTGGTCACCACGCCGAGCGGGTTGTCGTGAATCTTCAGCGTGCCGCCCACGGGTTCAATGACGATCGATGCGCCGGTCTTGTCGTAGACGACATAGTGGAATGGCGGCGGCTCCGGCCCCCAGCCCTCCAGAACCGTCGGCGCGATGATGACTTGGCCCGCTTCGATGGCCGATCGCACCTCCGAGACGGTGGCAAACTGGGTCAGTACCCAATTCGCGAAGTCCACGGGCGATAGCGCTTTGCTACGGTTCTGCGGAGTGACCTCCGCATACTGCGCGAAGCCTGGGAAGTAGAAAATGCCGGTCGCGAGGCCGGCCTCGTTGAGCCCGTCGGCCAGGGCCATGTCCTTGAAGGTGACGGCCCCGACAGCCGCGTATTTGGACGTGTACTTGAGGCCTTCGCCGCCAGGCGCTCGGCCTTTGAACTCGGTCCCCCGCGGAATTGCAGCGATGTTGATGTCGATCTTGGTGCCGAACTCGACGGTGCGGCCGTGCACGGTCGTGCCATCCCTATTGGTGAGCTTGATGCCGGTGCAAGCCTGAGCCGCTGGAGCAACGGCGAGGGTGAAGGCCGTTGCGGCGGCAAGAATCCGTCTCAGGTGTCGTGCGCTCATGAGGGTCTCCGGCGGAAGGGTGAGGCTTCACTGCTTATCGTCATCGGGGCGAAGGCCCGATCGGGTGTTCCCCTCATCCTCGATTGGACCACTACCGATTGACGCTCGCCGCCGGGGCGCAGCCGCTTCCAGTGCGTCATACGAGACGCCAACAAGAGTCCAGCGACGCAGAGGCTCGGCTGGACTCGGTGTATCCAAAACCGTTGTCTTCGGAGCCGCCGCCGGCACACCTTCAATGCTGGCCTTATCCTTTCTTTCGTATTCGTGGTGGCATTGATGGGCGATGACGGGCTTTCCCGCTTACTCGTGCCGCACATGTCTTGACGCCTGAGGATCGGAGCGGTTCTTGCGATGGCCACACCTTCTCTCTCACGCTCACCTTGCTCCAAGTCGGACGACGCGGCAGAACCGGGGCAGATCGGCCTCGCCGCGGCCGTGTCGATCGGTATCGGCGGCATGGTCGGCGCCGGCATTTTCTCGATCCTGGGCGTCGTGGCGCACGCGGCCGGCAACGCCATGTGGATGGCGTTCGCGATTGGCGGCGTGGTGGCCCTGCTGTCCACCTACTCCTATGCCAAGCTGGGTGCGGCCTTCCCGTCCGCGGGCGGCGCCGTGCATTTCCTCGTCAAGAGCTTTGGCGACGGCGTGCTGGCGGGTGGGCTCAACCTGTTCATGTGGGCTGGCTACATCATCTCGCTCGCGCTGTACGCCACCGCGTTCGGGAGTTATGCCGCGACCTTCTTCGCCGATCCTCACTCGGCGGTCGTGATCGAGTCGCTCGCCGTCGGCTCGGTGCTGGCGTTGACCATCGTCAATGCCTTCGGGGCCAAGATCATGGGGCGAGGCGAAACCATCATCGTTGCCGTGAAGGTCGCCATCCTGGTGCTGTTCGCGGCGACCGGCCTCTGGTTCGTGCAGCCGAAAAACCTCTCACCCGCACTGTGGCCTGAGGTGCAATCCGTGCTGTTCGGCGCGGGCGTGTTGTTCATCGGATACGAAGGCTTCGGCCTCGTGACCAACGCAGCGGCCGACATGCGCAATCCGCGAGCGATGTTGCCGCGCGCGCTCTATACGTCGGTGCTGCTGGTCATCGCCCTCTATCTCGTGGTGGCGGTGACGGTGTCGGGCAACCTCACCAATGCCCAGATCGAGCATGCCCGCGACTATGCACTCGCCGAGGCGGCCAGGCCGTTTCTGGGAGAGCTCGGGTTTCGTCTCGTCGCCATTGCCGCCCTGCTGTCGACCGCCTCCGCCATCAACGCCACGCTGTTTGGCTCGGCCAACGTCTGCTACATGATCGCGCGCGATGGCGAGCTGCCGGGACGGTTGACGCGGACGACGTGGAAAGACGCGACCGGCGGGCTGCTGCTGACTGCGGGGCTGGTCGTGCTGGTTATCCTGTGCTTCGACCTGCAGGGCATAGCCATGATGGGCAGCGCCGCGTTCCTGCTCGTCTACGCAGCGGTGAATGCGGGCCACCTGCGCGTGCTGAAACAGACGGGCGCGAATGCCGCCATCGTCTGGCTGTCGCTCATCACCTGCCTCATCATGTTTGCGATCTTGAGCGTGTATACCTACCAGCAGCAGCCGGCTGCGCTGGTGGCGCTCGTTCTCATCGCGGCGGCTTCGTTCGCGGCCGAGTGGTCGTATCGCCGCCTGGTGGGGCGGCGGATTTCGCTGGCGCCCTGACCGACCGTGCTTCGCGCGGCGGCCACGTTCAACACCTCACGGTGGCACGGGCTTCAGCCGGTGCGCAGCAGCCTTGATGTGACGTTACGGAACTTCCGGGCGGCGGTGCCCAGAGGCGTCGGGTTCATCAGGGTATCGCGCGAAATCCTGGGTTTGCCCAGCTTGGTCAGATGAACGATGAACTCGTCCCAAGCGCTCTGCGGGTTGCGCTCGACGGGCGTCGAGATCTGCACGTTCATGAGGCCCATGCCGACCACTCGTGACATGACGTCGACAAAACTCGCGGGCGTCCAGACCGTGCAGTGTACGTCGAGATAGATACCATCGCGGTGCGAGGTGGCCGCAAAATCCAAGGCCTGGCTGTCCGAGTAGTGCCGTGGCGCGGCGGCGAAGGGCTGGCTGAGATCGAACGCTTGAGCGCCTGCTTGTCCGCGTGTGTCGTAGAAGGACTGCGACAGGAAATCGACGATCTGTGCGCTGGTCGGCCGGCTGGGGGCGTTGATCCAGTTGCCGACCACCTCGCCCAGCGTCGTCTCCCTGCGGTAATGGTCCATCGTGTATCGCCGATCCGGGAGCGCCAGCGCCAAGACGGCGCCATCGCGCATGACATCGAGGATCTGGTTGAGCCAGCCGACCGTGTCCGCGACATGCTCCATGACGTGCGTAGCAACGCAGTAGTCGAACACGAAGTTTGCGGGGACGCAGGAGCGCAGCGGCTTGCCCGGCGTCCAGACCCAATCGATGCGCGGGATTTCGCGCCCGATCGATCCGGGGTTCTCGGCGGCTTTCTTGGCGATCGTGTCGTTGTCGATGCAGTCGACGTAGCGCACGTCGTGCTTGGCCCTGTCCAACAGCGGATAGAAGTAAGGCGCGATCTCGAGGCCCGTCCCAGACAACTTGAGCGGGGCAGTCAGTACCTGGAAGCGGTCCATGGCGGTCCCTCGTTGTGCAATCGCCGGTTGACCTAACATGGTGGCGGCATAGGCCGGAGGGTCTACGGCCAACAGGTCAGTGGATGAGTTGGGTGTTCGACGCTTGGCTCTCGACATTGTGACCAGCGGCGATGACTCCGCCGTGCGTCGCTGGGGTGGTGGCGTGCGCAGTCAAGCTCGCGGTTGGTGGCATACGTCGGACATCGTGATGCAGAGGCGGCATATCGAACGCTATGCATTGGACCGGCGTGCTGCTGTGCCATCAGTTGACCAGCAAGCGGCCGGCGACGATCGGGTTGCCGGACGGGCCGGGACGGACGATCACCATCTCGCCGGAGGTCGGGCTGATGCCGGTCAGCGCATTGATGACGATGCCGTGCGTGACGAACAGCACGCGGGTGTTGGCATCGAGGCTCGCAAGGTAGGCCTTGAGGGCGGTGACCTGCTCGCCCGTGTTCTGTGGCCTCCCGACCAGATTGCTGAGCGGTGCGAACACTTCGGCCTCGCGTCCCGTCGTCAATTGCGCCGTCTCCTTGCAGCGGCACCAGGGGCTGGTGAGTACGCGCTGGAAGACGATGCCGTTGCGGCGGAAGGCTTCGCCGGTGCGGCGTGCGTGCGCACGTCCGCTGTCGACCAGATTGCGCTGGGTGCTGCAGTCCTCGAGACTGTAGCCTGGTGGATCGGCATAGCCCGGCGCCTCGGAGTGGCGCATGAACACCACGTGACCCGGCTGGCGCAGCAGCGACCATTCCGGTGCAGCTTCCTGAGCGGCGGCCGGCGCAAGCCACGAGGCGAGCGAGAGCGCGCACACGAGGCAAAAAAGAACCGGTGTCGTGATCCAGAAATTCGCCGAAGTTCGCGGCATGGTT
>Ga0075368_10000293_pt1 | contig 14382 bp, 16 predicted proteins | sample EndMethybrTD3033_FD_71518 | JGI IMG/M metagenome (GOLD analysis project Ga0075368, IMG submission 71518) | Populus endosphere microbial communities from Tennessee, USA - Endosphere MetaG P. TD hybrid TD303-3 | ecosystem: Host-associated > Plants > Roots > Endosphere | place: USA: Tennessee... | reverse complement strand
GGTGGGGAGAGGGGACAGGTGGATGGCCCTACGTCACCGGCGCCGGGTTGAACAGCGCCAGGGTGTTGGCAATGCCCCAATGATCGGACCATGGCTTCTTGCGGCCGCTGGCCACGTCCAGCATCAGGCGGAACAGCTCCCAGCCGACATCCTCGATGGTTGCCTCCCCGGTGGCGATGCGGCCGGCGTCGAGATCGATCAGGTCGTGCCATCGCCGCGCAAGCTCGGTGCGCGTCGACACTTTGATCACCGGCGCCGCGGCCAGGCTATAGGGCGTGCCGCGCCCGGTGGTGAACACCTCGAGCGTCATGCCGGAGGCCAGCTGCAGCGTGCCGCACACGAAGTCGCTGGCCGGCGTAGCTGCGAAGATCATGCCCTTCGTCGTCGCCCGCTCGCCCGGCGCCAGCACGCCGGCAATCGGGCTGGTGCCGGACTTGATGATCGAGCCCAGCGCCTTCTCGACGATGTTCGCTAGGCCGCCCTTCTTGTTGCCAGGTGTCGTATTGGCGCTGCGGTCCACCTCGCCCTTGTCGAGGTACTCGTCGTACCAGGCCATCTCGCGGATCAGGGCGCGCGCCACGCCTTCGTCCACCGCCCGGGGGGTGAGCAGATGGATAGCGTCGCGCACCTCGGTCACCTCGGAGAACATCACCGTCGCACCGGCCCGCACGAGCAGATCGGCGGCGAATCCGACCGCGGGGTTGGCCGTGACGCCGGAGAACGCGTCGCTGCCGCCACACTGCAGCCCGACCACCAGATCGGAGGCCGGGCAGGTCTCACGGCGCCGGCGGTTGAGCTTTTCCAGGCGCTTGTCGGCCATTTGCATGATGGCGCCGACCATCTGCCCGAAGCCGTGATAGGCCTCGTCCTGCAGGCGCATCACGTCCGCCTGCACGGGCTTGGCCGTGCCGCCTTGCGGCAGCAGGCGCTCGGGCACCAGCTTCTCGCAGCCGAGCCCAACCACCATCACCTCGCCGCCGAAGTTCGGGTTGAGGGCCAGGTTCTGCAGCGTGCGGATCGGGATCACCGCCGCCGGCGCATTGATCGCCACGCCGCAGCCGTAGGTGTGCGTGAGTCCCACCACCGCATCGACGTTGGGATACTTGGGCAGCAGCTCGTCCTGGATGCGCTTGATGGCGTACTCGAGCGTGCCGGCCACGCACTGCACGCTGGTGCTGATGCCGAGGATGTTGCGCGTCCCGACCGAGCCGTCGGCATTGCGGTAGCCCTCGAAGGTGTAGCCCTCCAGCGTTGCCTGCGACGCCGGCTTGATGGTTGCCAGCGGCAGCGCATCCAGCGCCGGCGGCTCCGGCATGCGCACCAGCGATTCCTCGACCCAGCTGCCGCGCCGGATCGGCTTGGCGGCATAGCCGATCACCTGCCCGTAGCGGCGGATCGGTGCGTCCTGCTTCAGGTCGGTCAGCGCCACCTTGTGGCCCTGCGGCACGCGCTCCAGCAGTTGCAGTCCGCAGGCAAATTCGCTGCCCGCCGGCAGCCCGAAATCGTTGACGACGATGGCGACGTTGTCGTCCTCGTGCAGCCGGATATAGAGCGGCTGGGCCCCCGATTTAGTCCGAACGGTCGACATGGCTTCGCCTATCCAACTTAGGTGGAAATCCGCAGCAGGCGCCGCGAACCTCCCAATCGCCACACTGGGGTCAAAGGCTCTGTTGAACAATGCCCAGCGCACTGCTACGAAGTTGTACGATGACCCGACATGTTAGGAAAGTGGCCCGCTAGCAGGGCTCGTTCCCCGCACAACCCCCACGCTGAGGCACCTCATGGCCGCCGATTTTTCCAGCCTGAAGAAACAACTTGGCTCCGGCCTGCTCGCCTTTCCCGCCACCCCTTTCAAGGAAGATTTGACGTTCGACGAGGCCAATTACCGGCAAAGCATTGCCTTCAATATCGACAACGGCGCGGTCGGCCTGTTCGCGCCGGGCGGCACCGGCGAGTTCTTCTCGGTAACGCTGGCGGAATGCGCCCGCATCACGCGCACGGCCGTCGAGGTGGCCAAGGGCAAGGTGCCGATCATCGCCGGCGTCGGCTACGGCACCATGATGGCCGTCGAGTTCGCCAAGGCCGCAGAGGCGGCGGGCGCGCAGGGCGTGCTGGTGCTGCCGCCCTATCTGCTGAACGTGGAGCAGGCCGGTCTCGAAGCCCATATCGACGCCATCTGCCGCGCGGTCGGCATCGGCGTGATCGTCTACAACCGCGACAACAGCATCTATTCGACCGACACCGTAGCTAGGCTGGCCGACCGGCACGCCAACCTGGTCGGCTTCAAAGACGGCCACGGTGACGTGGAGCAGCTCGTGCGCGTGCGCCAGACCATGGGCGACCGCCTGGTGCTGATCGGCGGCATGCCGACGGCGGAGACCTACGCCGTGCCCTACTTCGCCGCCGGCTTCACCACCTACTCGTCCGCGGTCTACAACTTCATGCCCAAGATCGCCCAGCGCTTCTACGCCGCCGTCAAATCCGGCGACACCAAGACCACCGACGAAATCCTGCAGAAGTTCTTCATACCCTACATCGCACTGCGCAATCGCAAGCGCGGCTATGCGGTCAGCATCGTCAAGGCCGGCATGAAGATCATGGGCCGCTCCGCCGGCCCGGTGCGCCCGCCCCTCACCGACCTTGCGCCCGCCGAGCTGGAAGACCTCGGCAAGATTCTGCACTCCGCGTTCGCCGGTAAGGCCGCCTGACTGTCATCCCCGGCACGTGTTGCCGGGATCCAGCTCACCACAAACTCCAGAGCCATCTGACAGGTGGATCCCGGGCACAAGGCCCGGGATGACAATGCCTAGCGCCGCACGCCGACCGTCGCCCGCGTGAAGGTCTCCACGTAGTCGATCAGCTTGTCGGAGGCTGCCATGGCGCGGGCCGCGCTGCCCTTGGCGATGGCGCGCGCCTCGTCGGCGTGCAGGCGCGCGCATTTCGGCAGGTCGGCCGCCTCCTTGTAGTGCAGGTACCAGAAGCGGCGCGAGTGGCCGTTCAGGAAGCGCATCGACCGGGTCGCATATTCGTTGTGCGACGCCTCCGCCAGCAAGCCATTCATCTCGCGGTCGAGCCGCATGAAGGCGATGTCGTCGTTGCTGTGCGCCGCCGCGTCCATGCCGTCGGCGATGGCCTGGAACTGTTGGCGCTCGTCCGGGGAAGCGCGCTCGGCCCCGCAGCGCGCCAGCAGGCGTTCCAGCTCGCGCCGCACCTCCAGCACCAGCAGCTGCTTCCTCGGATCGGTATCCGTGACGATGATGGCCTTGCGCGGCAGCACCAGCACCAGACCCTCGATCGCCAGCCTCTGCAGGGCCTCGCGGATCGGCGTGCGGCCGATGCCGAGCTCGGTCGACAGCGCCTGCTCGGACAGCACGGCGCCGGGCGCCAGCCTCAGAGTGACGATCATCTCCTCCAGGCGATTATAAGCCTGGTCGGTGAGCGTCTCGGGTCTGACGGTGGTGGCGTGGGCTTTGCGTTTCTTGATGGCTGCGCTGGTCATCTCACTTGTCGGCTAAAGCCTCACGCTCATATCTGCCGTCGCTTCGCGACGAGCTTGGCGAACTTCTCGTACTCGGCCTCGTTGACCGTGTAGCTGTGGTCATCGTCGGGGAACGAGCCCTCCTTGACCTCCTTCACATATTGCTTGATGCCGGCCACCGCAACCTCCGTCAGCTTGGCGAAGCGCTTGGTGAACTTGGGCTTGAAGTCCGTGAACACGCCGAGCAGGTCATGGCACAGCAGGATCTGGCCGTCGGTGCCCACGCCGGCGCCGATGCCGATGGTTGGGATGGTCAGCTGCTCGGAGATCAGCCTGGCGATCTTGGCCGGCACCGCCTCGAACTCCAGCATGAAGCAGCCGGCATCCTCGATGGCCAGCGCGTCCTCCAGGATCTTCATGGCCGCGTCCGCGGTGCGGCCCTGGATCTTGAAGCCGCCGAACATGGCGATGGTGTGCGGCGTCAGGCCGATGTGGGAAGCGGTCGGAATGCCGGAATCGACCAGCGCCTTCAAGATGTGCGCCTGGCTCTTGCCGCCCTGCGGCTTGACCGCATCGCTGCCCGCGTCCTGCATAAAGCGTGTGGCGTTGGTCAGCGCGCGCTCGACCGTGTTGTAGCTCTGATACGGCATGCACCCCAGCACGAAGGTGTTGGGCGCACCGCGACGGATGGCCTGCGCGTGCATCACCATCATGTCCATGCTGGCCGGGATGGTGCTCTTGTGGCCGTGCGCGATCATAGCCAGGCTGTCGCCCACCACTGCCACGTCGACGCCGGCCATCTCTGCCCATTGCGCGGCCGTGTAGTCCGGCACCGACATGTAGACCATCTTCTCGCCGGTCTTCTTGGACTCGCGGATCTCCGTGATGGTGCGCTTCTCGCGCTTCTTCTCCGCAGGTTTGGCGTCCCCCGTCATGTCTCTTCCTCCCTAAGCGACCAACCGTCCGGCAACCAGCACGAGGCCGGCTGCCAGCCCAGAGAATGTCAGCAAGCCTCCGCGCCCGTTGACGAAGCTGTCCGGGAACGGCTGCAGCAGCAGCGGTGCGAACAGCACCATGGCCCCACCGCCGATCACCGCCGCGGAGAGCGGCAACCGTTGCCAGGCGAACAGAAGGGCGGCCAGCGTCAGCGCCGCGCACAGCGCGATCGTGCCCCACAGCAGCAGCGGGCCCAAGCCTGCCCGCAGCGCGGGAGCGCGATGCTCCTCGGGAAAGTGCCCGCTGACCGTCAGGCCATAGAGTGACAGCACCAGCACGAGCGCCATGAACAGGGCCAACTCCGGGAGCGGCGGCAGTGCCATTTCATCGCTCCTGGGTTCGCCGCCCGCTATTCGGCCTTGCGCGAATCGCGCGGCCCCGACTTGCCGCCCTGCGCCTCGGGGAACACCCACATGGCCAGCACCGCGAACACGGCAAATCCTATTACGAACCAGAACAGGTGCGGCTTGCCGTTGGCGTTCTCCCAATAGGCAAAGCCGATCGCGACCAGCAACGTCAGCAGCGATACGATGGCCTTCACGTCATTGGGCATGGCGCTCTCCATCCTATCCCCCTCCCCCTGGTGGGGAGGGGTAGGGGTGGGGGAACCACCACGCTCGTTCTGGAATACCCCCCACCCTAGCCCTCCCCCACAAGGGGGGAGGGAAGCACAAAGCATCTTCAATCAATAGTTCCCCAGCGGTGCGGACGCCGCCTGATCTGGACGCTTGGGCGTACCGCGCAGGTTACCCTTCAGGTGGCTCGTGTCGTAGCCGTTGAACAGGTGGCCGAGCAAGCCCCGGTTCAGGTCCGACGTGCCGAAAAACCAGTCGGCGATCGGGAACGTCAGGTTCATGTTGGTCTCCATCATCAGCCGCGCATTGTGATGAGCGGTGTGATGGCGCCGCAGCGTGTTGACGAATGGCATGTTGCGCACGAACCAGTTCTCGTCGACATGGCAGCAGAAGTGCATGAACTCGTAGATCAGGTACATGCCGGTGGTGGTGCACATGAACAGCCAGCCGACATTGGCCGAGAACAGGTGCCCGAGCACGACGCCTGCCGGCAGCGACATCAGGATGAACACCACCAGCGCGTAGGGCGGAAACACCGTGACGCGCCAGTCCTTGTGGTCGCGGAAGCGCATCTCGTCATCGGTGAAGAACTGATGATGGTTGAGCGTGTGGCGCTCGTACACCGCGCGCAACCCTTTGATGTTGACCGGCCGGTGCATGACGTACTTGTGCACGAACCACTCGAAGGCGTTCGTGAACAGGAAGGTGACGGGGATCGTCAGCCACTCCAGCGGCGTCACATTGCTGATGTGCTGCAGGTAGATGTAGAAGGCGGCGGCACCCATCGCGTAGATGATGGCGATGTGCAGATAGCCGTCATAAAAGCCCATGATGCGCGAGCGGTAGACTTGCCGGTAGCTCTTCTGCCGATCCGAGATCATTGTGCCGTTTCCTCGCTGCGGGCCGTCGCGATCGAGCATATAGCCGCTCGCGGGCTTCCAGGGTACTGGCTCTGATATATCAGAGATACACCAATGCCCGTTTGCTCGTCAATCCTCGCGTTAGACGGTGCCTTCGACGATCTTGGCCACCGCCGCATCCTTGCGCGCATCGGCCGGCGGACCCGAGAAGATGATCTCGCCGCGCTCGATCACATAGAGGCGATCCGCGAAGTCGGGAACGTGGTGCAGATTGGATTCGGCGATCAGCACGGCGTGCCCGAGCTGGCGGATGGAGGCGATACCCTCGACGATCGACGGCACCACGGCCGGCGACAGCCCCTCGGTCGGCTCATCCAGCAGCAGCAGCTTGGCGTCCAGGGCCAGGGCACGCGCGATCGACACCATCTTGCGCTCGCCGCCCGACAGCTGCTGGCCGCCTCGCTGCCGGTAGCGTTCCAGCTTGGGGAATACCCGATAGGCCAGCGCCTCGCGCTCATCGGCTGAGCGCGCGGTCTGCCGTGTCCAGGTCGGCAGCAGGATGTTCTCGGCCACCGTCAGGTCGCCGAACACCTCGCTCTCCTCCGGCGCGAAGCCGACACCGAGCCTGGCGATCTCGTAGGGGGGCCGGCCGACGATGGAGCTGCCTTCCAACGTGATGGCGCCCGCTGCCGGCTTGCGCTGGCCCATGATGGTGCGAAAGGTGGTCGACTTGCCGGCGCCGTTGCGGCCCACCAGGCACACGAGTTCGCCGGCCTTCACCTCCAGCGACACCCCGCGCAGGATGTGGCTGCTCTCGATGTCGACGGCAAGGTCGGCGACAGTCAGCATTAATGCCCTCCCCTGCGCTTGCCGACCACGGTCTCGATGATGACCGGATCGGCGAAGAACGGTCCGGGCGGCAGATCGGCCAGCACGCGGCCTTCCGAAAGGGCGATGATGCGCTGCGAATAGGATGCCACCAGGTCCATGTCGTGCTCGACCAGGATGATGGCCTTGACGCCGGCGGCGCCGGCTGCCGCGATCAGCGTCTTCATGACGCCGTGCTTCTCGGCCGTCGAGACGCCGGAGGTCGGCTCGTCGAGCAGGATCACCTCGGGCTTGAGCGCGAATGCCGAGGCCACGTCGAGCAGCTTCTTCTCGCCCTGCGACAGCAGGCGCGACACCGTGTGCAGGCGGTGCTGCAATCCGAAGATGCGGGCGATCTCCTCGACACGCGCGCCGATCTCGGCGTCTTCGGACAGCCGCGCAAACAGCCGCCACTGCTTGCCCTGATGCGTCACCACCGCCGCGGCGATGGTCTCGGCAACGGTCAGCTGCGGGAAGATCTGCACGAGCTGGAACGCCCGCGCCATACCGCGCTCGGCCAGCACCACCGGGCCGACGCCAGCGATGTTGTTGCCCTTGAAGCGCACCTCGCCCTTGGTCGGCACCAGCAGGCCGGTCAGCAGGTTGACGAGCGTGGTCTTGCCGGCGCCGTTGGGGCCGACGATCGACACGAACTCGCCGTCGGCAACCGATAGGGTGACGTCGTCGAGCGCTCGGAATACGCCGTAGTGCTTGGATACGCCCTTGGTCTCGACGAGAGGGGTCACAATACGTCACCTCCGCGTCGTGTAGGAGACGCGCCTTCGGCACGAAGTGTCGGAGACGCGCCTTCGGCACGAAGGCCGGGTGCAGCGAAACTCTCTGCAGATGCGATGCCAGCTTGCGTGGATTGCCGCCTGCGCGGGAATGACGTTGCCAGGTCGCCGGCAATGCCGGCAAGACCGCGCGGGAAGAAGATCACCATGGCAGCCAGGATAGCGCCCAGCACGAAGCGCCAATACTGCGTCGCCGACTGCAGCTGATCCTGCAGCAGCGTCAGCGCCAATGCCCCCGAGATCGGCCCGAAAAAGCTCGAGAAGCCGCCCAGCACCGTCATGAACACGAGGTGGCCCGAGTGCGTCCAGTGCACCAGCTCGGGGTCGGCCACGCCGACGCGAAAGCCCAGAATGGCGCCGCCGATCGCGCCATAGATCGCCGAAATGACGAATGCGGCCAGCCGGAAGTGGCGCACGCGCACGCCGACATACTCGGCTTTCTGCGCGTTGTCGCGCAGCGCCTTCAGGTGCAGCCCGAACGGCGAGTTGACGATGCGCCACATGATGAAGCCTGCGATCACCAGCAGCGCCAGGCAGTAGTAGTAGAAGGGCCCGACCAGGAACTCCATCTTGTTGTAGGCCGGGAACTCGAGCCCCAAGATGGACATGCGCGGCACGCGCATGCCGCTGTCGCCACCGGTCAGGTGGTAGAACTTGAACAGGAACGAGTGGGCAAGCATGCCGAACGCCAGCGTCAGCATGCCGAAGAAGATGCCGGTGTAGCGCACGCACATCAGGCCGATCGGCAGGGCGACCACCAAGCCGGCCAGCGCCACACCCACCAGCACCACCTCGAAGGACTTGATGCCGAGCACGCCGGCGATCACCGCCGCGCCATAGGCGCCGAGGCCGAGGAACATGGCGTGCCCGAACGACAGCAGGCCGGCGTAGCCGAACAGCAGATTGAAACCGAGCAGCGCGATGGCGTAGCCGAAAAACGGCACCAGCAAGTTGACGTAGAACGGCGGCGCAATGAACGGCACGGCAGCCAGGGCTGCGACCGCGGCAACGATAGCGAATAGACCCAGACCGCGCGTCATGCCGGCTTTCCGAGCAGACCGGACGGCTTGAAGAGCAGAACTGCGATGACGATCAGATAGATGGCGAGGATCTCGAACTCCGGATAGACCACCAGCGATACGGCGCGGATCAGTCCGACCAGCACCGCGCCGATCAGGGCTCCCCACATCGACCCGAGCCCGCCGATCACCACTACCGCGAAAGCCTCGATAACAAACTCGATAGCCATGTCGAGCGAAGCCGCAGACGTCGGCACGACCAATGCGCCGCCGACCGTACCGAGTAACGTGCCGAGCGTGAACACCACCGCGTAGACGCTGCGCACGTTGACGCCGAGCGCCTCGGCCATGGCGCGGTTCTCGGCGGTCGCACGCAGCAGGCGCCCGTAGTTGGTGCGCTGCAGGAACAGCCCGATCAAGACGGCCGCCGCCAACGCGGCCGCGATCACCAGCAGGTTGTAGACCGGCACGATGAAATCGCCCGCGGCCACCTTGCCGTAGACCAGGTGCACGTTGTTGAGCGACTGCGGATTGGCGCCCCAGATGAAGCGGAAGGCATCCTGGAACATCAGCACGAGCGCGAAGGTCAAGAGCAGCTGGAAGCTCTCATCACGGTCATAGACCGTGCGCAGCAGCCGCTCGATCGGCGGCCCGACGGCTGCCATCAGCAGGCCGGCAGCCAGCAGCACGGGGAGCAGCATCCACGCCGGCAGTCCAGCGTTCATGGCCTGCGTTACCAGCGTGATGCCGAAATAGGCGCCGAGCGCATAGAACGAGCCGCACGCCAGATTGACGATCTTCTGCACCCCGAACACGAGTTGCAGCCCGGCCGCGACCAGAAACAGCACGGCGGCATGAAAAATGCCGCCGAGCAGGACATTCGCGAAGCCGGACATCGTTTACCGCGCCGGCCTTACACCTTGAACTGCGCCGTCTTCAGCCACTCCCAGAAGTCGGCGCCGGCCGGCTTCTGCAGGTCGGCGGAGAACATGGTCTCGATCTTGGAGTTGTCGAGCGTGACGAAGTCGTACTTGTTTTTGTGGCTGGTGAAGCCCTGCACGAAGGTCTGGTCGGCGATGTGGTCCTTGCGCCAGGACCCTTTGCCACCGAGGCTCTCGACCGAGAGGTTGCCTTCCATGGCACCGACGACTTCCGCAGCTGTCGGCCAGCCGCCCTTGGCCTTGGCTGCCCTTTCCACGGCTTCCTTGTAGGACGCGATGGCGAAGTAGGCGCGATCAGCTTCCCAGTTCGGATAATCCTTGTGCTTGTCGGCGTACCAGCTGACGAACTCCTTGGCCATCGGCGTCGCGTTCGGGTTGTCGAAGTAGAGCGTGTTGTGCCCGAACAACATGCCTTCGGGCGTGAAATCCTTCTTCATCAGCGTATGCTGGAAGCCAGCTGCGGGGAACACCAGCTTGACGCCCTGGGTAAGCTCGGCGGCGGATGCCTGCTTCATGAAGACCGGCAGGTCGGCAAACAGCAGCGACGAGAAGATGAGATCCGGCTTGGCGGCCTTGAGTGCTGCGACGTTGCTCGTCAGCTCCATGCTGCCCACTTTGGGCCACTGCTCGGTGACGACCTCGTGCTCGATGTTGAACCGCTTCAGCAGGGCGACGAACGCCGCCATGTTATTGCGGCCATAGGAGTAGTCGGGATTGATGCCCGCGACGCGCTTGAACTGGCCCTTCCAGTGCTTGATCGCCAGCAGCGAGGACATAACCGCCTCGCACTCGTTGTCGGTGCTGCGGAACAGGAACTTCGGATTGGGTAGTTTTTCCACGACACCGTCTTGCGTGGTGCCGTCCCAGAAAATCGTCAACGCACGCGCTTCCTCGACCACCGGGCCCAGCGCCAGCGCGACGCCTGTCGAGATGATGCCCTGTACGCAGTCGACCTTGTCCTGCTGCACAAGTTTCTGAAAGCGCTCAATGGTGTCTTTGGGCGAGGTTTCCTCTTCGACTACGAGCTCGATCTTGCGTCCGGCGATGCCGCCCTGCGCATTGAAGCGTTCGACTGCCCATTCTGTGGCGCGCAGACCGCTGATACCCGGACTTGCGGCTATGCCGGTGCGGGGTGCCAAGATGCCGATCTTTACCGGACCCGCCTGCGCGATGGCCGGAGCGAACACGCCTTGCGGCAGCGCAAGCGCGCTGGCGCTCGCCATGGATTTCAACATTGTGCGGCGGGAGATCGTCATGGCCTGCTCCTTGGTCGTGCGGTTCGTCTGCACGCCGCGCGAGCCCTAGCCCGTACCGGCGTTCAGATCGGCGTTTCCTGCGCGGGAGCGGTCGGCATCTTATCGGTCAGCTGTCGCTGACGCCCGGCGCCTTGCTACCCCTCGGCTGCCTTTTGATATATCAGGCGCATGTCAGCGGCAAGAGCGGGGCGACGCCGCATCTGCATACGCGGCGGCAAATGGTTATTTCGCCTCGATGTCGCGGATTGCCCGATCGATGTCGCTGCTCTGCAGCACCCAGTCGTTGTCGAGGTCGGCGACCACCTTGCGCATGAAGGGCTCGGCCAGCCGGATCGCGCGCTCTCTGTCCCGCAGGTGCTCGACCAGCAGCGCCAGAGCCAACTGCTTGGGGCTGTCGCCCTCATAGGTCCACTCGAAGCCCCAGGTCGTGAACTGCTGCACGTCGTAGTGCTCGTCGAGCCGCTCGCCGTCGACCGTCACCACCAGGCCATCAATGGTCCGCTTGCCTTCGAACGTCGTCACGTGCCCTCGCAGGTCCAGACCGTGCATGGTTGATATATCACTGCGTGATGCGGTGTCGATAGTGCTGTTTCACCGCCGCCGCGCGCTTGCGGGCAGGAAATTTGATTTGCACCCGCGTGTTGCCATGGCATGTCGGTGTTCCGCCACGCAGGAGGGACGCGCCATGGTCCAGGATGGAGACAAAGCTCCCGATTTCGAGCTGGCGACCGACGACGGCGGCACGCTCAAGCTGTCCAAGCTGAAGGGCAAGCCGGTGGTGCTGTATTTCTATCCCAAGGACGACACCTCGGGCTGCACCGCGGAGGCCAAGGACTTCACCTGCCTCGCCGCCGACTTCCGCAAAGCCGGCGTCGAAGTGATCGGCGTGTCGCCCGACAGTGTCGCAAGCCATCAGAAATTCCGAAAGAAATACGACCTCGGCATCCGCCTCGGCGCCGATCCGGACAAGGCGGTGGCGATGGCCTACGGCGTGTGGACCCAGAAGTCGATGTGGGGGCGCATCTTCATGGGCGTCGAGCGCGCCACCTTCCTGATCGACAAGGCCGGCCGGATCGCCAAGAGCTGGCGCAAGGTCAGGGTGCCGGGCCACGCCGAGGCGGTGCTCGCCGCGGTGCGTGGGCTGACGAAGTAGGGCAGCTGCCCACCGCGACTTTGCGATTGCAGTGAAGTGATTCCATCCGCAGCGATCCCGCTCTGGTTGCCACAAACGGTCCGCAATCGCGTGTACCTGCTTCTTGCCGGTCGCATCTTGACGCCTACGGAACAGGTGCGGCCTCACGCAACGACAAAGAAGCCATTGGAGGGAACCGCCATGCCTGCTCGCTCACGCCGCCAGTTTCTCGCATCTGCCGGATCGACCTCGGTGCTCGCGCTCGCGGCCTCGAGTCTGGTTGGCCGCTCCGCCTCCGCCGCGATGGGTCCCAACGACAAGTTCGACCTGGTGATCAAAGGCGGCGAGGTGCTCGATCCAAGTCAAAACCTCAAGGCAAAGCGCGACATCGGCATCCGCTTCGGCGTGATCGAGGCGCTGGAGGCCGACATTCCGGCCGACAAGGCCCAGCGCGTGCTGCCTGCTTCCGGCAAGCTTCTGACGCCGGGCCTGATCGACCTGCACGCGCACGTCTTCCCGTACGGATCGGGCATCGGCATTCCGGCTGACGAGCTGATCCCGTTCCAGGCCACCACGACGCTCGTATCGGCGGGCGACGCCGGCGCCAACAACATCGCAGCCTTTCGCCGCACGATCGTCGGCCAGACGCGTGCGCGCCTCTACGCGTTCGTGCACATCGCCAACATGGGGCTTGCCGGTTTTCCGGTGCCCGAACTCTACAACATCGACTACGCCCAGACCGAAGCTGCGGCCAAGGCGGTCGCCGAGAACGCCGACCTCGTGCTGGGCGTCAAGGTGCGCATGAGCGAGAATGTGATCGCCAAGCACGGGCTGGAGCCGCTCAAGCGCGCCATCCAGGCCTGTGAAATGGCCGGCACCGGCGCCAAAATCATGTGTCACATCGGCGGGGTCGAGACGCCCGAGCTGATGAGCCAGATCCTCGATACGCTGCGCGCCGGCGATGTGCTGACGCACAGCTATTCGGGCGCACCCAACATCGGCGGCAAGTTCACCAACATCGTCCAGGACGGCAAGCTGCTGCCGGCAGCGCTGGCGGCCAAGCAGCGTGGCGTGGTGTTCGACGTGGGCCACGGCGGCGGCAGCTTCGACTACACAGTAGCGGAAGCAGCCATGGCCGCGGGAGCCGGACCCGACACCATCTCGTCCGACATCCATGTCTTCTCGGGCAACACGCCCGGCATGCCCTACCTGACCTGGGTGATGAGCAAATTCCTCAACATGGGCCTGAGCCTCGAGCAGGTGGTGGCGATGGCCACCAGCGCCCCGGCCAAGGTCATCGGCCGTTCGCCCAAGCTCGGAACGCTGCAGATCGGTGCACCCGCCGACGTATCGCTGCTCGAGGTGGTCGAGGGTCCGGTGGAGTTCGTCGATACGCGCAACAACAAGCGGCAAGGCAAGGTGCACCTGAAGCCGTCCGGCGTGGTGATGGCCGGCGTGCCCTACGGGCGGCCCTATCCGTCACCGTTCGCGGTGCGCTGAATTGGCGCCTCCACGAAGCGGGAGCGCCGCATCGCGACGCTCCCTTTCTTGCGGCCAGCTCAGCCCGCTTTGCGCTGCAAATGCCGGAACATGTTGCTGCGGGCCTCGTCGTCCATCTCCGCCTTGAAGGTGAAACGGTCCTTCAGCGTCGAGGCCTTCTGCGCCGCCGGGCGGGCGTTGATCTCGTCCACGAAGCGCTTCAGGTTGGGGAACTTGGCCCACGCATCGTCGCCGACCACGTAGGGCACCATGCGCCCCCAGCCCCACAGACACATGTCGACGATCGTGTAGGTGTCGCCCAGCATGTAGCGCTGCTTGCCCAGGCGCTGGTTGATGATGCCGTAGTGACGCTCGGCCTCGTACAGGTAGCGGTTGGTGGCGTAGGCGATCTTCTCCGTCGCGTGATGGCGGAAGTGCACCGACTGGCCGGAATAGGGGCCGACGCCGCTGGCCACGAACATCAGCCATGACAGCATCTCGCCACGCGCCTTCGGCGTATTGGCCGGCAGGAACTTGCCGGTCTTTTCGGCGAGATAGAGCAGGATGGCGTTGCTGTCGAACACCACCGCGTCGCCATCGACGATCACCGGCACCTTGCTGTTCGGGTTGAGCGCCACGAACTCGGGCGAGAACTGCTGGCCCTTGCGCGTATCGACGGCGATCGGCTCGTAGGCGAGCCCCGCCTCCTCGAGGAACAGCGCCACCTTGGTCGGGTTGGGAGCGCCGCTGAAGTAGAACTTGATCATGGTCTGCCTTTCACGGATTGCGACACGTCACAGCAAAAAAATCAGCCGCGGCCCTCGAAGGGCATCTTGGTGGCCTTGATGTTCATGAACAGCACGTTGGTGTCGAGCGGCAGGCTCGCCATGTAGCGGATGGCTGATCCGCAGTGCTCCACATCGAACACCGGCTCGGGCGCAACCGTGCCGTTGGCCTGCGGCACGCCGGCCTTCATGCGGCCGCC
>Ga0075368_10000291_pt1 | contig 14409 bp, 11 predicted proteins | sample EndMethybrTD3033_FD_71518 | JGI IMG/M metagenome (GOLD analysis project Ga0075368, IMG submission 71518) | Populus endosphere microbial communities from Tennessee, USA - Endosphere MetaG P. TD hybrid TD303-3 | ecosystem: Host-associated > Plants > Roots > Endosphere | place: USA: Tennessee... | reverse complement strand
CCGGCCAGCCCGGCGACGCGCACGGTCAGGAATTCGTCCAGGTTGCTGCCCGATATCGACAGGAAGCGCAGGCGTTCCAGCAGCGGGTAATCGGCGTTGCCCGCCTCGGCCAAGACCCGCTGGTTGAAAGCGAGCCAGCTCAGCTCGCGGTTGAAGAAGCGGGCCTCCGGACCGGCCGGGGGCACTGTCCCGACCTGAATCTGCCCACTACTCATCGAACCTCCTGAATCAGTCATCGCCATTTCGCATCAGCCGCGGATGTTACAATGGCATGACATCTTTGCGGCAATCACCGCGACCCGCCCAAGGCGATGGGCGGGATCATGTTGGCTCGGCGGGGGCCGCCGCGCAAGCCGCTCGGACGATCACGGCGTGGTGACGGCGCGAATTGCGGGCAACTCGGCGTCGGGCAGGGGCGCTCCCAGGATCGCGGCCAGCGTCGGGGCGATGGCGCGCATGTCGATCTCGCCCAGCGCGCGGCCCCTGGGCACGCGCTTGCCCATGATGAGGAACGTCGAGCGCAGGTTCGGAGCTTGCGGGAAATAGCCGTGCGTCCCCTTGTAGGCGGGGGTGGCATGGAGCGGCGCGCCCGCGCCCTTGAACCCGCCGGCAGTGGTGTCGGGCTGCAAGTTCACATAGAAGCTCGCTTGCGGATTTCCGCCCATGCGCGCGATTTCCGCCTTGCCGGCGATGGCGGCCACGCCGTTGGCGGGATCGGTTTTCATGCCGTTCAGCAGATCGCCGACACGCGCCGTCAGCGCCGCGTCGTCGGGCCTTGCCAGCACCACGGCCACCGAGCCGCCCGAAGGCCAGGGCATGGCGTCCCAGCCGGCGATCTTGCCTTTGTCGTCCAGTCGGATCAGCCCGGCGTCGATGAAGGCGCGGAAGAAATCGGTCTCGCGGGCGATCGCCTCGAAGCCATGGTCGCTGACGACGGCGATCACCGCGTCGGGATGGGCGACCAGCTCGGCCGCGGCGACCCGGCCGACGATGGCGTCGATCCGTTCCAGCACCGCGTGGGCCTGCGGCGTGCCTGGGCCTTGCGCGTGCTGCTCGTGATCCAGCGCGGTGAAATAGGCGGTGAGCAGGGCGGGCTTGTGCGCCTCGATCAGCTCGACCGTGAAGCGGGCGCGGTTCTCGTCCCCGGCGATGCTTTCGTCGATGCCGGCCGCGTAAGGCTCTCCGGTGGCCTTTTCGAGGTCGGCGACGAGGCCGGGCGTCGCCAGGGCCGATAGCAGCTTGGCGTCGTCGGCATGGCCGGTGCGCCAGATCTGCGGCAGGTTCCAGGTGACGCCGGGGGCGTCGACGCTGACCGGCCAGTGAATGTTGCCCACGGTCAGGCCCTTCGCGGCGGCGGCCGACCACAGTGTCGGCAGCTTGATGTCCCGCGCATACCAGTACCAGCCGCCGTGGTTGATCTGGGTGGGATCGAAAGTGGTGTTGCCCACCACGCCGTGCCTGGCGGGGCTGGCGCCGGTCAGCAGGGTCGTGTGGCTGGGGTAGGTCACCGTGGGGAGGACGCCGACGACGCCGCTGGCATAGGCGCCCTCCTTCACGAAACGGCGTAAGTTGGGCAGCTTGAGGCCGCGCTGCTCCGCCTCCAGCACGTCGCCGGGCCGAAGCCCGTCGATCGAGATCAGCAGCACCGGTTCGGCCGCCGCCTGCGAGGCGGCCATTGCGGCGAGCAGGACGAAAGCGGAAAGCGCGGCCCGCACGATCAGAACCCCGCCTTGACGGTGGCGAAGAACTGGGCCGGGGCGGCGACCAGCAGCGTCTGGCGATCGCCGCTGTTGCCGGTGCCCGCCGAATTGATCGTGCCGATGTATTTCTCGTCGAACAGGTTGCTGGCGTTGAGCTGGAACTCCAGCTTGTCGGTGAAGCGGTAGCCGATCGAGGCGTCGGCCACGAAGCGGCCGTCGACCGAGCGGTCGTTGAGGTAAGTGAAATACCGCTTCGACATGTAGTTCACCGCGAAGCGGCCGAACGCCTTGCCGTTGTCGTAATTGATCTCGCCGCGCGCCATGTGCTTGGGCGCGTCGACCACGGTCTTGCCGCGCAGCGCGGTGACCGCACCCTTGCCGTCCACCACGTCGTCGCGATACGTCGCGTCGGTGTAAGTGTAGGACGCGTAGAGGCCGACATCCTGGCTGAGCTTGAGGTCGCCCGCCGCCTCGACGCCGATGGCGCGCACCGAACCGACGTTCTGCAGCACCGATGGGCTGCCGATGATGTCGGGACCGGAAGCGACGCCCAGCAGGCGGTCGTGGAAATTGACCATATAGACGCCCAGCGTGCCCTTGAAATTGCCGGCGCCATAGCGCGCGCCAAGCTCATAAGTGTCCGAAGTCTCGGGCTTGATCGTGCCCTTGATCGCGTCGAAGCCGGCCTGGCTGGTGCCCCAGATGCTGCCGTTGACCGAAGGGAACGAGCGCGTCGCCTGGGTGAAGCCGGCGAAGACTTCGGCCTGGTCGTTCAGCTTGAAGACGACGCCGGCGTGCGGCTGGAACCAGTCCTCGGTCTTGAAGCGGCCTTCGGGGAAGACGTCCTTGATGATCGCATCGGCCTCGTTGGTGACCTTGAAGCCCTTCCAGCCGAGGTTGATCTTCACCTGGCCCAGGTCGATCGAATCCTGCACGTAGTACTGCAGCGTCTCGGTGGTGAAATCGAATTCCCACTGCGTGGCGAAGGGGTTCTTCGGATAGTCGCGGAAGCTGCGGCCGGGGTTGGTGCGGCTTTCCAGCGCATAGAAGCGGCGCGCCTGGTTGAACTCGTTATGCTCGTACCAGCCGCCGACGGTGATCTTGTTGAAATCGAGCGTGAAATCGGCCGAGGTGAACACGCCCCAGCGGCTGATGTCGTATTCGGTCGTGCGGATGGAGATCGGCGCGCCGGTCGGGCTGGGGACGTAAGGCGTCGCCCAAAGACCCATGCCCTCGTTGTGGTGATAATATCCCTTGATGCGGAAATTGGCGCTGTCGCCGAGCGGCGTGCTGTAGCCGAGCGCGCCGACGGTGTCCTTGCGCAGGCCCGAGGCGTCGTAATAGGCGTCGTCGGCCGAAAGTGATGCCGGCGGGATAGACCTTGCCCGCCGCGGCGTTCGTCACCGGCGCGCCGGTGTCGCCGCGGTTGTTGCCGATATCGGCCAGCAGCACGGCGAAGGCATAGTCGGGCGCGGTGTTGTCGAAGCCGTAACCGAGCCGGTCCAGCATATCGAGCGACATGTCCTGGTAGTCCTGCTCGCGCCGGTCGGAATAGCTGAACCAGGCGTCGATCTGGCCCGCGCCCACCGGCAGCACGCCCTTGGCGTTGACGATGTGCTGGTCCTGCGTGCCCTGGCCCTTGTACTTGTCGGTCGTGCCGTAGCCGTAGGAGACATAGCCGCGGAAGCCGTCCGCGCTGCCGACGTTCACGCGCACGAAGCCGCGCATCGTCTCGTCGCTGCCGTAAGTGCCATTGGCCTGGACGGCGAAATGGTCGAGCGGGTCCATCGAGAAGTATTCGACCGTGCCGCCCAGGTTGTTGGTCGACTGCGTGCCGATCGCGCCCGAACCCTGCGACACGCGCACCGTGCCGATGTTCTCGGAGCTGATCGCGCGGCTGACGTGCAGCCCGTTGTGGTTGCCGTACTGCATGTCGCCCAGCGGAATGCCGTCGAGGTTGAATCCCAGCTGGCTCTGGCTGAAGCTGCGGATGGTGACGCGGGTCGACCATTCGTAGCTGCCGAAGGGATCGGAAGCCTGGATGTTGACGCTGGGCAGCTTTTCGATCGCGCGGATCGGGCTGGTGCCGGGCGTCAGCAGCCGGATGTCGGCGGCGCCGACTTCCTGGACCTGGCGGGTCTCGCCCTGGCCGAAGACGATGATCTCGCCGGCGTCGGCGGAGGTGCCGGCGGTTTCGGCGGCGGTTTCGGCTGCGGCATCGGCTGCCAGGGCCGGCTGCGACAGGAACGCGGTGGAAGCGAGCAGAATGATGATCGAACGGCGCATGGTAATCCCCCTCGTCGAATTCTCGACAGCGGGGCGGATAGGCAGCCGGCATGACGGCCTGATGGAGTTTGCGTGATGGATCGGTGACTCTTCGGCGGCCGTGAAATGTCGGGATTGCGACAGCGGCGCCTAAAGGCCCGCGAATCCGTGTTGCGGTGCAACATTGTTTGGCGCACACTCCCGCCATGATAAAAGCCGCGCTCCATCACCTGACGCGTTACACCTACAACCGGCCGATCAAGCTTGGCCCCCAGGTGATCCGGCTGCGCCCGGCGCCGCACAGCCGCACGGCGGTGCCGAACTATTCGCTGAAGATCAGCCCGGCGAACCATTTCCTGAACTGGCAGCAGGATCCGCACGGCAACTGGCTGGCGCGGATCGTCTTTCCCGATCCGGTCGATCACTTCTCGATAGAGGTGGATCTGCTGGCCGAACTGGCGGTTATCAACCCCTTCGATTTCTTCGTCGAGCCGGGGGCCGAGGAATATCCCTTCGCCTATACCGAAGCGCAAAGGGCCGATCTTTCCGCCTATTTCGATACCGAGCCGCAGGGCGCGCTCTTCGAGGCGCTGGTGGCCGAGCATGCCGGCTACAAGGGGCGCACGGTCGATTTCCTGGTCGATATCAACCACCGCCTGCAGCAGCGCATCGGCTATGTCATCCGCATGGAATCGGGAGTGATGACCCCCGAGGAGACGCTGGACGTAGGCATCGGGTCGTGCCGCGATTCGGCCTGGCTGCTGGTGCAGCTTCTGCGGCGGCTGGGCTTTGCCGCGCGGTTCGTCTCGGGCTATTCGATCCAGCTCGTCGCCGATGTCGAGCCGGTCGACGGGCCCAAGGGCGTCACCCAGGACGTGACCGACCTCCACGCCTGGGCCGAGGCTTATGTGCCCGGCGCCGGCTGGATCGCGCTCGACGCGACATCGGGCATGTTCGCGGGCGAGGGGCACATCCCGCTCGCCGCCACGCCGCACTATCGCTCCGCCACCCCGATCGAGGGCATGGCGGAACCGGCCGAAGTCTCGTTCCACTTCGAGATGGACGTCAGCCGCATCGCCGAGGCAGTGCGGATCACCAAGCCGTTTACCGACGCGCGCTGGCAGGCGCTGCTCGATCTGGGCGACAAGGTGGACGCCGATCTGGCGGCCGGCGACGTGCGCCTGACCATGGGCGGCGAGCCGACCTTCATCGCCGACGGCGATTACGACGCCCCCGAATGGAACGCCGAGGCGGTCGGCCCGACCAAGGCGGGCTATGCCGACCGCCTGATCCGCATGCTGCGCGACAAGTTCGCGCCGGGATCGCTGCTCCACCACGGGCAGGGCAAATGGTATCCCGGCGAAAGCCTGCCGCGCTGGGGCTATTCGATCTACTGGCGCAAGGACGGCGTGCCGATCTGGCGCGATCCCTCGCTGATCGCCGGAGAGCCGCTTGCGCAGGAGGGCGCGGCGGCGCCCGCCACGCCGGTTATCGACACGACGCTCGCCGCCTCGTTCCTCGACAGCGCCGCCGCCGGGCTCGGCATCGATCCCGATTTCATCCAGCCGGTCTACGAGGACGCGATAAGCTGGATCGTCAAGGAGGCGGAGCTTCCCGGCAACACCAGCGCCACCGATCCCAAGGTCGACGATCCGGAGGAACGCGCCCGCTTCATGCGCACTTTCCAGCGCGGGCTGACCAAGCCGGTCGGCTATGTCCTGCCGGTCCAGCGCTGGAACGCAAAGGTGGCGCAGGCGCCGCGCTGGAAGAGCGAGCGCTGGCAGGTGCGGCGTGGCGCGCTGTTCGCGGTGCCGGGCGACAGCGCATTGGGCTATCGCCTGCCGCTCGGCTCGCTGCCTTACGTGCCGCCTTCTGACTATCCCTATATCCACCCGCGCGACACGACCGAGGTGCGCGCGCCGCTCGCCGATTTCCGCTCGCAGCTGGCCGAGCGCGGTCATGAAGTGCGCGATGTGCCTACGCCGGCTGGGGATCGACCGGAACGCCCGCAGCGTTCCGAAGCGGTGCAGGGCGCCGATGGCAGCCAGCAGGAACGGGTCGAACAGCACATCATCGAAGGCGCGGTGCGCACGGCGATCACCGTCGAGCCGCGCGAGGGTTATCTTTCGATCTTCATTCCGCCGGTGGAATCGCTCGACGACTATCTGGAGCTGATCGCCGCGATCGAGGCGGTGGCGGAAAGCTGCAAGACGCCGGTGCGGATCGAAGGCTATCCCCCGCCGCCCGATCCGCGCCTGACGGTGCTGAAGATCACCCCCGATCCCGGCGTCGTCGAAGTGAACATCCACCCGGCGACGAGCTGGCGCGATTCGGTGGAGATCACCGAGACGCTGTACCAGTGCGCGCGGGAAATCGGGCTGACCGCCGACCGGTTCATGGTCGACGGGCGCTCGGTGGGCACCGGCGGCGGCAATCATATCGTGCTGGGCGGGGCCACCCTGCTCGATTCGCCGTTCATCCGCCGGCCGGACCTGCTCAAGAGCTTCGTCATCTACTGGCAGCGGCACCCGGCGCTCAGCTACTTGTTCTCGGGCCTGTCCATCGGCCCGACCAGCCAGGCGCCGCGCGTGGACGAGGCGCGGCACGATTCGATCTACGAACTGGAAGTGGCGCTGGCACAGGTGCCGGGGCCTGACGCCGATCAGCCGCCGGCCTGGGTGGTGGACCGCCTGTTCCGCAACCTGCTGGTCGACGTCACCGGCAATACCCACCGGACCGAGATCTGCATCGACAAGCTGTTCTCACCCGATGGCCCCACAGGTCGCCTCGGCCTCGTCGAATTTCGCGGCTTCGAGATGCCGCCGGACGCGAAGATGAGCCTGGCCCAGCAACTGCTGCTCCGGGCGCTGACCGCGTGGTTCTGGAAACAGCCGATGGACGGGCAACTGGTCCGCTGGGGCACGACGCTGCACGATCGCTTCATGCTGCCGCATTTTGTCTGGGCCGATTTCCTCGACGTGCTCGATGACTTGCGCGGCGCGGGCTACGATTTCGATCCGGTGTGGTTCGAGGCGCAGCGCCAGTTCCGCTTCCCGGTGCACGGCGCCATAGAGGGTGGCGGGGTGACGCTGGAGATCGCCCATGCGCTGGAGCCGTGGAACGTGCTGGGGGAAACCGGCGCCATCGGCGGCACCGTGCGCTATGTCGACAGTTCGACCGAGCGGTTGCAGGTGCGCGCCAGCGGGCTGGTGCCCGGACGGCATATCATCGCCTGCAACGGCCGCCGCGTGCCGCTGACCGCCACCGCGCCGGGCGAGGGCGTGGGCGGGGTGCGCTATAAGGCCTGGGCGCCGGCCAATTGCCTGCACCCGATGATGAAGGCCCATGCGCCGCTGACCTTCGACATACTCGACACCTGGAACAACCGTTCGCTGGGCGGCTGCGTCTATCATGTGGCGCATCCGGGCGGGCGCAACTATGATGACGTGCCGGTCAATGGTTACGAGGCGGAGGCGCGGCGCAAGGCGCGCTTCCAGGACTATGGCCATTCGCCGGGCACTCAGGCGATGCCGCCCGAGGAACTGACGGGAGAGTTCCCCATGTCGCTCGATCTTCGTCGCCCGATCCGTGCTGGCTGACAACACGGCAGGCGGCACGGTGGCCGCCAACCGGCTGGACGCCTATCCGGCCGACGCGGCGGCGGGCGATCTCTATCGCGGTGCGTCCCCCGCCGTGGCCGCCAAATGGCGCGCCATGGCCGATGGCCTGGCGGCGCTGTCGGACGGCGGCAGCGCCTCGATCCAGGAACAGGTCGCGCGGCAGATCGTCGACCTGGGCCTGACCTTCCGCATCACCGGCGACGAGGATGAGCGCAACTGGCCGCTCACCCCGATGCCGCTGATCGTCGGCGCCGACGAGTGGGCCGAGGTGGAACGCGGGCTGATCCAGCGGGTGACGCTGCTGGAGCAGATCGCCGCCGACATCTACGGGCCGCAGAATCTGGTGCGGGACGGCCATCTGCCCGCCGCCGTGGTCGCGGGAAGCCGCTATTTCGCGCGCAAGATGATCGGCCTCAGGCCCCAGAGCGGCCATTTCATCCACGTCTATGCCGTCGACCTCGCGCGGGGGCCGCGCGGGCAATGGCGGGTGCTGGGCGATCGGCTGCGGCTGGCGACCGGCATCGGCTATGCGCTGGAAAACCGCGTGGCGCTGTCGCGCAGCGCGGGGGCGCTCCTGTCCGACATCAACGCCCGCCGCCTTGCCAGCTTCTTCGGCGAACTGCGCGAAGGCATCGCCCGCGATTGCCCGCGCGACCGGCCGCGCATCGCTCTGCTGACGCCGGGGCGCTTCAACCAGAGCTATCCCGAGCAGGCGCATCTGGCGCGTTACCTGGGCCTGCCGCTGGTGGAAGGGCGCGACCTGACGGTCAGCGACGACAAGCTCTATGTCCGCACCATCGCCGGGCCGAAGCGGATCGACGCCGTGTGGCGCTGGATCGACACGGCGGCGCTCGATCCGCTCACTTTCGATGCGCGCTCGGAACTGGGCGTCGCCAACATGTTCGACGCCTGGGCACGCGGCGGGCTGCAACTGGCCAACTGGCCGGGGGTGGAGGTGCTGGAATCGCGCGCCTTTTCCGCCTTCCTGCCGCGCCTCTGCGGCCTTCTGCTGGGCGAGCAGCCGCTGCTGCCCACCGTCGCCACCTGGTGGTGCGGCCAGCCGCAGGAGGCCGAGACCGTGCGCAGGCGGCTGGACGAACTGGTGATCGCTCCCGCCTTCGGCCAGGCGGTCGAAGGGCTGGGCGGGGCGGAGCCGCGCGCCGGCGCCGATCTCGGCCCGGCCGAGCGTGAGGCGCTGCTGGCGGCTATGCGCGACCGGCCGATGGACTATTGCGGGCAGGAGATTGTCCACCTTTCCACCACCCCGGCGATGATAGACGACGCACTGGTGCCGCGACCGTTCACCTTGCGCGCTTTCGTCGCGCGCGGGCCGGACGGGAACTGGCGGGTGATGCCGGGCGGCTTCGCGCGCATCGCGTCCAGCAACGAACTGCTCACCTCGCTGATGGGCGAGGGCGACTTGTCCGCCGACGTCTGCATTGTCGACGATGTCCCGCTCGCCCGCCACAGCGCCACGGTGCTGGGAGATGCTCCGGCGATCCGGCGCGGCGGCGGCATCCTCGCCAGCCAGGCGGCGGACAACCTGTTCTGGTTCGGCCGCTATTGCGAACGCGGCGAAGCGACCGTGCGCATCGTGCGGTCCATCCTGGGCAGTTCGCTGGAGGCGGACGGCGGCTATGGCCGCGATGCCGAGGCGGGGCGCAGCCTGGTCGACCTGCTGTACTTGTGGGGTGCGATCCGCCCCGACATGGCCGGACAGTCTTTCGCGGCGGTTTGCGGCGCGGCGCTCACCGATGTCGCGCCGCTCGGCAGCGTGCCCTCGCTGATCCGCCAGACCCGCGCGGTCGGCCTGGCCCTGCGCGAACGCTTCGCGCGCGATTTCTGGCGCATCGTCAAACGGCCGATGCCCTATATCGATCCCACCCGCCCGCAATCGATGCTCCAGGCGGCGACCGGGCTGGTCGAGCATTTCAGCGCGCTCGCCGGCCTGATCGCCGAGAACATGGTGCGCGGGCCTGCCTGGCGGTTCCTCGACATCGGCCGCCGGCTGGAGCGCGCGCTGGCGATCTGCCGGACCACCCGCCAGCTTTCGCGGGCGGAGAATCAGGCCGACGCGTTCGGCGTGCTGCTGGACCTGTGCGACAGCCAGATCGTCTATCGTTCGCGCTACCTGACCGCGCCCTTGCGCGATCCGGTGCTCGACCTGATCCTGCTCGACGCCGACAATCCGCGTTCGCTGGCGTTCCAGCTCATTCGGATCAACGAGCATATCGCCGCGCTGCCCGCGCTGGCCGAGGACAACGTGCCCGAACGCCAGCTGCTCGACGCGCGCGCCGCGCTGGCGCCGTTGCAGAGCCTGACGGTGGAGGCCGTCGACGACAAGGTGCTGCAGGATGTGGAGGCGCGGCTGATGCGGCTCTCGGATTCGATCTCGTCGCGCTATTTCCTCCAGTTCGAAAAGCAGGAAGACCGTTCGCAGGACGCGCTGCTGGCATGATCTATGCCGTCACGCACAAGACGACGATCCGCTATTCGGGTCTGGTCAGCGTCGCCCAGTTCAACGTGCGGCTGCGGCCCGCGCCCTGGCCGGGGCAGAACTTGCGCGATTTCCGGCTGACGGTCGATCCGCTGCCCTGGACCCGGCAGGACGAGCCGGGCAGCTATGTCGTCAACCAGAGCCGGCTGACGATGCGCGATCCCATCGCCGAACTGACCATCGAAAGCCGCTTCACCGCCGAAGTGCTGCCTTCGCCGGTCGATCATGCCACGATTGCCAGCCCGACCGTGGCCGACGTGCGCGCACGGGCGCTGACCTTGCCCGATCTTACCGCCTGGGGGCCGGCGTCCTATCTGTTCGCCTCGCCGATCGCATCGCCCGCGCCGGAGATCGCGGGCTGGGCGCGCGGCCTGATCGCCGACGACATGCCCGTGCTTGCCGCCGGGCAGGCGCTGATGCACGCGATCCATGGGGAATTCCACTATGACAGCGACGCGACCAAGACCGACACCCCGCCAGTCGACGCGTTTCGCAAGCGGCATGGGGTCTGCCAGGATTTCGCCCATGTCATGATTATCGCGGCGCGGGCGCACGGCATCCCGGCCGCTTATGTCAGCGGCTACTTGCGCACCTTGCCGCCGCCCGGGATGCCGCGCCTGGTCGGGGCCGATGCGATGCATGCCTGGGCGGCGCTGTGGTGCGGCGAGGAACTGGGCTGGGTGGGGTTCGATCCCACCAACGACGTCTTCGCCCGCACCGACCACATCTTCGTCGCCATGGGCCGCGATTACAGCGACGTCGCCCCGCTCGACGGCGTGTTCCACGGCGGCGCGGGGCAGGCGATGTTCTTTTCGGTGGACGTGGCGCCGCTGGAGGAGGGGACGGGGTGAACCCGGATCGCCGTCAAGCGATCACATAATCGATCGGCTTGAAGCTCCCGCCGTTGCTCGCATAGGCGGAACAGGCGGTAAGCCCGACGATCAGGTCTTCCGCCGCCCGGAAAGCGATGTGGTCGCCCGCGCGGCTCAGCGGCGGCAGCACCGCGATCCCGCCGTCCGCCGCCACCGGCACGTTCATGAAGCAATTGAACGCCACCGGGATCGCGTCCTCGGCCACGCCATGGGGGGCGAGCGCTGCGGCCAGATTGCCGAAGCAGCCGCGATGCACGGGCTTGTCGGGATAGAAGTGGCGGAAGGTGTCGACGCTGCACGGGGTCAGCAGAAAGTCGTGGGCGCCCACGGTATCCGCCTCGATCGTCAGGAGCACGCGGGAGCGGTTGGACCATAGCCGGTTGCCGGTGGTGAGGCGGATCGTCTCCTCGTAATCGAGCGTGCGGCCGTTGCTGATGACTTCGCGCACGTCGGCGCGGGCGAATGCCAGCAGGTCCGCCACCTGCGTGCCTTCCGGATCGATCACCGTCAGCAGTTGACCTTTGTCGAGCGTGAAGGCGACGCCGGATCGCGGCGCGATGCGACGGGCGTCGTGCATGCCGCCCCCTCTATTCCGCGTCGACGCGCGGATCGCGGAAGGGACAGCGCCATTCATCCCCCACATGGCGGCCGCTATATTGCGCGGCCTCGCTCTTGTCGCCGTGGCGGGCCAGCATGGGATTGACCGAGCCGGCCAGGCTCTCGTCACGCTTGAGGATGGACTGGCGGATGGTCTCGTAGCGCCCTTCGCTGCGCAGCTGCTCGAACTGGTCGTGCAGGTTGAACACCATCACCGGCCGTTCGAAACGCCGCGCCGGGCGGCTGGCGCCGGGGTGCAGGCCGACGACGAAGAAGGCCTCCCCACCGAAGCTCAGGGAAAAATGCGGATCGTCGGGATCGCCGCTGACGCGCTCGTCATAGGGCTGGCCCAGCCAGGCGTCCTTGTCGGCCAGCGACTGGATGCGCTGCCACATCGCGGTTTCGAACTGATGTTCGCTCAAGTCGTCCGGCCCGGCGAAGATGAAGGCGATGCTGCGGAAGAGGCCCGGATCGCGCCGGTAGTCGCCGGCCCAGTTCAGCAGCTTGCGATGGATGCGCAGATCGTCCCAGCCGCTTTCGATCGAGCGGCACACTACCGTCTTGAGCGTATCGCGCGACAGCGCGGACTTTGCCCCGACGCATGGAAACGCGGAGTCCCGGACGAAGCGTTCGAAGGCATCCGTCAGGCGTTGATCTTCGTCTTCCACCAGCACGGCATCATCTCGTTTCATGGGATTGGGACCGCGCCCCGGGTGGGGGCGGATGCACGGAAAGAATGCAGGGGAACGCCAAATGTTCCTGCGGAGGCGGCTTTCTCGCGCGCGAGGAAAGGCGGAATGGGGCGGTTCACACCCGGCTTCGAAGCTGCGATACTGCGCCCGAGGTTCCGGCATCGAAGGAGAAGTCAGTGGCAAAGCGATCGCAAGGCATCAGCATCGGTCTCTCCGATGAGCAGCGGGAGAGCATCTCGGGCGGGCTCTCGCACCTTTTGGCCGACAGCTACACGCTCTATCTGATGACCCATAACTTCCACTGGAACGTTACCGGGCCGATGTTCAACACGCTGCACCTGATGTTCATGGGGCAATATACCGAGCAGTGGGCCGCGCTGGACCTTATCGCCGAGCGGATTCGCGCGCTCGGCTTCCCCGCGCCGGGCACTTACAAGCAGTTCTCCGACCTTGCTTCTATCAAGGAAGTCGAAGGGGTGCCCAAGGCGATGGATATGGTGCAGCTTCTGGTCAACGCCCAGGAAGCAACGGCGCGCACGGCGCGCGGGCTGTTCCCCATTGTCGACGAGGCCAACGACCAGCCGACCGCCGACCTGCTCACCCAGCGGCTGGACGTGCACGAAAAGACCGCCTGGATGCTGCGCAGCCTGCTGGAGGACTGAGGGCGCGGTCGCCGGGCGATCGCCGTCTTCACCTGAAAAAATCGATAGGGAGTTGGGGGGACAAAAGCCCCCCGCAGCTTTCGAGTCAGATCAGGGGCTGGTCCGAAGAAGGCCCGGATACCCGCAGCGTGCGCTCGGGAAAGATCGCCGCTTTTTCCAGGCATCCGCCCAGCGCGGTGAACGAAGTGATGCAGTCGCCGATGGCGTCTTCCTCCACCAGCAGCGCCAGCGTGTCGCAGACCGCTTCCGGGCGGGCGTCGTTCAGCGAGCAGATCAGGCTGAGGATGATCGCCTCATGCTCCGAGACATGGTTGCAGCCCAGCGCGCAGAACTGGAAGGTTTCCAGGCCGCTGCGATTGAGCACCGTCATCGTCCGCAGGAAAGGCTGCAGCCCGGCGATCATGCCCCAGCGCGCGAAGGCGTTGCCCAGCGCCGAGGCGGGGCAGGAACGATCGCTCATCGCCTTTACCCAGCTACGCATCGACCAGATCAGGAATCGCCCGCCCGGATCGAGGCTGGTGACTGGCCGATCGAGAAAATCATACATGGCAAACTCTCCTTTTTCCGGCGGGCGGGAACACTGCGAAGGGGCGGATATGCTGGCGCTAGGCGCTAAATTCGACCCGAGCCTTATTCTCTCTTGCAATTGCGAGTGATTCGCAATAATCATAGTCGTGCAGCGGGCGAGCCTACCGGTCAACCCCTGCACGGCTTTGAACGGCCAACCTCTCTCCCAAACTCAGCCGGGATCGCCTTCGGGCGGTCCCGGACTTTTATGACGCCGCGGGATGGATTGTCCCACCGGTCGGCAACTTTGCATATTCTAATGAGAATGCAAACGTCTCGCATTAGCGAGGGGGTGAGGCGCTGCACCTTGTCTGGCAGTCGCCGCTCGCCGCTGTCCTACAGGCGCGAAATATGGCCTAACCTCCGGGATGACCCGACAGGCTTCTCCCCACCGCTCCGGCCGGAACCGTCCTGGCCGCAACCGTTCTGGCCGTCTCCGCCGGCATGTTCCCGCCTTCGCGCCGGTGCCGCTCCGGTCGCGCAGCGGCGGCTGGACGCCGCGCAAGCAGGCCATGTTCCTGGGCTTGCTGGCCGAAACGCGCTGCGTGCGAACCGCAGCGCGCCGCGTCGGCATGAGCCGCGAGACCGCATATCGCCTGCGCCGCAAGCCCGGCGCGGCCAGCTTCGCCCATGCCTGGGACCGGGCGCTGGGGCGGGCGGCGACGGGAACGGCGCGGAAGGTCACACCCGAAGAGCTGCGCCAGCGCGCGCTGGACGGCCTGCTGAAGCCGCTGCTCTATCGGGGCAAGTACGTGTCGACGGTGGAAAAGGCCGATAATACAGCGCTCTTGCGCATTCTGGCGCGGCTGAACCGGCAGGGCTGTGTCGGCCGCTGGGCCATGGCGTGACGCGCGTGTTTCACACTGCGGGGAGCGTCAACTTCGGCGGGAAAAGTATCGGGATGCGGAAACATCGTCACCCCGGATCAGGTCCGGGG
>Ga0075368_10000285_pt1 | contig 14490 bp, 15 predicted proteins | sample EndMethybrTD3033_FD_71518 | JGI IMG/M metagenome (GOLD analysis project Ga0075368, IMG submission 71518) | Populus endosphere microbial communities from Tennessee, USA - Endosphere MetaG P. TD hybrid TD303-3 | ecosystem: Host-associated > Plants > Roots > Endosphere | place: USA: Tennessee... | reverse complement strand
CGGCTCGAGCTCGGCGGCGGCTCTGGCGAAGATCGGCGCCATGGCGCGGCAGGGCCCGCACCAGGCGGCCCAGAAGTCGACGATCAGCGGCAGGTCGCTGGCGGCCAGGTGCTTGTCGAAGCGCGCGGCGTCCAGCGCCGCCGGCTCGCCCTCGAACAGCGCCTTGTGGCAGCGCCCGCACTTGGCGCCCTGGCCGAGCTTGTCGGCCGGCAGGCGGTTGGTGCTGTCGCAGTGGGGACAGACGACGTGCAGGGGCTCGCTCATCGACTCTTATCTAGGGCGCGCGGAGGCCAGCTCAAGTGTCCTCGAACCAGGCGTTGAGCGCCTTGAGGAAGGGCAGGGCCTCGCGGAACTCGGAGAGGGTGAAGGCCTCGCGCAGGCGCTCCATCCGCGGGCGCATGGCCGCCACGGCCCCCAGATAGACGTCGCGGCCGGCGGGGGTGAGCCAAATGAGCTTCTTGCGGGCGTCGTCGGCGCTCGGCTCCAGCCGGGCCAGGCCCGCGCTCTCCAGCCGCTGCAGGGTGTTGGTGAGGGCGCTCTTGGGGGCGTCGAGGGCGCGGGCGATCTCGGCGGGGGTCTGGCCGTCGCCGTAGCGGTCGAGGTGGCGCAGCACCTCGTACTGGGCGTAGCTGACCCCGGCCGGCAGGCCCGCCATGACGCTGGCGCGGACGTGGTTGTCGATCCGCCCCATGAATTCGAACACGGCCACGGCGGGGTGGACTGAGGGTTGCGCGGCCATCGAACCACTCCGTTCAAGCTGGAACAAAGCTGGCCCTGCGACCTCGAACGATCAAGCCTTATGAGGCGATGCGGCCTCCAGTGTGGCTTTCATGCCAAGCCTCGCCAGCTCGTCGGCGCGCTCGTTGAACTCGTGGCCGGCGTGGCCCTTGATCCAGCGCCAGTCGACCTTGTGGCGGGCTCTGGCCTCGTCGAGCCGCTTCCAGAGGTCGTCGTTCTTCACCGGCTTGCCGTCGGCGGTCCGCCAGCCGCGGCGCTTCCAGCTGTGGATCCACTCGTGGATGCCCTTCTGGACGTACTGGCTGTCGGTGTGCAGCTCCACGTGGCAGGGCTTGGTCAGCGCCTCCAGCGCCTGGATGGCGGCCATCAGCTCCATGCGGTTGTTGGTTGTGGCCAGGTCCCCGCCCTTCAGCTCCTTCTTCTTCTCGCCGTAGAAGAGGATCGCGCCCCAGCCGCCGGGCCCCGGATTCCCCGAGCAGGCGCCGTCGGTGTAGATCACCACCTTGGGGGTCACGCGGGCGAGCCGAAGAGCACGAGGTCGGGGGCGGCGCGGTGCACGGCGAGCTTGCGCTCGTACTCCAGCGGATCCTTCGGCCGCACCAGGGCGCCGGCGGGCGTCGCATGCCAGTCGTGCAGCCGGGTGAGGAAGAAGCGCATGGCCGCGCCGTGGGCCAGCACCGGCAGGGCGCCGCGCTCGGCGGCCGAGAGCGGGCGGTGCGCCTCGTAGCCGCCCACCATCGCCCGCGCGGCGGTGACGTTGAAGCTGCCGTCCGGCTCGAAGCACCAGGCGTTGAGCGCGATGGCGATGTCGTAAGCCAGGGCGTCGACGCAGGCGAAGTAGAAGTCGATGGTCCCGGCGAAGCGGCCCTCGCGGAAGAAGACGTTGTCGGGGAAGTAGTCGGCGTGGATCACCCCGCTGGGCAGGTCGGCCGGCCAGGCCTTGGCGAGGTGGGCGAGGTCGGCGGCGATCACCTCAGCCAGGCCGGGCTTGAGCCCCTCGGCGTCGGCGGCCAGGCCCTCGAACATCGGCGCCCAGGCGGCCTGGCCCAGGTCGTTGGCCCGCGTGCCGGAAAAGCCCTCGGCCGCCAGGTGGAGTCTCGCCAGCCCCTCGCCGGCCTCGCGGCAGTGGGCGACGGTGGGGCGGCGGACCGACAGGCCCGGCAGGAAGCTGACGATGGCGCAGGGCTTGCCGCGCACGCGCTTGAGCAGGGCGCCGTCGCGGGCGGCCATGGGCGTGGCGGAGGGATAGCCGTGCTCGGCCAGCCAGCGCAGCAGGCCAAGGAAGAACGGCAGGTCCTCCTCGCGCACGCGCTTCTCATAGATGGTCAGGATGAAGCGGCCGGCCTGCGTCTCCAGCAGGAAGTTGGAGTTCTCCACGCCCTCGGCGATCCCCTTGAACGCCAGCGGGGCGCCCAGGTCGAATTCGGCCAACAGGCCCGCCAGTTCGTCGTCGGTGAGATCGGTGTAGACCGCCATGGGCGCGTGGGTGCGCGAGGCCGCCTTCCGGGTCAAGAGTCCTTGGGCGGCCCGCCCGCCGATGGTAGGATCGCCGGGCCTTCCAGGAAGAGGCCCCTCATGATCGCGCTGAAAGTCGAAAAGATCGGCGACCAGGTCGCCGTCATCCTCACCGAAGAAGCGGTGGACCTGCTCAACGCCGAAGTCGGCGGCGTCCTCCACCTCGAGCCCAGCGCCGACGGCCATGTGCTGGCGGCGGTGACCAAGGAGGTGTGGGTCGAAGACCCCCACGCCCGCGGCCGCGCCTTCCTGAAGCGGTACAACCGAAGTTTCGAACTCTTGAGCTGAGGGCGGCGCAGGACGCCCCCTCCGTCTCGCGCCTGCGGCGCGATCCACCTCCCCCGCAAGCGGTGGAGGACCTGAGCGCCAAGATGCTCCACCGCCTGCGGGGGAGCTGTCGCCGAAGGCGACTGAGGGGGCGTGCGGCGGTGTGGATCGCACAGCTTGGCCGGACGTTAGGGTTGGGGGACGCATGCCCCAGGGGAAACCGCCATGAACTTCAATCGGATCAAGGTCGCCGGCGCGCTGGTCGCCATGCTGGCGCTGAGCGCCTGCGTGGCGGGGTCGGGGGAGTCGGCGCATGCGGCCTCGGGCGGGATGCTTTCGCAGGCGCTGCTGGGCCTCTGGCACGGGATCATCGCGCCGGTGACCCTGATCATCGAGATCATCAACAAGGTCTTCCCCCACGTGCTGCCCTGGCAGACGCACCTCTATGAGGCCAAGGCCGAGGGGGTCGCCTATGACGTGGGCTTCTACCTGGGCCTGGCGGGCGGGCCCTCCTTCGCGTTCGGCCGGCGCTGGCGCTAGGCCGCTCAAGCCACCGCCTTGGGGAGCTTGAAGCTGACGGTCTCGCGGGCGGCCTCCAGCTCCTCGACGGTGACGTCGAAATAGGTCCCGAGCTTGTCGATGACCCCCTGCACCAGGACCTCGGGCGCCGAGGCGCCGGCGGTGACGCCCACGCGCGTGGCGCCCTCCAGCCAGGCCAGGTCCAGGCCGTCGGCGTCGTCGATCAGATAGGCGGCCGCGCCCGAGCGGCGGCCGACTTCCGCCAGGCGCACGGAGTTGGAGGAGTTGGCGCTGCCCAGCACCAGCAGCACCTGGCTCCTGGCCGCCACGGCCTTGACCGCCTCCTGGCGGTTGGTGGTGGCGTAGCAGATGTCCTCCTTGTGCGGCGCGGCCATGGCCGGGAAGCGCTGGCGAAGGGCCGCGACGATGCCGGCGGTGTCGTCCACCGAGAGCGTGGTCTGGGTGACGAAGGCGACGTTGGCCGGATCGCGGGGCTGGTAGGCATTTGCGTCCGCCACGGTCTCGATGAGGGTCACCGCGCCGTCGGGAAGCTGGCCCATGGTGCCCACCACCTCGGGATGGCCGGCGTGGCCGATCAGCAGGATCTCGCGGCCGGCCTGGAAGTGGCGCTCGGCCTCCACGTGCACCTTGGAGACCAGCGGGCAGGTGGCGTCGAGGAAGAGCATCTTGCGCGCCCTGGCCTCCGCCGGCACCGCCTTGGGGACGCCGTGGGCGGAAAACACCACCGGCCGGTCGGGCGGGCACTGGTCCAGCTCCTCGACGAAGACCGCGCCCAGGGCCTTGAGCCGCTCCACCACATGGCGGTTGTGGACGATCTCGTGGCGCACATAGACCGGCGCCCCATAGCGGCCGATCGCCCGCTCGACGATCTGGATGGCGCGGTCGACGCCGGCGCAGAAACCCCTGGGCGCGGCGAGCAGGACGGTCAGCGGGCGAGGGGAATTCATGGCCCTAAGTCTAGGGGCCCGACCCGCCAGCCGCCAGCCGCGTTGCGGCCGCAATCGGCAGGCTGTACTTAGGCGCCAAGTCTTGGCGGGGGCGTCCCGCCCTTCCTGCTGTCTGGATCTCCTCCCATGCGCCGCCTGCTCCTCGTCGCCGCCGCCTTCCTCATCGCGGCCTCCAGCGCGCCACGCCTGGCGCATGCGCAGATGGGCGGAGGCGGCGGCGACGAGCAGGGCGGCGGGGACGACGACGCGGCCAAGAAGAAGAAGCGCGAGGAGGAGTGGGGCGACAAGCAGGCCCCGCTGCCGCAACTGCGCAACGCCGGCCCCTGCCCCTTCGCCAAGTCGCTCTATGACGCGGCCCGCTTCGTGGAGTTCAAGGACGGCGCCGAGGCCTCGGCGAACGTCACCTTCACCGGCGAGATCCAGGACGTCTCGGCGATCTGCGAATACAAGTCGGACGACCCGATCAAGGTGAAGATGCAGGTCCTGTTCGAGCTGGGCCGCGGGCCGATGGCTCCATCCTCCACCAAGACCTACCGCTACTGGATCGCGGTGACCGACCGCGACCGGGCGATCCTGGCCAAGCAGTTCTTCGACCTGCCGGTGCAGTTCGCCGCGGGCCAGGACCGGCTCTACAAGGTGGAGACGATCAATCAGATCCTCATCCCCCGCGCCAAGGCCACCGTCTCGGGGGCCAATTTCGAGGTGCTGGTGGGCTTTGACGTGACCCCGGAGATGGCCGCCTTCAACCGCGACGGCAAGCGCTTCCGCGCCAACGCCGGCTCGACGGTCGCGGCGACGGGTTCCGCAGACAAGAAATGAGCGACCTTCGACGCGCGCTCGGCGAAGCGGTCCAGGCCGCCTTCGCGGGCGCGGGGCTGCCGGCCGAGCTTGGCCGGGTGACCGCCTCCGACCGGCCCGACCTCGCCGACTTCCAGTGCAACGGCGCCCTGCCCGCGGCCAAGCGGGCGGGCAAGAACCCGCGCGAGCTGGCCGCCGCCATCGCCGAGGCCCTGAAGGGCGATCCTCGCCTGGAGGCCATCGAGGTGGCGGGCCCAGGCTTCATCAACCTCAAGGTCGCGAACGGCGAGCTCGCCCGCCGGGCCGGCCAGATCGCCGCCGACCCCCGCGCCGGGGGCGAGGGCGTGACCATTCCGCGCAAGGTGATGGTCGACTACGGCGGCCCCAACGTCGCCAAGCCCATGCACGTGGGCCACCTGCGCTCCTCGATCATCGGCGAGGCGGTCAAGCGGCTCTATCGCTTCCGCGGCGATGAGGTCGTGGGCGACGCCCACTTCGGCGACTGGGGCTACCAGATGGGCCTTCTGATCGGCGCCGTCTGCGACGAGAACCCCGTCATCGCCGCCGAGGTCGCGCGGCTGAACGCGCACGCCGGCCTTCCCACCGACTGGACGAGCTGGGAGCCGGCCGAGTTCGAGGCGGTGAGCCTGGCCGACCTGGACCGGCTCTACCCGGAGGCCGCCGCCAAGGGAAAGACCGACCCGGCCTATCGCGACCGCGCCCGCAAGCTGACCGCCGAGCTGCAGGCCAAGGCGCCGGGCGCCTACCTGCTGTGGCGCCGCTTCGCCAAGGTGACCCGGGTCGCCCTGGAGCGCGACTTCCATGCGCTGGGCGTCGACTTCGACCTCTGGAAGGGGGAGAGCGACGTCGATCCCCTGATCGAGCCGATGGTCGCCGACCTGGCCGCCAAGGGCCTGCTGGAAGACGACCAGGGCGCAAGGATCGTGCGGGTGGCCCGCGAGGGCGACAAGCGCGAGCTGCCGCCCCTGCTGGTGGTCTCCTCCGAGGGCTCGGCCATGTACGGGACCACCGACCTGGCCACCATCCTGGACCGCAAGCAGACCTTTGGGCCCGACCTGACCATCTACTGCGTCGACCAGCGCCAGGCCGACCACTTCGAGATCGTCTTCCGCGCCGCCTACCTGGCCGGCTACGCCAAGGAGGGCGAGCTGGAGCACATCGGCTTTGGGACGATGAACGGGACCGACGGCAAGCCCTTCAAGACCCGCGAGGGGGGCGTGCTCAAGCTCAACGACCTGATCCAGATGACCAGGGAAAAGGCCCGCGAGCGGCTGCACGAGGCGGGCCTGGGCGAGGACCTGCCGGAGGACGAGTTCGAGGAGATCGCCCGATCGGTGGCCGTGGCGGCGCTGAAGTTCGCCGACCTCTCCAACTTCCGCGGCACCTCCTATGTCTTCGACCTCGACCGCTTCACCAGCTTCGAGGGCAAGACCGGGCCCTACCTGCTGTACCAGGCGGTGCGGGTGAAATCCCTGCTGCGCAAGGCCGCCGCCGAGGGCGCCAAGGCGGGCGCGGTGATCATCGCCGAGGCCGCCGAGAGGGACCTGGCTTTGACGCTCGACGCCTTCGAGGCGGCGCTGGCCGAGGCCTACGACAGATACGCCCCCAATGCGGTGGCCGAGCACGCCTATCGCCTCTCGCAGAGCTTCTCCAAGTTCTACGCCGCCTGCCCGATCCTGCAGGCGGAGCCCAACGTTCGGGCCAGCCGCCTCACCCTGGCGCGCGCCAGCCTCGCCCAGCTCGAGCTGGCGCTGGACGTGCTGGGGATCAGCGTGCCGGAGCGGATGTAAAGCCAGATGCTCCCCCGCTGGGGGAGCTCCGGCGAAGCCGGCGAGGGGGTTTCCGCCCAGACGGAGGGTTCTGAGCGGAAACCCCCTCCGGCCCTCTGGGCCACCTCCCCCTGAGGGGGAGGATCGCCAGACCCTCACCCCGAGCCGCACCAGGGGGGCTCATAGGGGTCTTCCCGCTCAGCGGGATCGATGACGTCCCAGGGCTCGTCGGGCGCCAGGTCGGCGCCGGCCCGGCGGGCGCGCGCGGCGCGCTGGGCCTCCAGCGCCTGCTGCTCGAAGCGGTGGCGGCGCACCGGGGGCTCGGCCGCGCCGGCGCCCTCGATGATGGCCTTCAGCCGGGCGATCCGGCGGCCGAGCGGCGCGTCGATGGGCAGGCCATCGTCCTCCCGCTCGCGGTCGTATTCCCGGGGCTCGGCCTCGCCGTCCGCCTGGGCGGGGGCGCGCCAGCGGGGCGCGCGCGCCTCGCCGTCCGCCGCGCGTAGGGTCGCCTCGGCGTCCCAGCGGCGTTCGCGGGCAAGCCGGGCTTCCAGGGCGATGGAGAGCCGAAGCCCCCGCGCCATGCGGTCGAACACCAGCATCCAGCGCTGGGCGGCCTCTTCGTCATAGCCCCCGTCGGGCGCCTGGGCCTCGCTGGCGCGCAGGTAGGCCTGCTCGGTCAGGCGGCCGGCCATCTCGCGCAGGCGCCGCAGCGTCCATTCGTGAGCCTGGGCCATGTCGGGGAAGGATTGCATCGGCCCGGCAAGGCGAAGCGATTTGGGTGGGGAGGCAAGGGGCGGCGCCTCACCCGTTCCGGCGCTTGGCCACCCTATGCCCGCGCGTCATGGGATCGGGTCGCCTGGGCGGCTCCCAGCCCGCGGGCGGGCTCACCGCTTGCTCGCTCGTCCCCAGGCCCATCTGACCCGGCGTCTGGCGCCGAAGGCGCGAGGTGTCGATCACCTGGCCGGCGCCTGGATCCTCGGCGCCGCGCAGCAGGCTTATCTGGTCGCGCAGCCGGCTCGCCTCCTCGAAATCCAGGGCCTCGGCGGCCGCCTCCATGCGCTGGCGCAGGTCTTCGAGAACAGAGCTCATGCCTGCCAAACGCGCCAGGCCGCCGCCGGATCGGCCAAGGCGACGCTTGGGCGCAGGCGATGCGGTTCATATCTACCCTCCCGAACCGACAGGACTTGGAACCATGGCGACGGGTTGGGCCGCGGAAGGCGCGGTGCTGGATCAGATCCACGACACGATCACGGACGGCGTCGAGAGCGCCCGGTCCCGCCTTCCGCAAGGGGAAGGGACCTTGGAATGCGTCGAGTGCGGAGAAGACATCCCGGCGCGCCGTCGCGAGGCCTTGCCTGGGGTCACCACCTGCATCGCCTGTCAGTCCGGTCGCGATCGCCGGCTGGTGCACTCGACCATCAACCGGCGCGGCAGCAAGGATAGCCAGCTGAAGTAGGGCAGGCACGCCCCCCGCCACAACCAAGGTGAGGTGTTCGCGGCGAAGTGCGTCATGGTAGCGGTGAGGCGTTGGGCGCTTCGCCACTGAGGCTGATCATGACCCTCGGCAACTGGCTTCCGGTCTTCATGGCGGGCAAGGACGGCGCGGGCTCGCCCTCGCCATTCGCCACGCACCGGGCGGTGCTGGAGCGGTATTTCCGCCGGCGGGTGGGGTCTGGCGAGGTCGACGACCTGGTGCAGGAGGTCTTCGTCCGGTTGCTGGCGCGGCGGGCGGTGGACCCGATCCAGGACCCCGAGCGCTACGTCTTCCGCGTCGCGGCCTCGGTGCTGGCCGACCACCACAGGAGGTCCGCGCAGCAGAAGGCCGACCAGGAGCGGTACCTGCCCGGGCTGGACGAGTGCGACGTCATCTCGCCCGAACGCTCGCTGATCGATTGCGAGAGCCTGGACCGCATACTGGGGGCGCTGGAGCGCCTGCCGCCCAGGACCCGCCACGCCTTCGTCCTGCACCGCTTCGAGACCATGACCTATCCGCAGATCGCCCTTTTGATGGGGATCACGCCGAGCGGGGTCGAGAAGCTGATCATGCGCGCGCTCTCGCAGCTCATGGCGGCGATGGAGAGCGAAGCGTGATCGGGCGGCGTCCGCAGAGCGCGGCGCGGACGAACAGCCAGAGGCTGCGCGCCGCCAAGTGGTTCGCCCGCCGACGCTCGGGCGAGATGAGCGAGCGCGAGGCCGAGGCCATGGGCCAGTGGCTCGACGCCGAGCTGGGGCATGCGCAGGCCTTCCTGCTGGCCGATGCGGCGTGGCGCTCGGCGCACGCCCTGCGCGACACCCCCCAGGTCGCGGCCATGCGGCGCGAGGCGCGGCGCCACGCCACGGTGGCCTGGGGCCTGCGGGCCGGGCTGGCGCTGGCCATCGCCGCGGCCGTGGCGGTGGTGGTGCTGGGGCCGCTGGGCGGGCTCTCCGGGCTGCGGCTCGGCGCGCCGACGCAGACCTTCCGCACCGAGGTCGGCCAGCGGGCCCGCGTGACCCTGCCGGACGGCACGATCGTCGTCCTGAACACCGACACCCTGCTGCGCGCCCACGAGGGCTTTCGGCGGCGGTATGTCGACCTGGTCCGCGGGGAGGCCTACTTCCAGGTGGCCAGGAACCCGGCGCGGCCCTTCGTGGTGAGTAGCCAGGGCAAGACCGTCACCGCCCTGGGCACTGAATTCGCCGTCCGCGCCGATGCGGCGCGCCTGATCGTCACCCTCCAGCAGGGGAAGGTGCGGGTGGCCAGCGGCGGCCGCTGGCCGATGTCGCCCGGCTTCTCCACCGACCTGGAGCCTGGCGTCCAGCTGGTGGCGCAGGAGGGGCGACCCTGGACGCTGGCGCCCGCCAACATGGACACCGCCTTCAGCTGGACGCAGGGCAAGCTGGTGTTCGCGGGGGCGCGGCTCGGGGACATCGTGGCCGAGCTGAACCGCTATTCGGCCAAGCGGATCGTGCTGACCGACCCGGTGGTGGCCAGCGAGCGGCTGAGCGGCAGCTTCACCGCCGGGGACACCGACGGCGCGGTCCAAGCCATCGTCCACTACGGCCTGGCCGAGGTGAACTTCCAGACGCCGGCGCGGGTGGGCCTGGGAACCCGGCGGCACGCAGGGGCGCGAAAAATAGCCGCGAGATGAGGTGAGGTGGCGGCGGTTCCGCCCGTCTTTCCTTGGGCGCAAGCCGACAACGGTCGCGCGATGCGAAAATAAACGGGGGGAAGATGACCAGGCACCAGGCTCTGTTCTGCTGCGCCGCGACCTTTGCGGCCATGCTCGCGGGCGGCGCGAGCGGCGCGCCGGCCCAGGGTTTCGAGATACCGGCCGAGGATCTGGGCGCGGCCCTGAACGCGTTCGCCATCCAAAGTCCCCTGCCGGTGCTGTTCCGGCCGGACCTTGTGAAGAACAGGATGAGCCGGGGCGTCCACGCCACCGCCGATCCCGAAGCGGCGCTGCGCCAGCTCCTGAGCGACACGGGCCTTTCCTTCACCCGCGCGGGCAAGACCCTGCTGATCGTCGAGGCGCCGATGAAGCCGCTGCGGATCGCCGCGCCGGTGGAGCCCGCGCCCGCGGCGCCCGCGGCGCCGCCCCCGGCCGTGAAGACGAACGACCTGCAGGAGATCGTCGTCACCGCCCGGCGCCAGTCGGAAAACCTGCAGAACGCCCCGCTGACCGTCGACGCCGTGCAGGGGACGACCCTGCAGAAGCTGGCGATCAAGCAGTTCAACGACCTGCAGACCGTGGTGCCGGGCCTGGCGCTGAACTTCGACGAGCACAGCACCCTGTCCGGGGTGTCCCTGCGCGGCATCCACTTCAACGTGGTGGCGGCCACTCAGCCCGCCGTGGCTCTCTACTTCAACGAAGCCCCGGTGGACGCGAATTTCATCTTCCACTCGATGTTCGACCTGGGTCAGGTCGAAGTCCTGAAGGGGCCGCAGGGCACGCTTCGCGGTGTTTCGGCCCCCTCGGGCGCCATCACCCTGGCGACCCGCAAGCCGGACCTGGACTCCTACGGCGGTTATGTGGACGCCATCTACGCCCAGCATGACGGGCGCGACCTGCAGGGCGCGATCAACATACCGATCATCAAGGGCGTGCTGGCTATCCGCGGCGCGGCGATCTGGGACCAGACCAGCGGGGACGGCGTCACCAGCCTCCACAGCTCGGTCAAACCGCGACTGGTCAACAAGGCCGGACGCATCAGCGTCCTGTACCAACCCACGGACGACCTTCGCGCCGACCTGACCTATCAGCACCTGAATTCCACGAGCGTGGCCTTCACCGGGGTGGCGGGCCCAGGACCTGGCGCCTTCTCCATCGGCGCAACGCTCTATCCGGCGACCGTCAATCCGCCGCTCGCCGCCACCCAGCGCCTGGCGGTGGGAGAAAACCCGTCCCGTGTCGCCAACCGGAACGACATGGTCACCGGCCATATCGACTACCGGATCCTGGGCCATCACCTGAGCTACGACGGCTCCTACGCGAACCTCAAGGTCAAGGGATTCGCCGGCAACCATTCCGATACCGCGAACTTCGTGCCCGGGTTCGAGTTCACCGATTTCGCCGACTCCAGATCCATGAGCACGACGCACGAGCTGCGCCTGGCCTCGGACCCCAATCCGGACCGTCACTACGACTATACGGTGGGCGCCTACTACCGGTGGGCCCACATCTGCTGCTCGACCGCCCAGCCGACCCTGCTCCCGGGCGCGTTCGGCGCGACGGCGGCCACGGCGACCAATGTGGTCAACCCAGCCTATGTTCTGCCGGTCAACATCACCTATCCGGGCGGGGTGCAGGAGACCTCGATCTTCGGCGGCCTGACGCTCCACCTCCCCTGGGACACCGAGTTGAGCGGCGGGCTGCGGCACATCTGGTCGATCTATAAGTCCGACACGGTGTTCGTCAGCGGGCCAGCGCGGGCGCTGGCCGCCCCGGCGGCGGCCTTCGGCGGGACCTGCCCGGCCGCCTTCGGCCTGATCCCCTCGCTCTACGCCGGCTTCTGCGACGCGCGCGTGCCGCTGAGCTCGGGCGGCGGACACATCAAGGCCGACGAGCAGCCGACCGTCTACAACGTCTCGCTCTCGCACAAGCTGACCAGCGACATCATGGTCTATGGGACCACCGGCACCGCCTTCCGGCCCAGGACCCAGGCGATCGGGGTGCAGGGCGCGCTGGCGGCCAGTCCGCCGGCCAACCTGGTCAGCCTGATCAACCACCCGTCCGAGAAGTCGACCGCCTATGAGATCGGCTTCAAGTCGACCTGGTTCGACAACCGCGCGCGGCTGAACGTGGCGCTCTACCGCCAGAACTTCAAAAACCTGGTCGTGATCGGCCCGCAGGTGAATTACTTCAACACCCTGACCAGCAAGACCTCGGCCTTCACCTTCGCCCAGAGCGTCGACGCGCAGGTCAACGGCTTCGACATCGACACCGGCCTGCAGATCACGCCGGACTGGAACGTGACCGCCACGGCCAGCTACGCCGACGGCAAGAACCAGGGCACGCCCGTGCCCTGCAACACCGGCCCCGCGCTCTCGGCGACCAACCTGGTCAACCTTTGCCCCGGCACCGGGTCGACCTCCATCGAGCCCCTGTGGAGCGCCACCTTCCAGACCGAGTACAGCCACCCGGTCGGCGAGACGATGGACGGCTTCCTGCGCGGCCTGGCGACCTACTACCCCGAGAACAAGCGGGTGGAGACCTACTTCACCGCCCCCTCCTACGCCCTGGTGAACATCTATGGCGGCGTCCGCAGCCAGGACGGCCGCTGGGAGCTGTCGGTCTTCGCCAAGAACCTCTTCAACGTGAACAAGCAGATCGACTCCGGCTCCATCGCCCTGTCGAACGGCCTCAGCGCGCCGGAAGTGCTGGGCCACCCCTCGGGCTATCTGTCGGCGACCCAGACGCCGCGGCGCGAGGTGGGCGTGAACCTCCACTACGCCTGGGGATCGCGCTAGAGTTCCCCCTCGACTGGGCGGCCCGGCGATTGGGCCGCCCAGCCCTTTTTGGCGTCATCCGCGCGCCGCACACCAAGACCGTCGAGGAAGCAGGCCCATGAGCGCTGAGCTGGCGAAGCGGGAGTGGATCTCCGGCGGGCCGATGATGCTGAGCTGCGTCGCCGGCATGGCCGTCCCGGCGCTCGCCAGCTTCGCCTTCGGCCAGTTCATGGCGCCGATGGAGCATGAGCTCGGCTGGACCAGGACCCAGGCCTCGCTGGGCCTCTCCATGGCGCTGATGGTGTCCTTCTTCAGCGCTCCTATCGTGGGCCGCATGGCCGACGTCCTGAACGTGCGCTACATGGCCGTCGCCGGGCTGACCCTGGCGGCCGGGGCCTATGCGTCCTTCTCCCTGGCCACGAGCAGCGTCGCCCTCTGGGTGGCGCTCTGGCTCCTTTACACGGCCTGCGGCGCCCTGATCGGGCCGGTGACCTGGCTCTCCGTCATCCCGACCAAGTTCGTGGTCCATCGCAGCTTCGCGACAGCGGTGGCGCTGGCGGGCAACAGCCTGACGGTGGCGATCGGGCCGCCGCTGGCGCAGTGGTTCATCAACAACTACGGCTGGCGAGGCGCATACCAGCATCTGGCCGTGCTCTGGTTCGGCGCCGCCCTGGTGCTGACCCTGCTGTTCTTCTTCGATCGCCGCCCACACAGGTCGGCCCGGTCGGAATCGGCGGCCCAGCCGCAACGGGGCCTTGGGCCGCTGCTGGCGCTGCTCAAGTCCGCGACCTTCCTCAAGCTGATGGCCGGGCTCTTCGGCATCATGCTCATCGAGTCCGGATACCTGGTGCACCTGGCGCCCGCCTTCGAGGACAAGGGGTTCAGCCCGCTGGACGCTTCCAAGCTCGTCGCCCTGTCGGGCGTGTCGGCCATCATCGGCAAGCTGGCGGCCGGCTGGCTGTTCGACCTGGCGCCCTTCGACGTGGTCTCGGCGGGCTTCCTGGCCGTGCTCGCCGGCGGCTGCGCCCTCTTCCCCCCGCTGGGCGCCCAGCCGGGCTGGGCGGCGCTGATCTGCCTCATGCTCGGCCTGACCATCGGGGGCATGTACACCGTGATGGCCTGCATGGTCCGGCTGCTGTTCGGGACCGAGAGGTTCGGCTTCGTCTTCGGCGCGCTCGGCAGCGCCATGGCCGTCGCCTCGGCCCTGGGCCCGCTGCTGGCCGGCATGATCCACGACCGCCTGGGCGCCTACGATCTGATGTACTGGATCGGCGTCGGCGTCTCGGCGCTCGCGGCGCTGATCCTGCACGATCTCCGCCGAGAGCATCTGTCCCAAGGCCTGGTACGCGCCGGGGCGGAATGACCGGCTGAGCCGGCGGCCGGCGTCAGGCCTTGCGGAACACCACCACCAGATTGTTCGCCGGCATGGCGATGCGCTCGGCCAGCGCCAGGCCGTGGGCGGCGGCGAGGCTCGCCACCTCGTCCAGACGCCGCACGCCCCAGGCGGGGTTGCGGCGTTTCAGGTCCGCGTCGAAGGCGAGGTTGCTGGGGGCGGTGGGGACGCCCGTCTCGATGAAGGGGCCGTAGAGGAAGAGGCCGCCGCCCTGGGGCAGGAGGCGCTGGGCGCCGGCCATCAGGCCCTGGGTCGCGGACCAGGGGGAGATGTGCACCATGTTGATGGCGACGATGGCGTCGGCGCGCTCCGCCGGCCAGGTATCGGGCTGGGCGGCGTCGAGCGGGAGCGGCGGGAGCAGGTTCGGCAGGCCCGCGCCCTGACACCAGGCCTCGATGCTGGCCAGGGCCTGCGGGTCGGCGTCGGTGGGGCGCCACTGCAGGGCCGGCAGGGCGGCGGCGAAATGGACGGCGTGCTCGCCGGCGCCCGACGCGATCTCCAGCACCAGGCCGGTGGCGGGCAGGCGCGGGCGCAGGGCGGCCAGGATCGGCTCTCGGTTGCGGGCGGTGGCCGGGG
>Ga0075368_10000282_pt1 | contig 14596 bp, 15 predicted proteins | sample EndMethybrTD3033_FD_71518 | JGI IMG/M metagenome (GOLD analysis project Ga0075368, IMG submission 71518) | Populus endosphere microbial communities from Tennessee, USA - Endosphere MetaG P. TD hybrid TD303-3 | ecosystem: Host-associated > Plants > Roots > Endosphere | place: USA: Tennessee... | reverse complement strand
TCTGCCAATCCTGCGGGACGGTCCAGTCCTCGGCCGCTTCGGGCGGACGTGTCTGCGCCACTAGCTCCATCCGTGAAGCTTCCCACGATATTGCCGAGAATTCTGTTCAAAGTGCGCATGTTCAGCAATAAAGTCGATAATATCGATCACAGGACCGCAAAATCATGACAAATCCGGTCATCCTCGATTCTCTCGACCGCAAGATCATCGCCGAAGTCCAGCGCAACGCCGCGCTCAGCAATGCCGATCTGGCGGAACGCGTCGGCAGCACCGGCCCTTCGTGCTGGCGGCGTATCCGGCAGCTGGAGGAAGCAGGGGTTCTGAAAGGCGCCGTCCGGCTGGCCGACGCCCGGCTTCTGGGCCAGGGCGTGACGGTGCTGTGCGAGGTGCGCATGCGCGACTACTCGGCCGAATGCATCGAGGCCTTCGACGCCTTCGTCCAGCGCGAGGCGCGGATCATGGAATGCTATTCGATGTCGGGCGAATGGGATTACCTCATGCGCATCGTCGCCTCCGACGTGTCAGACTACGACCGCTTCCTGATGCGCGTCCTGCTGAAGCATCCCTCGGTGGGCGGCGCATCGTCGCACTTCGCCCTGTCCGTCACCAAGTACGAGACGGCGCTGCCCGTGGCGGAATAGCTAAATCGCGGCCGCATGCATTGACACTAGGATGACATGTCAACGATGTGATAGAGCGGTCCTCATACGGAAAGACAAAGGTTGAGGACGATGACCGGATTGCAAATACGTGACCTGAGGCCGGAGTTCGGTTCGGAGGTGGTCGGCCTCGACCCGACGATGCCGCTCGATGCCGAAACCGCGCGCGAGCTGCAGGACCTGTTCGACAAGCGCGGCGTGCTGGTGTTCCGCGATTTCGGCAAGGCCGATATCAATTTCCAGACTTATCTGTCCGAACTGCTGGGGGGCGATCCCTTCGATCCCGAAAACCTCGACGTGTTCGAGATGCTCGTGTCCAACCGCGAGGAACGCGGCGGCGCCCCGTTCGGCCGGCTGCTGTTCCACGCCGACATGATGTGGATCGAAAAGGGCTGCACCGTGCTGTCGCTGTTCGGCCAGACCATCAACCAGCCGACGATCCCGACGCTGTTCGTCGATTCCGCCAATGGCTGGAACACCCTGCCCGACGACTTGCGCAAGCGGGTGGAGGACAAGTTCGCCGTCCAGGTCCAGGACGCCACCGCGCAGCGGGCGGAAAGCATCCCGGACGACGTGCTGGTCTCGACCTTCGAAGTGGAAGAGCGCCTGCGCCTGCCCGTGGGCTATACCCATCCGCGCACCGGCCAGACCCTGCTCTATGTCTGCCCGCAGATGACCCATCACATCGAAGGGCTGGAGCACGAGGAGAGCGAAGCCCTGCTCGAAGCGCTGTTCGATCACTTCTACAAGGAAGACCAGATCCTCGAACATCACTGGCAAGAGGGCGACCTTGTCGTGTGGGACAATATCAAGCTGCAGCACGCGCGCCCGAACGTGTCGATGCAGGGCCCGGCGCGCACGCTGCGCAAGGTCATGATCCCCTCGCCGGTGAAGTTCTCGACCGGAATGGCGAGCTACAGCAAGGTCGGCGACGGCATGATGTAACGCCGCCAGCGGGGGCACGCCGGCGCGTCCCCGCGGCAGCCTGCTTGGCAAACGCACGGCGCCCTGTTACCGGGCGTCCGGCGGGGCAATCGCAACCTCCCGATCAGGCGCAGCGCGCGCCCAAGCGTTGCTTCTCAAGCCGGCTGTGCCGGTTCGAAGGAGCATGTCCATGCCGCGCGGCGCAGTTTCCCGCTTTCTCCTCCCCAGCCCCGCCGCGCTTCCCGGCGCGGCCTTTCTCGCTCTCGCCGCGCTTCCCGGCGCGGCCTGGTGCAAGGTGCCCAGCCTGCAATCGCTGCTCGGCGATCCCGACGACATCACCGTCGCGGGCAGTGTCCGCGTCCGCTACGAAACGCTGGACGGCCAGCCGCGCACGGGGTTTCGGCTGAATGACGAGCAGATAGCCCTGCGCACCACGTTGTCCGCCGAATATCGCAGCGGCAGCTTTCGCGCGGGCGGCGAGATTTACGACAGCCGCGCCTATCTGGACAAGATCGGCAGCGCGATCTCGGCCAACGAAGTAAACACCTTCGAACTGGTCCAGGCCTATCTGGGCGCGGATATCGGGAACCCGTTCGGCAAGGGAACTTCCGCCGCCGTCCGGGTCGGGCGGATGATGCTCAACCTTGGGTCGCGGCGTCTGGTCGCCGCGGACGACTACCGCAACACCACCAACGGCTATACCGGCATCCGGGCCGACCTGAAAATGCGCGGGGGGACCACCGCCACGCTGATCTATACCCTGCCGCAGATCCGCCTGCCCGACGATCTGCCGTCCGTCCGCGACCATCGCACCCGCTGGGACCGCGAAAGCTTCGACTTGCGGCTGTGGGGAGGCCTCATCGCCCGCCCCGCCACGCTGGCCGGCGCGACGATGGAGCTGAGCTATTTCAGGCTGCAGGAACGCGACAGCCCCGGCAGGCCCACGCGCGACCGCAACCTGCACACCGTCGCCGCGCGGCTGATCCGCGATCCTCGCGCGGGGGCGTGGGACTTCGAGGTGGAAGGCGTCTATCAGTTCGGCGGCATCCGCTCGGGCCTTGCCGCCACCGCATCGCGGCTCGATGTCGGCGCGTGGTTCGTCCACGCCGATATCGGCTATACCTTCACCGGGCCGATGAAGGTCAGGCTGTCGGCCGAATACGATCATGCCAGCGGCGACGGGCCGAAGCGCGGATACGGCCGTTTCGATACGCTGTTCGGCATGCGCCGCGCCGATCTCGCACCCTCCGGGATATACAACGCCCTGGGCCGAGCGAACATCATGACGCCGGGCGTCAGGGCCGAGATCGCGCCGACGAAGCGCCTGGACGCCTTCGCGGTCTACCGCCCGATGTGGCTCGCGGCCCGGCAGGACGCCTTCTCGACCACCGGCGTGCGCGATGCGACCGGCCGCAGCGGCCGCTTCGCCGGTCATCAGGTGGAAGTCCGCCTGCGCTACTGGCTCATTCCGCAATTCCTGCGCGGCGAAGTGAACGCGCTCTGGCTGGCGAAAGGACGCTTCCTGCACAACGCGCCCAACGCCCCCCCATCGGGCGATACCCGCTACATCGCGACGGGCGTCACCGTCACGCTGTGAACCCGCCGGGCCGGCGCGCCTGCAAAGCGCTTCCGGTGGAGGCTCCGCCGGACGCGCCAAAGGACGTTGACGGCTTTGCCCAAACCGCTAAACGCCGGCCTCACCGGATATCGGGCGGTTAGCTCAGTTGGTAGAGCATCTCGTTTACACCGAGAGGGTCGGGGGTTCGAGCCCCTCACCGCCCACCATTCGAGCCACGGGAAACGTGGTTTTCGGCAAGAATCCTGCTCTTCGGCGCCCATAAAACACGGCTGCCCGCAACCGAAAGTGCGGCCCGCCCGGATGCGTGCCTGTGAACGTTGCCCACCTGAAGTTCGCGCGTTTTCTCCTCAGGCTTATCCGCGCCGCTCGACCGGCGCCGGAAAAGATGCCGTCATCCTTCGGAAAGGATCACTTGCCCGGCCTGCCAGCCCAGCGCCATCGCCGGCGCGTTCGTGCCGGCCGAGACCATCGTCGGAAACGCCGAGCTGTCGACCACTCGCAAGCCCCGCACGCCCCGCACCCTCAGCTTCTGGTCGATCACGGCATCGTCGCCCGGTCCCATCGCGGCGGTGCCGATGCCATGATAGTTGGCGGCGCATCCGATTCGTTGCAGTCGGCCATCGCTTCCAGCCCGATCCGGGCACCGGCTTCGATGATCCGGTCGCAGACAGGGTCCGCATGGCCGAACGGGGACACATGCAGCGGGCCCCCCGCCCCCCTGGTCGGCGAGGCGCCGAACGCGTTGTCCTCCATGGACTTGTACGCGGCCAGCATCGTATCCCAGCCCCAGTCGGGGTTGCCCAGTTCGGCAAGATGATCGAAATCGGCCTGGTTGCCCCGATTGTAGATCATGCCGTTGATGGCGCTGGACCCGCCGAGCACCTTTCCGCGCTGCCAGACTTCGCCGCGCATCCGCCGATCGGCGTAGGCGACCGGAAAGTTCCAGGTATATTCGGGACGCGCCATGAGCTTGGCGAAGCCCTTGGGCATACGGAACAACGGGTTTGCGTCGCGCGGTCCGGCCTCGACGACCAGAACCGCCACTTTCGGATTCTCCGTCAGGCGACTGGCGACAGCGCAACCGGCGGAACCGGCCCCTGCCACGATATAGTCGAACTCCATGGCCAACACCTACCAGCATGGCGGCCGGACCGAAGCCCGCCCCCCGTATCGTTCACCATATCAGCGGCACATCCTTGACGCCGCCGCCGATCAACGAGTTGTCGATCGCGAGTTCATCGGGGTCGATGGCGAGACGGACGTTGGGGAAGCGGCGGAACAGCGAGAGGAAAACGGTGCGCAGTTCCATCTTGGCCAGGCTGAAGCCCAGACATTTGTGCGATCCGTGGCCGAAAGCGAGATTGGCGGTGTTATCGCGCGCCGGATCGAACTCCTCGGGCCGCTCGTAGACGTTGGGGTCTCGGTTGGCGGCCGATTCCGAAATGATGACGAGATCGCCACGCCGGATCGTCACTCCGGCCATCTCAATGTCCTCCAGCGCATAGCGCAGCAGGCCATGATTGGTCGCGGAGGTGAGGCGCGTGACTTCCTCGACGACGGCATCGATGCGATTGTCGGGATCGGCCATCAGCCAATCGCGGTGGCGGGTGTCGCTCAGCAGATAGAGAACGCCGAAATCCATCCGCACGACGGTCGTCTCATGTCCCGGAAACACGAAACCGGCGGCGGCGCCGGCAAGCGAGCGGGTCGTGAAGAAATCGGGATTTTCGTTCTCGGCCCGGATCATGTCCGAAATGACGTCGTCGCCCAGATCGTTGTTCTTGCGCTTCTGCGCGACGAACCGCTCCATGTATTCCGTCAGCTCCGCCGCCGCGGCGAAGGCGTCGGCGCCGGTGTAGACCCCGCCCATCCGGTGCGACAGCCTGGTGATGTAGTCGGCATCCTCCTGCGGAAAGCCCAGCAGCGCGGCGATGACCTTCACCGGCAGACCGAAGCCGACCATATCGTGGAAGTTCACCGGCTGCCCGGGATTCGCCGCGTGCGCCGCCGCCATGTCGTCGAGGCACTCGTCGGTCAGCTTCTGCATCCATTCGCCCATCAGCCGGAGACGGCGGGGGGTGAAGCTGGGCGCCAGCAGCCTGCGCATGCGGACGGACTCCTCTTCGAAGTCGAACCCGCCGAGCGGAAAGGAGTGCAACGCCGCCTGCGACAGGCGCGCCGCGTTCTTGGGATCATGATGGACGAAAAATCCGAAGCGCTTGCCATCGGCGAAAGCCGCCCTGGCCTCTTCGAAGCCGAAGATCACCCAGGCGGGATCGCCGTAAGGCGTGATGACGGATGCAATCGGGGTTTGCTTACGCAATTCCCCGTAAAGCGGCGAGATATTGAGCACACCGTGCCGCGGAAACGGCATCGGCAACGCGGTGTCTGGCGATAAGTCCATGATTGGCTCCTGTCGTCCCGATGGGCCGAAGCGTGTCCCTGCCCGATGCATTTCGGGCGAAAGGATACACGCGCTTGAAAAGATGCGTTTTCCTGACTGCTAGGCCATGCCCATACCCATGCTTTCGCATGCCGGGCTTTCCGCTCCGGTCCGCAGGGTGCCGCGGAATGTCTCGATGCCGGCTAGCGTGGTGCGATGCATCAACCGGCCGCAGTCGGCCGCATAAGGGATGACGCGGTGCATGACGCCGGTATTGTCCCAGGCGACGAGATCGCCTTCGCTCCACCGGTGCCGATAGACGAAGCGCCGCTCGGTCGCCCAATCTCTGAGCCGCATGAGCACATCGAGGCTATCTTCGTATGACCGGTCATGGACATATTCGGCGGTCGCACCGAGGATCAGGGAGCGGCCGCCGTGATGGTGCTTCCAGACAAGCGGCAGGTCCGCCCCGCGCTCACGCAGCCTCAGATACAGTTCGTACGGCATTTCCGGATCGACATAGCGCATGTTCGAGACCGACGAGTGATGCACCGTCAGATCGTCGATCGCCGCCTTTTCCTCGTCGGGAAGGGCGTCGTACGCCGCCGAAGTGTTGCAGAACTCGGTCTCGCCACCGACCGGCGCCAGCCGCCTGACGCCCAGGATCGAGGCGAAGATCGGCACCTGATCGGTGGTTCCGTCGATATGCCAGAAGAACGAACCCCTCAGCCCGTTCGCACGGGTCGATTCCTTCGGATCAAGGCTGACCTTGAACACCCGGCTTTCGCCGGGCTCGTTCTGCAACGCGCCTAGCGTCTCGGAAAAGGCGATCTGCTCATCGTCGGTCATGCCAACTTTCGGGAACACCACCACGCCGCGCCGGATGAGCACGTCGCGGATCTCCTCGGCATGCTCGCCGCCGAGCAAAGTCGCCTTGTCGCAGCGGATCTCCGTGCCGATGCACGGTGTCAGATCCACGGTTGAAAATACCATTCCTATACCTCCCATTTATCGGCGGCCGATCGGCCGAAGCCTATTCTTGGGCGAGCACCTTGCTGTAGATGGGCTTGATCTGCTCGTCGGGCGCGATGTTCATCGGGCCGGTGACCTTGCGCAGCGTGCGGACAGGCCCCTGCAGAGCCACACTGCCGCGACCGTGCTGCGTGGCGATATTGTCCCACAGGACAAGATCGCCCTCGTGCCAGTCGTGGCTCAGAATGGCGTCGGGTCGGTAGAGGTAAGAGAAAAGCTCCTCGAGCAATTCCTCGTTCTCCGCCTCGGGCAGCCCCAGTATCTCGATGGTCGCCTGTTGCGACACATAGAGCAGCGGCGCGCCCGTGCGCGGATGGCTGAAACATACCGGGCGGGTCATCGACCGCGGTTCGACCATGCGGCTGTCGATCACGTCCGCATCGCCGCCCCGATTGGGATAGCGATCGTCGAAGCCATGCCGCGCCTCAAGCCCTTCGACGCGCTTGCGCAGCCGCTTTGGCAGTATCTCCCAGCCGTGCTTCATGCTGACGAACAGCGTCGGCGCGCCCGGCGGCTCGACCTCCACGCCGTAAAGGGAGATCGCCGGCTGCGGCGTGCGCGCCCACATGTTGTCGCAATGGAACAGCAGGCGGCCATAAGGCGCAGCCCCGCCCTTGACCTTGTTGGACACCAGCATCGGCGACCTCTCGGCCACTTCGAACGGATCGTCGATCACGGTGAAGACGGTGCGACGCTGCGCATCCTCGTCGATATCGATCCCGCGGAACACGAGCACGCCGCGCTCATCGAAGGCCGCGCGCAACTGTCGAACCGTGTCGTCATCGAACGGCTTCGAGAAATCGACGCCTTCGACTTGCGAACCCACCGCTTGGGTGAGCGGAGTAATCTTGAGCTTGGTCATCTTGTCTACTCGGGTTGTTACGCTCAACCGCCTGTGCGCTGTCGTAGCGCGACAGCGAATTAGCCCGCGTCAGCGCACAGCGATGGAGAGCTTGCCGAGAGCGTCGGCGCTGAAATCGGTCATCGCCTGGCCGACGTCGGCGAGCGGGTACATCCTGGTGATCGGAACGCGCAGTTCCCCATTCGCGACATCGACGATGACTTCGCCTTCGCCCGGAGCCGGGATCTCGATAAAATCGGCGGTTTGCTCGAAGGCGCTGATCGCAATGGCTTTCATGGTCTCGTCCTCAATCCGGTTCCGGTCGATTTTTTCTAACGTCTGCAGTTCATCGTATGGCCACCACACTCGTGCCGCGTGGGCGGGCGCAAGGCCCGATCGCTGCCGCTTGCGCTCACGCCGGCGACGACCTGCCCAGCCCTGAACGCAGACGCGTGGATTGCCCCGATCCTAGAAGGATAGAAAATGAAACTCTACCCCCATTTGAACCTTGCAACCCTTTTTTGGCGACGCCTGCCCCTTGATTGCAAATGAGCGCGAAGCGCCGGCCATGAAACCGGACCGAGATCGGGCGGGGAAGCGGGCCGGCGCCGCCACAAAAATCGCTTTTCCGCGATTTTCCAGACAGACTCCAAAGGCAGGGCGACCGGCGACAGGCCCTGGAATCCGGGCGTCTAAAGGCCGCTCGATGCTTATGCGGCTTTCACCGGCAATCGCTCACTTCGGATCGGTGCCGTGGCCGATCCGCGCGATGAAGCGCCCGTCATGGGCGGGGGCGAATATTTCCGCGGTGTGGAATGCGCAATTCGCGCCGCTGACGCGATCCCGAACGGCAAGGCGAAGCTCGGCGAAAAGATACCAGTCCTGCGCAATGCGCGTCAGCGGCTCTGCCGAGAGCACTTCGTACTTGCCGAAAAACGATACGAGATGGCTGCGGTGGGCATCCAGGCTGTCGAGCAGGACGAGCGCGCCGGTGTCATCGACATAGTTGCGAACCGGCGATTGCACGCCCTCGTTCATGGTGGCCAGCATCGCCTCGACATCCTCGGCACGAAGCGCGTCGAGATAGCGATCGTGCAACAGGAACATCTGGTGGCGGAGCAGGCCTTCGCTCGGTTGCGCCTCACCCGATCGTTCGCCGGCGCCGAGCATCGCACGCGGCACGCGCGCCCAGCACATCTCCCCCGTGATGCCGGCGACGGTGCTGTTCGATGCGGTAATCAGCGTCACGGTCTGGCCGCTGTCGGACACCTTGCCCGTACTGTTCACTTGCGTGGTGTTCAGCGATTCCTTGAGGACGTACCAGGTGCCGCGCACCTCGGTGGTGAGCCGAAAATCGAGCATGGTAAGCTCGGCCCAGTTCCGCTCATAGTTCCGCCGGACCTCGTCTCGCGTCGTCTGGATGGGAAGCTTGATGACACCATCGGCCAGGAACTGCGGATAGATCGCGAAAGCATATGGCTCGCTGGCGACGAGCGTTTCCATGATCGCCGGAGTGTCTCCGGCGTATTCGGGTATGATATGCTGTCCCGCTTGTTTCGCGACATGCGTTGCCGCCTTGGCGGACTCTCGCAGCAGTTCTGCATCAATGTCGACCACACCCATGGAAACTCTCCCGGTTCTTGAGCATGCTGCCTGATCGGACGCATCTGCCACGCGATATCGCGCCGGGCACTTCGGTCAACCGCGAAGACGTGGCGCGCATGCAGAATGCCGCGACGCGCATCGACCGCCGGGCGATCGTGCCGCTTGTCCGCAGGGTCAGGGGAGAAGGTCAGGGCAAAGCCCGCCACGCCCGTTTTAGCAGGTGTTTTTCGTCGACGCCGGGGTTACGTTCCAGATACCGTCGCCGGTGAGATCGCGGTCGTCGCGCACGCCCATCGCGAAAGTCTTGCGGACCGTCATCTTGTCCATCACGCCGTCCACGATCAGCGGCTGATAGTCATAGACGACCTCGGCCAGCATGATGGCTGCGTCCTTTTCCGCCTTGATGACGTTTCCGTCGAACTGCACGCCCTTGAGCGAGGTGCCGGTCTTGCCGCCGGTGCCTTGCACGCCGAAGCTCGACTTGTAGGTCTTCACCGAGCCGACGCAGCGCTGCCAGTGAATCCACTGCCCGCCCGAATCGTTGGTTTCGAGGCTCGACAGGATCAGACGACCCTTCTGGAGCAATCCCAGGTCGCCGCCCTGGATTTCCGCGGCCCGAAACGCCTGGTTCACGTCGTATTCGCGGATGCGCGGCGCGCCGCTGACAGTTTCCTGCTTCATGCGCGACGCATTGTCCGCCAGCGCCAGCGCGATCTGGTTCACCCGCGTGTTGACGATCACGATGTTCACCACTTCCATCCCGCCCACGAAGGTCATGATCAGCAGCGGCAGGGCGAAAGCGAATTCGATGATGGTGACAGCGCGATTGTCGGCGCGCAACGCGGCAAGGAAGCGCCGCAAGGTGGAATTGCCGGTCTTCATGGGCAGATCTCCTTCACCGTGCGATCGGCCTGCGTCGAGAACGGCTGGTTCATCAGCGTGGTGCTGGCGGTGAACTTGCGGCTCTCGCCAAGGCCCAGCAACGCGTGAACGGGCACGAGCTCCTTGTATTGCATGGTCGCGGTGTAGACCACGATGTCGCGCGCGCCGCCCTGGCCCGTCTTGCCGGCGTCCGCGTCCCACTGGCCGTTGCCGTTCTCGTCCGAGAAGCATTCCTTGTCGTCGTACACGCCGTTCTTGTTGGAGTCGGTGAAGTCCTCGGGCGTGCCGACATCGCTGAAGTTCTGGTAGTTCTTGCGGGTGAAGGTTAGTTTGGCCATCGGCAGCATCGACTGGACCTGAGCCCGGACATGGTCGTCCAGCACGGACTGGCTCTTGTGATAGTCCTCGATGCCCGAATTGCGCCCGGCCTCCTGCATCGCGCCGTTGAGCACCGACTTGGCCCACATATCGAGCCCCAGTTGCAGCGTGCCCATGATCAGGCCGAGGAGGATCGGCGCCACGAGGCCGAATTCGACCGCGCTGACGCCGCGCCGATCGCGGCGAAGGCCGTGCAGCCGCGCGATCACTTGTTGATCCTCAGGTCGGCCACCTGGCCGGCGATGTATCGGAAGGCGGCTTTCAGTTCCTCGGTGTTGTTCGCCTGATAGGCCCGGTTGGCGCTGGAGCAGGTCTTCATCACCGTGGTCAGCGTGGTGCCGAAGCCGACCAGCCAGACCGTGTAGCCTTCTTCCTTCGCCTTCTGGCAGGCGGCAAGGAAGCGGTTGTTGTGGTAGGAAGCGAGCGTGCTGTTCGCGCCGTCGGTGGAGCCGGCAGGCGCCACGCGATGCTCGATGCTTTCGATGCCATAGGAACTGTAGGCGCTGTTCGTCGGCTCCATCTGGCCGTCGGTCATGAAGATGATGTGGCGGCTGACGGAGTTACGGTCGCCGTCGAGCACGTTGTCGGCATACATGCCGCGGGTGCTCGCCAGGCGCGCGCCCCAGATCATGCCGATGTCGTGATAGGTGCTGCCGGTGGCGACCAGGTTGTCGAGATAGGTACCCAACCAGTCGGGCACATCGGGATCGGTCGTGTCGACCTTTTCGAACTGCCGCATCGGCGCCGGGCAGGCCGGTGTCGGAACCAGCGCGCCGCTCGACGGGTTGTAGTAAAGGTCGCGCAGCATCGGCCGCCATTTGGTGCCGTCGTCGTCGTCTTCCGGTTCCTCGTTGATCTTGAGGTCCCAGGCGTCATCCGGCACCGGGTTCATGGCGTAGTTCATGACCGTCTTGCGTTCTTCGATGCAGGCCGACGCGGTGACCGAAGTCGTCGGCGAAGAAAAGACGCTGACATTCGTTTGGCCGACCATCTTGGCCAGCTGACGCAAATCATAAGTGCCGGCGGTCGGCACGTAGTGCGAAGTGGTGAGGCCGGTCGACTTCATCACGGTTAAGCTGCCGCCGGGAAGCATCCGCCCGTAGTCCAGATTCACTTTCTTGTATTCGTAGCGGCTGAACTTGTAGACGACCGTCGAGTTCCACGGGGTGGAGGTCACGCGCTTGCTGCGGGTGCAGGTGCCCTTGGCGCTGGAGCCGCTGCCGGATGTCTTCGTCCAGGTGCCGGCGCCATATTGCGTGCTGGTGCGCGGCGTCGGGCCGTTCTCCGTCCCGACCACGGGATTCGGTCCCGCCGGAGTGGGATAGGCGTTGTTTCCGTAGCTGGTGCACTGCGTCTGAGTGATGTTCGATCCGTAAGTCTCGTAGGTCAGTGGGCCGGTCGTCGAAGCACTGGTATTGAGCGTCGGGTAGATAGTGAACGGCGTGTCGAAGACCGCGACCTTGGTCGAAAAATTGCCCGACACGTTGGCGAACCATTCCGGCTTCATCGCGCCGGAGGCGACGATGCCGCTGGCGTTCACCGTCTGGCTATACGGCACGAACGCGTAGCGGATCACCGTCTTTTCCTTGTCGATCACCGCGCCGGCGACCGTCTTGTGGAAATCGCGCACGGCGTCGCGCAGACCCTGAATCTTCGTGCCGGCCATCGATCCGGTGACGTCCAGCACGAACATCACGTCGGCGCTGGCCATCTGCAGTTCGGCGCTGCATTCGACGTCCATGTCGAATTGCTCCATGCCGAACATCTGCATGATGATCGTAGGCATTACGACCGAAGCTGTGCCCACCACGGAACCGTCGTCGTGCGCGACGGTGTCGAACTTGATGTCGTGCGAGCTCGTCTGCTTCGCATGCATGTTGAAATGGAACATCTTGTCGGCGGCGGCCTTTTCGGTCGAGCCATAGACACCCGATTTCGAAAGTGCGCGGCGTCCCGCCAGAACGCCCGCGTCGCAGGCCGCCTGGAGGTTCGTCTTCGTCATGTAGGCGCGGCTCATGTCGACGCCGCCGCCCACCGCCGCAAGCAGCATGAGAAGCGCGGTCGCCGCGATGGCCAGCGTGTTGCCGCTGCTATCGGCGAGCAGTCTGCGACCCAGCCGGCTTACCCTGCTGTCCGAAGACGATCCCATTCCAGAAGTTCTAGCCCCGTTCATCTTGCCACCTTGCGACTGACGAGCGCTCCCCGCGCGCAGGATACGTCGATTGCCAAGGTTAGGCCGGCGCCTATTAAGAATTACCTAATCCGGGATTCTCGAAACACCGTCGCCATTTACGGATTCAGGGTTAACGGTTTGCGACTGCGCCTCGCTTCGCCGGAGTCCGTTGGGAAAATCGCGGAAGAGCGGTTTTCGGTACGGCGGGGAGCAGCCAGGCGCCGCCATGCGCCATAAGGCGCAATTCCGAACGGTCCCTCAGGCGTAATGCGCCCGATCGTCGCCCTCGTCCTCCTTGGAGACAAGCGCGGGAGGGGTGAAAGGCTGGAACTGGCGGACGTAGTGGGCCAGTTCGTCCAGCGCCAGCGACTCCTGGAAGACCAGGCCGTGCCGCTGCTCCTGACGCCAGCGGACGATCCCGGTGCGCGTCGGCAATCCGTCGGTCTCCACCCGCACCAGCTGGTCGATGGCATATTCGCGGCTGGCTTCGATGCAGGCGCCCTGCTGGGACATGTCGACAACCATGGCGGGCGCGGCGTCCTCGCCCACCGCGACGATCGCGGGGCGGCGCAGCTTCAGGCGGATCGGCCGCCGCGGGCGCGAACCTTCTTCCTGGATGAATTCGTTAACGTCGATCGCGCACGAAAAGCGGAAGCCGGCATTGTTCTCGCGCGTCCACATGCACTCCATCGCGTAACGCTCGCCATTGGCCAGTTCGAGGAACATGTAGCGGTCGGGCGGCGGGGCGTGGAACAGGCGCAACTTGGCGCCGGTGGCCGAAACGTCACGAACCACGCAGACGTATTCGCCGCTTTCGCACAAGAGCTTGGCCGCGCGCATCATCAGCGACGATCTTGGCGCGACGCGCTGTTCGACGGTCGACCCATAACGCTTGATTTTGGTCGTGACTCGCGTCTCCATCGGGATCAGGCCTCTCTGCAAATTCCGGCTGGCGCCATGCTGGTGGTAAACCGATAGTGACCGGGTAGGGTTTAGAAACGGTTAATAGCTTGGTGCTATTGCACCGTGATCGAAGGCATGGAGGGGCTCGTGGATTTCCTTCTTTTCCAGCTTCTGTTCGCAGGCGTCATGCTTGTGCTGCTCATTGTCCTGGCGTTCGCCGTCAGATCGACTTTACGTCAGCGCGGAGCGGGCAGCGGCCCGCGCGCGACGCGGGTATCCGCAGGCATGAAGCCGCGCCCTTTCAAAAGCTCCCCGGCGCCGGAACCGGCCGCTCCGGTCAAGACCGCGCGCAAGCGCCAGATCGGACCCGCCGCGGCGAGACCGGCAGAGGAGAGCGATATCGCCCCGATGCCGACGCCGCCCGAAACGATTGCTCCTGTCGACGACGAAACGGCCATCGCTCCGGACCCGATCGACGTCCCCGCGATGCCCGCCGCACCGGAAATGTCGCCGCCGGCACAGACCGTCACTTTTCGCGACACGGTCATGACCGAACTGGAAGAAGCGTTCGATCGCTACACGCGCGGAGAGATCGCCCTGGCGGACTATGTGGCGCTCGTGCGGGTCCAGCAGAACGAGGTCGACGGCCACATAGCCGAATTGCGGCGCGCGGAGGTCTCCGAAACCGCCGATCCCGCGCTGCGCGAGGAACGGATAGACGACGCGCTTTGCGCCCGCGACGCCATCCAGTGGTGCCTCGAATGGGCCGAGGGCCTGTCGCACGACGAACCGGCCTGATCCTGCGCGCTTTTCCAAAGCCCGAAGAACAGAAATTGTTAACGGCGCGGCGGCTATGATCGCCGCTCGGCTGATAACCGGATGAAAAGGTTCAGGGTGTGGCCAGCGAGGATCGACGCAATGACGGCAGGAGAGCTATGCTCCTCAACGTGCATTGCCGCATCGCGTCCGGCCTGTCCCCCGAAGTCTGGCTGACCAACCTGTCGCAGACCGGCTGCCAGCTGATTCTTCGCGCCGGCATCCTGCATATCAGCCAGCGGATCGTCATCATGCCGCAAGAGGCCGCCCGCCCCCAGGCACGGCGCTCCGGCGACGAAAAGATCGCGGCTCAGCCCCAGCGCCTGCCCGGCACGGTCAAATGGACATTCGAGGACAGGGCGGGAGTCCAGTTCGACGATCCGCTCGACGAAGAGACGGTCGCCCGGCTTTTGGCCGCCAA
>Ga0075368_10000280_pt1 | contig 14659 bp, 13 predicted proteins | sample EndMethybrTD3033_FD_71518 | JGI IMG/M metagenome (GOLD analysis project Ga0075368, IMG submission 71518) | Populus endosphere microbial communities from Tennessee, USA - Endosphere MetaG P. TD hybrid TD303-3 | ecosystem: Host-associated > Plants > Roots > Endosphere | place: USA: Tennessee... | reverse complement strand
AGGCCTGACGCTGGTGACATTGCCCGGCCATTCGATCGATCACCTTGGCCTGGAACTGCGCCGGCCCGGCGGCAGGGCGCTGTTCTGCGGCGATGCCATCCATTCGCCCGCGCAACTGGTCCGGCCCGACTGGACCAGCGCCTTCTGCCACGATCCCGCACAGGCGATCGCCACGCGTCAGGCGATGCTGGAACGCGTGGCGGACGAAGGCGAGTTGCTGTTTCCCGCCCATTTCCGCGACAGCAAGGCCATGCGCATCAAGCGCAGCGGCGCGGTTTTCGCCCCGGCCTGAACGCGGAAGTTCGCTCTGCGGATAGTCTCGCCCTAATGCGTCGCCTGCCCCTTGTTCGATCCGTAAGCCTGTCTCGCACTGAGGCGGACCACGGAATTGGGACATGGGCATAGAAAAGGTACAAGTAGTGATCGCCGGTGCGGGCCCGGTGGGCAGCGTGGCGGCCACTTATCTCGCGCAGCAGGGCATCGACGTCCTGATCGCCGAATCCGGTTCCGACGCGGCGCAGGATCTGCGGGCATCGACTTTCCACGCCCCCACGCTGGAAATGCTCGACCAGATCGGGATCACCGACAAGCTGATCGAAATGGGCCTGAAGGCGCCGGTCTATCACTGGCGCGATCGCAAGAGCGGTGAGATCTTCTCCTTCGACCTGACCGAGATTTCGGACGTCGCCCGCTATCCCTTCCGCATCCAGTGCGAACAGTATTACCTCGCGCACATGCTGGCGACCCGGCTGGAGGCGATGGACAACGCCACGGTGCTGTTCGACCACCGCGTCGTCCATGTCGAACAGGACGACAGCGGCGTGAACGTCGCGCTCGAGCACATGAGCGGCATCCGCCACGTGCGCTGCCAATATCTGATCGGCGCGGACGGCGCCAATTCGATCGTGCGCAAATGGCTGGGCATCGATTTCGACGGGTTCACTTATCCCGAGAAATTCCTGTGCCTCAGCACCGAATATCCGATCGATCAGGTCATCCCCGACCTGGCTTACGTGAACTACGTGTCCGATCCGGACGAATGGCTGGTCTTGCTGCGCGTGCCGACGCTGTGGCGCGTGCTGGTGCCCACGGCGGAGGGCGACGATAACGCCGCGCTGCTTTCGGACGACAAGAAGAACCGCGTGTTCGACGGCCTGGTCGGCGACGGCAGCAAGGTCGAGACGCGGCACCGCACGATCTACCGCGTGCACCAGCGCGTGGCCAAGCAGTTCCGCAACGGCAGGATCGCGCTGGTCGGCGACGCCGCCCACCTCAACAATCCGCTCGGCGGCTTCGGCATGAACAGCGGCATCCACGACGCGTTCAACTTGTGCGAAAAGCTGGTCGACGTGCTGAAGGGCAAGGCTTCCGAAGACGTCCTCGACCTCTACGACCGCCAGCGCCGCACCGTCACCCACGCCTTCACCCAGCAGCAGACGCTGGAGAACATGGCGATGATGCGCGCCGGGCAAAGCGAATCCCACCGCCAGCGCGTCGAGACGATGCGCGCGATGGCGAGCGATCCCGACAAGCGCCGCGCCTTCCTCCTGCGCCAGTCGATGTTCTCCAGCCTGGTCGACGCCGCCGCGATCGACTGAGGCTGCACCATCTCCCACCCACTGGGCCGTCGCTTCACCGCGGCGGCCCTTTTTTTGTCGCCGCGCCGGCCTGTCGGAGCAGGCTATTTGAATTCACCCCAGCGCGCGGATGACGGCGCCGCGCACCCCGGCCTCGCGCTCCGCCCAGCTTCCCGAAATCCGCTCGAACGGCAGGCCCGCGCGCACCAGCACCGTTTCCGCCAGCGCGGCGAACCGCGCCCGCTGTTCGGCTGTGCCGAAGAAGCGCGTGCCGTCTTCGATCCACGGCACGTCGGGGGAGAACAGCAGGTAAAGCTCCGCCTTTTCGTACCCCAGCAGCGCGTCGGGCACTTCGCCGAACAGCATTTCGGCCCAGGCGGCGGTCATCAGCGGGTCGGTGTCGAGGATCAGCACCGGCGGACGATCTGCAGCCGCCGCGCGCATCGCCCGGTCCTGCCCTTCGGCGATGGCGAGGAGGTCTGCCATGGACAGGTCGGTGCCGTGGGTCTCGCAATAGTCGCGGCCGAATTCCGGCACCCAGGGCCAGCCGAGGTCCGCCCGAAGCCTGCGCGCCAGCGCCGATTTCCCGGTGCTTTCCGCCCCGTGAAAACAGACACGGATCAAGCCGCGCGCACCTGCTGTCGCGCCGAGCTCACCCATTCGCGCAGCCCGATCAGCGACATCACCAGCAGGCCGCCATAAAGGCCCGCCGTGGGGTAAAGCCCGCGATTGATGTAGACGGCGATCGACGCGATATCGATGGCGATCCACAACATCCAGTTCTCTATCCGGCGGAAGGCCAGCAGCAGCTGCGCGGCGACGCTGGCGCCGGCTATCGCCGAATCGGCATAGGGCATCGACGCGTCGGTGAAACGCTGCATGACCCAGCCGAGGTTGAGGCTGAGCGCGAGAGTGACCATCGCCCAGACCGCGCGGCTGGACCAGTCGAGCCAGCGCACCGGCACGCGATCGTCCTCTCCGCCCACTTTCAGCCACAGCCACCAGCCGTAGAGCTGCGCCAGGATGAAGAACACCTGCAGCCCCGCCTCGGCATAGAGCCGTTCTTCCCAGAACACGAAGATGTAGAGCGCCACCATGGCGATGCCGAATGGATAGTTCCACACACTGCGCCAGACGAGCAGCGCGATGTTCACCACGCCCAGCGCGGCCGCCGTCCATTCCAGCGTCAGCATCCACTGTTCGAACGTCATGCAGGCACGGCCCCGGCCGCGGCTTCGACTGGCACTAGCACTGGCACCGGCATCACCACCCTCATGATGCGAAACGCGCCTTCTATGCTCGTTTTTGTTGGATCGGGCAAAGCAAAGCTTTGCGCCTCTCGCGGCGGAAGGCCGGGATAGCGCGCAATCCCGCAGAATTCCGCGGTCCGGCCGAGCGGACGGCATCGCAAAGCCCGGGCAGAACCGCACATAAGTTCCAATTCCGCCTTGCCACTGCCGAACCCGCCAAATAGCATATCCGGCAAGGCGCAATATTCCCCTTCGGTGGTACTGTTGCGCGAACGATAAGAACGAATGGGCTAGAGTATGAAGCGACTGGCTGGGGCATTGCGTGCCCTTCATCGACATCGCCATTTCGGGACAGCGCACGGCGACCGCCTGTGAAGGCCGCGATTTTCCGCGCCGTGGGCGAACCGCTCTCGATCGAGACGCTGCCCGATCCGGCGCCCGGCGAAGGCGAAGTCGTGGTCCGCGTCGGCCGCTGCGGCGTCTGCGGCACCGACCTGCACGCCACCAGCGGCCACGGCCATACGATGAAATCCGGCGCGCAGCTGGGGCACGAGTTCGCCGGCGAAGTGGTGGCGATCGGCAAGGGCGTCCAGAACCTGAAGCTGGGCGACAACGTCGCCGCCCTGCCCGTCGTCGGCTGCGGCCATTGCGAATATTGCCTGACCGGGATCGACGTCCTGTGCCCGCAGTTTCGCAGCTATGGCGCCGGGGCGGCGGAATTCGCGCGGGTTTCGGCCAGCGGCGCCACGCTGCTGCCGCAGACGGTGTCGCTGGCCGACGGCGCATTGGTGGAACCGCTCGCCGTGGCCCTGCGCGCCGTCCGCCTTGCCGCGCCCCGGCCGGAATCGCGGGTGCTGGTCATCGGCCCCGGCCCCATCGGACTGGGCGTGCTGTTCTGGCTGCGGCAGCGCGGGGTTCGCTCGGTGGTGGTCGTCGCCAGCAGCGGCCGGCGACAGGCGCTGGCGGAAGCGATGGGCGCATCGAAGTTCGTCGTGGAGGGCGAGCATGCCGCCGCCGAGATCGAGGCCGCGCTGGGCGGCAAGCCCGACATCGTGTTCGAAGCGGCCGGCGTGCCCGGGGTCGTCGCCCGCGCGGTCGAGCTGGTGCGCCCGCAGGGGTCGATCGTCGCGCTGGGCTTCTGCATGACGCCCGAACCGCTGGTGCCGGGCCTCGCGCTGCTGAAAGACGTCAATATCCGCTTCTCGATCATCTACACCCGCCAGGATTTCGAGGACTGCGCCCGCGCGCTCGACGCCTGCGCCGTGGATGCCCGCGCCCTCGTTTCGGACACCGTCACGCTGAACGAATTTCCCGCCGCGTTCGAGGCGTTCCGCGCCGGTCATGGCATCGGCAAGCTGCTGATGGACCCCTGGGGCGCGGGAGCGGTGGCATGAGCCGGCCCTTTTCGACTCGCTTCGATGCGCTCCACGAAACCGCCATCGCCCGCACCGGGCTGACCGATTTCGGCGAGGACAGCTATCGGCTGGGCCTGCGCGTCCTGCTGGATGCGCTGGACGAAGGCCCCGCCCTTTCGCCGCAGGCCGACGCGGCGGCCGAAGCGCCGATCCTCGCCGCGCTGGCCGGCCGCCTGCATACCCAGGCCGGCTGGAACGCCCACCCCGCCTATGCCGCGCAACCGTTCGACAAGCCGCTCGTCGTGATGGGCCTGCCGCGCACCGGCACCACCGCGCTGCATCAGCTGCTCAGCCTCGATCCCCAGTTCCAGGGCTTGCAGCGCTGGCTCGCCTATACCCCCGCGCCGCGCCCGCCGCAGGGTGCCTGGGACGGCGATCCCCGCCGCCAGGCCATCATCGACGACATCCGCCGCCGCCATGCCGCCGCGCCGGACGTCATGGCGGCGCATTCCCTCGCCGCCGACGACACCGACGAATGCCTGGTCGTCATGGCGCAAAGCTTCGTCTGCAACTTCTTTCCCGAAGTCATGGATGTCCCCGCCTACGACGCCTGGTTCCGCGCCAAGGACGAGACCCCGGTGTTCCGCCGCCACGGCGACGTGCTGCGCCTGATCGGGCTGGGCGACCAACGCCGCTGGCTGCTGAAGAACCCCAGCCACCTGTTCGGCGCGCAGGCGCTGCTCAACGCCTTTCCCGACGCCTGCGTGGTGCAGACCCACCGCCATCCGACCAAGGCGATGTCATCGATGTTCAGCCTGCTGGGTGGAATCCGCGAACTGAACGAAGGCGGCGCCATCGACCGCGCGCGGATGGAAGCGCGCGAGATCGATTTCTGGGCCGAAGCCACGCAGCGCGCCATGGCCGCGCAGGACCGCCATCCGGGCCGCTTCGTCGATATCCTGCAGGACGAGATCCGGAACGATCCGCTGGGCGTGATCGAGAAGATCTACACCCATTTCGCCATCCCGCTTTCGGCCGAGGCCGAGGCGAACATGCGGCGCTGGGCGGCGGACAACCCGCCCGAAGCGACATCTTCGCACCGCTATGCGATCAAGGATTCCATCGCCGAGCGCTTCGCCCCCTATATCGACCGCTACGGCCTCTGACCGCGACAGGAACGGCAGTCATGACCTTTTCGCTTTTCGCCCACCACTTCCAGGTCGCCTACGTCGTGCGCGACATGGACGCCGCCATCGCCCGTTTCGCGCGCGATTTCGCCATGCCCGAATGGTCGGTCCTGGCCCCGCGCAACGCGATCCCCGGCCGGATCAGCGCGATGCGCAAATCGGCGGGCTGCTATTCGGGCGGCATGATGTTCGAACTGATCGAGCCCGACCCCGAAATGCCCTCGATCTTCCTCGATTTCCGGCCCGAGACCGAGGACGGCTTCCGCCTCCATCACCTCGGCTACCTGCTGAAGGACCCCGAGGAATTCGCGACGGGAATGGCCCGGCTGGACGAAGCGGGCTTCCCGCGCGTGCACGGCGGCACGTTCGGCGAGGTGCTGGACTTCCACATCGCCGACACCACGCCGGTATTCGGCCACTATCACGAACTGATCCTGTCGAAGGCCAAGGGCGACGCCTTCTTCGGCGCCATGCCGCGCAACTGACCGCACTTTTCAAAGGACGAGGGACCGAATGTCGGACGATCACAACGCCGCCTTGCACAAGGCCTGGGACGACTTCTGCGACCGCGTGAAAGCGGCGGGCAACCTGGCATTTCGGGAAAAGACGCCCGACAGCCCGCTCGTGCGCGCCACCGGGGTGCGTTACATGGCGCGCTATATCGCCAAGGCGCTCGACCGGCACGTCAACTACGCCGATCCGCTGCATCCGCAGCTCTGGGCCATGCAGTCGCCGGTCAGCAAGTCGTTCGGCGACAACCCCGACTGCACTTATCTGGAAGCGACGCTGGACGGGGCCTATGAATACCGCATCGTCGGCAATCGCGGCACGGTGGCCTGGGTTTCGTTCAAGGCCGGCGACAACGTGCTGCATGACGCTGACGTGAAGACAGAATGGGACGGCGCGTTTGTCATCAACGTCAGCGCCACCGAGAAGCCGGGCAACTGGATAAAGCTCGATCCCGGCCGGCAGCGCCTGTTCATCCGCCAGTTCTTCGGCCACTGGGACACCGAACAGCCGATGCGCATCCGCGTGGAGCGGATCGGCGTCCAGCCGCCCGAGCCGCTGACCCCGGCCGAAGTTATCGACGGGCTGGGCAAGGCCGCGACCTGGCTGGAAAGCGATGCCCCCTATTGGCCCGAATGGGTCGACGCCTTCCACGAGAACGTGAACGTCTTCACCGCCGGGGTGCCCGCCTTCGTCGGCGGCGACGGGCAGGCCAGCGTTCTGGGCCGCGAACTCAACTTCGTGGGCTGGAAAATCCAGCCGGACGAAGCGCTGGTGATCGACGTCACCCCGCCCGAATGCATCTACTGGAACTTCGAGATGGCGGACCGCTGGTGGAATTCGGTCGACTATCGCTATCGCCTGTCGTCGCTCAATTCCTATCAGGCGGAACTGGCGGCGGACGGCAGCGCCTGGGTGGTCGTTTCGCACCAGGACCCGAAGATCCGCAACTGGCTCGATGCCGGCGGCAATATCGAAGGCGCGGTCAACCAGCGCTGGGTGGAAACGACCGCCAGCCCGCTGCCCCGCGCGCGGCTCGTGAAGTTCTCTGAGCTGGACGAAGTTCTGCCGAAGGAGCTGCGCCGCCTGACGCCCGAGGACCGCGCCGAGCAGCTTCGCCGCCGCAAGATCGGCGTCGACCGCCGCTTCCCCGTTTAAGGATACGGTACTTCCATCGCTCTTCGTCATTGCGAGGGGCACAGCCCCGCGGCAATCCAGGGCCCCACGTACCGCCCTGGATTGCCACGCTTCGCTCGCAATGACGAAGTGATTGAATAAGGCGTTTGCGATGTCCAACGGTGTATTCTCAGGCCTGCGCGTTCTCGATCTTTCCTGGGGCATCGCCGGGCCGATGGCGGCGATGATCCTGGCCGACAGCGGCGCCGACGTCATCAAGGTGGAAAAGCCGGGCGGCGATCCGTTCCGCGAGATCGGCCAGAGCAAGCTCGGCTATCACACCTGGCAGCGCGGCAAGCGCAGCGCCGTGCTGGACCTGACGAACGCCGACGATCTCGACACTTTCCTGCGTCTGGCGGCCCATGCCGACGTGCTGGTCGAAACGTTCTCTCGCGGCACGACCAAGCGGCTGGGCATCGATTACGAGACGCTGTCGCGCATCAACCCCCGCCTGATCTACGCCAGCATCGACGGCTATCGCGACAGCCGCCACCAGGATCGCCCGGCCTACGACCTGCTGGTCGGCGCGCGCATGGGCCTGCAATGGGAATATCGCGGCTGGCCCGAGGGCATGGTCCACCACACCGCCCGGCTGCCCGACCCTCTGCCCGACCTCAAAGTGCCTTATGCCGATGTCCAGGGGCCGCCGCGCGAAGGGCCGATCGCGCTGGCTCTGCCCTGGGTCTCGCTCGGCGCGTTCTACACCGCGCTGACCTCGATCTGCGCGGCGGTCTATGCCCGCGAGACCACCGGGCGCGGCCAGCATATCGAAACCAGCCTGATGAACGGCGCGGCGGTGGCCGGCCACGGCGCGTGGCAGCGCGCGGAGAACATAGAGGCGCCGGGCTTCGTCAGCTGGGTGATGAGCTCCAAGTCGCCCAAGGGCCATTTCGAATGTTCGGACGGGCGCTGGATCCACAACTGGGGGGTCAACCCGACTTTCGTGATGGGCGTATCGGCCGGCGACACGCTGCTGTCGAAGCCCGATCCCGCCGCCATGCCCAAGCTGATGAAGGGCGGCCCCGGCCTTCAGGCGATGTATCCCATCGCCGAATACGCCGCGCCGATGGCCGAGCGGGTCAAGCGCTTCACCTGCGACGAATGGCTGGCCGCCGGGGCCGCCGCCGACGTGGGCCTGCAGGAGACGCGCTCGCCCGAAACCGCGCTGGCCGATCCGCTGCTGCTGGCGGACGGCTGCGTGCGCGAGATCGTCGATCCCGAGCTTGGCCCGATCCGCCAGTTCGGCATCGCCGTGGAGTTCGAGAAATCGCCCGAGGCGCTGGGCGGCCCCGCCCCCGCCGTGGGCCAGCACACCGCCGAAGTGAAGGCGGAGGCGGCCGCGCTTTCGCCGGTCGCGGTTCCGGCGGGCGACACCGGCAAGCGGCTCGGTTCTCCGCTCGAAGGGGTGCGCGTGCTCGACCTCGGGCTGGTGATCGCCGGGCCTTACGGCTGCCAGGTGCTGGGCGACCTTGGCGCCGACGTTATCAAGGTCAATGCCTTCCACGAAGCCGACTGGCACAAGAATCACCTCGCCTACATCTGCAACCGCAACAAGCGCAGCATCTGCGTGAACCTGAAGGACCCCAAGGGTCTGGAGGTCGTGCTGGACCTCGTGCGCACCGCAGATGTCGTGCAGACCAACATGCGCATGGACGCGCTCGCCCGCCTCGGCCTCGATTACGAAACGCTGAAATCGATCAGGCCCGACATCATCTTCTGCCACAGCCGCGGCCACGAGCACGGCCCGCGCGAGAAGCTGAGCGGCAACGAGCAGACCGCCGCCTGCCTGGCCGGCGTGCAGTACGAGGACGGCGCGATGGCCAGCGGCGGCAAGCCGCTATGGTGCATCACCTCGCTGGGCGACACGGCGGCGGGCTTCCTGATCGCCACCGGGGTGATCCAGGCGCTCTATCACCGCAAGCGCACCGGCGAGGGGCAGTTCGTCTCCACCTCGATCATCAACGCGCACCTGCTCAACTCGTCCTACGTCGTCGGGCGGCCCGACGGCACGGGCTTCGAGCGGCCGAAGCTCGACCGGATGCATTACGGCTTCTCGGCGCTCTACGGATTGTACGAGACCGCCGACCGCTGGCTCGCCCTGGCCGCGCTGACCGAGGCCGAATGGGCCGCACTCAAGGCCGCGCTGCCCGAAGCCGGGCTGGACGACGCGGCTTTCGCCACGGCGGACCTGCGGCGCGACAACGACGCCTCGCTGCGCGAACGGCTGGCGGGGACGTTCCGCACCGACGCCGCCGCCACATGGCGCGACCGCCTCGACGCCGTGGGCGCGCCTTGCGAGATCAGCGACGAGACGGCGAGCCAGACCGTGCAGGACGATCCCGACCTCAACCGGCTCGGCGTCGTCACGCAATTCGATCATCCGCTGGTCGGCAGGCTCGATCAGGTCGGCCTCTACGCCAGGCTTTCCGACACCCCCGGCGTCATCCGGCGCGGCCCGCTGGTGCTGGGCGATTCGACCGAGGAACTGCTGGCGGAGCTGGGCTATGAGCCGGAGCGCGTGGCGCAGCTGCTGGCCGGCAAGACGCTCGGCGCGTGGAAGCCGGGCGAACCGCTGCTCGATGCACCGCCGAAGTGGAACTGAGCGGGCAGCCCGCCCCACATCCTTCGTCATTGCGAGCGAAGCAATGACGAAGGCGGGGTTGGTTCACCCGCGTGAGGTGCGAATTGTCAAACCGACAGCGCCGTCGCCCAGTCCACGTCCTTGAAGCCCACCAGCAATCCGCCGGGATGCTCGACGATGGGGCGTTTGATCGCGCTGGGATTCGCCGCCATTACCTTCACCGCCTTTTCGGCGTCCAGCCCGTCCTTGTCGGCATCGGGCAGCTTGCGGAACGTGGTGCCCGCGCGGTTCAGCACTTTCTCCCAGCCCGCCTGCGCCACCCATTGCTCCAGCCGGGCGCTGTCGGCGCCCTGCTTCTTGTAGTCGTGGAAGGTATAGGCGATGCCCTGCGCATCCAGCCAGACGCGCGCTTTCTTCACGGTGTCGCAATTGGGAATGCCGTAGAGGATGACGGTCACGGTTCGGTCCTTTCGAAGCGGTGGATGCGGGGGCTGTCGCAGGCGAACAGCGTGTAGTCTTCGTAATAGCCGTCGCGGCCCCGGCCCTGCACGGCCGCGTGATCGGCCTGCCGGCCCCAGGCGCGCGCGGCGGCCTCGTCCGCCCATTCGGAGATCGCCACGACCTCGCCGTCTTCGGCGACGTAGCTCTTGAACGCGAGATAGCCGGGCTGCGCGGCAGCGAGCGCGGCCATGCGCTCCGCATCGGCGGCATAGGCGGCGGCATCGTAGCCGGCGCGCTTGCGGTTGCGGAAGACGACGAGGAACATGGCGGCTGTCTAACGCCCCGGCGCGGACATTGCCAGATTATGGACATTTGCCCCGAACCACGACAAAGCCGCAGGCATGAGCATCAACAGCTTCGGCCGCCTGTTCCGTTTCACCACCTGGGGCGAAAGCCACGGGCCCGCGCTGGGCGCGGTGGTGGACGGCTGCCCTCCGGGGCTGGCCATCTCCGAGGCCGATCTCCAGCCCTTCCTCGATGCGCGGCGGCCCGGACAGTCGAAGTTCACCACGCAGCGGCAGGAGCCCGACCAGGTCCGCATCCTGTCGGGTGTGTTCGAAGGCCAAGATGGTATACGACGCACGACCGGCACGCCGATTTCGCTGATGATCGAGAACGTCGATCAGCGATCGAAGGACTATTCCGAAGTCGCCAAGGCCTATCGCCCCGGCCACGCCGACTATGCCTATGACGCCAAGTACGGCTTTCGCGACTATCGCGGCGGCGGGCGCAGCTCTGCGCGCGAGACGGCGGCGCGGGTGGCGGCGGGCGGCGTGGCGCGGCTGGTGATCCCCGAAGTGTCGATCCTGGCCTATGTCACCGAGATCGGCGGAGACGCCATCGACCGGACGAAATTCGACGCGGCGCAGATCGCCGGCAACCCGTTCTTCTGCCCCGACGCCGACGCCGCGAAGCGCTGGGAAAAGCTGGTCGACGACGCGCGGCTGGCCGGATCGTCACTGGGCGCGGTGGTCGAATGCGTGGCCACGGGCGTGCCCGCCGGCTGGGGCGCGCCGCTTTACGCCAAGCTCGATTCGGAGCTGGCCGCCGGTATGATGAGCATCAACGCGGTGAAGGGCGTCGAGATCGGCGACGGCTTCGCCGCCGCGCGGCTGACCGGCGAACAGAACGCCGATCCGATGCGGCCCAGAGAGCACGGGGACAACAATGAAGGCCCCCGCTTCCTGGCGAACCACGCGGGCGGCATCGCCGGCGGCATCTCCACCGGACAGCCGGTAGTGGTGCGCGTCGCCTTCAAGCCGACATCGTCGATCCTTACCCCGGTGGAGACGATCACCCGCGAGGGTGAGGCCAGCGAAATCCGCACCAAGGGCCGCCACGACCCTTGCGTCGGCATTCGCGGCGCGCCGGTGGTGGAAGCGATGATGGCGCTGGTCCTGGCCGACCAGAAGCTACTGCACCGGGGGCAGTGCGGCGGCTGATCCGGACTCAGCCGATCCGCGCCAACAGCCGTTCGTGTCGAGTGAAGTCGAGACACTGCGCGCAGTGTCTCGACTTCACTCGACACGAACGGGATTGAGCCAGCCTTCCCTTGGCGTCTCCAGCGCCCAATTGATCGATAAATGCGATAAATCGCTCTAATCGGTATCACGCACCCGATTAATCGGGAATCCCACTTTGGCTCCCGCACGCGGCCTGACTATCTCATCCTCGTCAGTTTCCACCACCCATACGAGGGAGAATACCATGGGCATCGTCGGCAGCACCATAAAGCCGTTCAACAACACCGCGTTCCAGGCGGGCAAGGACTTCTTCGACGTCACCGAAAAGGACATCGCCGGCAAGTGGGCCGTGTTCTTCTTCTACCCGGCCGACTTCACGTTCGTCTGCCCGACCGAGCTGGAAGACCTCGGCAACCAGTACGAGACGCTCCAGGGCCTCGGCGTCGAAGTGTTCGGCGTGTCGACCGACACCCACTTCAGCCACAAGGCCTGGCACGACACCTCGGAAAAGATCGGCAAGCTTAAGTATGCCTTCCTGGGCGACCAGAACCACGCGCTGACCAACAACTTCGGCGTGCTGCGCGAAGGCGTCGGCCTGGCCGACCGCGCGACTTTCGTGGTCGATCCCGACGGCACGATCCAGCTCGTCGAAATCACGCCCGAGGGCGTGGGCCGCAACGCCGCCGAACTCGTCCGCAAGATCAAGGCCGCCAAGTACTGGCGCGAGCACCCCGGCCAGGTCTGCCCGGCCAACTGGGAAGAAGGCGATGCGACGCTCGCCCCCTCGCTCGACCTCGTCGGCAAGATCTGATTTCGATATCCGGTCCGGAGCGAGCTTTCGCTCCGGGCCACCCTTTCTTCACCAATCCAAAAGTCCGCTCAGCCTGAGCTTGTCGAAGGCCACGGGCGGACCTCACCCCACGCACTGCAACCTAAACCCGACCGTCAGCGCGTGGCCTTCGACAGGCCCAGGCTGAGCGGGTGATGGTGTTCGTTTCCATTTCACAGGAGTATCCCGATGCTCGACGCCAATCTGACGCAGCAGCTCAAGCAGTTCCTCGCCAACCTTCGCGAGCCGATCGAGCTCGTCGCGTCGCTCGGCGACGACAAGCGTTCGGAAGATACCCGCGCGCTGCTGACCGAGATCGCGGCGCTGCACGACCTCGTCACCGCCTCGTTCGACGGCGATGACGGGCGCAAGCCCAGCTTCGTCATCCGCCCGGCCGCCGATCATGCCCGCTCGGTGCGCTTCGCCGGCTTGCCGCTCGGCCACGAATTCACCTCGCTGGTCCTGGCGCTGCTCTGGGCCGGCGGGCACCCGCCCAAGGTTTCCGACGAAGTGCTGGCGCAGATCGCCGAGCTCGACGGCCGGATGGATTTCGAGATGTATTTCTCGCTCTCGTGCCACAACTGCCCCGACGTGGTGCAGGCGCTGACGCTGATCGCGCTGAAGAACCCGCGTGCGAACGTGACGCTGATCGAAGGCGGCGCGTTCCAGGCGGAGACCGAGGCGCGCAACGTGCTGGCGGTGCCGGCGGTGTTCCTCAATGGCGAGATGTTCGCCAGCGGCAAGGTCTCGATCGAGCAGATCCTGGCCAAGCTGGACGTCGATGCCGACGCCAAGGCGGCGGCGAAGATCGCGCAGAAGGACCCGTTCGAAGTGCTGATCGTCGGCGGCGGCCCCGCCGGATCGGCGGCGGCGATCTATACCGCGCGCAAGGGCTTCCGCACCGGCATCGCCGCCGAGCGTTTCGGCGGGCAGGTGCTTGACACCATGGGGATCGAGAACTTCATTTCGGTGCCCTATACCGAAGGCCCCAAACTCGCCGCCGCGCTGGAAGCGCATGTGGTGGAGAACGGCGTCGACATCATGAACCTGGCCACCGCCGAAAAGCTGATCCCGGCGGCCAGGCCCGGCGGCTTTCATGAGGTTGTGCTGAAGAACGGCGCCTCGCTGAAGGCCCGCGCGGTGATCCTGTCGACCGGCGCACGCTGGCGCAATCTGGGCGTGCCGGGCGAGTTCGAATATCGCAACCGCGGTGTCGCCTATTGCCCGCACTGCGATGGCCCGCTGTTCAAGGGCAAGCGCGTGGCGGTGATCGGCGGCGGCAATTCGGGGGTCGAGGCGGCGATCGACCTCGCCAATATCGTCGCCCACGTCACCCTGATCGAATTCGACCACCAGCTGCGCGCCGACAAGGTGCTGCAGGACAAGCTGCGTTCGATGAAGAACGTCGACATCGTCGTCTCGGCGCAGAGCACCGAAGTGACCGGCGATGGCGAGCGGGTGAACGGCCTCGTCTACAAGGACCGGAACGACGAGAGCGAACACCGCGTCGAACTGGAAGGCGTGTTCGTCCAGATCGGACTGGTGCCCAACACCGACTGGCTGAAGGATTCGGGGCTGGAACTGTCGCGCCACGGCGAAATCGTGATCGACGACCGCGCCGCGACCTCGCTGCCCGGCATCTACGCCGCCGGCGACGCCACGACCGTGCCTTACAAGCAGATCGTCATCGCCATGGGCGAAGGATCGAAAGCGGCGCTATCGGCGTTCGACTACATCATCCGCACCGAGCCGGTGGACGAGATCGCCCAGGCGGCCTGAATACCCGTCGTCCCGGGCTCGACCCGGGACGACGATCACCGCGTTCGCTTCAGCACGATATAGACCGCCCCCGCTCCGCCGTGGCGCGGGTGGGCCGGGCGGATCGCGGCGATCTTTCCGGCGTGCGGCCCGGCCTCCAGCCAGTCCATGAACTTGCGCCGGATGACCCCGCGACTGGTGCGATCCGCGCTGGGACGCGAACGCCCGGTAATCAGCAGCACCAGCCGCGCGCCCTGCGACGCCGCCAGCGTCAGGCCATGCTCCAGCCGTCCGTGCGCCGCATCGAGCGTGGAGCCGTGGAGGTCGAGCGTGAAATCGGGCGCGACAAGGCCGCGCGACAGGCGGCGGTCCCACGTAGCGTCGAGACCGTGGCGGTCGAGAGGACGAGACGGCGGCGGCGGTTCCTCCCCCTTCGGGGGAGGGGAACCATGCGCAGCATGGTGGAGGGGCACGG
>Ga0075368_10000279_pt1 | contig 14708 bp, 8 predicted proteins | sample EndMethybrTD3033_FD_71518 | JGI IMG/M metagenome (GOLD analysis project Ga0075368, IMG submission 71518) | Populus endosphere microbial communities from Tennessee, USA - Endosphere MetaG P. TD hybrid TD303-3 | ecosystem: Host-associated > Plants > Roots > Endosphere | place: USA: Tennessee... | reverse complement strand
CTTGTTCCCCTCCCGCAAGCGGGAGGGGAACAAGCCCCGCCCCGCCTGGCGGCTGGTCCGAAGGCAAACCGATATCCCGAGACACGGGAACCCACCCGCGCCCGAAGCCGGAGGGGCTGGAAGTGCTGCTGCTATTGTGAGGATGATCCACGATCCGCGCTCCTGCTGGGAGAAAGGGGATCGGGATCAGTATGCATGTTTTGGCGTGTAGGACAGCGGGCTTTTATACTGCTCTGTTTGCCGTTCGTTGTAGCTGAACTACTTCTCGACGAATCGCTCATCTTCATGGAAGATGACGGAAGGAGCGAGGGCCATCTCATCCCTTGTGGAGGGGGAATTCGCTTACGAGGCGTCCGCCCTCGCTCCTTCCTCGACAGCTTTGGATCGCTACCGATCTGCGGATTTTGCCTCATCGCCGATCAAGAGCAAGGCGTTGGCTGCAAAAAATGTGAAATAATGGTCCTTGACAAGGAAAAGCATGCCACCCGTGCACTCAAACATTTAAGTGTTTGAAATCACACAATTTTGCATTTGATTTCTGCAGAATTAGGTCTTTTCATGGACTTTAACTCGTTCTCTTGACGCGGCCGCATTTGCCAATTGAATAAATAAAATTGAATTATTTCAACATATTAACAAGCAACGACATATGTGACGCATTCAATGCCACTCAAGAGGAGCAATCAATCAAGTTCTTCGACAAATTTGAGAAGCTTTTCGATCGCCGCGTACATTCATGGTGACGTGATGGCGTCACACGTCATTCATCAAACCTGAACCATCTTCTTGATGAAGTGGGCATCAACCGACGTTAAATCGATCAGCTTTCCGACTAGCGGTGTGGTGCGCCACTTAAAATAAGCTCGGCGATCATCACCACTTCCCGCCAGCATCTTCGATAGCTTTGAGCAATGCACGCTTACTTGCAGTCCGGCGCCTACCGACATTACGCGGTAGTTCTGGCAACGCCAACTCGGCACGGCGCGCAGCAAGGCGTGCGCCGAGTTCCGCCATCGAGATGACGGGCTGTTGAGCCTTATCGCCTGAGATCTTCGATGCCATAATCGCCCATGCTTTCTTCGCGAATGCGACGCTCAAGATAATCCAGTTCGGCATTCGGGTGAAGCTGCAACAGCAGTCGGGCTTGCTCGAAGCGATCCTTCGCGGTTCCCGATGCATATTGCCCCATGCGATCGGCAATCAGGTCTTCCACGGAAATGATCCGAAACAAGGCCGTTTCGCCTATCGGCTCGACAAGACGAATGTGCGCTGGGTCCACCTTTCCGTCCATGACGCTTCCGCTCACGACCTCGAAACCCAGCTTAAGGCCGGGATGGACCAACCCCTTGAGCATCTGCCCTGCGCCCCCAGGGTGGACGAAGCCGAAGCGCTGCAACTCTTCCTCCAACTCGGGTTGGAACATAGTGCAGATATCGAAATCGCCAGTAGTGAGTGCACTGACAGAATAGAACTCGGCCGCCGCACCGCCGACGAGGATCGGACGTGGTAGACCACGCTCGACCATCGCTTCGCTGACGCGCGCGAAGACTTGCAGGGCAGCGACAAACTCGGGACGATAGGGATAAGTCGCGTCAGGCGGCACGTGCCCCTCCACCAGCCTGCGGATGGCCCCCCACACCGAAACGGGGAGGAACCTGGCTTCGCGTCTTCGCGGCTTCGCGTGCCACAATCACTCCGCCGCCACCCCTTCGGCTGCGCTCAGGACAGGCTTCCCCCGCTCCAGCATCCTTCGACAGGCTCAGGATGAGCGGAGGTTGCCCCTTCGGACAAACCAGATTCACTCCGCCGCCTCTCTCGCCCTGTCGAGGAGAGGTTGCAGGTACTGCCCCGTAAAGCTCCGCTGGTTGGCCGCCACCTGCTCCGGCGTGCCTTCGGCGACGATCTCCCCTCCCCGCACGCCGCCTTCGGGGCCGAGGTCGATCATCCAGTCGGCGGTCTTGATGACGTCGAGGTTGTGTTCGATCACCACCACCGAATTGCCCTGGTCGACCAGCCGCTGGAGCACTTCCAGCAGCTTGCGCACGTCCTCGAAGTGCAGGCCGGTGGTCGGCTCGTCGAGGATATAGAGCGTCTGCCCGGTCGAGCGGCGGCTCAGTTCCTTGGCCAGCTTCACCCGCTGCGCCTCACCGCCCGACAGCGTCGTCGCCTGCTGGCCGACCTTGACGTAGCCGAGGCCCACTTCGTTGAGCATGTGCATCTTGTCGCGGATCGGGGGGACGGCCTTGAAGAACTCTTCCGCGTCCTCGATCGTCATGTCGAGCACGTCGGCGATGCTGAGGCCCTTGAACTTCACTTCCAGCGTCTCGCGGTTGTAGCGCTTGCCGTGGCATTCCTCGCAAGTGACGTAGACGTCGGGCAGGAAGTGCATCTCGATCTTGATGAGGCCGTCGCCCTGGCACACCTCGCAGCGGCCGCCTTTCACGTTGAAGCTGAAGCGGCCGGGCTTGTAGCCGCGCGCCTGGGCTTCGGGCAGGCCGGCGAACCAGTCGCGGATCTGGGTGAAGGCGCCGGTGTAGGTCGCGGGGTTGGAACGCGGGGTGCGGCCGATGGGCGACTGGTCGATCTCGATCACCTTGTCGCAATGTTCCAGCCCGGTGATCTTGTCGTGTGGCCCGGCGATCACCCGCGCGCCGTTCAGCGCCCGCGCCGCGCCGGCATAGAGCGTGTCTATCGTGAAGCTCGATTTGCCGCTGCCCGACACGCCAGTGATGCAGCAGAAGGTGCCGAGCGGGATGGAGGCGGTGACGTTCTGCAGGTTGTTTGCGCGCGCGCCGTGGACGGTGATCTTGTGCTTGTTGCCCTTGCGCCGCTTGACCGGCACCTCGATCCGCCGCGCACCCGTCAGGTACTGGCCGGTAAGACTGTTCGGATTGGTCAGGATGTCGTTCAGCGTGCCCTGCGCGACGATTTCCCCGCCGTGCACACCCGCGCCGGGGCCGAGATCGACTACATGGTCCGCGGTGCGGATCGCATCCTCGTCGTGCTCCACCACGATGACGGTATTGCCGAGATCGCGCAGGCGCTTCAGCGTCACCAGCAGCCGGTCGTTGTCGCGCTGGTGCAACCCGATGCTCGGTTCGTCGAGCACGTAGAGCACGCCGGACAGCCCGCTGCCGATCTGGCTGGCGAGCCGGATACGCTGGCTTTCGCCGCCCGACAGGGTGCCGCTGGTGCGATCGAGATTGAGATAGTCCAGCCCGACGTTGTTGAGGAAGCCCAGCCGCTCGTTGATCTCTTTCAGGATGGCGTGGGCGATCTGCTTCTGCGTCGGGTTCAGCTTGTCTTCCAGCGTCAGGAACCAGTCGTAGGCGTCCGCCACCGAGCGGCGGGTGCCCATCGAGATGTCCTCGCCGGCGATCTTGACGCTGAGCGCTTCGGGCTTGAGCCGCTTGCCTTCGCAGACTTCGCAGGGCTGCGCGGTCTGAAACTTGCCCAGCTCCTCGCGCATCCAGGCGCTTTCGGTCTGCAGCAGGCGGCGGTTGAGATTGCCGATGACGCCTTCGAAGGCCTTCTCCACCGTATAGCTCTTCTTGCCGTCGATGAAGGTGAGCGGCACCTTCTTCCCGCCGGTGCCGTGCAGGATGATAAGCCGCACCTCGCCCGCCAGATCCTGCCAGGGCGTGGTCAGGTCGAAACCGTAATGCTTCGCCAGGCTGCCCAGCACCTGCATGTAATAAGGGCTCGGCGGGTTGGATTTGGCCCAGGGCACGACCGCGCCCTGCTTGAGGGATAGCGCCTCGTTCGGGACGACGAGCTGCGGATCGAACAGCAGCTTTTCGCCCAGCCCATCGCAGGCCGGGCAGGCGCCCTGGGGCGCGTTGAAGCTGAACAGGCGCGGTTCGATGGCTTCGAGAGTGAAGCCGGAGACCGGACAGGCGAACTTTTCGGAAAAGACGATGCGGTTGGGCGGGAGGCCGGCGCCTTTGAGGTTTTTGCCCTGCGCGTCCTCGTCCTCGCGGCCGGGCACATTACCGTCCGCCAGATCGATGTAAGCCAGCCCCTCCGCCAGTTTCAGCGCCTGCTCGAAACTGTCGGCCAGCCGCGTCTCTATGCCTTCCCGCACGGCCAGGCGATCGACCACCACTTCGATGTCGTGCTTGTACTTCTTGTCGAGCGCCGGGGCGTTCTCGATCTCGACCGTCTCGCCGTCGATCCGCACACGGGTGTAGCCGGCCTTCTGCCACTCGGCCAGTTCCTTGCGGTATTCGCCCTTCCGCCCGCGCACCACGGGGGCGAGCAGGTAAAGCCGCGTGCCTTCGGGCAGCGCCATCACCCGGTCGACCATCTGGCTGACCGTCTGCGCGCTGATCGGCAGGCCGGTGGCCGGCGAATAGGGCACCCCCACCCGCGCCCACAGCAGGCGCATGTAGTCGTAGATCTCGGTGACGGTGGCCACGGTGGAGCGCGGGTTGCGGCTGGTGGTCTTCTGCTCGATCGAGATCGCGGGGCTGAGCCCGTCGATATGTTCGACATCGGGCTTCTGCATCATCTCCAGGAACTGCCGCGCATAGGCGCTCAGCGATTCCACATAGCGGCGCTGCCCCTCGGCATAGATCGTGTCGAAGGCGAGGCTGCTCTTGCCCGAGCCCGACAGCCCGGTGATGACGATCAGCTTCTCGCGCGGGAGCGAGACGTCGATGCCCTTGAGATTATGCTCGCGCGCGCCGCGCACGGTGATGTGGGTAAGAGACATGCGCGGTTTTGTTCCAGATTTGTTCGATTCGGGCAAGCGACACTCGGCAACCGCACCACTTGCGTATGGCGCGATGTGGGGTGCGGGGAACAGCCTGGCAATGTTCGACAGTGGCGACGCGCGCGCACCTCTTTCGAGAAGTGCTGCCATCAATCTAGCCGCCCAACGATGCTTCTCACGCCTGTCAGGATCGAACCCCTGCCGCATCGGCGCCGGCAAGATTGGCCGACGCGGCAGAGAGCGAGCTTCTTAACCCGTCGCGCGGCCTGCGCGCGAACGCTACTGCTTCTTCGCTATGGTGACGCCCGAGATCGCAACGCTGTTGCCGATGGATATATCCTTTATGAAACCGAAAGTCACGCCCAGTTCCTGCGCCGCGTCGCCAAAGAAGGCGTAAGTGAGATATCCGCTGGCGCCGCCGCCCGGATTGCCGTTGATCAGGTTGCTCGCCAAATTCACAGGCAGCGAGATCAGTGTTTCGCTGCCGTTGGCCACGGACTTCAGCCGCATGTCGAGCACCCCCCCAAAGCTGCGCGACAAAAAATTCATCTCGAAGCTAGACTGCCCGGTGAGGTCATAGAGTCTGCCGGTGTTGAAGGCATTTTCGCCCACCCCGTGGATCAAACCCTTATAAGTCGCGGTACCCGAAGTGGGTACGAACTGCGGCGGGGTTGGCTGCCCGAATATCTGGTAGCCGACGCTGGACCCGCCCGTGCCGCCAGCCGGCGGCGCGATCTCCAGCCGCACAAAGCTGGCGTAAGTTAGCTGGACTTCAGGGTTTTCCGCCCCGAACTTATAGAATCGCGCCGTCACCGCCCGCCCACCGGCGGAGGTGTTGTATTGAGTGAACCTGCCGTCGCTTTGCACTGCCGCCCGTTGCGCAGGTCCGACATCGAACTGATCGTAAGCAGTGCGATCGGACGGCGAAGTGTATGCGGTCGTGTCTCTGGCCCTCGCTGCGAAGCGGAAGCTCTTGGCTACCGGATCGTAGGTCAGCGTCTGGCCGCGGGATTGGCCGCCGTAGTAGACGTTGAGTGGTGTCGTGGCTGTAATTTCGTTGAACGGCCTGATTTCGAGCGAGGGATCCTTTCTGCCGAGCAGCGTACCGACCGCGACATCGCCCGTCGGCGTCGCTGCCCAATAACTCGCACCGAATTCCTCGGCCGCAGGACCGAAGAACCGCCCCCGGAGCGCACCACTATAGGATACGAGGCCGTTCTGGATCACCGTCGAGCCGGTAAGGTTATTCTCCGTCGCCGAGAGGGTCGTCGAGGATGTCAACGTGGCACCGCCGGGGAGCACCGCCCCGGTGACTGCGTTGAACAAACGCAGGCTGGCCTGTGATTTGAAGGCTCCGGTCGAGAGATCGCCGATCAGCGTGCCATTCCCACCGAATGCCACCAACTGGCCGAATTGCGTCAACGATCCGCGCGCCGTAACCTGATAATAAGCCTTGCCCGTCCGCGCGAGTGCCGCCGTAGGTATACCGTAGACGAATGCGTCGAACGAGCCATCGACACCGCCATCGGGCCGTGTCGTCTGGCGCTGCCAGTATCCTCCAGCGACATAGCGGAAGACGTTCTCCGAACTTGGCCCGGTGGGCGTCATATAGAGATCGTCCACCACGTTGCCCGCGACGCGGCGATAAGTACCGTCGCCGGTTTTCGCGGTCGGTCCGAAGCTCTGAGAGCGGCCCGGAACCTGCAGGAGATAAGTGTCGCTGCCCGCATCATATCTGATCGTCAGAGTCTGGTTGGAGCGGCTCCGGTTGCCGATCGTGCCATCGCCAGCGACGCTGACCGATGCCGTTACAGCGATATTGGCAAAGCTCTCTGAAGACAGCGGCCCGATAAGATCGTCATTGAGGCCTGTCGTGGGCGTTGGTGTCGGGGTCGGGCTGGGCGTGGGCGACGGACTGGGCGTCGGCGATGGACTCGGTGTCGGCGACGGACTGGGTGTCGGCGACGGGCTCGGTGTCGGCACCGGCGTCGGCGTGCTGCCCACACCGCCGCTTCCCCCGCCGCCACAGGCCGCGAGCATCAGGCTCAGGGCCAGGACCGAAACGCAACTACCGCGAAAACCCTGTTCAGTCATTTACCGAAAACCCCCGTTCAAAATGCCGATGAAATGCCAAATTCCGCCGAAATTCTTCCGTAATCGTATATTTCGACCCTCGAAATATTACGTTCCCAGCGAAGTCTCGCCAGCGGCGCGAAAGAACCTATTCGCAGCGAGCGGAACGTGCCGGCGATACTGGCGCTGAATCGATCGTCCACGCGTCGGCGCGGATAGAGGAACAGGCGCTCGTCGGCTTCCAGCCGGCTGTAGCCCAGCGTCACCACCGCCGTGGTCCGGCCGATCTCGCGGAAGGCATAGATGCTGGCGCCGCCGCTGGTCGTCGCATAGCCGGGATCGCGCGCGTCCTCGCGCGCGGCGAACACTTGCCCGCCGCCGCCGAAGCGGGCGCTGAAGGCGCGGTCGAGCGAGGCGGACAGAAGGTAGCTTTCCGCGTCCTGCAAGGCATTGCGGCGGTTATCGACATGCGACACACCCGCATTGATCCGCATCTGCGCGCGTTTGCCGACCGGATGCTGCCAGCCGGCGTTTATGCCCAGCCCGAAGCTGTACGGGTCCAGACCATACCAGCGCCAGGTAGGCCCGGCGGACAACTGGATGCGGTCGCGGCCGGAATCGTATTCCGGGCCGACTTGCAGGCCGACCGAGACATCGTCGAACCGCGAGCTGCGGTAGAGGTCGGCATCGGCGGACAGCCGCACCAGCAGCCGGGCGCCCGGCGTCAGCCCTTCGCGCCAGTAAGCCTGCCCGCGCAGCGACAGGCCGACGCCGGAACGCGCCTTCGCATCCTCGTCCAGCGTGAAATCGCCGATCACCGTACCCAGCGTGTCGGAACGCGTCGCCCGGTTGATGTTGCTGTCCGGCGCCAGCGCGATTTCGACCGAGCCGCCGAACGCCTTCTGCTCGCTCAGCGCATTGGCATAGAACCGGACCATGCGTTCGACCTCGGGCGGCAGACCGGCGGCTTCGGCGGCGCGGAATTCGCGCTCCGCCGCGCCTAGGTTGCCCAGCATGGCGTGCATCCGCGCCAGTTCCAGCCGCACGCGTGCAGCGTCGGGCTTTTCGTCCAAGATGGCGCGGAACTCGATCGCTGCTTCGCGGAATTTCCCCATGCGATCGGCCAGCATCATCGCCAGCCGGAAACGGGCTTCCGTACGGATCTCCATCTCGGGATTGCTCGCCAGCGCGCGATAGGCGCTTTCGGCCGTCGCGAAATCGCCGGCATCGCGGGCATTGTCGGCAAAGACGAAAAGCTCCCCCGCGGAAAGCGTGACGGGGCCTGACGACGAGAACTCCCCGGAAGCAGATTGCTGCGCCATGGCAGCGTCACCGGCCACCACACCCCCCAGCATTGCGGCAAACAGCAAGAACCGAATTTTGCCGTCCTCCGAACCGCATGCTCCGGAGCGGAAAACCCGCCCCCAAGGCGCCACATAAACGGGATTCCGGTGAACTCGCATCAGGATATATCCCTATACCTTGATATATACTGCCAGCATCTTGGTATCATCACATGTATTTCATCGCATTTTTAGCATGAGAGACCACAAATGAACTTTATTTCTCCTACAATTTGGACTCTCGGTGTCGAATTCACCTGACATCACCAGCGAATTTGGCGACTGTTGGGGAATCCGCCTGCCCACGCGTCGCTGCACCGGCCCGCTCCCCATCTGTCGCCCCCGGGGCATCGGCAGGTCATTCAATCGTCACGTTTCCGTCCCGAAACCGTAACCACCCTGCCCTAGCCGCGCTTTCGACTTGATCGTCGAACAGGGGGACATCCGTGACACATTCGAACCGCGCGCTGCGCGCATCGCTCACCGCGCTGGCTATCGGCCTGAGCACCGCCGCCGCACCGGCGCTGGCCCAGTCGCGCCAGGTGACGACGCCGAACATCGCCACTGCGGCGGGCGACACCAGCGTGACCGTGGGCGGCGTGGTCTTCACCAACAAGGGCCTGCAGGGCGCCGGCCGGCTCGACGCCAACACCCGCGATTTCCGCAACGAGACGCTGGGCAGCTTCTCGGGCATGGCGATGGACCTCTCGACCTGGCGGCGCAACGCCGACGGCAGCTATGCCGGCGGCATCTATACCCTGCCCGATCGCGGGCCGTTCGACGGCGCGATCGATTATCGCAACCGCGTCCACACCAGCACCATCACCTTCCGTCCGCTGGCCGCCGGATCGGCCGCGCTGCCGCAGACGACCGCTTCGCAGAACCAGGTGACGATCACGCCCACCGGCGGCTTCACCCTGAAGGACACGCTGGGCGTGGAGATGACCGGCCGCGATCCGGGCGCGAACACGATCACGCGCGGCGGCATCGTCTATCCGGTCGCCACCGACGGCACCGCCGCCGGCCACGTCAGCCTGGACGCCGAAGCCATCGCCTTCCGTCCCGACGGCACGTTCTACGTCTCCGACGAATATGCCGACGGGATTTATTACTTCGACGCGGCCGGCAAGCAGATCGGCGCGATCCAGACCGTCGGCGCCATGCTGCCGCGCACGGCCGGGGCGATCGATTTCAACTCCACCACTCCGGGTCAGACCGGACGCCGCAACAACCAGGGCCTTGAAGCCATGGCGCTGACGCCAGACAACAGGAAGCTGGTGACGATCCAGCAGTCGGCGACGGTGCAGGACACCAACGGCGCCCAGCAGCAGACGCGCAACAACACCCGCGTCCTGGTCTATGACATCAGCGCCAACGCGACGCCGACCAACCCGGTCGGCCACTACGTGCTGCAGCTTCCGGTGTTCAACAACAACGGCACCGGCGGCGCGGCGGACCGCACCGCGGCGCAGTCGGAAATGCTGGCGCTGAACGACACCCAGTTCCTGGTCCTCGCCCGCGATGGCCTCGGCCGGGGTGTGGCGGCGAACGCCAGCACCAGCACGACGCCGATGTTCAAGTCCATCCTGCTCGTCGACACCACCGGCGCGACCAACCTTGCCGGCACCCAGTACGAGACCAGCAACACCCCCATCGCAACCAACGGCACGCTGATCCCCGCCATCGTGCCGGTGCAGCAGGCCGAACTGGTCAATATGCTGAACCCGGTGCAACTGGGCCGCGTCGGCATGAATATCACCCGCCTGCCGCTGACCAGCGCCACCACGATCAGCGAAAAGATCGAGGCGATGGCGCTGGCGCCGGTGCTGGAGGAAGGTGCGCCGCAGGACTTCTTCCTGTTCGTCGGCAACGACAACGATTTCCAGGGCACCAATATCCAGTTCAACGGCACGCCCGGCACCTCGGGCGCGCTCGACGGCACGGGCAACAACGACAGCGTGCTCATGGTCTATCGCCTGACGCTGCCGACTTACGTCGATCCGCAGGCGCTCGCCGCGCTGAACGCGACCGCACCGGGCCTGCTCTATGGCACGCGCCTCGCCCTGAACGGCATCGGCGCGACCGCGACCCAGCCCGCCATGCGCTTCCTCAATGGCCAGCGCGGCTGGTCCGCCACCGAAGGGCGCAAGGCGCAGCTCTGGCTGGACACAGACTGGAGCAGAATCGGCGCGGGCGCCGATTCGCGGAGCGGCTTCCAGGCCGATACGCTGGGCGCGACCGTGGGTGTCGACCTGCCGCTGGGCGACCATGCCCGCGCGGGCGTGACGGGCGGCTATCGCAAGCTGGAAGGCAGCCTGTCGCAGAGCATGCCGCTGGAAGCCAAAGCCTGGACGGCCGGCGCCTATGCCGCCGTGGCGCTGCCTTCGGGCCTCTATGCGCAAGTCGCGGGAGCCTGGCTGGGCGACGTGAAGTTCGAACAGCTTGGCCGCTTCTCTGTCTATGGCCAGCAGGCCACGGGCAGGACCAGGGGCGACGGCTGGGCGGCCAGCGGCGAGATCGGCTGGGCGTTCCCGGCGGGCGCTGTGAGCCTGACGCCCTTCGCGGCGGTGGATTACACCGATCTCAAGCTCGACGCCTATACCGAGACCGGCGCGTCGGTCTCCAACCTCGCCTTCCCCGCGCGCGAGATGAAGAAACTGACGGCCAGCTTCGGCGGCGAAGTCGCGGTGCAGTGGGGCGCGCTGCGCCCGGCGCTGCGCGGCGGCTACAGCATCGAGCGCGAAAGCGGCGACGACAGCGCGACGGTGAAGCTGGCCAGCGCGCAGCACGCGATGGCCTCGGTGGCCCTGCCGCTCGGCAAGACCGAGCGCGACGCCGCCTTCGGCGAGCTGCGGATCGCCATGCGCGACGGCGCGCTTTCGGGCTATGTCGCGGCGCGCGGCCGCTGGGGCCGGGGCGACGACGACGCGCGCGTGTCGCTGGGCGTTTCGTACGGGTTCTGACCCGGATGGCTCCGGCGCTTCCGGGCGCCGGAGTCTTTTCAGAAAGCGGCGGCGATGCCCAGCTCGGCCACCGCCCGCTTGAAGTCGTAGAATTCCACGGTGGACGCATTGCGCTCCCACCTGAAGCGGGCGAGCGGCACCACCGGCCCCAAGCGCAGAGCATGGAACGTCGCCGCGAGGCTGGCGGCATAGCGATCCTCCACCCGGCGGCGCCTGTCGAATTCCAGCGCGGCATCGGCCTCGAGATGGCGGTAGTCTAACGAAAGCACGACGATCGTCTGCCCGAACGCACGCCAGCCATAAGCGCCGATCCCGCCCATCGCCGTAGCATAGCCGGGATCGCGCGCCGCTTCGCGATTGGCGACCAGCTCGACCCCGCCGCCCGAACGGGCGGTGAAACCGCGATCGAGCGTGGCGGAAAGCGAGAAGTTATCGGCGTCCTGCTGCCGGTCGCGGCGATTGTCGACACGGGCATAGGCGCCCTCGACGCGCAGCAGCGTGCGGCGCGCCACCGGATGCTCCCAGCCGATGCTCGCCCCCAGCGCCAGGCTATAGGGATCGCCGCCGTACCAGCGCCAGGAAGGGCCTGCCGACAGGGCGATCCGGTCGCTGCCGACGGCGATCTCCGGCCCGACCTGCGCGGAGAGCGTGTAATCGTCGAACTGCGGGCGGCCGTAGAATTCGCCGCTGCCCGCCAGCCGCACCACCAGATCGGTGGCGTTGTCGAGCGGCCGCCGCAGCCAGCCGTTGCCGCGCACCACCGCGCCGCTGCCGGCGACCCGGTGGCTGAAATCGGCGGGGGCAAAGCCACTGCCGGGCTGCGCCACGGCGGCGTCGTCCAGCGTGAAATCGCCGATCGCCGTCCCCAGCCCGTCGGCGCGGGTGGCGCGGTTGATGTTGCTGTCATGCGCGGCGACCAGTTCCATAGACAGTCCGAAAGGCCGCTGCCCGGCAAGCGCATCGGCATAGAAGCGCACCAGCCGCTCGACGTCGGTCGGCAGCCCGCTCTCGACGAAATCGCCGGGGTCGTCCGGCGACGGCGGCGGAGATTCCTCCGCCTCGGGAGCGATGAATTGACCGGGTTGTCCCACCTGCGCATGGGCGGCCGGGGCCAGGCACAGCGCTGCGGACATGGCCACGGCCACGAGCCGCGACGAGCCGGCGATGTCCCCTTCCCCTGTCATGACGGCGCGCTCTAACGGTCCGTCGCAATCTGTCCAGCCGGGTGGAACTTTCATCGCGACAGCGGCTTTGTTGAAGAGCGGCTCTTTTCCCGGCGTGACCCCTCCCTCCCTCTCAAGAGCGCCCGGAGAGAGCCGCACCTTCAGATAGTTACGCCATTGACCTAAGCTGGCGTCGCAACAGCGGCGGAGCTAGCCCAGCGACAGCGCGTTCGCCCCGTCATCGCCCAGCCAGCGGGCCTTCACGCCCCAGACGGCGGCGATCGCATCCTCGGTAAGCGCTTCGCGCGGCGGCCCGGCCCGCACCAGCGATCCGCGATCGAGGATCAGGACGTGATCGGCGTGGTTCATCGCCGTGGCGAGATCGTGGAGCACAAGTACGACGCCGGTGCCCGCCGCCGCCACTTCGCGGAAACGCGCGACAAGCGAGGCGGCGTGGGCCAGATCGAGATTGGCGAGCGGCTCATCGGCCAGCAGCCAGCGCGGCCGCCCCGCCAGAACCCGCGCCATCAGCGCCCGCGCCCGCTCGCCGCCCGACAGGCGCGAAGCCGGGCGGTGCCGCAGCTCGCCAAGGTCCATCGAGACGATGGCCTGCTCCACCGCCTTCGCCGTATCGCCCTCGGGCACGCCGCGCCAGGGCAGACGGCCAAGCGCGACAAGCGTCTCGACGCTGACATCCCACGCGATCTCCGGCGATTGCGGCAGATAGCCCAGCGTTCGCGCGCGGCCTTGCGGCGACATTTCCGCCACGTCCTTGCCATAGAGCGTCACGCGTCCGGCATGGGGACGCATCAGCCCGGCCAAACAGGCGAGAAGCGTGGACTTGCCCGCGCCGTTAGGCCCGCAGATCGCCGTCACCCCGCCGGGGCGCAGTTCCGCCGTGACCGAGACGAGGCGCCCCTCGACCAGGACACCCTCCGCCCTCATGCCAGACCCTTTCGCATGCGGAGCAGCAGCACGAAGAAAAACGGCGCGCCCAGCAGCGACAGCGCGATGCCCAGCCGCAATTCGCCGCCAGCCAGCGGCAGCACGCGGCACAGGCTGTCGGCGACCAGCAGCAGCAGCGCACCGGCCAGCGCGCTCGGCCAGAGCAGCGAGGACGGGCGCCGGTCGGTCAGCGGCCGGACGAGATGCGGCACCATCAGCCCGACAAAGCCGATGATCCCGGCCACCGCCACGCCGGCGCCGACGACCAGCGCGACCCCGGCGATCATCGTCCACTGCAACCGGCGCGGATCGACGCCGAGCGAGCGGGCGGCAGCTTCGCCCAGGGTTAGCGCGTCGAGGCCGCGCCCCGCGAGCGTCAGCACCATCAGCCCGGCCAGCGTCAGCGGCAGGCAGATCCACACCTCGCGCCAGCCCCGGTCGGCGATCGATCCCATCAGCCAGGTCACGATCTCGCTAAGGGCGAAGGGCGTGGGGGCCAGGCTGATGGTCAGGCTCATCAACGCGCCGGCAAGGCTGGCGAGCATCATCCCCGCCAGGGTGAACAGGGCCAGGCCGCCGCTGGCGTCATTGGTTTTCTGGCCCGAGATCAATCCCAGCAAGGCCATCGCCCCGCCCGCTCCCGCCAGCGCGAAGGCGGGCAAGGCAAGGCCGCCCATGCCGCCAACGGTAAAGCTCAGAACCGCGCCGAAAGCGGCCGAAGGCGCAATGCCGAACAAGCCCGGATCGGCCAGCGGATTGCGCAGATAGCCCTGCATCGCCGCCCCCGCGCCGCCCAGCCCCGCGCCGATGGCGAGCGCGAGCAACGCGCGCGGCAGGCGCAGGTCCATCAGGATGACGGCGGCATTGGCGATGTCCGGGTGAAACGGATCGATCCACACCCGCCCGGCCAGCAGCGACAGCGGGACGACGATAGCCAGCGCCGCGATGAGCGAGAGGTTAAGGCGGATCATGTGCCGTCCTTCACCACAGACCGCCGCACCTCGGCCAGCCGCTCCGCCGCGCGTGCGATCGTCGGCCCGCCGCACCACAGCAGCGTCGGATCCAGCGGCACGGTTCGGGTGTCCTTCAGTCGCCCCAGCGCGGGATGAGTAATGCCGCGGTCCTCGTTGCTGCGTGGATCGCCAGTGGCGAGGATCACTTGCGGGGGATCGGTCAGCATGAGTTCCAGCGGCAGGATCTGCCCCTGCCGCATGCCGCGCACCGCGCTCAGTTGCACGAAGCCGGTGCGGCGCAGCAGATCGGCGATCAGCGTGCCTTCGCCCGGCACCATACCGCCCGATTGCCACAGCACCGCCGTCACCGACGCTTCGCCAGGCGGCGGCACCGCCTGGGCGAGCGCCGCCTCGATCCGCGCGACCAGCGCCTCGCCGCGTTCGGGATGGCCCGTCATACGCGCCAGCTCGCGCACTTGCGCCATGCTGGCGGCGGCGTCGGGCGGGATCGGCAGGCGTTCCAGCCGCAGCCCCAGCTTAGCCAGCGCCTGCAC
>Ga0075368_10000278_pt1 | contig 14713 bp, 9 predicted proteins | sample EndMethybrTD3033_FD_71518 | JGI IMG/M metagenome (GOLD analysis project Ga0075368, IMG submission 71518) | Populus endosphere microbial communities from Tennessee, USA - Endosphere MetaG P. TD hybrid TD303-3 | ecosystem: Host-associated > Plants > Roots > Endosphere | place: USA: Tennessee... | reverse complement strand
GGCCCAGACAGCGAAGTCTTTTATGATTTCGGCCCTGAAAACCACGCCGAAGGGTACGGCCTGGCCCATCCTGCAAGCGACAGCGGTCAGTTCATGGAGATTGGCAACCAAGTCTTCATGCAGTACCGACGGCTCGAAGACGGCAGTTTCGAGCCGCTCGAGAAAAAGAACGTCGACTTTGGCGGTGGTCTTGAGCGTATCGCGGCTGCGGCAATCGACAGCCCTGATGTTTTCCGCATCAGCCTTTTGTGGCCGATCATTGAAAAGCTGCAAAAACTGAGCGGCAAGAAATACGAAAGCCACACCCAGAGCATGCGCGTGATCGCCGACCATCTTCGTGCGGCTTCGTTCCTAGCGGTAGACGGGGTCAAGCCTGCCAACAAGGAGCAGGGCTACGTGATGCGCCGCTTGCTGCGCCGAGCGATCCGTTTTGCCTTCGATCTTGGTATCGAACAAAACTTCTTCGAGGAAGTTGTACCGGTCATCGCCGACATGTACCACGCCGATTACCCAGAGGTTGCCGCAAGCCGTGACGAGGTCGTCGCGACGCTTGTAAAAGAAGAAAAAGTTTTTCGCCAGACACTCCGCAAAGGCCTGAAGCAGATGGAAAAATTTGCCGAGAGCGGCCTTACCGGTACCGAACTGTTCACGTTGTACGATACCTTTGGGTTTCCGGTCGAGCTTTCGACTGAGGAGGCTTTCAAGCAAGACATCGCTGTAAGCGAAAACTGGCGCGAGGAATTCGACGGCAAGATGGCCGAGCAGCGCACGCGTTCGCAAACGGCTGCGAAAGGCACGTTTAAAGGCGGCCTAGGCGGCCAGACCGACATTCACAAGAAATACCACACAGGAACGCACTTGTTGCAATCGGCGCTGCGTGAGATTTTTGGCGAGGAACTTCGCCAGCACGGCAGTAATATCACCGAAGACCGCTTGCGGTTCGACTTCAACCTCGACCACAAAATGACGCCCGAAGACATTGCCAAGGCAGAAGAACTGGTAAACGGCTGGATCAAGCAAGACCTGCCGGTTTCGTTCAAGCTCTACCCAACCCAGGAAGCTCTGGATATGGGTGCTATCGGTCCGTTCGGCGAACGCTATGCCGACGAAGTAAAGGTATACCAAATGGGCGAAGGAGATCATATCGCGAGCCTTGAAATTTGCGGCGGCCCCCACGTCGATCACACAGGCCAGCTTGCCGAGGGCGGCAAGGTCTTCAAGATCACCAAGGAAGAGTCCAGCTCGGCTGGCATCCGGCGCATAAAAGCCGTTCTGGTTTAGCAGCGGCAAACCCGAGTAACACCCCACTGCACTGCGGCGGGGTGTTTCTTTTGGTGGTGAATTGTTTATTCCACTGGCAAATGGTATATAATTGATACTAATTATGGTTTTCGATACACTTCGCAAAAAAGCACAGGCTAAGGTAGATAGCGACTACGTCGTTGGACTTGATATCGGTACCGAATTCGTCAAGGTGCTGATTGCCAAGATGAAAGACGACGAACTTGAAATCGTTGGTGTCGGCCGTGCCCGTCAGGATATCAGCGACATGCACTCCGGTGCGATCGCTGATATTTCCGGCGTCGTCCGTAACTGCGAGGAGGCGCTTGCCGAAGCTGAAGATCAGGCGGGCCTTCAGGCCAAACGCGCCGTTATCGGTATTGCTGGCGAACTGGTAAAAGGAGTAACAAATACGATTCGTTACCGTCGTCCGCAACCCGATCGTCCGCTCGATACGAACGAGATGGAATTCATCATCGAGAAGGTGCAAGAACGCGCCCAGGGCAAAGCGCAGCGCCAGATAGCCCTTGAGACGGGCAACGAAGAAGTAGAAGTGAAGCTGGTAAACAGTGCGCTCGTGAGCATTCACATTGACGGATACAAAGTATCCAACCCTATTGGTTTTCAAGGACGTGACGTTGCGGTTCAGATTTATACGGCATTCGCGCCTATGGTGCATATTGGGGCGCTGGAGCGGGTTGCCGACGAGTTGGCGCTTGAGTTGGTCGCCGTCGCAGCAGAACCATTCGCCGTCAGCCGAAGCGTACTAGGCACCGATGCCAGCAGTAATTTTACCGCTATTTTAGCCGATGTCGGTGGTGGTACGACCGACATCGCCGTAGTGAATGACGGAGGCGTCGAAGGCACGAAGATGTTCGGCATCGGTGGCCGCAGCTTTACCCGGACGATCGCGAGCGAGATGGATCTTAGCTATGGCGATGCTGAAAAACTGAAGGTGAATCTCGAGAACAGCCAGATAAAGCCAAGCGTCAAAAAGGAAGCCGAGAGCGCTATCGATAAAACGCTTGACGTTTGGCTGGCCGGCGTCGAACTGGCGCTCGGCGAGTTCGACTCGGTCGATCATTTGCCAAACCGCATCCTGCTATGTGGTGGTGGCGCGAGCCTTGGCATGCTGGTCGACGCGCTTTCGGAACGCGATTGGTACAAGGAGCTGCCATTTACGAAACGCCCGACCGTCCAGCGTATTAACCCTAGCGAAGTCGTCGGTATTCACGACAATACAGGGGCGGCGAGCGACCATACCTTCATTACGGCCATGGGGCTGCTGCGAGTCGGCTATGATACAATGGTGGGGAGCAGCGACGGTGATACCATCAAAGACAAACTTAATCGGATCCTTCGCATTTAACTATGAACAAAGACGTCATCTACATCGATGTTGAGGACGACATCACCGCCATAATTGGCAAGGTGAAAGATTCTAAGGAAAAAATCGTCGCCTTAGTACCGCCAAAGCGTATTGGCGTATTGCAAAGCGCAGTCAACCTGCGATTGCTGCAGCGTGCCGCCACGCAAAGCAGCAAGCATCTTGTTCTTATTAGCAATAACTCCGCGCTGGCCGCGCTTGCGGCTGCTGCCAAAGTGCCGGTCGCGAAAAACCTACAAAGCAAGCCGGAAATGGCTGAGATTTCAGCGCTTAGCGTCGATAATGGCGATGATATCATCGATGGCGCGCAGCTTCCTATCGGCGATTTGGCCCGTACGGCCGACAAAAGCGCTCTTGGGGCGGCGGCACTTTCGTCTCCTATGGATGACGCCGCGGCCGAGCTGGCACCGAGGGCAACACCTCCCGTTGGCGGGCAGCCGCTCAAAAAGCCGAAAGCCAAGGGCGGTATCAAGGTCCCCAACTTCAACAAGTTCCGAAAACGCCTTATCTTTGGTATCGGCGGCGGCGTCTTGTTCCTTATCTTCCTGGTATGGGCAATCTTTTTTGCACCTACCGCAACGGTTATTATCACCGCACGCACGACCGATTCTTCGGCGAATGCCAAGGTTACGCTGGGCGATAGCCTCTCGACCGATATGTCTGCTAACACCGTAAAGACCGTGACGCAAACGACTAAAAAAGACGCGACGGTCAACATTACGCCAACGGGCAGCAAAGAAGTCGGTGAAAAGTCAAAAGGACAGGTGGTATTCAAGAACTGCGAGACCATGACGGCCCAGTCGGTTCCGGCAGGTACGGCACTAACGGTCAATGGTCGGAATTATACGACCCAGGCGGCCGTGAGCGTTCCAGGTGGAACGGGTGGATTTGGCGGGTGCGCAAGCCCCGGAACGTCTGATGCCGTTTCTATCGTTGCCGCCGACATAGGTGACGACTACAACACGCCAAGCGGTACGACGTTCAGCGTATCTGGCCACTCCAGTGGCAGCTCGACCGTGTACTTCAATGCCGATGCCTCTACTGACATTACGGGCGGTAGCAAAAAGACGGTCAAGGTAGTAAGTAATAGCGACGCCCAAAAGGCCATGGATCAGCTCGAGCAAGAAGACACCGATACTATGAAGAATGATCTGAAAGCTAAGTTTAACAGCACGTTCGTGGTCCTTGACCAAACCTTCAAGACCGATGATGGCAACCCCCAAGTAACGCCGGCTGTCGGCCAAGAAGTCCCTTCAGGAACAGCGACTCTAACGACTACCGTTACGTATAGTCTGTCGGCAGTCGAAAAGGCCGATGCCTCGACCTTCCTGGACGATTATTTCAAAGACCAAATCAAGGGCCTGAGCGATCGTCGTATCTACGATAATGGCGCTGACAAGATTTCATTCACGGATATAACGGCAGCCGACAAGGGCTTTACGGCAAACTTGGTCGCCACGGCGAAAATCGGTCCCAAGATCGAAGACCAAGCCGTGAAAGACCAGGCAAAAGGCAAGCGCTACGGCGAAATACAGTCGAGTATCGAGGCAATACAAGGCGTCGATAACGTAGATATTAAGTTCTGGCCGTTCTGGGTATCGACGGCACCGAACGATACGAAGAAAATCAAGGTAGAATTTAATCTGAATGAGTCATAACAAAACCTTTCTCGCTCTCGATGTCGGAGAAAAGCGGATTGGTGTGGCCGTGGGTGATATTGCCGTGCGGATCGCGATGCCGTACGACACCATCGAGGTAGACGGAAGCGAACTGGAGCGTATCGCCAAGATCGTCGTCGATGAGAACGTTGACGTGCTCGTGATCGGCTATCCTCGTAACCAATCTGGAGACCCTACGGCGCAGACCGACTATGTCGTCGCCTTTGCCAAGCAGCTGGAAGACGTAGCCTCGAAGTTGGAATTTCAGGACGAGTCGCTGACAAGCGTCCTTGCCGAGCAGCAACTAAAGTCGTATGGCCGGCCGTATACCAAGGGCGATATCGATGCCCGCGCGGCGGCGATCATACTACAAGATTATTTGGAGCGTCACTGATCATGAACGATATCCTGCCACCAAAACGACCGCTTAATCCTCAGGGAACACCCCCCGTGCCTTCTGCGCAGCCACCTTCGTCACCCGAAGTTCCTCTGGAAAAGCCGGATTTGGAAGAGCCTACGCCCGCTAATAAAAAAGGCAAGCTGTGGTTGTGGATATTGCTCGGTTGCTTGGCGGTTATTTTTATTGCCATAGGCAGCGCGGTAACATGGTATAAGCTGTCTTTGAGGCCGGTAGACTCTAGCGACACGGCGCGCTCGCGCATCCAAATTACTGCTGGGATGTCCCCCTCGGAAATAGCGGACCTCCTAGAGAAAGACAAGCTTATACGCAGTAGTTTTGCGTTCGATATTTATACGCGCCTATCCGGGACGCGCTCGAAGCTTCAGGCAGGCTCGTATACGCTCTCGCCGTCGCAAACAACGCAAGCGATCGTGAGCGACATAGTTTCGGGCAAGGTGGATTCATTTTCGTTGACGTTCCTACCGGGTGCGACCGTAAAGGAAGACAAGGCCGCCCTGGTAAAATCAGGCTATTCAACCACAGAGGTGGATGCGGCCTTTGCGAAAAGCTATGATCATCCGCTTTTTGCTAGCAAGCCGGCATCAGCTGACCTAGAGGGGTATGTCTACGGTGAAACCTACCAGTTCAACGGAGACGCGACGGTAGAGCAGATTCTAACGCGGACATTCGATGAATACTACAAAGCGATAAAAGACGAAAACTTGGTAGCGGCGTTCAAGAAACAGGGGCTGAACCTTTATCAGGGCATCACCCTCGCCTCCATAATACAGCGTGAGGTGCCGAGCGCTGCCGACCAAAAGCAAGTGGCGCAGATATTCTTGAAGCGGTTTAGGAGCGACATACCCCTCGGATCCGACATCACGGCATATTACGGAGCCGATAAGGCTGGGCTTGAACGTGCTGTCGCCACGGATACGCCGTATAATACGCGGATTCATAAAGGACTTCCGCCTGGGCCTATCGCGACGCCTGGCTTGACGGCGCTAGAAGCCGTAGCGCACCCGGCAGCTGGTGATTACCTCTATTTCCTGAGTGGTGACGACGACAAGACATACTACGCCAAAACAGATGAAGAGCACCAGGCGAATATTACCAATCACTGCCAAGTCAAGTGTGCTGTCCAGTAGCACTTGACAAATTTTACATCTTATAAAATAAATTGACATGCTTTGCAATGGCTGATACAATAAACGATAGCACATTTATGAGCTTGTCTACTTAGTGCGGCTGACCGGCCACATCTAGCGAGTGGGAAGTACAAGACATGAATGAGCCTACCAACAAATGTCGCTACGGATACTGGAATTGAGCATTTTCAATCCTAATATTACTTAATGAAATAGGTCGACACGTATCCTGTTCTATTGCGAGAAGAAAGACAGAGTAAGGTAGACGCCTTTGCAGTAATGCTAAAGGCAGGAGAACGATCATTCGTAGGTCAACAATCGTCACGGGTACATCCCAAGCGACCACTGCTGAGTTGAAGCAACAGGTTTTTGCTCGCTTTCAAAAAGCAGCGCCTCGGCGCAAGAGCGGACCTAAATCTACGACTATTGCAGCATACGTAGGTGTTTTCTTGCTTATCATTTCTATGGTAGCGATCGGTTACCAGCCACCTCAAAAGATGGATAACGTCGCCAACGCGGCGGACACCCAAGGTGCTACGGCGCTAAGCGGCGTCTCGAATGCCGCTACAGCCGACCAGCCTTCGGTAGACCAGCTTGTTGCTACTAACGTAGCGGCTGGTATCGCCGAGAGCGCGGATCTTCCTATCGCCTCTAACGTTGCCAACCTTTCCGTTTCGCTGACTGCCGAGCACGAGCTCGCGCAGAGTGACGGTAGCGTTATCAGCAAGCCTCAAATCGTCCAACCAACAGCCGACAGCCGTACGATCCAGCGTTACGTCACGAAGGCTGGCGACACGGCCCAAACGGTAGGTCGGAAGTTTGGTGTTTCATCGACCACTATCAAATGGGCGAACAACCTGTCGACCGATGCTATTTCGGCCGGCAAGAACCTGATTATTCCTCCGACCGACGGTGTTATTTACACGGTCAAGAAGGGCGATACCGTTTCGAGTATCGCTGCGAAATACCAAGCGAGCGCCGATCGTGTCGTATCCTTCAATGACCTTGAACTGAGCGGCGTCAGGGCAGGCAAGACCATTATCATTCCTGGAGGCGTATTGCCGGCCAGCGAGCGCCCAGGTTATGTCGACCCAAGCTCGGCAGCAAGCCAAGGTTCGTATGGTGGTGGCTACTCTACGATCGATGCGCAACTTGCAGGTGCCTCCGCTGGAAACCGCTACGCCTACGGTAACTGTACCTGGTATGCCTATGAGCGCCGCGTACAGCTTGGGCTGCCTGTCGGAAGCTTCTGGGGTAACGCGGCTACTTGGGCCATGTATGCTCGTGCGGCTGGCTATCGTGTCGATAACACGCCGTCCGTAGGTGCTATCGCCCAGTGGAACGCTTACCAAGGCGGTTCGTACTACGCAGGCCATGTCGGTATCGTTGAATCGGTCAACTCCGATGGAAGCATTACCATCAGCGAGATGAATTACCTGTACAACTTCAACCGTGTCACGAGCCGTACCATCTCGCCAAGCTCCGTCTCTAACTTCATTCACTAGGACAAAAAATAGCTACGTCACAATCACCCCTATTTTTCAAGGGGTGATTGTGCTATACTGGGCAGTAATGTTTATTGATACGGCCAAGGTATTCATCCAAGCGGGCAAGGGCGGCAACGGTGCCGTCAGTTTTCGTCATGAGATTTATGTCGATAAAGGCGGTCCGGACGGTGGCGATGGTGGCCACGGTGGTGATGTTGTTTTCGAGGCGACCGAAAATCTTAATACCCTCGTCGATTTTCGCTTTAAGCCCGAGCTCAAGGCAGAGCTGGGAGCGAACGGAAGCAAAGCGAACCGGCGCGGCAAAAGCGGCGAAGACCTTATCGTAAAGGTTCCTATGGGGACGATCGTCCGCCGCGCCGGTGAAATCATCGCCGACCTTACTAAGAACGGCCAACGTGCCATCATCGCGAAGGGTGGTGACGGCGGTTTTGGTAACGCCCACTTTAAATCTTCAGTGCGACAAACGCCAAAAATGGCTGAGCTTGGCGAGCCTGGCGAAACGTTCGAAGCCGAACTGGAGCTTAAGCTGTTGGCTGACGTAGGGTTGGTCGGCTTTCCGAACGCTGGCAAGTCTACCTTCCTTTCCGTCGTGAGCAATGCCCGTCCCGAGATTGCCAACTATGCCTTTACAACCCTGACTCCAAACCTGGGCGTGGCCGATATTGACCAGACGAGCCTGCTGATTGCCGACATTCCTGGCCTCATCGAAGGCGCCAGCGAAGGCAAGGGGCTTGGTGATGCGTTCCTGCGCCACGTCGAGCGTACGGCGGTGCTGCTGCACCTGATCGACGTGTATGACGACGATGTCGCGGCTGCCTACCGTACGATCCGATCGGAACTTGCGAGCTACAGTGACGAACTTATGACTCGACCGGAGGTAATCGCCCTTACGAAAACCGAAGGGCTCGATGATGACATCGTGCAAATGCAAATGGACGCCGTTAAAAAAGAAGCGGGTAGCAGGGCGCAGGTATTTGCTATTTCCTCGAGCGCACACAAGGGATTGACCGACGTCCTTCGCGCGCTTACGGCAAAAGTGCAAGCCGAACGGGTGCTACAGCAAGAAGTAGACGCGGAAGAGTCGGCAATACCTACTATCAGCTTGGGTGAAGCTCAGGCGGCCGAAGCCTGGGAAGTGAACAAGGACGAAGAAACCGGGCATTATATCGTGACGGGCGAAAAGATCGAAAAATTCGCTAGGCGCACCAACTTTGACAACTGGGAAGGGCTTAATCGCCTGCGGGACATCATGAAACGCCTAGGCATTTCGCACGAGCTGAGCCGTCAAGGCGCGACGGGCGAAAGCGTTATCGAGATTGCCGGGAAAGAAATGAACCTGGTAGAGCAGTAGTCTTTGCGGTAAATAGCGTCAAGCTATTGACTTTAATATATTAATATGATAATATACTTCCAAGCTATCGAGTTGGAAGACTCTTTGATGGCACATTGACAAGCTGGATAGATATTTCTGCCGTGGCTTATTGCCTATCTTTTCAAAAAGGTAAGTGACAAGCCACGACAGAGCCACGGCGCGTGCGCTCACTCCGGTGGCACGAAGACAGGGGCCCGCGAGCGGCCCATCCTACAGCAACGCCCTCCGACGAAAGGACATGCGTTGCGCTACACCAGCGGCTTCACCTAAGCAATAGTTAGCATTAGGCTACCGCGGGATTGGCCTCCGCTCGAACCATTCTTCCTGCGAAGGGAGCTCCGTGCACACCAAGCGAAGAACCGTGGGCCATCGGCCCCGCCCGTGAGGGCACACGGCACTACTCGCCGTACTGGCTGACCGAGCCGGACGGCGACTCGCGGGCGACCTGCCTACCCCCGCCCTGGCAGGGCCCGCCCGGAAGGGCGCCCGGGAAGGCCGTCGAGGCCTCGTCCCGGGCGCCGCTTCCGCGGTCCCATCTATCCAGCTTGTCGAATTTTTACTTCGCAGTATATTCGCACCCTAAAGAAGGGTGTTTTTTGTTATGCTAGTGAGTGTATGGCGCAGACATTTTTCTTTTATGACCTTGAAACGAGCGGGCTTGATGCCAAGAACGACCGCATCATGCAGTTCGCTGGTATCCGCACGACGCTCGATCTCGAGCAAGTAGGCGAGCCGTATAACGTGCTTGTAAAGCTTAGCGACGATACGTTGCCAACGCCGGAAGCACTGATGGTAACGGGCATTACGCCACAGGCAACACAAGCCGACGGCTACACCGAGGCGGAGTTCGCACGGTTCCTTACCGACGAGATTTTTACGCCTGAAACTATCGTCGTTGGGTTCAATAACATCCGGTTTGACGACGAGTTCATACGCCACCATTTGTGGCGCAATTTTCGTGACCCGTACGAATGGTCCTGGAAAGACGGTCGATCACGTTGGGACTTGCTCGACGTGGTGCGTATTACCCGGGCACTTCGTCCCGAGGGCATACAGTGGCCCGTGCAGGATGGCAAGGCGACCAACCGTTTGGAGCTGATAACGAAAGAGAACGGTATCGACCATTTCAAGGCTCACGATGCGCTGAGCGACGTTGAGGCCTTGATTGCGGTCACGAAACTTATCAAAGAGACGCATCCACAGTTATACAAATATCTTCTGGACATGCGCGACAAAAATAAGATTAAGCAGCTTGTAAATCTTGACGATAAAAAACCGTTCGTCTACACCAGCGGCCGATACGATTCGGATTTCAACAAGACGACGGTGGCCTTTCCGCTGACGAGCGGCAAGAATGGCAACGTCGTCGTATATGACCTTCGCTATGACCCGACGCCATTCATCGATCTTAGCGTGCAAGAGTTGAAGAACAAGCTTTACGCCAAGCGCGAGGAGCGCCAAGCTGAAGGTTTCGTGGCTTTGCCTGTAAAGGAGCTGCAGTATAACCGAGCGCCGGCTGTCGCGCCTCTTGGCGTACTTGAGCAAGTGGATGGCTGGCAAAAAATATCACTCGACCAAGCCACGATAGAAAAAAACAAGAAAGCGCTCCTGCAAGCACCGCACTTCGCCGAAAACTTACGGTCGATGTTCGAGTCGAAGGGTGATTTTAAAAAATCGTCCGACCCCGAAGCGCAGTTGTACGATGGCTTCGTAGGAGATCGCGATCGCCTGCGCATCGAGACGGTCCGTAACGCGGATGAGCGGGAACTTGCCGATTTTCATCCTGACTTTACCGACGAACGTCTTGCGCCGCTCTTGCTTCACTACAAAGCACGCAGCTACCCGAAAAGCCTCAGCGAAGACGAGGCGAAAGAGTGGGAGTGGTGGCGTGGCACTCGCTTGACGATGCAGCTACCGCGGTTCATGAAATCACTGCAGTCACTGGCGGCAAAAACCAGCGACGAAAACAAGCAGTTCGTCTTGCAAGAACTGCACCTTTGGGCCGAAAGCGTTTTTCCGACGGACGTTTCCGACCAATCTGGCGAGGATTAGATTTCCTTGTAGCGTTGTTTCGGTAAGTTTTTCTTGCTTGGGCTAGTTTTCTTTTTGCCAGCTTTACCGACGGTGCGAGGTTCGAATGGGATGAGATTGAAGAGCAAAAGCCAGGCGATGCTGGTGATGATGAGCAACATGAACGTGGAGGGGATGGCGTACTGGGTGCCAGGAATGACACCGGCGAGAACGAAAAGCATGAGGGAGTCGAAGATGCCCGCTTTGGCGAGAATGACAAGGCCGATGATGACCAGGGCAGCAATGACGGGAGCTTTTTTCATGTTTCCACCTCTTTTGATAAGTATATTTGATGTCAATATAGCATTTTTGTCAAAGCCATGCAAAGATAAGCGTAATGGATAATCGTGGCGTTTTTACGGACCCTAGTGTATGATGGATGCAATATGAAAACGTTTATCCTTACTAAGATTCGCCTGAGCGTGTTTTTCGCGCTTTTTTTCGTTGTTTTTCTTGCGCTATTATACGTTTTGCCGCGTATTAAGTTTACTGCCTCGACCCTGACGCTATTCTCGGTCAACTCCTTCCTGTACGGCTTTTATATATCGCCGATCTTGGGCGCGCAAAAGGCACGTATCGAGGAGCTGCATCGGATCGTTCGCGCCGAAGCGAACGCCATCTTCGCGATAATGCTGGGCATTAAGTTGCTGCCCGAAGGTACGAAAAAAGAGTTCCGTGAACGCATGACTCGCTATGCAAAACAGACGGCTGCCAACAATATCAAGGCCGCGGAAAAAGAATACGAAGAACTCATCAGTTTTTGTATCGACTATAAGGGCGCGCGTAAGGATGACATGACCAAGGTGCTGGAAAAGCTTGTTGCCAACCAGCAAAACCGTACGAACTATACGATGCAGGCAAGCAACAAGGTCTTCAGCAACGAGTGGATGATCATGTTGGTGCTGTTCTCGATTACGCTGGCTTTCATCCTGCTGCTCGATACAGGCGACTCGCTCGTATTAAAGGTGGTGACCGCGCTGCTATGTACCGCGCTGAGCATGCTCGTTCTTATTCTAGTAAAGCTAAGTACGCTCACGCACAAAAAAGCTCGTCGCGTATGGGACCCGCTGAAAATATTGGTGGCTTCCAAGTACTACCGCATCGATGAGCTTACCTCTGAAGACTAGAAAAACAGGCGGTTTTCGTGGTACAATAAGGCGTTATGCCAGAGGTTATTCGTGTTACCGGTGCCCGCGAGCACAATCTTAAGAACATCAGCGTGGAGATTCCGCGTGATAAATTAGTGGTCATTACGGGACTGTCTGGGTCGGGCAAGTCAAGCCTTGCGTTCGACACTATTTATGCCGAGGGCCAGCGTCGCTACGTCGAGAGCCTTTCCAGCTATGCGCGCCAGTTCCTGGGAATCATGGACAAACCGGACGTCGAGTCGATCGATGGCCTAAGCCCGGCAATTTCCATCGACCAAAAATCGACCAGTCGCAACCCACGTTCCACCGTCGCGACCGTCACCGAGATTTACGATTACTTGCGCCTGCTGTTCGCGCGCATCGGCGTGCCGCATTGTCCGGTGTGCGGCAAGGAAGTTTCGCGCCGCACCCCACAGGCAATCATCGACGAAATCATGAAAATCGATGCTGGCGCGCGCCTGATGGTACTCGCTCCTATCGTGAAGGAAAAGAAGGGCGAGTTCGCTCACGTTCCCGAACAATACCGCCGCCTAGGATTCGCACGCGCACGCGTCGATGGCGTTATTTACGCGCTTGATGAGTTTCCTGAGCTGCAAAAAAGCTACAAGCACAATATCGAGATCGTTGTTGACCGCATTGTCCTTGACGGTGACGTGCTTGGTCGCGTGACGCAGTCGGTAGAACAGGCGTTGGAGCTGGCTGACGGCGTCGTCGAACTGCTCAACGCCGATTCGGACGAAGTCTCGATTTTCAGCCAGCGCTATGCTTGTGTCGATCATCCGAACGAGGAAATTCCCGAGCTCGAGCCGCGGCTTTTCAGCTTTAACGCGCCACAGGGTGCTTGTCCGGTGTGTACTGGCCTTGGCAGTCGGCTTGAGGTTGACCCTGATCTTGTGTTTAATCCCAATCTCACCATCGCCGAGGGCGCGATCAGGCCTTTCAACCGCGTGAACAGCGATGCATGGTACATGAAACGACTGGCTCGCGTGGCGGATGAACATGGCTTTAGCCTTCACGTGCCAGTAAAAGAGCTCAAAAAAGAGGATCTTGATAAAGTCCTGTACGGTACAGGCACGCAAAAGTACCGGGTTGATATTGGCGCGGGCCGACATTACGACTCGACCTACGAGGGTGTCATTCCTAACCTCGAGCGTCGCCACAAGGAAACCGACAGCGAGTTCATGCGAAAAGACATCGAGCGGTTCATGCGCGAACGAAAATGTCATGCATGTGGCGGGAATCGCCTGAAGCCAGTAGTCCTTGCGGTGACGGTGCACGACCTGAGTATCATGGATATTTGTAACATGGGTATCGATGAGGCGCTGGGACTCTTTAAGGACGTACTGCACCTAAGTGAGCAAGAACGATTCATTGCGCGTCAAATCGTGAAAGAAATTACCGATCGCCTTGGCTTCATGAGCAATGTCGGTTTGAACTACCTTGAGCTTGCTCGGGCGGCAAACACGCTTTCGGGCGGGGAAGCGCAGCGTATCCGCTTGGCAACCCAAATCGGCTCAGGTCTCCAGGGAGTTTTGTATGTGCTCGACGAGCCATCTATTGGGCTGCATCAGCGAGATAACGACAGGCTTATCGCGACACTGAAGCGGCTGCGCGACCTAGGCAATACCGTACTTGTGGTCGAGCACGACGAAGATACGATTCGTCAGGCCGATTACCTGCTAGATATTGGTCCTGGTGCCGGCGTTGCTGGCGGCGAAGTAGTTGCGGCGGGTACGCCGGACGAAGTAGCCAAGCAAAAAGACAGTATTACTGGTCGGTATCTGTCGGGTGCCGAAAAAATCGACGTGCCGAAAAAGCGCCGAAAGATCGAGAAAGACCGCAAGCTGATTGTTCGTGGTGCTCGCGAGAACAACCTGAAGAATATCGACGTCGCTTTTCCTTTGGGCGTCATGACCGTCGTGAGCGGCGTGAGCGGAAGCGGCAAGTCGACGCTTGTAAACGACATCCTGGCAAAAGAGCTTTCTGCTCGTTTGCACCGTGCGCAAACCGTGCCGGGCGCACACGAGAACATGGAGGGTATCAATCACCTGGACAAAGCGATCGTCATTGACCAATCGGCAATCGGCCGCACGCCACGCTCAAACCCAGCAACCTATACGGGCGTGTTCACGCCGATCCGTGAATTGTTCGCAGGAACGCCTGAGGCGAATATTCGAGGGTACAAAGCAGGGCGGTTCAGTTTCAACGTGAAGGGCGGTCGCTGCGAGAACTGCCAGGGCGACGGCGTCATAAAGATCGAAATGCATTTCCTTCCGGACGTATATGTTACTTGCGACGAATGTAATGGCAAACGCTATAACCGCGAGGCGCTTGAAATACGCTTCAAAGACAAGACGATAAGCGACGTGCTGGAAATGACGGTCGAGCAAGCGGCAGGCTTCTTTGAGAACGTCCCATCGATCGCGCGCAAGCTCGATACGTTGGTTGAAGTAGGCCTAGGGTATATTCGCCTTGGCCAACCAGCCACGACCTTTAGCGGTGGCGAAGCGCAGCGTATCAAGTTGGCGACCGAGCTGTCGCGGCGTAGTACAGGCAAGACGATGTATATTCTGGACGAGCCGACGACCGGCCTTCATAGTGCCGACGTGAAACGGCTGGTTGGCATCTTGCAAAAGCTGATCGAAGGCGGTAACAGCATGGTCATCATCGAACACAACCTCGACGTCATCAAGTCGGCCGACCATGTCATCGACATGGGACCGGAAGGCGGCGCTGGCGGC
>Ga0075368_10000276_pt1 | contig 14744 bp, 13 predicted proteins | sample EndMethybrTD3033_FD_71518 | JGI IMG/M metagenome (GOLD analysis project Ga0075368, IMG submission 71518) | Populus endosphere microbial communities from Tennessee, USA - Endosphere MetaG P. TD hybrid TD303-3 | ecosystem: Host-associated > Plants > Roots > Endosphere | place: USA: Tennessee... | reverse complement strand
GCTGACCACCCGCGCAGGGAAACGCCGCGAGGCCGGCGCGCCGATCGAGATCGTCTCCGGCGCGCGAGCGAGGGAGGTCGAGCCGGGCGTCTCCGACAAGGTGCTGCTCGCCGGCTATTGTGCCGTGGACGGATTCGCCAACGCATATCTCACGGGGCTCGTTTATCGCCGTGCGCTGCTCGAAGCGGGCGTAACTCTGTACGAGGATCGGCCGGTGCTCGGCGTTGAACGCGAGGACGATGGCGGTTTCACCCTGCTCACCGCCTCAGGGCCGATCCGCGCGCGCCGACTGGTACTCGCGGGTGGCGTCTGGATCGAGCCGATGCTGGCGTGGCTCGGCCTGCATCTGCCGATCAAAACGCTGATCAATCAGCTCGCCGTGACGGAGCGCATCCGTCCGGTGATGCGGACGGTCGTGGGGATCGCCAGCGGGCTGCTCTCGCTGAAGCAGTATCCGCATGGCAGCGTCGTCATCGGCGGCGGCTGGCAGGGCATCGGCGACCGCGAACGCGGCGGCGTCGAATTGCTGCCCGAGCGGTTGATCGGCAATGTACGCCTCGCCTGTCACGCCATCCCTGAGTTGCGCGGCGCGCGGCTGGCGCGGGCCTGGGCGGGCCTGGAGGCCGAGACGGCGGATGCATTGCCTGCCGTCGGCGCGGTGCCCGGCGTGCCCGACGCTTATGTCTGCGGCAGCGTCCATTCCGGCTATACCAGCGGCCCCTATATCGCGCGGCTGCTGGCCGACCGCATTCTCGGCCGCGAGCCGGAAATGCCCCTGTTTCCCATCGAGCGGCTGCTGAACCAGCCCAGTCCCGGCGCGACGGCCGCTGCCTGATGCATCGGACCGAAAAGTGCGAAGCGGTTTTCGGGCAAATCCGATGCGACAAGACAAAAAGTCTAGGAGTATTGCGCCATGTATGATGCCTTTCGCCAGGGACTGACCGGCATCCACGCCGCTACCATCGTGCCCATGCGCGCCGATTTCAGCGTGGATGAGGATGCGCTCGCCGATCACATCGGCTGGATCGCCGCAACGCCGGGCATTCGCGGCCTGCTGGTCAACGGCCACGCGGGCGAGAACTTCGTTCTGGACCGCGCCGAGAAGCGCCGGGTGGTGGAGATCGCGCGGCAGGTATCGCCGGAGGGCTGCGTGATCGTCTCGGGCGTCAATGCGGAGTCGAGTCTTGAGGCCGCCAGGGAAGCCGCCGAGATGGAAGCGGCCGGCGCCGACGGGCTGCTGGTCTTTCCGCCGAATAGCTGGGCGCTCAGCCACGCCGACGACGCCGTGCTGCTGCACCACCGCTATATCCGGGACGCGACCAGCCTGCCGCTGCTGCTCTACGGCGCGCCGATCGCCTCGGGCACATTGGCTTATCCTCCCAGCGTGCTTGCCCGGCTCGCCGGAGCCTCGCATTGTCGGCATCAAGGAAGGAAGCTGGGAGGTTGCGGCCTACGAAGCAAACATGCGCCTGCTCAAGGGCCTGCGCGCGGACTTCGCGGTTTTGGGGTCGGGCGACGAGCATCTGCTGACCAGCTACATCATCGGCACTGCGGGGAGCCAGGTGAGCCTTGCCGCAGTCGTGCCCGATCTCGTCGCCGGCCTCTGGCAAGCCGCATCCTCGGCTAACTGGACGCAGGCTCGTGCGCTCCATGAGCGGTTATACCCGCTCGCGGCGGCCATCTACCGCGATCCCCCCGGAGGCCGCGCCACCGCCCGCCTCAAAGCGGCACTGAAGATCCTCGGCAGGATTAAGTCCGATGCCGTGCGCCCGCCTCAACCCGCGCCAACGCCAGATGAATATCTTTCGGTCGAAAAAGCGCTTGGACAAATAGGCTGACGAGATCAACCTGCGTTTCATCGGCATCGATTGAACGCAGAAAAGTTGATCGTTTTTAATAAGTTAGAGCGAGTGTCCGAAATGGAGCAAAAATTTGCTCTCAGAATCAAAAAAGAGCAGTTCTGATGTATGCTCGACAAGTTGATCGATCAACCCTGGCGCATCATGTCAATCGGACTTCGCGACTGGGCCCATGGGTGTTGATCAACGGGACTTTGTATTAGCGATCTTTAGCGCGCCCTCCTGTGATGACCAATTGAAGTCGATGCCGTCCACCCACATCTGGTGCAGGATGACAGCCAGCTTACGAGCGACTGCGACCTTCGCATTGCGCAGACTGCTGCGCTTGGCGAGCCGCATGCCCCAGGCGTTCAGCGCAGATCATTTGGCGATGCGGGTGAGCAGCACATTGGCGGCTTCGAAGAGATAACCGCGCAGCATGGCGTCGCCGCATTTCGAGATCCGCCCTGTCCAATCGATCTCGCCGGATGCGTAACGCCTTGTCGTGAGGCCGAAATACAGAAATCCGCCCGCAGTGGCGCCGGGTTAACTCTGCGGTCGATCTTGCGGTTGTGTCTACGGTCTCGACCGATTTCAATCCAGACGCAACGCCTTGCTCCGTTTGGTGCATGCCGATGCAAGTTCACCAAGCGTAAGGGGTTTCACCGGATTTCTGAGCCGATAATGGCCAATGTCAGATGGAACACGCCTCGTGGCTTCGGACATGATCTCTGTCACCGTCACTCCGCATAGTCGTCCCTGGCAGAGTCCCATGCCGGCACGAAGAAATGTCTTCGCTTGGTTCGGCCCTGGCGCACCGGCCAGCGCCACCTGACGCACAGCGCCAGCCGTGATCTCCTCGCACCGGCATATGATGACATCGTCACTGGGAAGACGAAATGAAGGCGCGGGGCGATAAAGGGCGTCCAAGAAACGTCTCCCGCGCAGCGCCTCGGCGAGTTCACGGCGATGCGCAACGGCGCGACCGTCTACTTCTGCAATGCGTCGCAAGTGTAGGGCAACTCCAAGAGCAGCCAGCCCTCCCGAGATTTCGGCTGCAACAGCGCCGCCGATGCCGGCGCTGTCACCCGCAATGAAAATGCCGGGAACGGATGTTGCGCCGAGATCGGACAGAACGGGCTCGAACGCAAGCCGGGCATCGTCCCAGCGATGTTCGCATCCTGCGGCCATACTCAGGTTGACCTGCGGCACGACCCCTTGATGTAGCATAAGCGTTTGGGCCGCAATGCGCCGCTCCCGGCCACGCTGTACGAAAGCCACCTCCTGCAGAGCTGTATCGCCAAGCGCTCGCAATGCCGTCACGCCTCGAACGAGTCGGGTGGCACGCTCGACTTCCATCAGCAGGCGCAAGCCTTTATGACAGTAAGGTGAGAACAAGAAGGCTGGCAGATGCTTCATAGCGACGCGCCAGTTGCTTCGCGGCGTCGTATCGAGCAAGGCATCAATCGAAACGCCTGCTCGGCTGTATTGTGCAGCCAGCAAATACAGTAGCGGCCCGGTCCCGGCGAGCACCAGCGGGCCGTCAGGCACAAGTCCGCTTGTCTTCAACAGGCTTTGACCGGCTCCTGCCGTCATAACGCCTGGAAGCGTCCAGCCCTGAATGGGAAAGGGTCTCTCAAGCGCCCCGGTGGCGATCAGCACGGCGCGGGCGTTCATCATCCTACTCTGGCCGGCCTGGCTGACCCCGACGGAGAATGAGGCATCGTCCTCACGTTCGATCATCCAGACCGCAGCGCTGTTCAAGTGCTCTATATCGGCGGAGATCGCTGCATCTACCAACGCCTTTCCGGCCCAGTAATCTCTTCCCAGGATTGCAGGATTCCGGACCGGACTAGCGCCGACCGAGCGGTACACCTGCCCGCCGAGCGTGGCGTTCTCATCGACAATGATAACCGAGAGCCCCATGCGCCGGCTCGCGATGGCGGCAGACATCCCGGCGGAGCCAGCTCCGACGACCACAAGATCCCTCATTTTTCATCATCCTCATCGGGCGAGAGCTTCGATAAGGAGCGATCTCCGGGCGCCTCCCGTCACGATCTCCATGCCGTCGCGAACCGTCGTGAGACAAGCCTGCCGACTGCCCTCGCCATCGATAGTCACCCGGCATTCGAAGCAAACGCCCATTCCGCAGTAAGGGCCTCGAGGTTCCAGCGATACGGTCGACCTGCAGAAGGCAATCTCTCCGGCCGCCAGCAATGCCGCAGCTACAGTATCGGTGGGCGCGGCCATCACAGGTCGACCGTTTAACATGATCGCAACCGTCAGCGGCTGATCAGACAACCTGCGAAACATCGGCAAACCTCCGCGAGCTGAACGCGTCGAAGCGTGCCGGCAAATGGTCGGCATCCAGGCATTGAGCGAGATCCAGCGCATGACCGGCCGCCAGTGTCACACCGCTATGGCAAGTCACGAGGAACGCGCCGGGAGCGTCGCAGCTGGCCTCATAAATTGGGAAGGAGTCGGGCGTCATCACGCGCAGCGCGCTCCAACTCCGCACGACGCGCGCGCGTCCGAGCAGTGGGAACATGCGAACCGCGCTATCTGCGAGGCTGCTGAGGATTTCGGCGGTCGTTCCGGTATCGAAGCCAGCTTCTTCTTTCGACGCTCCGATCATGACGCTGCCTTCGTCGGTCTGCCGAAGCGTCCCAAGAGGATAATCGAGGAACCGTTCCAGCTTCTCTGTAACGATAATCTGCCCTCGTTGGGGACGCACGGGAGCGGTAAGTCCGACCATCGATGCAAGTCGGCTATTCCCCAGTCCCGCCGCAAGCACGACGCGGTTGGCCGAGAGTTGGGAGCGAGACGTCGTCAGCTTGAATGTGCGATGTCCCGATTTGATCGACGTAACACCTTCACGGGGACGGTAGTCGACGCCCCATCCTCGGCACGCCTCGTGCAATGCCCGATAAAGGCGCAGGACGTTGACATGGCCGTCCAGCGGACAATACACTCCGCCGACGACATCAGGGCCTATCGCGGGCATCATTTTCACAAGGGCGGCGTGGTCCATTGCTTCGACTTGAAAGCGGTCCCGGCCGAGCCCGTCCATCAGGCAATCCAGCTTGCGCATGCGTTCATCAAGCGCGGCTTCGTCAAAGAAGAGCACGAAACCGCCTTTTTGCTCCAAGGCGATATTGGTGCCGGCCTCATATTCCAGTGTCGTGGCAAACTGCCGCCAGAGGTCGACCGACCGCCGCGTCCAGCGTGCATAGGCATGCATTCCGAAGCCTTTGCTTTGCAGCCAGACCAAGGCGAAGTTGCCGCGCGACGCGCGCAGGGACAGGTCGTCTTCGTCCAGCACGATGATACGGCGTTGCCCTTCTCGCGCCAGGCCATAGGCCAGCGACATGCCTACGATCCCACCGCCGATGATCGCGATATCGGCTTCCGTGCGCGCGCTCCGCATCACTGCCCGGTCCCGGCGAACAGACGCTCAAGCCCGTAGAGCCATTCGAGAACGATCATCACGACGATTGTGAAGACGATCAGCAATGTGGACACAGCGCAGATCAATGGATCGATATTGAACTGGATGTAATTGAACATCCAAACCGGTAGGGTCGTCGTGGTCGGCGAGGCGACGAAGACGGTCATGGTGACCTCATCGAAGCTCTGGATCATCGAGAGCATCCAACCCGAGGCTATGCCCGGTACAATCAGCGGCAGGACGATACGCTGCAGCACGCGCGCCCGCGTTGCGCCGAGGGATTGCGCCGCATGCTCCAACGCCCGCTCAAGGCCAGTGGCGCTGGCCAACCCTAGGCGCAGGGCGAACGGGAAGATCAAAATCACATGGCTCAGCACGAGCCCCGTCGCCGTACCGGCCACGCCGACCGCCGAGAAGAACCGGAGGAAGGCGATGCCCAATACGACATGGGGAACCACCAGTGGCGACATAAACAGCGCCGTGATCGCGTCCCGGCCTGGGAAGCGATAGCGCGCGATCGCAATTGCCGCGGCAGTGGCTGTGGTCACGGCAATGGTCGAGGAGATCGCCGCGAGCCAGAGGCTGGTGATAAAGGCGTTCACGAACTCCGGATAGGCCAGCACCGCCTTGAACCATCGCAAGGATATGCCAGCGGTCGGTAGCGACAGATAGCCTTCCGGAGTAAAGGCGACCAGGCACACCAGCACGATCGGCGCCAGCAAAAACGCCATGAACAGTGTGTGGAAGGCCAGCATCAAAGGACCGTTGCGGCTCATTGGAACACCGTGGCGTAGCGACGTTCGATCCAGCGATTGCATCCGACGACAACCGTGACGATGCCGATCAGCAGAAGGACCGCGATTGCGGCGCCGAGCGGCCAATTCAGGCTATGCAAGAACTCGTCATAGGCCTCGGTCGCGACGACCTTGAGCCGGCGCCCGCCGATGATCGCCGGGGTCGCGAATGCGCTTGCGGCAAGCGTAAACACGATGACCGCTCCAGAAAGGATGCCTGGCAAGGCCTGCGGCAGAACGATACGGCGGAAGACGGTGAACTGCGAGGCCCCAAGCGAGAGCGCAGCCCCTTCCGCCGACCGGTCCATCCGCGATAAGGCCGACCAGACCGACAAGACCATGAACGGCACCAGCACATGCACCAGGGCAATGATCACGCCGGTCTGGGTAAACATCAGGGACACCGGTCGGGAGGAGAGCCCGGCCCCTTGCAACGCCGTGCTGACCAGTCCGTTGCCGTTCAGCAGCATCGCCCAGCCGAGCGTCCGCGCGATGACCGAGATCAGCAGCGGCGTAATGATGACCATCAGGAAAATGGATCGCCAGGGTTGGCTCATGCGGCGCAGCACATAAGCCTCTGGCGCGCCAATAAGGATGCAGATCACGGTCGTGGCGGTTGCGATCCAGAGGGTGCGAAGGAAGATCTGCGCGAAATAGCCGTCGCTCAAGATGTCGGCATAGTTCCGAAAGCTGATCGATGGATCAATGCCGGTCGTCGCGTGCCAGCCATTAAAGGACAAAAGAATAGTCATCAGCAAGGGGGCAACGCCTATGCCGATGAAGAGCAGCACCGCCGGCCCGAGCAGCAATGCCGCACTGCGACGTTCCTCGGATTGGACCTTCGTCATGCCTCCACCAGCGCCTCAGCGGGTTCCCAAATCGGCTGTTCGGTCTCAGGTGCAGACGGCGCGGCGGCGCTCTCGGTTTGCGGCTGGATCCACGCATCGCTTTCATTCCAGGCCAGCCCAACCCGCGTGCCTTCCCGCGGCGGCTCGGTGCCGTCATTCTGGCGAAGGACTGTCGCGACGCCGGCCGCGGTTTCCACCCGGAACAGCCAGTGATCTCCCTGGAAGATCCGGCTCACGATCCGTCCTGACAAGGCATCCGTCGTATCGGGGATAAGGCGGATCTTCTCCGAACGCAGGCTGACGAGCACTCGCCCCGTCGCGAGGTGAAGCCCGACTGGCCGGCCGGCGATGTGAAGGACGCCATCGCGGGCCTCACCGGCGAAAACATTGTTCTTGCCAAGGAAATGGGCGACGAATGGCGTGGCGGGGTTTTCATAGACCGTGAATGGGTCGCCAATCTGTTCGACCTTCCCCCCGTTCATCACGACAATGCGATCCGAGAGTGCCAGCGCCTCATGCTGGTCATGTGTGACAAGGATGGCGGTGATGCCAAGTCGGCTCTGGATCTGCCGCAATTCGACCTGCATCTCCTCGCGCAACTTGGCGTCCAGGTTGGAAAGCGGCTCATCCAGCAGGAGCGCCTTCGGACCGATGATCAGCGCACGGGCAAGCGCGACACGTTGCTGCTGGCCGCCCGACATCTGCCTGGGATAGCGGTCGCTCTTGTCGGCAAGACCAACCATGGCGAGTGCGTCGCGGACGCGCTTCCCGATCTCCGTGCGCGACAGCTTTCGCATCTCAAGACCGAACGCCACGTTCTCTGCGGCCGACATATGTGGGAAGAGCGCATAGTTTTGGAAGACGATGCCGAGGTCCCGACGGTTTGGGGGGACCGCCGACATGTCCGCACCGTCGAGCACGACGCGGCCAACCGACGGTTCAACAAGTCCTGCTATCATCTGCAACGTGGTCGTCTTGCCGCAGCCCGAGGGGCCAAGTAGCGCGATGAACTCGCCGCGTTCGACTGTCAAATCCAGGCGATCCACGGCATGCACTGCGCCGTAAGTTTTACGAAGGCCTTCGATGACGAGGAAGGGCATCACCTGTCCTATCAGCAGAGAGTGGCACAGACGGCAGTGCTCAGCGTTCGATCTCGCGTGACCAGCGCCTCGTCCAATCGTCACGCACCGGGTTGATGACCGACCAATCGACAGCGACGACCTGCGAAGCGCGCTCACCGATGGGCATCACTCCCGGTGTGACAACGTCCACGCCCCTGCGGACGGGCGCGTAGCCGGCCAGGTCGGCCATGATCTTCTGGACGTCGGCGGAGAGCAGCTTCGCTACGAAAGCCTGGGCCTTTTGCGAGACCGCCGCCTTTGCGACGGGGCAGACACCCGTCATGAGCGCAGGCGCGCCCTCGTGCGGATAGATAAAGGCTACGGGAAAGCCCGTATTGGCGAATGCTTGGTAGCGCGCAGACCCCCAAACCGCGAGAGCGGCTTCTCCGGTCTGGAACATCTCGGTCATTTTGGCAGGCGACGGCTCGAAGGCGAGCACGTTGGCCGCAACCTGTTTCATCGCCGCAAAGCCGGGCTCGATATTCGCCTCTCCGCCGCCTCCCATGCGAGCGAGCATGATCGTGGCGAGCAAGCCATAACCATTGTTTATCGGGGGCAGGACGACCTTGCCAGCGAACTTGGGATCTTTCAGATCGTTCCAGGAAGTCGGCGCCGGCCAGCCATTTTCGGCGAAAATCTTCGTGTTGTACATCAAGCCGGAAGCGACCAGCCCCATGCCCATGCCTTTGTTACCTGGGAAGGAGGCTATCTCCAGGAACTCCGATGTGTTGAGACCTTCTATCGTCGCGCAAAGCCCGAGGGAAATGGCCTGCGCCATTGGCCCATCATCCATCATGGCCACGTCGATTTGTTGGCTGCCTCGTTGCGCCTGGAGTTTGGCGAGCGTGTCAGTCGAGTTACCGGCGATGTACTGAATAGTCACCCCATGCTCCTGCTCGAAGCTCGGAATGACCTTCTCCCGCATAATCTTTTCCACCGACGCTCCGTAACCGGCAACAACGAGCGTTTCCGCTAAAGCCGATGACAGGGGGATAGCCAGCAGAGCTGTGCAACAGGCCGCGGTCGCGACAACGCTACGCAGCAGTCGGGGCAGATAAGCGTTCTCACATGGGCTTCGCGCATGACTGCCTGGTAATTCGCGATAGCTGAGGCGTTGGCAACTAAGTATAATTGCTTGATTATTGCCAGGAAGACGCGGATCATTCGCTGATTTATCTTGAGCGACAAAGGCGCTAACGTCTGCGAAATCTTGCATCATGTCATTGTCCCGCATGGAATATAGTACAATAAAATATTGCATGCAGCAGGGTGTCAAAGTCTAAAAAGCAACTAGCCTATTCCCAGAGGTTATACCCACGCGCGTTGCTTTAGGCTGAAAACTGCGCAGCGGCCGAACGCATCTCTTGGATGAAGATTTCAACGTGATCGCTGTTGCGCGTTTCCCGAGCACGGCAAATCAGGAAGTAGAACGGCACCACGGGCTCGAAAGGCCGCATGACAATCCGATGCCTCATGCCGTCGGTAAAGAGCGGATGCACGAGCGAAATCCCGCAACCGGCCGCGACGAATTCACAAACGGTGGGCGCAACCGTGGCGTCCAGCACCAGCCTGACCCGTACGTTGTATGCGTCGAGGATCTCCGCAATGCGCTGACTTGTGTAGCTTTCCGCCGAGAAGGATATAAAGGCCTCGCCATTGAGATCGTCCGGCTTGATGACGCGCTTCTCGGCCAAGTGATGGGTTGGCGGCATGATGCATACCAATGGGTGCTCCATTACCGGCTCCGCGTCAAAGAAGGGACTGCCGATGCGCGGACTGATCAGACCGACATCGAGTTGTCGGGTCACGAGCCAATCGGCGATGAATTGCGAACTTCGCGCATGGATTGACACATAGACGTCAGGGCATCGCTGCATGAACCCGATGGTCGCTCGCTGGATGAAGCTGCCCGCCAGGGCGGGCATGACGCCCACGACGAGCCGGCCCTGATCCTCTCGCAGGATGAAGTCAACCGCACTTTCGAGTTGTGATACGCCGGCGAATATCCGATCGATCTCCTCGTATAGGCGCACCCCGCGCTTTGTCGGTACAAGACGCCCCTTTGTGCGCTCAAACAACTGCAGGCCAGTATCTTCCTCAAGGTGCAGGAGCAGCTTGCTGACTGCCGGTTGCGACACATGCAGGATGTCGGCGGCGCGGCTTACGGTGCCGCTTTCGACGACCGCCTTAAAGGCCTCGATCTGACGAAGGTTCAGCGGACGCCTCATGCCCCGTTCTCTTCGCATGCAGCCGATATTTCCTTTGAGAGCCTTGGATCAACCGTGCTTCATCGACATCGATTAAACGCAGAAAAGTTGATCGTTTTAATAATTTAGAGCAACTGTCCGCGTCCAATGGGACGTGCGTTGCTCTCGTTTAGCGATTTTACTCCATCCCGCGGCTCGAAACGCCACGCAACCAGAATAGCGAAATATTTAATTGGAAAATATCAGGATTTTTTTCTGATGTAAAAATAATCAAATGACGAAGCAATGAAACTATATAGGATGAATCAATAAACTTGATAGTACTACCGCTCCCCCATACCCTTTAATTCGAAACATCTCTACGCGGTGCATCTGACTCGGGAAAGCATGCTCAACGCAAAACACTACTGGGGTGTTTTGTGTCGAATTACTGCTTTTCCATGCCGAGCCGGGGCACGAATTTCGGGAGAGTGAGTTATGTGTCTTTCGGTAACTATCATCGGAGCAGGAAACTGTGGATGTGCTCTTGCTGCAGATCTAAGCAGCAGAGGTGTGGCGGTGATGCTCTACGCGCATCCACACCACCGTCGAAATGCGGAAGCCTTGAAACGCGCCGGCTATATCGAGGCGATCGGCAAGATCGAAGGACAATTTCACCTTGACACTACGTCGGACATCGAAGAGGCCGTGCGGTTTGCACAGATCATCGTCGTCACCGTCCCCTCTTATGGACATGAGACGATCTTGAAGGAACTTGGACGGTTCGATCTAAGTCAGCATCTCGTAATTTCAATCACCGGAAATTTTTTTGCGCTCGCCGCCCGCAAGTTGCTCAATGCACAAGCTATTCTCGAGACCAGCACATCGCCCTACGCTTCGCGCATGCACGACACCAAGGTGCTGGTCATGGGGATCAAGAAGGTTCTCCCCATTGCTTCTCTGCCCACAAATCTGAGCTTGGATTGGCGCGAGAAGGTCGGCCACGTTTTCGGGATGGCGCTCGACTGGCGTAGCCACGTGCTTGAGATCGGCCTGTCCTGCATCACCGGCGTGATCCACCCGACGCCGGCGCTCTTGAACACCGGCTGGATCGAGGCGACGGGCGGCAATTTCTTTTTCTATCGCGAAGGGATGTCTCCATCCGTCACCAAGGTCATTACAGCCGTCGATAACGAAAGGATGGCAATCGCGCGGGCGTTCGGCATTGCGCCGCAGCCCGTCGTTGCGATCATGAATCGATATTACGGGCAGAACTTCAGCGATTTTCTCCAATTCGCCCGCGAAACGTCGGAGCACAATGTCACCAAGATGGCCCCGACGAAAATGACGGACCGCTTCATAGTCCAAGACATTCCGTTTGTTCTGGTGCCTTGGTACCAGCTCGGCCTCAAGGTCGAAATCCGTGCGTCGACGATCCGATCGTTGATCGACCTCGCCTCTGTCATCAACGGCACGAACTATCTGGAAAACGGCCGCAACCTGGACAGGCTCGGGCTAAGCCGCGCGTCCCCGAGCGAGATCCTGGCCATAGCGAATGCGATCAGCCCGGCCGCCTCGGACGAGCCCCGCGTTCCCAATTTCCATCGCAGCGTCAGAGAAGCAAAGGGTCTTGTTTCCCATGACCATTAGCGGTGATGTCCGTCCTGCGCGGATCGTAATCCAACCCTCCGCGCTTCCCGCCATCTGGTGCAAACTGGCATCAGCCGCGATGCTGGCCTGCATGTTCGCGTTGATCAAGAAAGTGGGCAGTGATTATCCCACCGGCCAGATCGTGTTCGCGCGCAGCTTTTTCGCAATGATCCCGGTGCTCTGGCTTGTACGCGGACTGGGGGGATTTCGACTGCTGCGCACGCAGCGTCCCGGCGCCCATATCTGGCGCTCCATCGCCGGTCTGTCCTCGCTGTTTCTCAGTTTCAGCGCGGTTTCAATGCTGCCGCTTGGACTGGCAACAGCACTTGGCTATACGGCTCCGCTTTTCATTACGCTGCTCGCCTTTCCCCTTCTGGGGGAAAAGATCACGCGCCGTCGTTTGGGCGCGACGGCCATCGGCTTCGTGGGCATGCTTCTCCTGGTACATCCCGATACCGGATCGGTATCTCCCGGGATCATCGTCGCGCTTGCCGGAGCTATGGCGACCGCGTTGGCGTTGATATCGATCCGCAAAATGGCAGACACAGAGGCCGATGCTGCGATTGTCTTCTACTTCACGGCGATCGGAACCGTGGTTGGGGCAGCCACCTTGCCGTTCAGCGCGGTCATGCCGAGCCTTGGAGACCTGTCGGTGCTCGTTCTTATCGGGCTACTTGGTGGTGGCGCGCAAATTCTGCTGACGAAAGCCTATTCGACTGCTCCAGCGTCGCTTATCGCGCCGTTTGAATATGCCACCCTTATCTTCGCATTGATTCTCGGCTTGGCCGTCTGGGATGAATTCCCAGCGGTCCTTGAGATGAGCGGAATTTTCATAATTGTATCATCCACTCTGTTCCTGATGCTCATGGAGCGGCGGCAGAGCAACACACCGCAGCCCCACTCTCTTCTTCGCCTGGCGGGAAAGACTGGGTTGATACGAAGCAGGATTTCAGATTTACTTGGTCAAGCTGGGTCAGCTCATCCGATGTCCAGTGCCACAGGGGCGGAAAAAGAAGAGCGATCGCCAACTCAGCATGGCACCAGTGCTGAATTATGTGACGGCGCAATAGGTTCGTTGGAGCACCCCGCTTCGGTCGCAACCAAACCTGCTATTGTGGGCAGAACTTCATGACGATTGCAGAAAATTTGGCTGAGTATGTTTACGAGACCAAGTCCGTCCCTGAAGACGTGCAGCTGAGCGGGGTCAAATGCATCTTCGATCTCATCACTGCCGCCATTGCCGGGTACCAAACTCCCAATGCGATCGCGGTGCGCCGAATAGCCTCCAAGACCTGGGGGAGTGGGCCGGCCACGATCTGGTATTCCGGCGAACGATCGACGCCGGTCGGGGCTGCATTCGTGAATTCGGCTTGCGCCTGTGCCCTCGACCTCGACGATGGGCACCGCGCGGCGGCCGGGCATCCTGGAACAGCGATAATTCCTGGCGTCTTCGCCGCGGTCGAAAAGGCTTCTCTGGATACGCAGCGCATCCTGACAGCCGTCGCGCTGGGCTATGAGGTTGGCGTACGGATCTCGGCTTCGCGCGATCTGAAGACCATTCCGACCACCAATACGGGCTTGTGGTGCGGCCAAGCCGTTGCTGCTGCGGTCGGCGCGCTGTCCGGATCCACCCCCCTTCAAATTGCCCATGCCATCGCCATCGCTGGAATGGTATCGCCCAGCCAATCCGCCACCCCTTACACGCGCTTCCGCGGTAATAACGTCAAGGAGGGCATCCCGTGGGGAACAGCGAATGGCGTGCTGGCGGTCAGCCTTGCACGGGAGGGCTTTACCGGGCCCATCGATATCCTGGACAACGCTGAACGGTATAATCCCGGACCACTTCTCGATGGGCTGGGGTCGAGCTGGCATATCAACAACACCTACTTCAAGCCATATAGCTGCTGCCGCTGGATCCATGCGCCCATAGATGCCTTGCTTGCGCTGATGGCTGAAAACGACTTCGGCGCCAGCGACATCACCGCAATCGAGGTCGAGACGTTCGGCCGAACGCTCACCCTCGGCAACGATGCGGTGCCGGCTACATTGGAGGCTGCACAGTACAGTTTGCCCTTCTGCATGGGCGTTGCGGCGGTAAGGGGCGCTCCGGCACTGCTCCCTCTTACGACCAAATCCCTGAGCGATACGCATGCGCTCGACGTGTCGCGACGAGTGACGATGACTGTAGCGCCCGATCTTGACGCGATGTTTCCGACCGCGGTGCCGGGACGTATTCGAGTGATAACAGGTGGAGCGACTTTCGAGCGCAGTATGATGAGGCCCAAAGGCGAGCCCGCCAATCCAATGACCTGGGACGATCTCGATGCGAAGTTCCTGGCCATCGCTGACGGTCGCATTGGCGCTGTAGCCATGGAACAGATCCGCTCCGCGATCCAAGCTTTGCGAATGGGCGATATCGCGCCGCTGTGCGTCGGCCTCGACAGCAAGCTGTTCGAGCCCCTTGGACCATTGCAGAGACGCCTGGATGACGGGGTTGAAGCTCTGCCTTCGTAAAAGAGAAGCTCTGCCTTCGCAAAAGAACAGACTCTGCCGCCAAACGGCAGGGAACACGGATGCGAAGACCGCAAGACGGGACGCCGTCGAGACCGCGCGCCTGGCCCCGGATTTGATATCAGATAGCCATGTCCGACCCTGGTAATGCCGGCTGGCAGCGAGATCTTGCGGTCAGTCCTGGCACGATTGCGATGGTGCTAAGCAGAGATTCTCTGGTTGCCCAACGGATGGCGATTGCGTTCGAAGTTTAAGGCTGCGACGGCCTGATGGATTGCGGCATCAAGGGTTTCGGCATCGGTGAATGTCTGGTGGGCGAGATGATGGGCTTTGAGATCACGCCAGACG
>Ga0075368_10000275_pt1 | contig 14747 bp, 14 predicted proteins | sample EndMethybrTD3033_FD_71518 | JGI IMG/M metagenome (GOLD analysis project Ga0075368, IMG submission 71518) | Populus endosphere microbial communities from Tennessee, USA - Endosphere MetaG P. TD hybrid TD303-3 | ecosystem: Host-associated > Plants > Roots > Endosphere | place: USA: Tennessee... | reverse complement strand
CTCGGGGGGCCTGTCGGGGGCCCGGACGGAGGGCCGGCCACGGGCGCCGCCGGGGTCACCTGGCGCAGCGGCGCCGCCGGTGGTGCCTCGGGCGGCTCGGGCAGCACCGGCCGGGGCCGGATCACCGTGTGCTCCACCTCCGGCAGCGGGTCGCTCAGCGGGTCGGGCCGGTAGCTACCGGCGGTCGGCGGGCCGCTGGGCGGCGCGGGCCGGGACCAGTCCAGCGAGGCGCGGTCGTGGGGAACGTCCTCCGCCGCGGCGTACGACGCGAGCTCCTCGGGTGTGTAGAGCTTGTCGCTGGTGTCGTCGGACAGGTGGTGCGGGAACTGCGACATGGCTCCTCCTCGTCGGCCGCCCCTGGATACGGCCGTCGGTGGGCACACTGCCCACTTCCCGACGAATCATGCAAGACCTCGGGTGGTCTGGTCCGGGGGCGGACCGTCAACCCAGCCGCTTGAGCGCCGCCTCGATGGTGCGATGGAAGGTCGGGTAGGCGTAGTGCATCGTCCGCAGCCGCACGACCGGCACCTCACCGTGCACCGCAGTCACGAGCATGCCGATCACCTCACCGCCGTACGGCGCCACGACCGTGGCGCCGACCAGCACTCCGCGCTCGGCGTCCGCCACCACCTTGACGATCCCAGTGGTGCCCGGTCCGTGCAGCCAGCCGCGGGCGGAGTGCTCGATCTCGGCCAGTCCGGTCCGCACGGTGAGCCCTGCCTCGCGGGCCTCCTGCTCGGTCATCCCCACCGAGGCCAGCTCGGGATCGGTGAAGGTGACGCGGGAGACCGCGCGGTAGTCGGCCGGCGGGCCGTTCTCGCCGAGGATGTCGGCGACCGCTCCCGCGGCCTGGTAGCGCGAGACGTGCGTGAACGCGCCCTTGCCGGTGATGTCGCCCACCGCCCAGAGCCGCTCACCGGCACGCAGGTGCTCGTCCACCTCGATGCTCGACGCCTCCGGGTCGAGCCCGAGCGTCTCGAGGCCGACGTCGCGAAGGTTGCTGCTCCGGCCGGCCGCGACCAGGAGCTGGTCGGCCGAAACGATCTGCCCACCGACGTGCACGTGGAACTCGCCGTCGTGGTCGACCCGGTCGATCTCGACGCCGGTCCGCACGTCGACGCCCTCGTCGAGCAGCACCGCCGTCAGCGCCTGGCTGGCCTCCGGCTCCTCGTGCGCGGCGATCCGGTCAGCGACCTCGAGCAGGATCACCTCCGCGCCGTAGCGCCGGAAGACCTGGGCGAGCTCCAGCCCGTTGGGACCGCCGCCGATCACGACCAGCCGGCCAGGGACGTCGGTGACCTTCATGGCCTCACGGTTGGTCCAGTACGGCGTGTCGGCGAGCCCGTCGATCGAGGGCCGCAGCGGCTCGGTGCCCGTGTTGAGCAGCACCCCGCGCGACGCTCGCAGCACCGTCCTCGTGCCGTCCTTCTCCACCCGGACCACGCCGGGACCGTCGAGCCGGCCGTGACCGCGCACGATCCGGACCCCGGCGTGCTCGAGGGGCTCAACGTGCTGGCCGTCGGTCCAGTCGTGGTTGGCCTCCCGGATCCGCGCCGCGACCAGCGACCAGTCCGGCCGGACCCAGGCGTCGCCGGCCAGCCGCTCGGCGCGGTGGACCTCGGCGATCAGGTCGGCCGGCCGGACCATCAGCTTGGAGGGCGTGCAGCCCCAGAACGGGCACTCCCCGCCGACGAGGGCCTCGTCGACCGCGACGACGTCGAGACCAGCCTCGGCCAGCTTGCGCGCGCCGTGCTCCCCGCCCGGGCCGACGCCGAGCACCACCACGTCACAGTCGGGTGTCGTCTCCGCGCCACTCATGGCGTCACTCAACCATTCGCTCCACGATGGCTTGATGAGTCATCCGTCCCGACGGGCCCTCCTGGGCGCCGGGCTGGTCGGCGGCGCTGCGGTCCTCGCGGGCTGCGACTCCGACGACCGGCCGGCCGCCGCCGCCACGAGCCCGGCCCCGACACCGGCGTCACCCTCGCTCACCGGCTCGAGCACGGCGTCCGAGGCGCCCGCTCCCGGCTTCGACCCGCAGGACTGGGCGTCGGTCCAGGAGCAGTTCCTGCTCGATCCCTCGCAAGCGCAGTTTGCGGCGTTCGTGCTCTCACCCCACACGAGGGTCCTCGACGCGGCGATCTCCGGCTACCGCGACGAGCTCGGCACCGACACCGAGTCAGCGCTGAGCACCGGGATCGATCGGGAGGAGGCGGTGCGGACCGCGGCCGCGGCCTACCACGGCGGAGTCGCGGGCCAGTACGCACTCACCGACAGCACCACGATGGGGCTCGGCCTGATGTACGGCGGCCTCGACCTCGGTCCCGGCGACGAGGTGCTGACCACGACGCACGACTTCTACTCCACCGAGGACAGCCTGCGGCTGCTGCGCTTGCGCACCGGCGCGAGCGTCACGCAGGTCGCGCTCTACGACGACCCGGCCCGGGCCACCGTCGACGAGATGGTCGGGCGACTGGTGGGCGGCATCACGGCGACGACCAAGGTGGTGGCCCTGACGTGGGTGCACTCGAGCACCGGGGTCCGGGTGCCGGTCGAGGAGATCTGCACGGCACTGGACCGGCTGAGCAAGGTGCCGCGGGACCAGTACGTCGTCTGCGTCGACGGCGTGCACGGCTTCAGCGCCGTCGACGTGGACCTGCCCGATCTCGGGTGCGACTTCCTCTCCGCGGGCACGCACAAGTGGCTCTTCGGGCCACGCGGCACGGGGATCCTGTGGGGCCGCGACTGGGGTCCCCTGACCGAGGTGATCCCGACCTTCTCCAACCCCGCCGTGCCGGCCGGCCGGCTCACCCCCGGCGGCTTCCACTCCTTCGAGCACCGCTGGGCGGCGGCTGACGCGTTCGGGTTCATGACCAAGATCGGCCGGGACCGGATCGTCACCCGGACGGTCCGGCAGGCGACGCAGCTCAAGGAAGGGCTCAGCGACGTCCCGCGGGTCACGCTGAAGACACCGATGTCGCCGGACGTCTCGGCGGGGATCGTCTGCTTCGACGTCGAGGGCCAGCGACCACCGGAGTTCGTCTTCAAGCTGCGCGACCAGGGGGTGATCGGCAGCTCGACGCCGTACGCCACGTCCTACGTCAGGCTCGGGCCGAGCATCGCCACCAACCCCGATCAGGTCGACCAGGCGATCGAGGCGGTGGCAGCGTCGGTGTGACTGTTGTGGTCGGGTTGGTCTCGCTGGTGTGGTGGTTTCGAGGCTCGGCCGTGGACGGCCTCACACCTCAACCACCGTCGACGGCCTCACACCTCAACCACCGGCGGCGGCGAGCCAGCGCAGGGCGCGATGGGCCGCATGGAAGCCGCACATGCCGTGCACACCCGCGCCAGGTGGGGTCGCCGCCGAGCAGAGATAGACCCCCGGGACGCCGGTGGCGTACGGGTCCGCGGCCAGCCGGGGCCTGGCCACGAGCTGGCGCAGGTCGTTGGCGCCGCCCGCGATGTCGCCACCGACGTAGTTGGGGTTGTCGGCCTCGAAGTCGGCCGGGGTGCGCACCGAGGTCGCCACGACCCGTTCGCGCAGCCCTGGCGCGAACCGCTCGAGCTGGGCGAGCACGACCTGCTCCCCCGGTCCGTCCCAGCCGGCCGGGACGTGCGCGTAGGCCCAGACCGGATGCAGGTCCCCGACCGCCCGGGTCGGATCGGCGAGCGACTGCTGGGCGACGAGGACGAAGGGCCGCTCCGGCATCCGGCCCGCGCAGACCGCCGCCTCGGCCTCCGCGATCTCCTCGAGGGTGCCGCCGACGTGCACGGTGCCGGCCCTGCGCGCCGCCTCGTTGGTCCACGGCACTCCGCCGCGGACCGCCAGGTCGACCTTGTAGGCCGCGGGGCCGTGCCGGTAGCGGCGGTAGGCGCGCCGGGTGCGACCGGGCAGGGCGTCGCCGTACACCTCGGTGACGGTCTCGGGGCCGGTGTCGAACAGCGTGACCCGGGCTCCGGGCAGGTCGGCGCGGCTGTGCACCGGGTGGTCGGTCACGATCGTGCCGCCGAGCTCGGCCAGCAGCGAGGCCAGCGCGTTGGTGATCGCGGCCGAGCCACCCTCGGGGACCGGCCAGCCGTGCGCGTGGCCGGCGGCGGTGAGCATCACCCCGACCGCGGCGGTCGCGGGCCGGTTGAGGGGACGGTAGACGTGCGCCGCGGAGCCGGCGAAGAGCGCCCTGGCCTGCGGGGTCCGGAACCGCGCGGCGAGCACGGTGGCCGGCAGCCCGGCCCGGAGCCCGAACCGGGCCATCCGCACCGGGTGGCCGGGCCAGCGCACGATCGGCCCGAGGACGTCGCCGGCGAGCTCGTCGAAGCCGCGGGCGACGGGACCGAAGACGCCGCGCCACGCCTTCCCGTCGGCGCCCAGCCCGGCACAGGTGTCGTCGAGCGAGCGGAGCAGCACGCCCGCCGACCCGTCGTCGAGCGGGTGGGCGAGATCGACCTCCGGGTGGCGCCAGACCAGGCCGTGCTCGGCCAGCGGCAGTGAGGTCAGGAACGGCGACGCGGCGCCGAACGGGTGCACCGCCGAGCAGACGTCGTGCTTCAGCCCGGGCTCGGTGAGCTCGGCGGTCCGAGTGCCACCGCCGATGGTCTCCGCGCCCTCCAGGACCGTGACCGAGTGGCCGGCCTGCGCAAGGGCGACCGCGGCGGCCAGCCCGTTGGGGCCGGCGCCGACGATGACCGCGTCCAGGACGTTCGGCTGCAAGCCCACGGCATGAAGGTAGCTGCCGGGGTGGCCGAGCTGCCTCACGTCGTTTCTCGTGCCGGAGGTCGCTCCTGCGATTATTTCGTGGTGACCGAGCCCGCCGAGCTGAGCCTGTCGCAGCTGCGCCGCTTCCCGGTGAAGTCCTGTCGCGGGCAGGAGCTCGAGACCGCGGTGGTCGAGCGCTGGGGGCTGGCCGGCGACCGGCGCTGGATGGTCGTGGACGACGCCGGCGAGACGGTGACCGCGCGCGAGCACCGCGAGCTGCTGCTCATCCACCCGCGGCTGCGTGCCGACGGCGGCCTCGAGGTGAGCGCACCCCCGGGGAGCGATCCGCAGGACGACCTGGTCGTGCCGCGTCCCGCAGGCGGTCGCCTGGTCGACGTGACCGTCTTCCGCGGGACACCGTTCGGCGCGACACCGGCCGGCCACGAGGCCGCTGCGTGGTTCAGCAAGGTGCTCGGCAAGCCGGTGCGGCTGGTGTACGCCGACGACCCGAACCGTCGCCAGGCCAACCCGGCGCACGCCGGCCCGGGCGTGCCGATGCACTTCGGCGACGGCTACCCGCTGCTGCTCACCACCGAGGCCTCGCTGGCCGCGCTGAACGAGCTGATCGCCGCTGGCGACAAGGCCGATGAGGGTCCGTTGCCGATGGTGCGGTTCCGGCCCAACCTGGTCGTCGCCGGCAGCCTGCCCTGGGCCGAGGACGGCTGGCGCCGGATCCGGGTCGGCGAGGCGGAGTTCCGGGTGGTCAAGGGCTGCGACCGGTGCGCCATCCCGACCACCGACGAGGTCACCGCGGTCCGGCGCAAGGAGCCGACGTACACCCTCGCCAAGCACCGGCGCTGGGACGGCGCGGTGTGGTTCGGCATGAACCTGGTCCCGGTGACCCCGGGCGCCACGCTCCGGGTCGGCGACGAGGTCGAGCTCCTCGACGCGGTCGTGGCGACCGACGGCCCGCCACGCTGACCCCGGTCAGTCGTTGAAGTGCCGCGCCCGGGCGAAGCAGAACAGCCCGTAGCAGCCGAGGCCGGCGGCGATGGCCGCCAGCAGGAACGGCCCGAACGGCTGCTGGAGCACCTTGTGCAGGGCCTGGTCGAGCCCGCCGGACTTCTTCGGCTCGTGGGTGAGCCCGGCGTAGAGGAACAGCGAGCCGACGATGCCGAAGGTGACTCCCTTCGCGGTGTAGCCGGCCTTGCCGAACCAGAGGTACGCCGTCCCGGTCTCACCGCTGCGGCCCTCGGCGTTGATGTGCTTGGCGAACCTCTCCGTCCAGGCGCGGTGGACCAGGTAGCCGCCGATCCCGATGAGGAAGAGCCCCACGGCGACCACGATGGCCTGTCCGCCCGGCCAGTCCATGACCTTGGCGGTGGTGGAGTCGGTGCCGTTCTTTCCCGAGCTCGCGGAGCCGGTGGCCGCGCGCAGGGCGCTGACGCCGATCACGACATAGACCACCGCCTTGCCCGCCGCGGTGACCCGCTTGCGGACCTGGGTGAAGCCCTCCTCGTCGCGGTAGCCGAAGAACGCCTCGAGCGCCTGCCAGAGCGCGAGCAGGAACATCCCGATCCCCACTGCCCAGACAAGGCCCTGGCCGAAGGGCTGCTCCGCGAGCTGCTGGATCGCGCCCTTCGAGTCCGCGGACCCCTCTCGCTCGCCCATCGCGAGCTGCACGGCCAGCCAGGCGACAACCAGGTGGACCACGCCGTAGGCGACCAGGCCGATCCGGGCCGCGTGGTCGAGCCACTCGCTCTGGTGTGCCTGCCGGCCCGCTGACTCGGCCTGCGTGCTGATGCTGCCCATGGTCCTGCCTCCCTCTCTCCGAGTTCGATACCCGGAGCGAGCGGGAGGCATGCAGTCAGGACAGGTCAGGCCAGGACACGTCAGGCGGCGCGCCCGGACAAGTCAGACAGAGCGCTCTCGATCGCCCGGTGGAAGGTCGGGTAGGCGAAGATCATCGAGCGCAGCGAGTCGACGGGCACGGCGGCGTGCACAGCCACGGAGAGATAGCCGAGGATCTCGCCGCCCGCCGGCCCGACGACGGTGGCACCGACCAGCACGCCCCGGTCGGCGTCCTCCACGAGCTTGATGAGACCGCGGGCACCGGGGCCGTGCGTGAACCCGCGGCTGGACTCCTCGAGCTTGGTGGTGCCCGTGCGAACGGTGAGCCCGGCCTGCCTCGCCCCGGCCTCACTCATCCCCACACCGGCCACCTCGGGATCGGTGAAGGTGACGTGCGGGAGCGCGTGGTAGGCCGCGGCAGGACCGTCCTCGCCCAGGATGTCGCGGCGGGCGATGGCGCTCTGGTACATCGACACGTGCGTGAACGCGCCCTTGCCGGTGACGTCCCCGATCACCCAGAGGCCCTCGCCGGCTCGCATCCGGTCGTCCACCTCGATCGTGCGGGCGGTCGGGTCGAGGCCGACGGTCTCGAGGCGCAGGTCGTCGAGGTTCGGGGTGCGGCCCGCCGCGACGAGCAGCTTGTCGGCGACCAGCTCCTCGCTGGAGCTGGTCGAGAGCCGGAACTGTCCGTCGGCGTACGACGCCCGGGTGAGGTCGACACCGGTGAGCACCCGGATGCCCTCGTGCGCGAAGACCTCGGCGAGCAGCGCGGACGCCTCGGGCTCGTTGACCGCGAGCAGCCGGTCACCGTGCTGGACCACGGTGACCCGGACCCCGAACCGGGCGAACACCTGCGCCAGCTCGCACCCGATCGGCCCGCCGCCGAGCACCACGAGCGAGCCCGGCAGCTCGGTGACCTGCACGGCGTCGCGGTTGGTCCAGTACGGCGTTCCGTCCAGCCCCTCGACCGGCGGTGTCGCCGGCCGGGTGCCCGGGTTGAGGACCACGCCCCTGCTCGCCTCGTAGGTCAGCGGCTCGGAACCGTCCGTCGGCGTCACCACCACCCTGCGTACGCCGTCCAGCCGGGCCGCGCCGTGCAGCACGGCCGCCCCGGCGTTCTGCAGCCGCTCCACCGCCACCCGGTCGTCCCAGTGGTCGGTGGCCTGCACCGAGACCCGCTCGGCGACCGGCGCCCAGCTCGACCTGACGGTCACCTCCCCGGACAGCTCGGCGGCCCGCCGGACCTCTGCCAAGGCATCGGCGGCCCGGACCATCATCTTGGTCGGCACGCACCCGAAGTAGGGGCACTCGCCGCCGACCAGGCGCTTGTCCACCGCGACGACGCTCAGCCCCGCTGTCGCGGCGGCGTTCGCCAGCGCCTCTCCCCCGGGCCCCAACCCGACCACCACCAGATCCACCTGCCGCGCGTCGCTCATGCAGACAGATTGCCGTACCCGGTGACCCGGCGCCCCCGGTGGCAAACGTGCGAAGGTAACCAGCGCCTGGGCCGGGGCTGGGACCGAGCACGGTGGCTGAGGTGCGAGGCCGCCCGCGGCCGAGCCTCGAAGCCCGGTGACCCGGCGCCCCGGTGGCTGAGGTGCGAGGCCGCCCGCGGCCGAGCCTCGAAGCCCGGTGACGCGAGGCTGGGACCACCCCGGGGCCGGAACCACCCGGCGCCGACCGCGGAGGCTCAGACCAACGAAGGCTTGTTGCGGAGGACCGCGCCGAGGATGCCGTTGACGAACTGCGGGGACTCGTCGGTGGAGAGGTCGCGGACCAGGGCCATCGCCTCGCTCACGGCGACCGCGTCAGGGACGTCGTCGACGAAGAGCAGCTCGTAGACACCCAGCCGGAGCACGTTGCGGTCGACGGCAGGCATCCGGTCGAGCGTCCAGCCCTCGGAGTAGGAGGAGAGGACCTCGTCGATGCGGGGCTGGTGGCCGGCGACGCCGCGGACGAGGTCCGAGGTGTAGTCGTTGGTCGGCCCCTCGCCCTCGTCGATCGCACGGTCGAGGGCCTCGGTGGCCGACTCCCCCCTCAGCTCGGAGGCGTAGAGCAGGTCGAGGGCACGCTTGCGCGCCTTGGAACGGGCCGCCACTAGGAAACCGTCACGAGGAGCTGACGCGGCCGAGGTAGGAGCTGTCGCGGGTGTCGACCTTGATCCGCTCACCGTTGGTGATGAACAGCGGGACCATCACGGTCGCGCCGGTCTCGACCGTGGCCGGCTTGGTGCCGCCGGTGGAGCGGTCGCCCTGCAGCCCGGGCTCGGTGTAGGTCACCTCGAGCTCGACCGAGGCCGGGAGCTCGATGTAGAGGACGCGCCCGTCGTTGCTGGCCACGATGGCCTCCTGGTTCTCCAGGAGGAAGTTGGAGGCCTCGCCCACGATCTCGGGAGTGATCTCGACCTGGTCGTAGGTGCCGGTGTCCATGAAGACGTAGGACGTGCCGTCGTTGTAGAGGTACTGCATCGTCCGCTTGTCGACGTTCGCGACCTCGACCTTGACGTCGGCGTTGAAGGTCTTGTCGACGGTCTTGCCGGACTCGACGTTCTTCAGCTTGGAGCGCACGACCGCGCCGCCCTTGCCGGGCTTGTGGTGCTGGAACCAGATGACCTGCCAGAGCTGGCCGTCGAGGTTGAGCACCATGCCGTTCTTCAGGTCGTTCGTGGTTGCCATGTCGCCGCGTTCAGCCTTCTCGTCGAGTTTTCAAAGCACGTGCGTGGTCGCCGTGGACCAGCGGATGAGTGTAGCCAGTCGGACCCTGATTCCCCGAGTCCGCGGACGCCGCGCGGGAGGCGGGAGCAGCGTTCCGGTAGCGGGCCTCGTCATCGTCGGGTTGACTGTCGCGGTGGACCACGGGGAGTCGGTGCACGCGCTGGTGCTCGATCCGCGCCGGAACGGCACCGTGAGTGAACGCGAGACCTACCTGCGTGCGCTGGAGGCGCGATATCTCGAGGTCGAGACCGCGATGAGGCAGCTGGTGGCGATGCCGACCTGGGACGACCGGTCCCGCGCGTGGGTGGACGACCACCTCACCCTCGTCACTGCCGTGGTGCACCAGGTCGGCACCGTGCGCGGGGAGTACGACGACGCCCGCGCCTGGGGCGAGCGCGCCGTCGGGCTGGGTCGCGGCGGCTCCCCGCTGCGCCGCGCCGACCTGATGCTGCACCTGTCCGAGCTCCACCGCGTCACCGGCGGCGGGGAACGCTCCGCCGAGCTCGTCCACGAGGCGGTCGGCCTGCTCCGGCTCTTCGAGCTGTCCGAGGAGGACGTGGACGCGCTGGCGCCGGTCACCTGCCACGCGTTCTTCTGCCTCGGGGCGTTGGCCTACTGGCAGGGGCGGCCCGGCGACGCGCGGCCGCTGCTGGGCCACGCCTGGACCCACGGCGGAGACTCGGTCCCCCACCTGTGGTCGCTCGTCAACCACGCCCTGATGGTCACCGACGACGGCGACCACGAGGCCGCGCTGGCGTTCGAGGACGCCGCGGTCGAGATGGCTACGCGACTCGGTGACGGCCTCGCGATCGTCGCGGTGCGCAACAACCGCGCCTGCACGTTGCGCCACCTCGGTCGCTTCGACGAGGCGTACGACGAGTTCGCCGCCGTGCTCCCCGACATCCTCGCCCGCGACGTGCCCGACGCGGTGCTCACGGGCTGCGAGGACTTCGCCTGCGTCCTGTTCGACATGGGACGCGACCGCGAGGGCGCCCTGCTCATCGGCGCCGCGGTGGCCGAGCGGGACAGCACCGGCGTGCCGCGGATGGCACACCAGGAGGCCGCGCTCGAGCCGTCGGTGTCGGCCGGCCGGGAGCGGCTCGGCGACCAGTGGGAGCCGCTGCTCGAGCGCGGCGCGGACCTGGGCGTCCTGGCCGCCCTTGCCTCGTCGCTGCGACCCGCCGCGTTCTAGAGGTTGCCGGCGGTGACCACGTGTCCCGAGTCGGTCACTTCAGCTCGAAGACGACCGTCACCGTGGCGCTCAGGTCGGTCTGGCCGGCCTGGATCGGGATCGAGGCGCTGTCGGCAGCCGCATACTCCAGCCGCTCGTCGTAGCCGCCCTGGTCCCCGACCTCGCTGACGCGGACCACCTCCCCGAGGTCGGCACCGACGTCGCCGGCGTACTCCTCGGCCTTGGCCCGCGCCTGCTCGTACGCCGCCGTGCGGGCGGGCTCGAGCGAGGCTTCCGGGTCGCCGACCCGCAGCCGGAGGTCGTCGAGGTGGACGCCGGACCCACCCGCCGCGACAGCGGCCGTGACGACGTCGCTGGCCTGCGTCAGGTCCCGGACCACGACCGACACGGACTGGTTGACCCGGTAGCCGGTCAGGGTGCGCGGCTTGCGGCTGTAGACGGGGTACATCGACAGGTCGGTGGTCTGCACGTCCTTCTGGTCCACGCCCTGGGCGACGAGGGTGTCCACCACGTCCTTCATCGCCGTGCTCGTCGCGTCCAGCGCGGCGTCGAGGTCGGGTCGGGTCGCCTCCACGCCGAGCGACAGGGCCAGCTGGTCCGGCACGACCGAGACATGGCCGACCCCCTGGACCGTCACCGTGCGCGTCGGTGGGTCACCCTCCGCGGCCCTCGCCTCGCCGTCCCCGGCGTGGCCCACGAGGTAGGCGGCGACCAGCGCCACCGCCACCAGACCCGCCGTCACCAGCGCCCGCGCGCTGACCGCCACCTGCCTGTCCATCCGCTGCTCCGATCGCTCCGCCGTTCCGCTGATCCGGCGATCGGACGTGCGTCAGGCCGGTGTGGTTCCCGGCAGTGCGGTCCCCGCGATCTTCTCCAGCGCCATCCGGTAGCCGTCGATGCCGTGGCCGGCGAAGACCGCCATCGCGTGCGGCGTCACGACGGAGGTGTGGCGGAACTCCTCGGGCCGCTGCGAGGGGTCGGAGATGTGCACCTCGACCAGGGGCGCGGTCAGCTGCGCGCAGGCGTCGAAGAGCGCGTAGGAGTAGTGCGTCCAGGCGGCCGCGTTGAGCACCACCGGGACGGCCTGGTCCGCAGCCTCGTTGAGCCAGTCCAGGAGCTCGCCCTCGTGGTTGGTCTGGCGGACCCGCACCTCGAGGCCCACCGCCGCACCCCACTGCTCACAGAGCCCGGCCAGCTCGCGGTGGGTGGTGGTGCCGTAGATCTCCGGCTGACGGCGCCCGAGCCGCCCCAGGTTGGGTCCGTTGAGGACCAGGACCACGCTCATGCCAGCACCTCGTAGGCCGCACGCAGCAGCGACTCGTCGGGATCGGCCAGGACGGCCGGCCTGGCCAGCCCGTCGAGGACCACGAACCGCAGGATCGCGCCGCGCGCCTTCTTGTCGACCCGCATGACCGGCAGCAGCTCGTCGAAGGTCGCGTCCGACCAGCGCGTCGGCAGTCCGACGGAGCCGAGGACCGCGGCGTGCCGTCCGGCCGTGTCGCCGTCGAGACGACCGGAGAGCCGGGCGAGCTCGGCGACGAAGACCATGCCGATCGCGATGGCCTCACCGTGCCGCATCAGGTAGCCGCTGTGCTTCTCGACGGCGTGGCCGAGCGTGTGCCCGTAGTTGAGCACCTCGCGTCCGGGGTGACCGTCGACGCCGCCGGTCTCGCGCAGGTCCGTGGCGACCACCTCGGCCTTGACCCGCACCGCGCGCTCGACCAGCTCGGCGAGCGCGTCGGACGCCGGGTCGAGCGCGGCGGCCGGGTCCTTCTCGACCAGCGCCAGGATCTCGGGGTCCGCGATGAAGCCGCACTTGACCACCTCGGCCATCCCGCTGACCAGCTCGCGCTCGGGCAGGGTCGCCAACAGGTCGAGGTCGCAGACCACGCCGGCCGGCTCGTGGAACGAGCCGACCAGGTTCTTGCCGGCGCCGGTGTCGATGCCGGTCTTCCCGCCCACCGCCGCGTCGACCATGGCCAGCAGGGAGGTCGGCACGTGGACGACCCGGACGCCGCGGAGCCAGGTGGCGGCCACGAAGCCGCCGACGTCGGTGGTGGCGCCACCTCCGACGGTCACGACGGCGTCGGAGCGGGTGAATCCCGCCGCGCCGAGCCGCTCCCAGCAGTCGGCGACCACCGCCGCGCTCTTGGCCGACTCGCCGTCCGGCAGCTCGATGTCGAGGACGTCGTAGGTCGGCAGCTCCACGGTCATCCCCGGCGCGTGCAGCAGCGCCACCCGGCGTACGCCCTCGCCCAGCAGCCCCGGGAGCCGGTCGAGCACGCCGTGGCCGACCTCGACGTCGTACGGCGCAGCGGTGGCGACATGGATCGTCGTCATGCCAGGGCCTGGAGGATCTCTGCCGTCACCTCGGACGGTGGGCGGCCGTCGGTGTCGACGACGAGCGTGGCGACCGACTCGTAGACCGGGGTGCGCTCGTCGAGCAGCGCCTTGATCCGGCTGCGGACGTTGCCGAGCAGCAGCGGTCGGGAGGTGCCGAGGCCGACCCGCTTCACCGCGTCGGACAGCCCCACGCGCAAGAAGACCACCGTCTGGCCGGCGAGGAGCTCCCGGGTGGCCGGGTCGAGCACGGCACCCCCGCCCAGCGCCAGCACCCCGTCGTGGGTCGCCAGGGCCTCGGCCACGGCCTTGCGCTCGAGGTCGCGGAAGTGCGCCTCGCCCGACTCCACGAAGATGTCGGAGATCGTGCGCCCCTCGAGCGCCTCGACGTCGGCGTCGGTGTCGCGTGCCGTCACGCCCCAGGCCTCGGCCAGCAGCGCCCCGACGGTGGTCTTGCCGGCGCCCATCGGCCCGACCAGCACGGCCCGCGGCATCAGGCGGACCTCACTTGAACCGCAGGGTGTCGAGGTAGGACTCGGAGTTGCGCCGGGTCTCCTGGACGGAGTCACCGCCGAACTTCTCCAGCACCGCGTCCGCCAGCACGAGCGCGACCATCGCCTCGGCGACGATGCCGGCGGCGGGCACGGCGCAGACGTCCGAGCGTTGGTGGTGCGCGGTCGTCTCCTCGCCGGTCGCGACATCCACCGTGCGGAGCGCTCGCGGCACGGTGGCGATGGGCTTCATCGCGGCCCGGACCCGGAGCACCTCGCCGGTGGTCATGCCGCCCTCGGTGCCACCCGAGCGACCGCTGAGCCGACGGATCCCCTCGTCGGTCGGGACCATCTCGTCGTGCGCCAGCGAGCCGGGCGTCGCGGCCAGCGCGAAGCCGTCACCGACCTCGACCCCCTTGATCGCCTGGATGCCCATCAGGGCGCCCGCCAGCCGCGAGTCGAGCCGCCGGTCCCAGTGCACGTGGGAGCCGAGCCCGGGCGGCAGCCCGTGCACGACCACCTCGACCACGCCGCCGAGCGTGTCGCCGTCCTCGTGGGCCTGGTCGATCCGCACGACCATCTGCTTGCTGGTGTCGGGGTCCAGGCAGCGGACCGGGTCGTCGTCCAGCCGCGCGACGTCGTCGGGCCCCGGCCACTGGCCGTCGGGGGCGCGGACGCCGCCCAGCTCGATCACGTGGGAGACGATCCGCGCACCGACCGACTGCTCGAGGAAGTTGGAGGCCACCCGGCCGAGCGCGACGCGCGCCGCGGTCTCGCGAGCGGAGGCGCGCTCGAGGATCGGCCGGGCCTCGTCGAAGGCGTACTTCTGCATGCCCGCCAGGTCGGCATGCCCCGGCCGGGGCCGGGTGAGCGGCGCGTTCCGCGCGGACCCCTCGAGCTCCATGGGGTCGACCGGGTCGGCGGACATCACCTTCTCCCACTTGGGCCACTCGGTGTTGCCGACCTCGATCGCCACCGGTCCGCCCTGGGTCAGGCCGTGCCGGACACCGCCGACCAGCGTGACCTCGTCCTGCTCGAACTTCATCCGAGCCCCGCGCCCGTAGCCGAGCCGGCGTCGTGCCAGCGCGTCGCGCACGTCGTCGGAGGTCACCCGGACATGGGCGGGCAGCCCCTCGAGGATGGCCACGAGGGAGGGGCCGTGGGACTCACCTGCAGTGAGCCAGCGCAACGTCACGAGGACGTGCCTCCTCGCCTCGGCGCCGTCGCGAGCGGCGCATCCACGGGATGCTCCGCAAGGCGCCGGAGCGAAGGCGCTGTTGGCCCATCATCGAGCGACGGCAACGCTGCGGAGCGCCCGTGGGGCGTCGCGCAGCGGGCGTTGTGGCGAGGAGTCACGTCCTTGATTCTGTCAGCCGTAGTAGTGGGACGAGACGGCCTGTCCCAGGACGACGCCCGCCAGGGCTCCGAGCAGCATGAACGGACCGAACGGGTTGTCCCGGCGACGC
>Ga0075368_10000274_pt1 | contig 14818 bp, 11 predicted proteins | sample EndMethybrTD3033_FD_71518 | JGI IMG/M metagenome (GOLD analysis project Ga0075368, IMG submission 71518) | Populus endosphere microbial communities from Tennessee, USA - Endosphere MetaG P. TD hybrid TD303-3 | ecosystem: Host-associated > Plants > Roots > Endosphere | place: USA: Tennessee... | reverse complement strand
GTGCACTGGCGCACCAACTACCTCGGCACCGCCCAGCTGACCCGGTTGCTGGTCCCGCTGCTGCTCGCCACCGCGGGGGAGTACGCCGACGCGCGAGTGGTCAACGTCGTCTCCAAGCTGCACGCGCGCGGCCGCAACGACGGGCTGGACGGCCACCTGACGCCGTACGACTCGTGGACGGCGTACGGCACCTCCAAGCTGGCGCTGGTCCACGAGGCGCGCGAGATCGAGAGGCTCTACGGCGACCGTGGGCTGCACGCCTACTCGGTGCATCCGGGCTCGGTGGCGACCAACATCGCCGACCGGGGACTCGAGACCGCGCCGCTGCTGGGGAAGCTGCGCAAGCTCGCCGCCCCGCTGGAGCGGCGGGCGCTCAGGACTCCCGCCGACGGTGCCAGCACCGTGGTCTTCTGCGCCACGTCGCCGCAGGCCGAGCCGGGCGGCTATCACCGCGCCTCGGCGCCGAGCACGCCCTCGGAGGACGCGCAGGACGAGGAGGCCGGCCGGATCCTGTGGGAGAACACCTCCCGCTGGTGCGACCGCGGCTGAACCGTCTCGGCGCCCGGTGCGGCGCGCCGCCTGGAGACCCACGGGCAACTCTGGTAACAGTAGACGCGTACCTGTGCCCCCTTCCCCAGCACGACAGGACGGACCCCACCATGAACAAGGGCGTGCTCGCCGTGCTCGTGGTCTTCTTCGGCTTCTGGATGTTCACCGACCCGCACGGCCTGGCCAACTTCACCCAGTCCACCGGTGACGCGATCGCCGGGTGGGGTCAGAAGCTGTTCACCTCGCTCATCGAGTTCCTCGGCGACCTCTGAGCGGCGGCACGCACGTGAGCATGCTGGCCAGGATCACCGAGCCCGACGTCGGTCGATATCTGCTGCGCGACGAGGACGAGGTGGTCGTCGACGAGGTGCGTCGACACTGGATCGTCTACGTTCTGCCGGTCGCCGAGCTGGCGCTCGCCCTGGTGCTGATGTTCGTCGGCACCTTTGTCATCCAACCCGCCGACCACGGCGGCTGGCTGGTGCTCGTCGGCCTGGCGTTGACGCTGCACGCCTCGTGGGTGACGGTCCGCGAGCGTCGTGAGTGCTTCGTGGTCACCAACATGCGGGTCTTCCGGCTGCACGGCGTCCTCTCGACCCACCGCGCCACCATGCCGCTGAGCCGGATCCTCGACATCAACGTCGACAAGCCGATCCACGGCCGGCTGCTCGGCTTCGGCCACCTGACCTTCGAGTCCGCCGCGCAGGACCAGGGGCTGCGCGAGATCAGGTACGTCGCCCGCGCCGACGAGCGGGACCTGAAGATCCAGCGCGTGGTCCAGGTCGTCGGCCTCCGCGGCCCGCGCACCCACCAGCGCTGACTGGCCCCCGGTTTGTCGTCGAGTGACCCGAACGGGTTGTCCGCAAACGTTTGTCCACAGGCCATATGGGTCACTCGACGAAAACTGACTGTCCCCGGGCCCGGCTAGCGTGCCGTCGTGGTCACCGCGGACGACGTGCGTGCGGTCGGGTTGGCGCTGCCGCGCGCCTACGAGCGGATGGTGCGCGGGCGCTGGAAGCTGAGGGTGGGCCAGATCGTCTTCGCGGCGTTCAGCAAGGACGAGACAGACATGGGGTTCGGCTTCCCCAAGACCGAGCGCGACGGGCTGATCGAGTCCGATCCGGAGACCTTCTTCCTCCCGCCCACCAGTGACCTGCGCTACCAGTGGGTCTGCGCGCACCTCGACCGGCTCGACCAGGAGGAGATGCGCGAGTTCGTCACCGACGCGTGGCGGATGTGCACCCCGAAGATGCTGCACGAGCTCCCGGAGCAGCCCGCGCCGACCGCGGCCGCCTGGGCGGCGATGGACGCCGGCGAGTGGGGCGAGCTGCGGCCGCTGCTCCACCCCTACCTCCACTGGCGAGACGGCGACGTGACCCTGCGCGGTCGCACCAACGTGCTCCGGCACCTGCAGCAGGTCCCCACGCCCAGACCGCCGACCGAGGTCGAGGTGCGCGACGGCCAGCTCTACCGTTGGGCCCGATGATCTGGGTGCCGCCCGACCACTGGATCGAGACGGCTATCTAGGATTGCCGTCATGACGCAGCAGCCGTTCACTCGCCCGGGCGCGATCGACCTCTCCGGGCTCAAGCGACCCGCTGGTGGTGCCGGTCAGGGGGCCGGTCAGGCCACTGCCCAGGGCGCGGTCGGGGGTGGCGGCGGGGCACCGGTTGGCGGGTCGTCGTACTGGCTGGACATCACCGAGGAGAACTTCCAAGCCACCGTCGAGGCCTCGCTCACGGCGCCGGTCCTGCTGGCCTTCTACTCGCCGAGCCGGCTGCCCGAGAGCGAGCAGATGGCGCGGGACCTGGCGACGGTGGCCGAGGAGTACGAAGGCCGCTTCCTGGCCGGCCTGGTCGACATCGACACCCAGCCGGCGATCGCCCAGGCGGTGCAGCTGCAGTCGGTCCCGTTCGTGTTCGCCGTCATCGACGGCCGGCCGCAGCCGCTGATCCAGGACGTGCTGCCGCTCGACAACCTGCGCACCGCGATCAACCAGGTGATGCAGCAGCTCACCACCCAGGGCATCACCGGCCGGCACCAGCCGCGCTCGGCAGCTCCGGTCGCGGAGAGCGAGGAAGGCGACCCGCCGCTCGACCCGCGCTACGCGCCCGCCCAGGACGCCCTGGAGCGCAATGACTTCGACGGCGCGGTCGCGGAGTACCAGAAGCTGCTCTCGGCCAATCCCGCGGATGCCGAAGCGGCCGCCGGCCTGGCCATGGCCAGCCTCCTGGCGCGCACCAAGGACGCCGATCTCGACGCTGCCCGCGCGGCCGCGGACGCCGACCCCGACGACGTCGCCGCGCAGACCCTGGTCGCCGACCTCGACATGCTCGCCGGCCAGGTGGATGCCGCGTTCGACCGCCTCGTCGACGTCGTACGCCGCACCGCCGGTGATGACCGCAACCAGGCCCGCGAGCACCTGCTCGGCCTGTTCGCGGCGGTCGGCAACGACGACCCGCGGGTGCTCAAGGGCAGGCAGAACCTCGCCAGCGCGCTGTTCTGACGTTCAGCTCGCCGCTGGACCGGCGTCCGCACCGCCGAGCGCGGTGGTCGCACGCTCGAAGGCCGCACCCGTGAACGCCGACTCCCGGGTGCCCGCACCGCCGACGGCCAGCGCGCACGCCAGACCGAGGTAGTAGCCCTCCAGCCACGCCGGGTTCGGGTCGTGCACCGGTGGTAGCCACGGCGGCAGCTTGGGCGCGTGCGGGTAGGTCGGGCACGGGTCGTCCTCCCAGTCCGCGAGCGGCTGCACCTCCTGCCCGAGCTTCTCGGCCTGCCACTGCAGCTTGACCAGCTCGCGGCCGACCACCGCGCCGTAGGTCTCGGGCGGCGGCCCGGGCGGCAGCGGCTGCGGGTTGAGCTCGGTGTAGACCTCGACGGGCGGGCCGGGCGGAAGGGGCTGGGGATTGAGGGCCAGCGGGCCGATGACGTCCCAGATCGCCGGGACGCGCGAGGCGATGATCACGAAGAGGCGGGGGTCCATGTCCATGCCCGCCAGCGTGCGCCCCGGGCGGCGACCTGACATGACGCGAACGGGCCATTGGCAGGGATCAGCCGAGGCCGGACTCCGTGTACGCCGGGCCGCCGCCGGTGAGGTTCCCGAGCGCGCTCTCGATGCGCCGGGCGGTGAAGTCGGCACACCGCTCGCGCGCCTCCTCGACGGTGCAGAACGCAGCCTCGCGGATCTCGCGCTCCTGGCGGACCATCTCGTCGAGCAGCGACGGGTCGTGCTCACCGCCGTCGAAGACCAGGCAGAGTGCGTCGTCCCAGCCGCTCCACGGCGGGAGCCAGTCGGTGAGCAGCAGCGGGCCGGCCGGGATCTGCAGCGCGAGCTCCTCCTCGACCTCCCGCGTGACCGCGAGCTGCGGCGACTCGCCGACCTCCACCACGCCGCCGGGCAGGTCCCAGTCCTGCTTGTAGGTGAGCCGGCAGAGCAGCACCCGGCCGTCGCGGTCGCGGACCAGCATCTGGCCGATCGCCCGCTTGCGCGGCAGGAACGAGTTGAGCAGCGCCCGAAAGCCCTCCGGCTCGTGGGCGGGCAGGTCCTCGGCCAGTCGCGCGTAGACGATCCGGTCCACCGACGAGCCTCCGACCGTGAGCCCGCGCATCACGCCCTCGCGGCGCAGCCCGGACCACGTGGCCACGCGCTGCGCGGTCTTGTCCTCGGGGTCCACCCACGCCTCGACGCGAGCGTGGTCGTCGAGCGCCGCGGCCACCGCGGCCTGGACATCCTCGATCGGCTGGCCGTCGGGCCACTCAAGCCGGGCCACGCCTTCCCCGACCGTGGTCACGCGGACGGCGGCTTGGTCGGTCACGGGGTTCAGGCTAGTTGCCGGGTGATGACCGCCGGAGCGGGCCCGCCCGTACGAAACTGGCCCCGACCGGCTGGAGTTCCATCGGGTCGGGACCAGTTTCACCGGGTACCCGGTGAAACTGCCCGCCCCTCAGTCGCGCTTCCGGAACCACACCGTCGCCAGGGGCGGCACGATGATGTCGGCGTACGCCGGCTGGCCGAGGTGGTCGCCCTCGAGCGCGGTGATTCCGCCCATGTTGCCGACGCCGGAGCCGGTGTAGGTCGCCGCGTCGGTGTTGAGCACCTCGTCCCACCCGCCGGCTGAGGGCAGCCCCAGCCGGTAGCCCTCGTGCGGCACCGCGGAGAAGTTCGAGACGCAGACCAGGTCGGCACCGGACGCGGCTCGGCGGATGAAGGTGAACGTGTTGCGGCCGGCGTCGTTGGCGTCGATCCACTGGAAGCCGCCGGGGTCGTCGTCGCGCTCCCACAGCGCGGGCGAGGCGGCATAGGTCGTGTTGAGGTCGCGGACCAGCGAGTGCACGCCCCGGTGCTCGGGGTGGTCGAGCAGCCACCAGTCGAGCTCGCGGGCCTCGGCCCACTCCGACTCCTGGCCCAACTCGGCGCCCATGAACAGCAGCTGCTTGCCCGGGTGTGCCCACATGTAGCCGAGGTAGGCGCGCAGGTTGGCCAGCTGCCGCCACCGGTCGCCGGGCATCTTGCGCAGCAGCGAGCCCTTGCCGTGCACCACCTCGTCGTGGCTGATCGGGAGCACGTAGTTCTCCGACCAGGCATAGACGAGCGAGAACGTCATCTCCCCGTGGTGGTAGGCGCGGTGCACCGGGTCGTGCTGCGCGTAGCCGAGGGAGTCGTGCATCCAGCCCATGTTCCACTTGAAGCCGAAGCCCAGCCCGCCGGCCGAGGTCGGCCCGGTGACCTGCGGCCACGACGTCGACTCCTCGGCGATGGTGGTGACGCCGGGGGTGCGCTTGTAGACGGTGGCGTTCATCTCCTGGAGGAACTGCACCGCTTCGAGGTTCTCGCGGCCGCCGTACTTGTTCGGCGTCCACTCGCCCTCCTCGCGCGAGTAGTCGAGGTAGAGCATCGACGCGACGCCGTCGACCCGCAGGCCGTCGGCGTGGAACTCCTCGAGCCAGTAGAGCGCGTTGGCGTAGAGGAAGTTGCGCACCTCGTTGCGGCCGAAGTTGAAGATGTGGGAGCCCCACTCCTTGTGCCAGCCGCGCTGGGGGTTGGGGTCCTCGTAGAGCGGGGTGCCGTCGAAGCGTGCGAGCGCCCACTCGTCGGTGGCGAAGTGGCCAGGCACCCAGTCGAGGATCACGCCGATGTCGGCCTGGTGGAGCCGGTCGACGAGGAGACGGAAGCCGTCGGGGTCGCCGAACCGCGAGTCAGGGGCGAAGTACGACGTGACGTGGTAGCCCCACGAGCCACCGAACGGGTGCTGCATCACCGGCATCAGCTCGACGTGGGTGAACCCCAGGTCGGACAGGTAGCCGGGCAGCTCCTCGGCGAGCTGTTCCCAGGTCTTGCCGCGCCGCCACGAAGCGAGGTGCATCTCGTAGACCGACATGGGCTCGCGCACGTGCTGCTTCGAAGGTCGCGCGGCCATCCACTCCTGGTCGCCCCACTCGTACGAGGACTCGAACACCTTCGACGCGGTGTCGGGCGACACCTCGGCGTAGCAGGCCATCGGATCGGCCTTCTCGCGCCACTGCCCGTCGGCGCCGAGGACGACGTACTTGTAGCCGTTGCCCGAGCCCACGCCGGGCACGAACAGCTCCCACACGCCGGACTGGCCGAGCTGGCGCATCGGGTGCTCGCGACCATCCCAGTTGTTGAAGTCCGCCTTGAGCCGGACCGCCCGCGCCGACGGCGCCCAGACCGCGAACGACGTGCCGGTGATCGGCTCGCCGAGGGGCACCTCGTAGTGGTGCACCCGGGCGCCGAGCACGGTCCACAGCAGCTCGTGGCGCCCCTCGTTGATCAGGTGCAGGTCCATCTCGCCCAGCGTCGGCAGGAACCGGTAGGGGTCGTCCAGGGTGTGCGGCAGGCCCTCCTCGTAGGCCACCTCGACGCGGTAGTCCGGGACGTCGGTCCCCGGCAGCACGCCGACCCAGACGCCCTCGTGCTCGTGCGTCAGCTCATACGTCGAGCCGTCGCCGTGGCGGACGGTGACCCTCTTGGCCAGCGGCTTGAAGACCCGGATCGTCACCCCGCCGTCGTGCGGGTGCGGTCCGAGGATCGAGTGGGGGCTGCCGTGCTCGCCGCGGACCAGCAGGTCGAGCTCGCCGGGGGAGACCTCGCGGATGTCGGGATGGGTCTGGCTGTCGGGGGGAGGGCTCATGCTGCTCCGATCCTCGCCACGGCCTGGAGCGGGATCGCTACCCAGGAGGGGCGGTTGCGGGTCTCGTAGACGGTTTCGTACACGGCCTTGTCGGCGACGTAGGCGTCGAGCAGCCGCTGCTCCTCGGGGGCGAGGGCCCCGCCGGCGTACGCCGTCAGGAAGTGGTTCTTGTTGCGTTCGGACCACTCCTGGGCGCGGGTGTCGATCAGCTCGGCGTCGGCCTCGTCGCTGGTGCCGAGCGTCCGCTCGACCACCCGGGCGGCGTAGTCGAAGCTGCGCAGCATCCCGGCGACGTCCCGCCACGGCGAGTCGGGGAGCTGCCGCTCGGCGAGTGGCTTGGCGGGCTCGCCCTCGAAGTCGACGATCTTCCACCCGTGGGAGGTGCGCAGGGTCTGGCCGAGGTGCAGGTCGCCGTGGATCTGCTGGACGTCGAGGCCGTCGAGCTTGGACACCGCGTTGAACGCGGACCGCAGCGCGGAGCCGTGCTCGGCGAGCTCGGGGACCACACCCAGCGCGGCCTCGAGGCGGCCCGTCATGGTCGCCGCGAGCTCTGCGGCCGCCGCCGCCGGCCGAGTCTCGACCGGGAAGTGCTTGCGCAGGTCTTCGTGCACCTCCCGCAGCGCCTCGCCGAGGCGGGTGGCCTCGCCGGCGAAGTCACCGCCCGACTCGTTCGCGTGCACCTCCGGGTCGGCGAACAGCGACCGGACGCTGGCCAGCGCGAGGTCCCAGCCGTCGCTGGCGGTGCGCAGGAACTGCTGCAGCATCGCCAGCTGGAGCCGCTCGCCACCGTCGTCGAACTCGAGCCAGCCGTAGAGCTTCGCGACGTGCTCGGAGCCGGCCTTCGTCAGCACCTCGTGGACGGCGATGTCCGGGTTGACGCCCGGGGTGACCTTGCGGAACACCTTCATCAGTGCGTCCTCGCCGAAGGCGACCGAGGAGTTGGACTGCTCGCCGCTGAACAGGGTCGAGTGCGCCTCGAGGTCGAGCTCGTGGCCGGGCAGCCGATGGAACTGCAGCCCCGTGGCTCCCTCGGACGGCGTGTCGAAGGCGCGTTGCCACAGCGCCATCGCGGCACGGTCGTGCAGCGCGTCGTAGGCGTGGACCCAGCCCAGGTCGGGGTCCTCCCACCAGCCCACGAAGGCGTGGTCGAGCCGGTGCTCCGGCTCCCGGTAGTAGGCCAGGGGCACCTGGTAGAGCTCCTTGGCCGGCTCCTGTCCTGGGCGCGCCGACGGGTCGCTGTCGACGTAGGAGACCTCCACCAGGTGGATCACCACGACCGGTGGCCCGCCCGCCAGCGCGCCGAGCGTGCGCACGTCGGTGACGGCGTAGGGGCGCCCCTTGCCGCCGAACCACCGGGTCCTGTCCAGGTGGCCCGAGAAGACCTCGGGATCCAGGTGTGGGGATGTCACAGCAGCTGGCCCTCCTCGGGATCGTCGCCCGCGGCCAGCCGGAACCAGTAGAAGCCGTGGCCGCTCAGGGTGAGCAGGTAGGGGAGCTCGCCGATCGCCGGGAACTGCACGCCGCCGAGCAGCTCGACGGGGCGCATCCCCTCGAACCGGCGCAGGTCGAGCTCGACCGGCTGGGGGAACCGGGACAGGTTGTTGACGCAGAGGATGACCTCGTTGTCCCCGTTGTCGTCCTCGTGCTCCCGCGCGTAGCTGAGCACCGACGGGTTGGAGCCGCCGAGGTCGGTGAACGAGCCCAGTCCGAACGCGTCGTAGCGCCGCCGCGCCTGGATCATCCGCCGGGTCCAGTGCAGCAGCGAGGACGGGTTCTCCAGCTGCGCCTCCACGTTGACACTCTGGTACCCGTAGACGGGGTCCTGGATCGCCGGCAGGTGCAGCTTGCCGGGCGTCGCGGACGAGAAGCCGGCGTTGCGGTCCGGCGTCCACTGCATCGGCGTGCGTACGCCGTCCCGGTCGCCGAGCCAGATGTTGTCGCCCATCCCGATCTCGTCGCCGTAGTAGAGGACCGGAGACCCGGGCAGGGAGAGCAGCAGGGCGTTGAACAGCTCCATCTGGTTGGTGTCGTTGTCGAGCAGCGGCGCCAGCCTGCGGCGGATCCCGATGTTGGCCTTCATGCGGGGGTCCTTGGCGTACTCGTCCCACATGTAGTCGCGGTCCTCGTCGGTGACCATCTCGAGGGTCAGCTCGTCGTGGTTGCGCAGGAAGATGCCCCATTGGCAGCCGGTCGGGATCGGCGGCGTCTGCTCGAGGATCTCCGAGATCGGGAAGCGGTTCTCCCGCCGGACCGCCATGAAGATGCGCGGCATCACCGGGAAGTGGAAGCACATGTGGCACTCGTCGCCACCGGTCTCGAAGTCGCCGAAGTAGTCGACGACGTCGGACGGCCACTGGTTGGCCTCGGCGAGCAGGATCTTGCCGGGGTACTTCTCATCGACGAACCTGCGCATCTTCCGCAGGAACTCGTGGGTCTCGGGGAGGTTCTCGCCGTTGGTGCCCTCACGCTCGTAGAGGTAGGGCACGGCGTCGAGCCGGAAGCCGTCGAGGCCCATGTCGAACCAGAACGACACCGCCTCGAGGATCGCGTCGTGCACGGCGGGGTTGTCGAAGTTGAGGTCCGGCTGGTGGCTGAAGAACCGGTGCCAGAAGTACTGCTGTCGGACCGGGTCCCAGGTCCAGTTCGACGGCTCGGTGTCGACGAAGATGATCCGCGCGTCCTGGTACTTGTCGTCGGTGTCGGACCAGACGTAGAAGTCGCCGTAGGGGCCGTCGGGATCCTCGCGGCTGGCCTGGAACCACGCGTGCTGGTCGCTCGTGTGGTTCATGACGAAGTCGATGATCACCCGGATGTCGCGCTTGTGTGCCTCGTCGAGGAACTCGTGGAAGTCCTCGACGTTGCCGATCTCGGGGAGGATGTTGACGAAGTCCGCGACGTCGTAGCCACCGTCGCGCAGTGGGCTGGCGAAGAAGGGCGGGATCCAGAGGCAGTCCACGCCGAGCCAGTGCAGGTAGTCGAGCTTCTCGATCAGCCCCTTGAAGTCGCCGGTGCCGTCCCCGTTGGAGTCACGGAACGAGCGGACCAGCACCTCGTAGAAGACCGCGGTCTTGAACCAGTCGGGGGTGCTGCCCACCTGGTCGGGGAACGGATCGGTCTCCGGTGGGGGAGAGGGCTGATCCTGATGGGTCGGCCCGACACCGTTGGGCGAGCCCGTCGCGTCGACCGGGACCTCGGCCAGGGCCTGCCCGTCCGTGGAACGGGGTGTGGAGGTCGTGCTCCTGTCGGTCACCCGTTGCTCCTCACAGTGAGTACGTGCGCAGGCTCGTGGCCCGGGTCGAGCCGCACGAAGTTGTGCTGGCTCCAGCTCCAGTCCTGGCCGGTGATCTCGTCGTGAACCGCGAACGTGTCGCCCCACGACATGCCCAGCGCGGGCAGGTCGAGGTGGACGGTCGTCTCGCGGGTGGCGTGCGGGTCGAGGTTGACGACCGTGATGACGTGGTCGCTCTGCCCGTTGGGGAGGGCCGCGGACTTCGAGAAGACCAGCACGTTCTCGTCGTCGCTGCCGTGCACCACGGTGTTGCGCAGCAGCTGCAGCGCGGGGTGCTCACGACGGATCTCGTTCAGCCTGGTGAGGTACGGCGCGAGCGTGCGGCCCTCGGCGGAAGCGCCGTCCCAGTCGCGGACCCGGATCTGGTACTTCTCGCTGTCGAGGTACTCCTCGCTGCCCGGCCGCACGGCGACGTGCTCGTAGAGCTCGAAGCCGGCGTAGACGCCCCAGCTCGGCGATCCGGTCGCGGCGATCACGGCGCGGATCTTGAACGCCGCGGGGCCGCCGTACTGCAGGTAGGCGTGCAGGATGTCGGGGGTGTTGACGAAGAAGTTCGGCCGCATCGTGTGGTCGGACTCGTGCGAGACCTCGCGGAGGTACTCCTCGAGCTCCCACTTGGCGTTGCGCCAGGTGAAGTAGGTGTAGCTCTGGTGGAAGCCGACCGCGCCGAGACCGTGCATCATCGCCGGGCGGGTGAACGCCTCGGAGAGGAACAGCACGTCGGGGTCGGTGCGGCGGATCTCCTTGAGCAGCCACTCCCAGAACGCCACCGGCTTGGTGTGCGGGTTGTCCACGCGGAAGACCCGGACCCCGTGGCTCATCCAGTGCTTGACGACGCGGAGCACCTCGCGGCAGATGCCGACCGGGTCGTTGTCGAAGTTCATCGGGTAGATGTCCTGATACTTCTTCGGCGGGTTCTCGGCGTAGGCGATGGTGCCGTCGAGCCGCGTGGTGAAGAAGTCCGGGTGGCTGGTGACCCACGGGTGGTCCGGCGCGGCCTGGAGCGCGAGGTCGAGGGCGACCTCGAGGCCGAGGCTCCGGGCCCGGTCGACGAACGCGTCGAAGTCCTCGAGGGTGCCGAGGTCGGGGTGGATGGCGTCGTGACCGCCGTACCGGGAGCCGATCGCCCACGGTGAGCCCGGATCGTCGGGGCCGGGTGTGAGGGTGTTGTTGGGTCCCTTGCGGTTGACCTCGCCGATCGGGTGGATGGGCGGCAGGTAGATCACGTCGAAGCCCATCGCCGCGACCGCGTCGAGCCGCTTGGCCGCGGTCTGGAAGGTGCCGCTGACGACCTTCCCGTCGGGGCCCAGGGCCGCGCCCTCGGAGCGCGGGAAGAACTCGTACCAGCTGCCGAACAGGGCCAGCGGACGGTCGGCGTACGCCGGATAGGGGCCCTCGACCGTGAGCAGCTCGCGAATCGGGTGTGCCTCCAGCACGGCCACCAGGGCCGGGTCCTGCAGCACCGCGAGGCGGGCGGCGGGCGGGCGGCCGGGGTCGCCCGCGGCGTCGATCGCGCCCTGGAGCAGCTTGCCCTCGGCGCTGGCCGCGTCGACCTGGGCGAGCACCTTCTGGCAGAGGAGCTTGCCCTCCTCGAACATCAGCTCCACGTCGACGCCCGCCGGGACCTTGAGCCCTGCGTTGTGCTCCCAGGTCGCCACCGGGTCTGACCACGCCTGGATCTCGAACGTCCACGCCCCGGCCACGTCGGGAGTCACCCACGCGTCGTAGCGGTCGGGGACGGACTCGTGCTTCGTCATCCGCACCGGCGGGCGCTTGCTGCCGTCGGGGGCGGTCAGCACCACCTCGGCCGCGAGCCGGTCGTGTCCCTCGCGAAATACGGTCGCCCGCACCGGGAAGGGCTCGCCGAGCGTCGCCTTCGCCGGTTGTCGACCGAGGTCGACGACGGGCATGACGTCCATGACGGGGATGCGTCCGACCATTTCTCCAACCTAGCGAGACCGCGGGGTGAGGGCGCAAGGCCGCGTGTCCGCGGCCGGTGCCCAGCGTGGTCCACCAGCGCTCCAGAAGCGCTCCAGAACGGTCGCCGGAGGTCGAGCAAAGTGAGACGGGTGGGCGCGTCCCCATGTCGCACCCACCCGTATACGTCCTCAACGAGGGGCGGCGGGTTGCGTTATGCGGTCATTGACGGACCTCGGACGGACTAGACCGCAGCGCACCCCGGAGTCGGCCCGTCTTCGCGCCCGCGAAGGCTTGGAACGATCCAAGTCGACGCGCTAACGTCAGCGCGTGCGCGCCATCCGACGATTCACTGTCCGCCCCGTGCTGCCCGACGCCCTGTCGGCGCTCGGAGACCTGGCCAACAACCTTCGGTGGTCCTGGCACCCGCCGACCCAGGACGTCTTCGCCGCGGTCGACCCGGAGCTGTGGGAGTCGACCGGCCGGGACCCCGTGCGGATGCTCGGTGAGGTCGAGAAGGGCCGCTTCGACGAGCTCGCCGCGGACGGCGAGTTCTGCGAGCGGCTCGGCGCGGCGGAGCGCGACCTCGCGGCGTACCTCTCCGAGGACCGCTGGTACCAGCGGCGGGTCCAGGACGGTCCGCGCGCGATCGGCTACTTCTCGCCCGAGTTCGGCATCACCGCGGTGCTGCCCCAGTACTCCGGCGGTCTCGGCATCCTGGCGGGCGACCACCTCAAGGCCGCCAGCGACCTCGGCGTGCCGATCGTCGGCGTGGGGCTCCTCTACCGGCACGGCTACTTCAAGCAGGCGTTGAGCCGCGAGGGGTGGCAGCAGGAGTCCTACCCCGTGCTCGACCCCGACGGGCTGCCGATCTCGCTGCTGCGGGAGCCGGACGGCACCCGCGCCAGCATCTCGATCGACCTGCCGGACGGTCCGCCGCTGGTCGCCCGGATCTGGGTCGCCAGCGTGGGTCGGGTCCCGCTGCTGATGCTGGACACCGACGTCGAGGGCAACCCGCAGCACTACGTCGACGTGACCGACCGGCTCTACGGCGGCAACAGCGAGCACCGACTGCGGCAGGAGCTGCTGCTCGGCGTCGGCGGCGTCCGCGCGCTGCGCGTGTTCAGCCGACTCACGGGGCACGCGACGCCCGAGGTGTTCCACACCAACGAGGGCCACGCCGGCTTCCTCGGTATCGAGCGGATCCGCGAGCTCACCGTCGCCGAGGACGGCCCGAAGGTCGACTGGGACACCGCGCTCGAGATGGGTCGTGCCTCCACCGTCTTCACCACCCACACCCCGGTCCCGGCCGGCATCGACCGGTTCCCCCGGACGCTGGTGGAGCAGTACTTCGGCGACCACGGCGCGACCCCCGGCGTACCCCTCGACAAGCTGCTGGCGCTCGGCACCGAGGACTACACCGGTGGCGACGCGACGGTGTTCAACATGGCGGTGATGGGCTTCCGGCTGGCGCAGCGGGCCAACGGTGTCTCCCAGCTGCACGGCCATGTCAGCCGGGACATGTTCCACGGGCTCTGGCCGGCCTTCGACGAGGCCGAGGTGCCGATCGGCTCGATCACCAACGGCGTGCACGCACCGTCGTGGGTGGCCCGCGAGATGTTCGACCTGGCCGCCGCGCAGGGCGCGGACACGCACTCCGACGACGTCGACGCGTTCTGGGCCGCGGTCGACAAGGTGCCGGGCAACGAGGTCTGGGCGGTCAAGCGGCAGCTGCGTGAGCGGCTGGTGCTCGACGCCCGCCGCCGCCTGCTCAAGTCGTGGCAGCAGCGTGGTGCGGCCAAGGCGGAGCTCTCGTGGATCGACAGCGCCCTCGACCCCGACGTGCTGACCATCGGCTTCGCGCGCCGCGCGGCGTCGTACAAGCGGCTGACGCTGATGATGCGCGACCCCGAGCGGCTCAAGAGCCTGCTCCTGCACCCCGAGCGGCCGATCCAGATCGTGATCGCCGGCAAGGCGCACCCCGCCGACGACGGCGGCAAGAAGCTGATCCAGGACATCGTCAAGCTCTCCGACGACCCGGAGATCCGGCACCGGATCGTGTTCCTGCCCAACTACGACATCGCGATGGCGCAGCCGCTCTACCCCGGCTGCGACGTGTGGCTCAACAACCCGCTGCGGCCCTACGAGGCCTGCGGCACCTCGGGCATGAAGGCCGCGCTGAACGGCGGCCTGAACCTGTCGGTCCTCGACGGCTGGTGGGACGAGTGGTACGACGGCGACAACGGCTGGGCGATCCCCACCGCCGACGGAGTCGACGACGTCGACAAGCGCGACGACCTCGAGGCGGCCGCGCTCTACGACCTCATCGAGAACGACGTCGCCCCGCGCTTCTACGACCACGACCAGGACGGCGTACCGACCCGCTGGCTCGAGATGGTCCGCCACACGCTCAAGTCGCTCGGACCCAAGGTGCTCGCCACCCGCATGGTCCGCGACTACGTGCGCGAGCTCTACGCCCCGGCCGCGGGCAACTCCCGGCTGCTCAACTCCGACTACGCCGGCGCCGCCAAGCTCGCCGCCTGGAAGAAGAAGGTCAAGACCGGCTGGCCCGCGGTCCGCGTCGAGCACGTCGAGTCCTCCGGCGTCGGCGACGCCGCCGAGGTCGGCGCGATCCTCAACGTCCGGGCGTTCGTCTCCTTCGGCGACCTCACCCCGGACGACGTCCACGTCCAGGTCCTGCACGGCAAGATCGACAGCAACGACGTCCTCACCGACGTCACCGTCAAGGACCTCTCCCTGGCCGAGACCTACGACGGTGGCCGGTTCCGGTTCGACGGCGACATCGAGCTCGACCGCGGGGGCCCGTTCGGCTACACGGTCCGGGTGATCCCGCGCAACGACCTGCTCACGTCGGTGGCCGAGCTGGGGGTCGTGGCGGTCGCCTGAC
>Ga0075368_10000268_pt1 | contig 14941 bp, 18 predicted proteins | sample EndMethybrTD3033_FD_71518 | JGI IMG/M metagenome (GOLD analysis project Ga0075368, IMG submission 71518) | Populus endosphere microbial communities from Tennessee, USA - Endosphere MetaG P. TD hybrid TD303-3 | ecosystem: Host-associated > Plants > Roots > Endosphere | place: USA: Tennessee... | reverse complement strand
GGCAGGAGCTGCCCGATCGGCTGGCCGGGCAGGGAAGCCGCCTGGTAGCACTCCTCGGCCGCCACGTGCATCGCGAAGTCCGCCATCGGTGGGATCGCGCCCACCTCGCGGACGTTCCAGTCCCGGATCTCGTCGGCGTGCACGGCCCAGAGGTCACCGGCCTTCCGCAGCACCGCGGCGCGCGCAGTGTGCGGCAGCGCCGCCCACTCCTTCTGGGCGTCTGCTGCGGAGGCGGCCGCCTCGGCCACGTCGTCGGCGTCCGCCTGGCCCATCGAGCCGAGCTCGTTGCCGGTGGCCGGCTCGACCACGGGGTAGGTGCCGCCGCGCCCGTCGGTCCACGCACCGCCCTTGAAGACCTTGCCCTCCCAGGCGACGCCGTCGAGAAGTCCCATCGCTACCCCCACACTTCCTCGGCCGTCTCCACGACCAGCCGCAGCTTGGCCCGCTCCTGCTCCACGCTCAGCTCGTTGCCCTCCACCGTGGAGGAGAAGCCGCACTGCGGCGAGAGGCAGAGCTGCTCCAGCGGGACGTACTTCGACGCCTCGTCGATGCGCCGCTTCAGGTCGTCCTTGTCCTCGAGCCGGCCGGTCTTGGTGGTGACCAGCCCGAGCACGACCTGCTTGCCCTCGGGGACGAAGCGCAGCGGCTCGAAGCCGCCGGACCGCTCGTCGTCGTACTCCAGGAAGAACCCGTCGACATCGAGCTGCGAGAACAGCACCTCGGCCACGAAGTCGTAGCCGCCCTCCGCGGCCCACGACGAGCGGAAGTTGCCGCGGCACATGTGCGTGGTCACCCGGAGGCTGTCGGGGCGACCGGCGATCGCCGCGTTGACATTGGCGACGTACTGCTCGTGCAGGTGCTCGGGGTCGCCACCCTGGGAGGCCACCAGCGCCCGCTGCTCGGGGTCGTTGAGATAGGCGAGGCTGGTGTCGTCGAGCTGGAGGTAGGTGCAGCCGAGCTCGGCGACGCGTCGGACCTGCTCGGCGTAGGCCGCGGTGAGGTCGGCCCAGAACGGCTCGAGGTCGGGGTAGACCGACTCGTCGATCGCGGCCCGGCCGCCGCGGTAGTGGACCATGTTGGGCGACGGGATCGTCAGCTTCGCGACCTGGTCACCATCGACCGCCGACTGCAGGAACTCGAACGCGTCACCGAAGATCGTGTGGCCCAGGCCGACGCGGTCGTGCACGCTCAGCGCCGCAGCCTCGAAGTCGAGGTCGCCGCCCTTGTTGTGGAAGTGCACGGCCAGCTTCTGGTCGGTCGGGTCCACACCCTCGAGCTGGTAGATGAAGTCCATGTGCCACGACGTACGCCGGAACTCCCCGTCGGTCGCGGTGCGCAACCCGGCCTCGCGCTGAAGGGCCACCACGTCGCTGATGGCAGCGTCCTCGGCCTGCTTCAGCCCCTCGGCGTCGAGCTCGCCCGCCTGGTGCCGCGCGCGGGCGTCGAGGAGGTCCGGCGGCCGGAGCAGGCTCCCGACGTGGTCGGCGCGGAACGGCGGGAGCGTTCGGGCTGCCATGCCACGGAACGTACCGTCACGTGCCGACTCGGCCAGCCGATGGTTCCGTCCAGCGAAAGCCCGCGCTTCCCCCACGATGCGGACGCCGATCGTCCGGAACCCACCGTAGCGTCGGGAGCATGGCTGATGTTCTCCTCTTCCACCACATCCAGGGGCTGACCCCGGGCGTCGTCGCGTTCGCCGACGACCTCCGCGCGGCCGGCCACACCGTCCACACGCCGGACTTGTACGACGGACGCACCTTCGACTCGATCGAGGCCGGTGCGGCGTTCGTCCAGGGCGAGGCCGCCCCGGACTTCGACGCCCTGGCGGACCGGCTGGCCGCCGGGCTGCCTGCCGAGCTCGTCTACGCAGGCTTCTCGATGGGGGTGACCCAGGCGCAGCGGCTGGCGCAGACCCGGCCGGGCGCGGCCGGGGCCCTGCTCTTCGAGTCCTGCATCCCGCTCACCGGCGAGTGGGCGTTCGGACCGTGGCCCGACGGCGTCCCGGTCCAGATCCACGGCATGGACGACGACGCGTTCTTCGCCCACGAGGGCGACATCGACGCCGCCCGCCAGATCGTCGAGCAGGTCGACGACGCCGAGCTGTTCACCTACCCCGGTGACAGGCACCTGTTCGCCGACTCCTCGCTCGCGTCGTACGACGCCGACGCGGCCGGGCTGCTGCAAAAGCGTGTGCTGGAGTTCCTGGCTCGCGTCTAGTCTCGCGGGATGGCCTCACGACTCGTGGCAGTGAGCTTCGATGCCCTCGACCCCCTCGGTGTGGCGGCCTTCTGGGGGAGCATCCTCGGCCGGCAGGTCGTCGCTGAAGCCGACGGCGCCCTGCTGCCGGGTGACGAGACACAGGTGGGGCTCCGGTTCGTCGCGGCCCGCACCGAGAAGGACGGACCGGGTCGGGTGCACCTGCACCTGACCAGCGCGGAGCCGGATGACCAGCAGCGCACGGTGGACACGGCGCTCGAGCACGGCGCCAGCCACCTCGACGTCGGCCAGCTCCCGGAGGAGGGCCACGTCGTGCTGGCAGACCCCGGCGGCAACGCGTTCTGCGTGATCGAGGCCGGCAACTCCTTCCTGGCCGGGACCGGCTTCGTCGGCGAGCTGGCCTGCGACGGCACCCGGGAGGTCGGGCACTTCTGGTCGGAGGCGCTGGGCTGGCCGCTGGTCTGGGACCAGGACGAGGAGACCGCCATCCAGTCCCCCCACGGTGGCACCAAGATCGCCTGGGGCGGCCCGCCGGTGGCCCCCAAGAACGGCAGGAACCGGCAGCGCTTCGACCTCGCCACCAACGACCTGGCGGGCGAGGTGGCGCGACTGGTCGCTCTCGGTGCGACCACGATCGGCGACCGGGACGGCGGCGTCGAGCTCGCCGACCCGGACGGCAACGAGTTCTCCGTGCGATCAGGCTGACTCGGTCCCAGCCCCGGGTCACCCGGCTTCGAGGCTCAGGCCTGGCGGCCTTCGCACCTCAGCCACCGTGATCTGCGACTCGGTCGCATCCCCGGGTCACGCGGTTTCGAGGCTCAGGCCTGGCGGCCTTCGCACCTCAGCCACCGTGATCGAGTGAGTCGGTCAGGCGCTGCGCGAGCCGGCGTACGGCGTCCTGGATCTCCGGGCCGCCGACGACCTTGAAGGTCGCCGGGATCTCCGCGATCTCGGTGGCGTACCAGTGGAGGTTCTCGGTGCTGCCGGTCAGCCGGGTGCGCTCGTCGTCGATCGCCTCGGTGCGACCGAGACTGCGCGGCAGCCAGCGGCGCACCTCGTCGACCGGTGCGTCGATCTCCACCTCGACCGGGTGGGGCCACCCCTGCGAGAGCTGCTCCTCCAGGGTCCGGAGCGGGTCGAGGTCGTCGGGTGGGGTGAACTCGTCGGCCAGCACCTCGACGGCGCTGACCCGGTCGATGCGGTAGACGCGGCGAGCGTCGGCGGCGTGCGACCAGCCGAGCAGGTACCAGCGCCCGTGCCGGACCACGACCGCCCACGGGTCGACCTGGAGCGTGCGCTCGCGGTGCGGCCCGAGCGCGTAGCCGATCCGGACCCGGCGCCGGTCGGCGCTCGCGCGGACCAGGGTGGCGGTGGTCTCGGGGTGCGGCGGATCCGGGTCGGTGCGCCGGGCGGCCACCTGCCGCAGCGCCTCGAACGGCCGCGCCACGTTCTCGGGCAGGACCCGCACGATCTTGCCGACCGCCTTGGCCACCGGGTCGTCGCCCTCCGTCCGGCCGTTCGCCTCCAGCACCGCCATCACCAGGCCGAGCGCCTCGGTCGCGGTGAACATCAGCGGCGGCAGCCTCAGCCCGCGGCCGACCCGGTAGCCGCCGTAGGGGCCACGGACGGACTCGATCGGGACGCCGGCCTCGCGCAGGATCGCGACGTAGCGCCGGGCGGCCCGCTCGGACACCCCGAGCCGCTCACCGAGCCGGTCGGCGCTGATGCCGGGGCTGCCCTGGACCAGCTCCAGGGCGAGCAGCGCCCGGGCGGTCGGGCTGGCATCCGGCAGGTCGAGCAGGTCGGGCATGTCCACACGGTAGTCGACATACCGGAAGTAGAACGTCCGGAACCGCCTCTAGCGTGGTCGCATGCCCACTGCTGCTGACGTCCCCGGTCCGGTCACCCTGCCGGTCGCCGGCTCCGAGGTCGACACCCTGCTGGGCGCGCTGACCGACACACCGTGGGAGCCGCCGCTCTCGGGCGGCGAGGTCGAGGCGGTGCTCGGGGCGCTGGACCGGCTGCGGTGGACCTTCCGATGGAAGGCCGACGGACTCGGGTCGACCGGGCTGTCCGCCCGGCTCGGACCCTCGACGCTCACGCTGGGCGGGCTGCTCAAGCACCTGGCCGTGCAGGAGGACCACGCCTCGACCCACAAGCTCACCGGCGCGGCGATGCCGGCGGTGTGGGACGACAACGAGTGGGACAGCGACGACGACTGGGAGTTCACCTCGGCCGGCTCAGACTCACCGGAGACCCTCTACACGACGTACGACGAGGCGGTGGCCCGCTCGCGGGCCGCCTGGGCCGAGTTCCTCGGCGGCGGTGGGCTCGACCGGCAGGTTCACGTCGCCGAGGTGGCCGGCGAGCCGGTCAACGCGCGGCGGGTGCTGTGCGACTTGGTCGAGGAGTACGGCCGGCACACCGGCCAGGCCGACCTGCTGCGTGAAGCGGTCGACGGTCGCGTCGGCGAGGACCCCGAGCCGGGCTGGCGGCCCGTCCCCGGCTGGTGACGGTCAGGTACGCCGCGCCGGCCGGCCCGACGTCTCGGCTTCGATCGGGGCAGGATCGTCCGCGCGGCGGCGCATGACATCGGGCTCGAAGCCGTGCTTGATGCCCCAGAGCACGGCCTGCGAACGCCGCTGCACGCCCATCTTGCGGTAGGCGGTGCGGATGTAGGTCTTCACCGAGTTGATGCTCAGGTAGCTGCGCTCGGCGATGTCCTGGTTGGTCAGCCCCTGGGTGATCAGAGCCAGGATCTCGGACTCCCTGGCGCTGAGTCCCTCCGCCTTCCCGGGCCACTCGCTCTCCACCCGCGGGGTGACGAGCCCGACGCCATCGGGCACGACCGTCTTGCCGTCGTAGATGGCCTCGAGGGCGGCGACGACCTCTGCCGCGTCGAGGCCCTTGGACAAGTACCCGGCCGCCCCCGCGGCCAGGGCCTGGCGGACGAGCTCGGGGTGGAGGTTCCAGCTGAAGACGACGAGCTTGGAGCGAGGCTCCTCGCCGACGAGAGCCGCCACGTTGATCGCCGAGCCCTGCGGTGCCCCGAACGTGTCGTAGAGCACCAGGTCCAGGTCACGACTCGGCGCAAGGCCACTGACCAGCTCGACCACCTCGAGTCGATCGCGGTAGGGCGCGAGCATGGCTGCCACGCCTGCCACCACCAGCGCATAGTCGTTGATGATGGCCAGCCGCAGCGGGCCCTCGCCCCGGGGTTCGTCACTCACCCCTTCCCGGTGACCACCCCGGTGACTCGCATGCCTCCGAGCCCGGCTGTCTTGCGGGTTGAGTCGTCAGCGCTGGTGCAGCGGCAGACCGACCTCGACAAGATCCGTGCCCAGCCCCCAGGGTCACCTCGGGCCGGTACCCGCCTGTTCAGACGGGCAGGGCCACCCCAAGAGGTGATGTCACCGGCGCAGCCGCGGCGCACCATGGGAATCGCCAGGCACCTCCGGTCCCAACGGGTGCGCGCCCCACGAGCACCCGCTCGGGTGAGGTTGACCCGATCGATCGGGGGCACTGACAACGACAAGCCGGAAACGGCTCCTGCACGACAGAGCAAGGCAACGTCCCTCGCCTCACGCAGAGTGGGGGACGTTGCCTTCCTTGCTGCTCGGGTCGGCAAGGCCCGGCGGGCCACCGCTGGTCCGGCGTGCCGGTGCCCGTGGGCGGGTACCGGCAGGCATGAGGAGTCGCCCGCGCACCGGGTGGGTCGTCGCCGTGTTCATCGTGGTCGGCGTCCTGCTGGCCCTGGTGCTGATCGTCCGGGACCTCGGTGACGATGACGTCCCACAGGAGGACGGCGCGACGCCCGTCAGCATCCGGTGATGCGCCGCCCTCACCCGGACCGCATCCGGAGCAGCGCGCCGGCATGCGCGGGCAGCCGGGCCACGCCACGGTCGAGGTCGACGCCCGACTCCGTCTCGAAGAGGAGCTCCACCTCACCGAGCTCTGCGGCTACGGGCTGGTCGCCGAAGTTCACCAGCACCAGCAGCCGTCCGCGCTCCATCGCGAAGAAGCGAGCGGTCTCGTCGGCTCGGCAGCGCACGTGCGCGAACGACGGGTCGGTCAGCTCCTCGTGCTCGCGACGCAGCCGGGCCAGGTCGCGATAGATCGCCAGCATCCGGCGGCCCCGGTCCGAGTCGAGCTCGGCCCAGTCCAGCCGCGAGCGGGCGTAGGTCGCCGGGTCCTGCGGGTCGGGTACGACGGCCGGGTCCCAGCCGTGCTGGGCGAACTCCGCGATCCGGCCCTCGGCCGTGGCCCGGCCCAGCTCCTCCTCGGGGTGTGAGGTGAAGAACTGGAACGGCGTGCTCGCCGCCCACTCCTCGCCCTGGAAGAGCATCGGGGTGAACGGGCCACACATCGTCAGCAGCGCCGCACAGGCGAGCTGGTCGGCGTCCAGGGCCGCGGTGATCCGGTCCCCCGCGGCGCGGTTGCCGATCTGGTCGTGGTTCTGGCTGCAGACGACGAGCCGCCAGGCGGGCATCGCCGCCGTGTCGATGGGGGCGCCGTGCTCCCGCTCCCGGAAGGACGAGTAGGTGCCGTCGTGGAAGAACCCCCTCTCGCACACCTTGGCCAGCGCGCCCAGCGGCTCGAAGTCGGCGTAGTAGCCATGCGTCTCACGCGTGAGCGCCACGTGCAGCGCATGGTGGAAGTCGTCGCTCCACTGGGCGTCGAGTCCGTAACCGCCGGCCTCGCGCGGCGTGACCAGGACCGGGTCGTTGAGGTCGGACTCGGCTATCAGGGTCAGTGGCCGGCCCAGGTGCGCCGAGAGCTCGGCCACCTCGACCGCCAGCTCCTCCAGCAGGTGTGGCCGCGAGTTGTCGTCGAGCGCGTGCACGGCGTCGAGCCGCAGGCCGTCGACGTGGTAGTCGTCCAGCCACATCCGGGCGTTGTCGAGGAGATGTAGCGCCGCACCTCCGCCGAGCCGTCGCCGTCGAGGTTCACCAGGTCGCCCCAGGTGTTCGACCCGTCCTTGAGGTAGGGACCGAACCTCGGCAGGTAGTTCCCCGACGGGCCGAGATGGTTGTAGACCACGTCCTGGATCACGCCCAGGCCGGCGGCGTGGCAGCCGTCGACGAACCGCTGATAACCCTCGGGGCCGCCGTACGGCTCGTGGACGGCATACCAGAGCACGCCGTCGTAGCCCCAGTTGTGGGTGCCGTTGACGGCGTTGACCGGCATCAGCTCGACGAAGCCCACGCCCAGGCCGCGGAGATGGTCGAGGCGGGTGAGCGCGGCGTCGAAGGTGCCCTCCGGAGTGAACGTCCCGACGTGCAGCTCGTAGATCAGCGCCCCCGCGAGCTGGCGGCCGGTCCAGCCCTGGTCGGTCCACCCGAAGTGGGTGGGGTCGTAGGTGCGCGAGCGCTGGTGGACGCCCGCCGGCTGGCGCCGCGACCGCGGGTCGGGCAGAGGCGTGGCGGTGTCGGCGTCGTCGATGAGGTAGCCGTAGTCGCGTCCTTCCCCGGAGTGCTCAGCGGCCGGGTCCGTCGGCGACCACCAGTCGTCCTTGCCGCGCACCATGTCGACGATGACATCGCCAACAGACAGCCGGAGCCGACCGGCCCGCGGTGCCCACACGTCGAACGGTCCGCGCCGTGGAGCGCTCACGACGCTCCCTCCGTCGTGGGCGCCAGCAGGGCCACCGGTTCGCCTCCGAGCAGCTCGGCCACCGGTCGCGGGCCCCCCGGCAGCCACAGCTCCGTGTCTCGCCAGCCACCGCGCGCGGCCAGCCCGAGGGGCAGCCGGGTCACCACGGTCACCGCCCCGCCGCGGTCGAAGGCCAGCACGTGCCCGGCGGCAGGCCCCTTGGCCAGCACCGGGGTGTACGACGTGAACAGCTCGGGCCGGCGGCGCCGCAGCCGCAGGGCGCGGGCCGTGAGTGTCTGCTTGGCGTTGGAGGCTTGGGCCAGGGACGCGGCGGCCGCCTCGAAGTCGACCGGCCGCCGGTTGTCGGGATCCACCAGGCTCAGGTCCCCGAGCTCGCTGCCCTGGTAGACGTCGGGCACGCCCGGCAGGGTCAGCGACAGGAGCTTGGCCGCCATCGAGTTCGAGCGACCGGCTGCCGACAGCTCCGTGACCAGCTCGTCGAGCGTCCTCCGCACCCGCTCATCGTCGTATGCCGCGTCGACGGCGACGTGCACCGCCCGCTCGTAGTCCTCGTCCGGGTCGGTCCAGGTCGTGTGGTCACCGGCCTCGCGCATCGCCTTCTCGGCGTAGGCGTGCAGCCGGCCGCGCGAGAGCGGCCACGCGCCGTACGCCGCCTGCCACAACAGGTTGTCGAACGCGGCGTCCGGCACGGGTGCGAGCTCCCGCAACCGGCTGAGCGTCCTGGCCCACAGGTCGGGCGCCTCGGCCAGGACCCCGATCCTGGCCCGCACGTCCTCGCTGCGCTTGGTGTCGTGGGTCGACAGCGCCGTCATCGCGTCCGGCCACTCGCGCTGGCGCCGGGCCATGGACTCGTGGAAGTCGGCGACGGACAGGGCGAACACCGACGGGTCGCCACCGACCTCGTTGAGCGAGGTCAGCCGCGGATAGCGGTAGAACGCGCAGTCCTCGACGCCCTTGGCCATGACCATCCCGCTGGTCTGCTGGAACCGCACGGCCGCGGCCTGGGCAGGGTCGGCGAGCACCGGCTCGAGCGCGCCCAGCACCGGGACGAGGTCCGGCCGCCGGGTGCGCGCGGAAGCGAAGGCCACGACCAGGTGCTCCACGCCGTGCGGCAGGTAGGAGCGGTAGACCGGGAAGCAGGCCAGCACCTCGGCCACCGCGTCGCGCAGCAGGTCCTCGCGTTGGCCGAGGTCCGGCAGCTCGCGGACGATCCGCCTGACCTCGGCCTGGAGAGAGGTGTCCGCCACGGACCGCTTGGTCCGGTGGACCAGCTCGCCGTAGTCGACCGGCGCCAGCGCGGTGAGCGCCAGCTCACCGGCCGGGTCGGTCAGCACCCGGTCGATCTGGGCGAGCACGTCGTAGCCTGTCGTCCCTGCGCACGCCCAGGTCGCCGCCAGCCTCTCCCCGGGCTCGAGAATCTTCTCGACCACGGTGTAGGACGACCCGGTCAGGCGGGCCAGCCGGTCGAGGTACTCCCCCGGGTCGCGCAGCCCGTCGGGATGGTCGACACGCAGCCCGTCCACGAGGCCGACCTCGAACCAGCGCCCGATCTCCACGTGCGCGGCGTCGAAGACCTCGGGCAGCTCGACGCGCACCGCCGCGAGCGTCGTGACGGTGAAGAACCGCCGGAAGTTGAGGTCGCTGTCCCCACGCCGCCAGCTGACCAGCTCGTAGTGCTGCTCGGCGAGCGTCGTCGACCCGGGCGCCATCGGCAGTCGCAGGTCGTGGTAGCGCACCTCACGCGTCCGAGGATCGACCTCGATCGCGGACTCGTCGCCGTCCCCGACGACGGGCAGGAGCAGCCGCCCGCCACCGGCCGTCCAGTCGATGTCGAAGTACGCCGCGAAGCGAGAGGACAACCCGTGCTCGAGCACGTCCCACCACCAGGTGGCCGGCCGCGGGTTCGCGACCCCAACGTGGTTGGGCACGATGTCGACCAGGACCCCCATGTCGAGCCCGTGCGCGGCCGCGGAGAGCAGCTCGAGGCCCGCCGCGCCACCCCGGTCGGGATCCTCCCGGTCATGGACCGCGACGTCGTAGCCGTGCTCGCTGCCCGGCTCGGCCGCCAGCACCGGCGACAGGTAGACCCAGTCGACGCCGAGGTCGTGCAGGTACGGCAGCCACCGGGCCACCTCGACCAGGTCGACCTCCGAGGTGAGCTGCACCCGATAGGTGCTGGTCGGCGTACGGCGGCTCATGGTCGGGCAGGTACCCGATGGCGGCCGCGATGACCTGAGTTGTTGATCGCTCAGTTGATCACAGAACTCCGCCAGTGACCTGAGTCAGGCCGGTTCGAGCTCCTGGAGCCGGGCCGGGTCCACCCGGATCACACCGGCGTTCCAGTCCAGCTGGTCGAGGTCGTCCAGCGCGGCGTACGCCGAGTGCCGGTGCAGTCGGCGCACGACGTTGCGGACGAGCCACGGACCCATGTCGGGTCGGCGGTCGTAGCCGAAGTAGGAGCCCGGCCGTCCCCTGCCCACCACCAGGCCGACCACCCGGATCCGGCGACCGGGTTCCTGGGTCTCCGGCTCGAGCCGTACGTCGAGCACCCCGCCGAGCTGGACGCCCGCGAGGTCCTGGACCGGCATCTGCAGAAGGTCGTTGAGGCGACGGCCGCGCTCGCCCTGCGGCACGAGGACGCCCTCGCGGCGGACGTTGAGCTCGACCCCGCTCCCCAGCCGCTCGACGAGCTCGAGGTCGATCCGATAGGGGTCGTCGTGATCGAGCTGTGGCCCTCCGAGCCGACGGTAGTAGTCGTGCAACCGACGCCCCAGGCCGTCGTGTGCGAACCTCGGCACCAGCGCCGCCGGGCCCGACAGCAGGCCGGTGACGCCCAGCACGCCGTCTTCGAACACGGTCAGCTCGACGTCGTCGACCTTGCAGACGAGGCGGCCCTCGACGTCCACCACCTGTCGGTCCAACAGGTGCAGCACCGCGTCGAGGGCGCCGGCGAGCCGGTCCCGCTCGCCCATGTCAGGCACCCATCCGGGTCACGATCATCAACGGGATCGCGGCCAGGGCCGCCACACCGATGACCACCAGGTAGAAGGAGCCGAGTCCGTTGGCCAATCGGCCGTTCGCGTGCTCGCCCATGTAGTCCGGGTCGTTCGCCACCACCAGGATGGGGAAGTAGGTGAGTGGCAGTGCGACGGCCGAGAACACCACCGAGAACTCGGTGACCAGGATCGGATCCACCTTGGTCAGCAGCACCCCGGTCGCCAGGATCGTGGTCAGGGCCAGGACGAGGTGGAAGCGCGCGGCCACCGCCGGCTTGACGTACTTGCCCCACTGCCAGCCGTAGAACTGGGACAGGCTGTAGCCCACGGACAGTCCACACTCGCAGGCGGCGCCGAGCGTCGCGGCGACGAAGCCGACCAAGGCCACTGCCAGCCCGATCTTGCCCAGGGCAACGGCCACGGGCAGCCCCACCTGGCCCAGCGTGTCCACGCTGGCATCCAAGGGACCGAACACCATCGCAGCTGATCCGGCGATGGCCAGCGACAGCATCCCGCCGAGGGGAAACCCGATGAAGACGTTGGCCCGCATGACGCGCAGGTCCTTGGCCGTCCACCTCTCCTCGACGCCGCCGGAGGAGAAGAAGAACACCTCGTAGGGCGTCATCGCAGCGCCGAACAGGGCCACGCCGTAGTAGGCCAAGGTCCGCCACTGCTCGTCTCCGGGCTTGTCCACGACAGCCATTCGGTGGAGCAGGTCGCCCCAGTCCGGCCCGAGCTGCCAGAGCGCCACCGCGAACGCGATCAGTGCGAGGCCGAACAACCCCAGCACGTTCTCCATCACCGAGAACTTCGCCCGCCAGAGGATGAGCCAGACGACGAAGCCGACGAACGGGACGATCAGCAGGTAGTTGACCGAGGAGACCAGCTGCAGGGCCAGCGCGACGCCACCGATCTCGGCCACGAAGGTCAACATGGTCACCGCCATCGAGGCCACGAGGTTGACCAGACCGACCCTCGGTCCCAGCCTCTCGCGGACGAGGTCGAACGTCGCGCGCCCGCTGACCGCCGCCACCCGACCCGACATCTCGGCGAACACGCAGATGCCGATGACTCCGAAGACGACGATCCACCCGAGCGAGAGCCCGAATCGAGCGCCCACCTGTGCGTTGGTGACGAGGTCGCCGATGTCGACGAAGCCGCCGATGGCCGTGAGGATGCCCAGGGCGACCTGGAACATCTTCTTCACCACGTCACCCCGCTGTCCGGACGGGCGGGTGCTGGAGGTCGTCCTCGAGCCTGCTCAGTGCGGCAGCGGCATCAGCCAACCGGTCGGCCAGCGCGTCGTAGCGGCTCGTCTCGCGGTCGACCACCGCGATCCTGGTCGTCGAGATCAGGCTGGCTGCCTCGCCGATCTGGCCGGTCACCGTGTCGTAGCGCTCTCGCTCGGCCCGCGGTGGCTGCTTCGAGCCGATCGCGGTGCTCGCCGTTCCGATCCCCTTCTCGGCCTCCACCAGCACGGTCTGCAGGTAGCGGTCGAAGATGCGGTCGTGGCCGTGCAGTCGCAGCGCGAGCTCCGCTGTCTGCACGGCGGTCGACGCGTCGGCGACGGCGCGCTGGGCGTCGATCCGCCAGGAGTCGCCGTCCGGTGTGCCCGGGGCGCACCCGACCGCGGTCAGGAGGGTCAGCACCACCGCGGTGACGACGCCTGCCCGACGCCATCGTGGCGGGTTCTTCACCTGCTAGCTCTTCTTGGCCGCGCGCTTCTTGGACATCCCCTTGTCCTTGAGCGCTTCGTACTGCTTCTCGTTCTTGACGTTGGCAGACTTGCTCGGCATCTCAGCACCTCCTACGCCGACGTCGGTACCCAGTCACCGAGCCGGTGCCCCACTCACCCTGACGTCCCTAGCCGGCGCCAACAGGATCGGGCTCTGGCTGCGTGGCAGCCGGGTCGGTGTGGCGGACCAGGCCCTGGCGCAGGGTCCAGATGACCGCTTGGGAACGGCTGTCGGCGCCGATCCGCCGGTACGCCGAGCGCACGTGGCTCTTGACCGTGTTGATGCTCACGAAGAGCTCGGCGGCCACCTCGTGGTTGCTCAGACCGGCAGCGATGAGCTCCAGGACCACGACCTCTCGCGCGGTCAGCCCGGTGGCGGAGCGTGCCGCCTCCCGCGCCCGCTCCAGGACCGCGGCCGGCGTGACGCGGTGTCCGGCGGCCGCTTGCTCGAGGCTGTGGAGCAGCGCCTGCGCCGTCAGATCCATCGACACCACGTCTGCGGCGCCCATCGCGAGGATCCGTTCGGCGTCATCGGGACCGGAGTCGGACTGGAGAGCGACCACGGCGATCCGGGACGCGATGAGCTGTCGCAGGTCGTCGTCCTCGGCGGGGTCGCGGCCGGCCACGTCGTAGACCACGACGTCCAACGGGTGGCCCTGGGCCGCTTCGCCCACGTCCACGACCCGGGCCCGGCAGGGGTCGTCCTGGATGAGATGCGTCAACCCCGCCCGCACGAGCGCATGACGGCTGATGACGGCTACCTGAAGCGGTGTGCCCACTCTCGCCCCCCTTTGCGACAGCGTGTCCGGCTTCGTGTGCGGACGCTCGATCCGGGTGGCCGGGGAGAGGCCCTGCGTGAGGACCCCTCCTCGCCGGTCGAGATGCCTCTCAGGCCTCGATGGCCTGGTGCGACGTGGGGGTGGATCCGGTGCCGACCTCGATCTTGCGCGGCTTGGCCTTCTCGGCAACGGGTACGACGAGCCGTAGCACGCCGCCGTCGTAGCCCGCCTCGATCCGCTCGAGGTCGAGGTTGTCGCCGAGGACCAGCTGTCGGCTGAACGCTCCGCGGGGCCGCTCGCTCGCCAGCATCTCCCAGTCTCCGTTGCGAGCCACCCGCTCGGCGCGGACGGTCAGCACGTTGCGCTCGACGTCGAGGTCGATGGTCTCCGCGGACACGCCGGGCAGGTCGAACTCGATCACGAACCGGTCGCCTTCACGCCAGGCGTCCATCGGCATCACCGCAGGACGGCTCGTGGTGCCGAGCAGCTGCTGGGTGATGCGGTCGAAGTCGCGGAAGGGGTCTGTCGTGCGCAGCAACATGGTTGTCCTCCTTGTTCTGTCGATAGATGCCCATCGCTCGATCTATATCGACGGGTGCAGATTTGTTATACTCCGCAAGACAGGCCCTCGCAAGCCGTCCAGGAGAGTGATTTGGCAGCCAAGGACACCGGTGTGTTCGCCATCTCGGTGGCGGCCCGCATGGCCTCGATGGAGATCCAGAACCTGCGTGTCTACGAGCGACGCGGCCTCGTCTCCCCGTCCCGCACCCCCGGCGGGACGCGCCTCTACAGCAGGGCAGACGTGACCCGGCTGGTCCGCATCGGCGAGCTGTTGGCCGAGGGGCTCAACCTTGCCGGCATCTCCCGGGTCCTGGAGCTCGAGGCGTCGGTCGACCGGCTGCGGGCGGCGAACGCACGCCTTCGCAGCGACTGACCGGCTCAGGCGAACACCACGTTCTCCGCCCAGACGACCTCCTGGCGGTACTGCTGCTGCAGCCGCTCGAGGACCTGGTCGTGCAGGGCCTCGTCGACCGACGCGGTGGCATCGCGCACGAGGACGACGCGGAGATCGTGGGCATAGGCGTCCGTTGCTGTTGCGGCGATGCACGACTCCGTCGACACGCCGGTCAGCACGACCCGACCCACCTCGTGCGCGGCCAGCACCTCGGCCAGCTCGGTGCGATGAAGGGCACTGTCGCGTGTCTTCACCACGACGTGGTCAGCCTCATGGAGGTCGTCCAGTCGCCGCGCACCGCACGTCCCTGCCAGGACCACGCCCTGGTCGTCCTCGAGCATGTTCAACGTCCACGTGCTCCTGTCGGGGTCATGGACGGTCTGGACCTCCACGACCAACGCACCCGCACGTCGCGCCTCCTCGAGCAGGCCGTTGCATGCGGCGAGGAGGTCCGCACGGCAGCGGGCCAGCTCCTCGTCGGCGAAGTAGTCGTTCTGCAGGTCGATCAGGAGGAGCGCCGTCGTCACGACACTCCTGGTACCCATCCCAAAGAAGTAGTGACTGTCTACTTGACAGTGACTCTCAGCACGACCACGGTGAGGGGACCGGGTCGACGTCCCGGTCTCCGGCGAGAGGCGCGCGCATG
>Ga0075368_10000264_pt1 | contig 15052 bp, 24 predicted proteins | sample EndMethybrTD3033_FD_71518 | JGI IMG/M metagenome (GOLD analysis project Ga0075368, IMG submission 71518) | Populus endosphere microbial communities from Tennessee, USA - Endosphere MetaG P. TD hybrid TD303-3 | ecosystem: Host-associated > Plants > Roots > Endosphere | place: USA: Tennessee... | reverse complement strand
TGGCTGGCCTTGTCGCCGTACTTGCTGACGCCGACGCTGAGCACGTGCAGGCGCGCGCCGGGGGCATCTTCGAGTTGGTCCGCTGCTGAATCTCGCGGGTGCCTCCAAGCGCAGGCGGCGATAGGAGCGACCGCTTGTCTTGCTTCGAACGTATTATCGCTTATGCGCCTGCGGCGGCTTGGGAGACGGAGGGATTGCCGCTGGTAGCCAGTGCGCCGGTCTCTGCGCCCAGCAAGGATCACGCCAGATGTAGTAGCCCTTGGCTGCCATGCCGCGGATGATGGGTTCCGGCTCGACCGGAGAAGCCAACGGATCTTGCGTGCCCAGCTGAAACTCTTGTCGGAGTAGCCAGCCACTTACGCAGCTGCTCCGAGGAATAGCTCCTCCAGTTTTGTCGTGCGAAACCGCGAAAAGATCCTCGTGGCCACACTGGAAGAGGTAGACGGTTTGCACATCGCTATGCATTCGTTGGGCCTTTTTCGGACTTCAGAGGGGCGGCCATCTGCGGTTTCCCTCGCGCGAGGTCCGCACCCGTGGGCAACATGAGCCGCCAGACAGAATCTGTTAAGCGGTGGACTAAACGCGGACATTGTTCTGGTGTGAACTTTCGGAAAACACTTATGTTGCGCTATCTCCCCAGTACGGATGCAAATCTATGAATGTTGACGGATTGCGTCGCCGAAAATGGACGCGACGCGTGTCGCAGAAATTGGGCGAGGGACGTGCACCGAGCGCGGTGTTAGGCGGTGATTGGGGTATCGTTGGGTACGATGCTCGAGTGGTTCACGACGGTCAGGTCGGACTGGCGTGCCAGGTACGCCTCGGCCTCATCGAGCGAGAACGAGTAGGGGAACGCAGCGTTGCGCGATGTCCTGATCATTTTCACGGGTTGGCTGACAATTATATAGCGACCATCCTGCTCCACGCTACGAGCTTTGCTGACGACGAACCCCTTGACCAAAGCGGCACCGTCCATTCGACGTTCGCGCGCTTCAAGAGCGGCCGGCTTAAGTGCGATCACGCTATTTCTCCAATTGGTGTGCTGTTTCGTTTATAGGATGCCGGTCTTCAGCCTTGGTCAGCAAAACTTTGTCGATGAGGCACAATACGGTGCGCATCAGTCGCGGCGGTTCACTGCAGCTGAGCGCGATAAAATGAAATCTTGAAGACGTCATCTGTGCAAGCAGCCATGAATTCCGCTGCGCTCAGCTGGTCGGCGGTTTTCATTCCATACTTCTTGATGCTCTTTCTGATGGCGTCCAGGTAGGCAGTCGCCTCTTTGCCGTCCAGAATGCCATTCCTATTGAGGTCAGCTCTGTCCCACATGACTATGCAGTCGATTTCGCGTGCCGCATGCGCCGGGAAGGCGATGCCTTGTGTCAAGACGACTATGGTTGCCATGAGGAGCTTCTTCATAGGACGTCTCCATTTAACCGCTCGGCCAGGGATGAAAAGCAGCCACTGCGGAGTGCGAACACTTGAGTCCCCAGACAGAGTAACCAGAGGTAGCAATCCCGTGCAGTGTGCCTGCGTGCATTGGAAGAGGTAGGCAGGCACTTCAGACATTGGACGGCGTGTCTGAGGCAGCGCTTACAGGCGGAGGACCAAGCAACTTTGGTGAGCCTGTGAAGAGGCTGTAGCCCTTGGCGGCAATCTCCTTCAGCGCCGCCTCGAGGTTGAAGCCATATTGCCCGTCCTCCGCTTGGAGGCGACCGGTCTGCATCCAGAACTTCCAACCGTCTGGGCCAAGAGCCTGAGGCAGACGTCTGTCGCCCTTCTTTCCAGTGAGCACGCATGCGTCGGTGGCTCCACAGCGATAGACGTAAAATCGCTCGGCTGTCATTGCGTGGATCCGCGTAAGTTGGGTGGGCGGCGAAAGAAGATGAGTGCGCCTGTGAGCAAAAAGGCAATTGTCGCAGCCGGCAAGTTTGGCGAGCTACCGCCAATGACAACGGCGGCGATGAGACCAAAGACAAGTGCGGCCACTGTTGTCAGAGCGCCCGCAACGGCTGCGTCACAATAGAGGCGGATAGTAGTGACCACGACGGACTCCTAAAGGCCGGCAATCAGAAGCGAGCGGTGCTTCGTGTGCTGCGGTGACCAGAGGTCGGCGTCGCAGTGTGTAGCGGGTCACTGCGAAGATCGGTGACCAAGCTTCGCGAGGCGAAACCGGCCACCGAAGGCTAGGGGCACGAGTACGCTTTACGAACCTCATGCTGCACACGCTATTGGCGCTTAGGACTGTTTCTCACACCAGAGTCGGAAAATACCTAGACCCCTCGTGGTACGGCGAGGTCCGCGAAGAACGCGCGGATCGGCCACTATGAACGACGCATTTGCTAGTTGGACGGATTGAGCGCCAAGTGTGTGGGGGGCGGCCTGGACATTGACGCTCGTCCAGGGCCGCATTTTGCGCGGCTTACGCCGCTCCCACCCTCCACATTGGGCAGAGTTAGCACTTTATCGGCAGCGCCCGGTCAAACACGTGCCAGTGCGCTGCTGGTTGCATCCTGCGGCTGGCAGTCTGACGACAACGCGGCAATCGCCGCGCGCAAAGCCTCTGCGGCCTCGAGGCTCATCCGTCATGTTCGGCACGTGGCGCACATGCCACTGCGCGTTTGCCACTGCCTCCTGAGCCTCAGGAGCTGTTGGAACGCCTGAAGTTTCAAGACCGCTGGATCTACGTTCGGCGGGATTTCAAATTTCGATCCGGTCGCCATCTACCTCTCAAGGGCTTAACCCGCCGCGGTTTACTTCGCGCTATTAATCTAGCGGCCCTTCTTGGGAGCGGCACCCTTGGGTTTGGCCATGCCGACCGCTGTCAAAAAAGGTGAGGCCTGCGCTATCGGCGGCTTCTGCTTTTCTGATTTCGGTTTTCGAATTTCTCGATTGCCCTTCTGTTGACCCTTTGCCACGCATGTTCTCCTTTATGTTTGACGGTGAGTGAGCACTGAAATGAAGAATCTGCCGCGCGAGACGCGACCAGAGCTAGCGGCATTCCCGCAGGGGGCCACCGAAAAAAGGAAGCAAGATCGATGCACAAATCCCACGCTGCCAGCATTAATGCTGCTTACGATTTCTGGTCCTCCGCTAGCGTCGGAAAGTACCTACACGCGAGACCTTCCGCTTCCAATGAGGGGGTGCCTGAGCCTGACACGATCTGGAATTGCTTTGCAGCTTGCGCAAATCCCCGGCATTATGCAGCAAACACATTGCTGCATAATGCCGAAAATCCCCGCCACCAGCAGTGAGTCCATCCGACCAAGTCACAAGCGAATCTCAGCCACCATCACTGCCGACATATTCCCGGTCGGGCACCAGGAATTAGTGTTCACCTAGCGAGGCCAAAACGGGCAGCACGCCCGAGGACATCCATGCGATGGCTTTGCCAGGTCTGTCCGGTCGCGTGCCGTGGTAGGCGCTTAATAGGTCGCGCGTTATTGCGATGTCGCGCACGCTCAATTCCGTTGATGATCGCCGAAAACACAAAGCCCGCCGCGGTTTCCAGGGGCGGGCTCGAATTCCACATACGCTTCGCCCAAGTGTAGTGATCCGCAAACACCAGACTGGCTTAAGTGGTAAGGGCGTGACGCAAATCTTTTCGGGCGCACCTACACTGCGAGCGTGTTCACGAGCCCTGCGGCGCGTCCCTCCCCACACGCGCACTTCGCGAACACTGGCAACTTTGGGCGGCGGCAGGTTCATCGCCACAGTTTAACCGGGTGCACTGACCCGGCCGCCTGGCCCTTGTGGTCGCTCAGCTGCTCGTCAGCTCTTCTTGGCAGTCACCTCGTTCCACTTGTCCCCAAGGTCTTTTTTTAACTCGTCCACTTTCTTCCACGCTTCGTCTTTCATCTCAACGAAAGTCCCACGCGCCGCAGCGTAGTCCGTGTCGCGAAGGTCGAAAGTCGTCATGAACGGACAGCCGCCTGAGCTGATCTGAGCCGCGGCATAGCGCACCCGTGTAGTGCCAGGTGTAGCGCCAGGTCCGACACGGATAATCGTCGCATCCTTATCCATGCGACAGGTGCCGCCTTCGGGAATGTGCTTGAGATCGACGGCGACATACTTGCCGCCCTCGTTGAGCAACGTCACCGTGCTGGTGTTAGGCATGAATGCCAGCTCAACGCCCGGATCAGCACCCTGCGCTTGGAGTTGGAGGGTGGTGGCTATCAGCGCGACCACGCTGAGCGACCCACAAAGCACTTTATCCATGAGGGGGTTTCCTATTCACGATCAGGGGATTGATCCCCACGCGGTTAGTTTCACTATCACTGTGACCGCGCAGAACTCTCACAACAGAAGCCGCGCCGATTGAAGCGCGGCCTCTATCGCTCACGCTCTACTTGTAGTAGCCGACGCCGCAGCCTTGGTTGCCAACGGCGGTGACATAGGCTTCCTTCGCGACGGGATCAGTGCCGCCCGGCTTTGGGAAGTTGTAGCTGATCGTCGTGACGGTGCCCTCTTTGGCTGCGTCAAAAACTTTCTGACCCAACGGCGCGCCATCCTTCTCCTTGAGCGCGCGCACGTCGGTGCCCATAAGCGCAGGGTTGACGTGGGCCGTGAACTTGCCCGTCGCCTTTTCAAAACAGTAGACGTACAGATCGCGATCTCTGAAGCCACCATCAGCCTTGTTGAACTTGGCAAGGGCGGCGGCCTCGTTCGCCTTCAACTCGGTGACCGCCTTTTCCACCATGGCCTTGGCCTCCGCGGGGGTGCCGACTGACCCTTGCGCAAAGGCAACCGTGGAAAGCGCAACTGATACGACTGTGCCGATCATCAATTCGCGAAGCATAGTTCCTCCATTGGTCTTTCTTGTGGGCCCCTTGTGCGCGCCAATCGCGGCGGCTCCTGGAGGAGCAAGCAAAATAAACCGGCGAAAAGTGAGGGAACTTTCCGGGAGCCTCGGCGTTGTGCGCTGCCCTTCTCCACGTCACAGCGTACCGCTCGATCATTGCCGACGTTAGTGCTGGCTTATTGAGTTGATCGCGTCTGTAGGCTACTAGCCCGCACATCGAGGCAGTAGACTTCATCGCCTTTGAACTTGGCGAAGAACACTGTCGGCGCGCAACGCGTCCGGCCAGGTGCCGAAAAGCTGCGCCAGGATCGCGGCCAGGACGGCTCCTGCTCGGCGCACCAGCGACGATACCGCGAATACAGATCGGGCCATGGCACATTCGACCCGTTGGCGTAGTTGACGTATGCGAGCATCAACCTATCGCCGGCATGGCGGTCCACTCGAGACGCCGCAGCTCGGCCAGATCGCCCTTAGCCGCGGCCCCGGTGCGCTCGAGCCATAGTCTTGTCGCTGCGCCCGAAGATCGCGTCCAAGCTGTGCTTGATGGCGAACACCAGATCGCGACGAACCATGCGGCCGTGCCCCAGCCCTTTCCGAGCCGGCCTAGCAGAATTGCCGGCGCGGGGCCGCCGAGTGCCGTGCCACAAGCGCGACGATGCCGATCGCCGGTCAAGCCGGTGATCGGCCATTATGAACGACACAATTGCTTATTGCGGAGATAGAGCGCTTAGCTCGCTTGGGAGCGGCGAATACACGGACGTGACCTTGCTTCCGGTCGCGTCGTCCTTGTCCTTGTCGCTCTCACCCCAACCACAACACCCCAGCGCCGCAGCCCCAAATCAGCGAGATTCCGCTTGGTGCGTTAGCTGCATAGTGCCGGAAAAGCCAGCCAGGTCGCCGGAAAACGGCCTGGTCACACTGAGGGACCTCGATTGCACACCGATCGGGGTGAAATCTCCCGCTGCATACTCGGATAGGTATTTCCCGAGTCTGGCGTGTGACACCCAGCTGCGGTCGCATGTTGCAACCTTTCGCCGCTAGCGTAGAGAACGTTAGGGGCGGGCGATTCACGTGTTTAGAACTAGGTGTTTTCCGGAGGCTGGATATGTCAGATAACGCTCGGCCAGAGAGTGGCATGAGACGCGACATCGAGCAGAAGTGGGGCAAGTTCAGTGCGCGCGAGATTGCCGCGCTCAAGGACAACGACGACCTCGTGATGCAGATCCAAACGAAGTACCAGCTGGACAAGACTCAGGCGCAACGGGACGTGGCCGAGTTCGCCCAGGGGCGACAGCTCTAGTCACGCGTCGCCGTCACAAGGTCGTTCTTGGCAGGACCTGATGTCTCCGAATAAACAGAATGGTGGCGACCGCGGTCCGTGGGGCCAAGGGCGTTTCGGGGGTCCTCGCAGCCCGCGCGACCTCGAAGAGCTTCTAAGACGGGGACAAAGCAAACTTAAGCAAGTTCTGACCGGTGGCTCAGGCTTCTCCGCCCCATTTTTCTTTGTGGTAGCGATCGCAATGGTGGCGATCGTTGCGTTTTTTGCGTTCACCTTCCGCGTTAATCCGGATGAGCTTGGCGTCGTCCTGTACTTGGGAAGGCCTACCCGACAGGAGCCGCCCGGCTTGCATTTTCGCCTTCCATATCCGATCGAGGAAGTGCATCTCCCGAAGGTGACGAGGCAGAACATCATACAAATCGGGGTGCGCTCAAGCGGGGCCGATCGCAAGCCGCTTGCAGTGCCTGATGAAAGCCTGATGCTGACGGGAGATGAAAACATTGTCGATATCAATTTCGTGGTCTTCTGGCGCATCAAGGATGCACAGATGAATCTGTTCAATATTCTCAACCCCGACATCACCGTGAAGGACGTGGCTCAGAGTGCCATGCGCGAGGTGGTCGGCCAGTCCAATATTCAGCCGCTCCTGACGGGTGCACGCCAAGAGACCGAGCAGGCCGTACACAAGCTGATGCAGGGTGTGCTGGACATCTACGGGGCCGGCGTGCACATCGACGAGGTGCGGTTGCAGAAAGTTGATCCCCCGACCCAGGTAATAGATGCCTTCCGCGACGTGCAGGCGGCACGTGCCGACCAGGAGCGTCTGCAGAACGAGGCACACGCCTACGCCAGCCGCGTACTCCCCGAGGCACGCGGCGAGGCCGAGCGCATCCTGCAGGCCGCGCGCGGCTACAAGGAGCAGACGGTCGCCGAGGCAACCGGTCAGACCTCCCGCTTCCTCAAAGTGTTGGAGGAATACAAGAAGGCGCCCGAGGTCACCCGCCGGCGCATGTACCTCGAGACCATGGAGCGCGTGTTGGGCGGCACCGACAAGATCATCATCGACGGCAAAGCCGGCCAGGGTGTGGTGCCGTTCCTGTCGCTCGATTCACTACCAAGGCGCAAGGAAGGCGGCAACTGATCCCTGCGCTATCGACTAGTCCGGCGTTACAACATTGCTCAATGCGCCACTGATCAGGTCAGCCGTCATTCTTTGGATTGGGCATAGCGAGCTCAGCCAGGAAGCTCCGGCCAGAGTGCGACGTACTCACACGACCGCCAACATGGTGTGTCCGACGCTAGGTAGACCTTCAAATGGCGGGCCGCCTGATCCTCATCATCGAGGATGAGCCACTGATCGCTCTGCAAATGACACCGTTGAGGTGTCCCCGTCATACAAGAGCTTTCCGCGGAACGGATCAAGGCATTCGGTATTGAGCGCGGCCAAGCCAAACAGCGGCTGTGACGACCCCACCCAAGAGTGCTTCCTGCAAGTCCGTCGAGCGGTTTGAGAATGAAGGTGGCACCACCAGTGCAGGCGAGCTTACCGCAAAGGGAGTCCGGATGGCGCAAAGTGCTGCTCGACGACCAATCGCGAACCATCAACCAGTCGGCGCCCGGATTGAACCGGCTGCGCAAGGACGACACCCAATCAATGAGTAGGGTCATCAGGAATACTGGGTACGTGATGCTGGCAGCCGGAAGCTTGCTCATCCTGGCAGCTTCGCTGGCTTCACGATGATGGAGAGCTTCGACAAGCTTCAAGTGCGGGAGCTACGTCGCAGTGGCGCCTGGGATTGCCACGATCTTGCTAGGCTGTTTCGTCACCACGTATGAGCGCTAAAGGGACTGGGTGGGACCGAACCCATCCTCGAACAATTAGGTCGTCGCTGCCTCGCCCTTCGCCTGCAGCTCCGCGCGCCGCCTATCTTGTCTGCTCCACCTCTAAGTTTGTGGTCTTGCGCTGGCCTAGGTTAGCAGTAATGGCATTCTGCCGAATGCCACACGGGCAAGCCCCCGGACGACCGGCCGTCTTGAACGAAGCGCGCTTAGCGATGTCCGCGCCCGTGGCCATGGCCATGCCCGCGGCCGCCACCTGGTCATGCTGCTCTGCGAGCGGCCGCGTGTCATGCTAACGCTTGCGAATGATCCATCGATGATGTCGGACACTATGAAGGTACGCGGCGCCAAAGCTAGTGATCTGACTGCGGTCGCTTCCTGCGCGGACCTTGCGTTCGACGTTCCTAGGACCCCAGACAATCGGGCCGAATTGGCATCACAGATCCAACAAGGGTTGATCCAGGTTATGGGCGATGCCGCGCGGGTGCTCGGTTACATTTCGTTCTCGCCAAACCGCGATCATCTATTCGTTGATGCAATTGTCGTGATGCCGGAGCATCAGCGTCAGGGCATTGGCGGTCGATTGTTGGCATTCGCTGAGCAAGTGGCGCTACGGCTGGGCCTCCGTAGCGTGAGGCTGTTCACGAGCGGAGAAATAGCAGGCAATCTCATTTTCTATCGGCGGCGCGGCTATCATAAGACCGGCTGCTGTCGCGAAGGCAGTTTCTCGCGGGTATTTTACAGCAAGAACATAGCGCCTTGGTGGCGATCCCAAGGACACACCAGGCCGCAAGCGCCGCTGGGTTCGCCTGGCGGCGCTGTTGGCACATGAGTCACAACGTTAGAGGTCACAATGAGTACTCTTTCCGCCAGGCGCAAGGCCATGCGTGGCACCAAACGGACGTGCTTGGAGTGCGAAGCCGCTTTTACGATCTCGCCGGCAGTCCGATCGCGTGTCCTTCGTGCGGGGCACCTTACACGCCAACAGCCGAACAGAGTGTCCAGGCACGAACGCGCGTCGCTTCATTCTCGACCAAGACCGGATGGCGCACCCAGCCATTCAAGCGGCCTCAAGCAGCGCCACCTGTCGTCGACCCTGTGGACAGCGCCGGTTCGGGGAGCGCTTCGGCCGGTGACGGGGCCGACGACCCGGCGGACGAGGCACCAGGAGGATACGATGTCGTGCTGGAGCACGAGCAGGACGCAGGGTCCTCCGGACTGATTGACCAGGATCCCACGGAGTCCGACGAGCGTTGACTTTGCGACGCTCGTCGAGCTGCTACGAAACTCGCGGTGTGCTTGGAAGCAACTCCTCCAGCGCGGCCAGGAGTATGTGCATGGGGACAGGCCTATTAGCGGGGCTGTCGGATCGGCGCCGCTCACCGCTGCGTAGCCGGTGTAGCTGATATAGGGAATGCCACGCGCTTTCAGGCGAGCGCACAAATTGTTGCTGTCGCCGTCGCAGAGCGAATGATCATGATCGCGCCCGACAAACTGTCGTGCTCAACAAGGATGAGAGCGTGGCGCACGGACGTAATCATAGTGGCGTGCGCGCCGGCTTTCTCCAGAGCTGCAGCAATATCGCCATATGCCACGAGGATGAGGAATGCCAACGGATGTGCGGCCAGCGCGCCAAGCTGCGTGAGCGTGCGGCGAAGTGGATCGATCATGGCTAGCCCCTCTGCCAGATCGATGCGAACTTCAGCTTACTCCGCATCGACACGTCTCGCCTCCGAGCCGATCAAGGCACAGAATTTCAACACGTCTGAGGCCCCTTCTTCTGTTGCCTCACCTGTTGCGGATGGCTCACGCCACCCGTTGGGCTCGCAGAACGCGAAGCCGGCACCAGGCAGCGTCGTTTCTGGAAACTGTCCCGCCAGAATGGATTGGTCTTGACTGCCTTCCCTTCTCCAGGCGGAAGAAGCTCCAGCTGATCAGCGCGAGTTCGTGCCCACGATCATTGGCCTACGCCAGTTGATCCTCTCCACACCGACCGCGACTTGCAATGCTGCAGCGCACCATTATATCCAGCGGTAGTCAAAGGCCGCGGGATCAACTCGTGACCTCCCTGAAGCGAGGTCACCTGCATGAAGGGCTTGAAGAGCACCCTGGCCAATTTGGCGAGCCTACGCGGACGGTTTGAGAAACTACTGGCTGGTGCTGCGAATTCCGGTGGACCTCCGGCAGAGTTCTCAGCCAGGCATTTGCGCGAGGTAATGATCTTCGGCAGCAACCCTGGCAATTTGCGCATGCTCACCCACATGCGGCGCAATCTGACCGACGCTCCAGCACTCGTCGTTGCCCTGCATGGATGCACGCAAACTGCAGCTGACTACGATCGAGGATCCGGCTGGTCCAAGCTGGCCTACGCGCATGGCTTCGCTCTACTGCTCCCCGAGCAGAAGCGCGCCAACAATCCCAACAATTGTTTCAACTGGTTCCTTCCGGGCGACACCAGCCGTGGTGAGGGCGAAGTCCTTTCCATTCTCCAGATGATCGATCAGATGGTCGAGGAGCAAGGCATCGATAGGCGCCGTGTCTTTATCGTTGGTTTGTCTGCCGGCGGCGCCATGGCCGCTGCCGTGCTCGCTGCCTATCCGGAAGTGTTTGCTGGCGGCGCAATCATTGCTGGTTTGCCCTATGGAGGGGCTGTCAACGTACAAGAAGCGCTGCAGGCAATGGTCCGGCCGCGCCAGCGTTCTGGCAGAGAATGGGGTGACCTAGTTCGGTCAGCGTCCTCCTATTCCGGACCATGGCCCAGGATCTCGTTGTGGCATGGCGGCGCCGACGCGATCGTCAATCCTCAGAATATGGAAGAAGCCCTCAAACAGTGGATTGATGTCCATGGCCTCGCGCTTCGTCCGCAGGTAGAGGAAGCGGTGCACGGACATGTGCGTCGCGCTTGGCACACGGACTCGGGGCACGATGCGATCGAAGCCGTGACAATCCAAGGCATGAACCACGGCGTTCCCCTGGCAACCGGACATGAGGGGATTGGGCAGGTCGGCGCGTTTCATTTCGATGTAGGCATCTCATCGAGCCAGCGCATAGCGCGCTTCTGGGACATCACGGACGAACTTCCGGTGGCCGCGGAGATCCTCAAGGGTCAAATTCTGCCTCCCTTCGAGCGCCCCGCGCCTTCTGTGGCACTTGCACGCGCGTCGACGGGGCGTGCCAACCCTGGTGCTGAAGAGGCGGCTTGGCCGGACCCAAGAACGCACATCACCGCGGCGTTGAAAGGGGCCGGCTTGTTAGGTGGTGTTCCGGGCGGCAATCCTAGCGATGCGCGCAACGTCATCACACGCACACTGCGGTCGGTGGGGCTTTTGAAGGAATAGCTTTCTCGAACTCCGCGGCGCGGACAACGTTGACTACGTGTATGCAACAGCAGGAAAGAATGAATGATGCCACGCACATCTTCGCGCAAGACATCGAAGCTCCCACGGGTTAGGCCGCGCAGCACTAGGACCCCCTCAGCCGCTGTCGGAAAGGTGACTGCCCTTAAGCACAAGGCGTTGCGGGCGGCCGAGGTCGATCCGGTGCTCACACAGGAGTTGGCTGGCCCTTCCGTGCCAATCGCACCTCGCGCTGCATATCCATTGCCGTTCCGGCCAGCTGTTGAATGGCTCGGATTCATGTCACGCGCTGCAAGCACATCGCTGAGCTTACCTTTAGCAATGACGGGGTGCCGCACACCGCTCGAGATGTGGAACAGGCAGAACAAGCTCCTGCAAAGCGTATTTGCCGACTTCCAGGAAGTCTCGGCGCGGGTGATGGGTAGTGCGTTCGATGGGTCTGCCGACGCAAGGGACAGTAAGGTCAAAAAGCGTCGGCGGACTGTCGCTTCCTAGCAGCTGTGCAATCGCCCCTCGCGTCTCTTTGCCAAACGGAACAAACGCTGTGGCGATTAACGCCGCCCACGGCAAGCGAACGATCGAGTCTGGGCAACGCAAGATTCAGGCCCCGCCCTAACCGTCGCCTGACGCGTTTCGTCACGTCATTTCGGAGCGCACACGTACGTCGACGGCCATGCCGGCGAAATCATTAGCAGTGCCGAAATAGGCGCCCCACAACGGAACGGCCTGGCTAGGATCACGCGCTACGGCCACGCGGATGAGATCGCGGTTTCCAACAATGGCATTGGTTGGATCTAGCTCCACCCAACCAGCGCCGGGCAGATAGACGTCGCACCAGGCGTGGGTGGAACCTCCGCCGCGGTAGTCTTCGCCATCATAGCCGCGCAGATAAAGGTAGCCTGTCACAAACCGCGCGGCCAACCCAAGCGAACGTAGGGCCTCAATCATCAGGAGAGCCAAGTCGCGGCAGCTGCCGCGACCGAGCATTATGGTGAGTGCAGGGGGACGTGTGCCGGGTTCGGTGCGCCGCTCATAAGCAAAGCCCTCGCGCACCGCATGGGTGAGGGTCATTAATAGCTTGCCAGTATCGATCGGTTCATCCCTGCGCACAAAGCGGCTCACCCAGTTGTGCAAGCTCTGGTCAGGATCAGGATACTGTGGCGTGAGCGCTGCCATCAGGTCTGGCATCTCCGCGGCGTCGTAGGAAAAAGGAAAAGTCCGCGCGGAATCCTCGATCTGGAAGTCGGGGCCGGTTGAAGGCGCGTGATCCAGCCAAATGTTGCTCTCAAAGCGCAGCTCGTCCGATGGGCGGTTGGAAAAATCGGCGATGGCCACGCAATTCCCGAACGCATCATGCACCCAGCGGAGACTGGAAGGCTCAGGAGTGATGCTGAGCCGGGCGTCCAACAGCTTCTGATCGAAGCTGTCGCGCGGACGAAACATCATCCGATGCTCGCCAAATGACACGGGCTGCTTGTACAGGTAGGTCGTTATGTGCCGAACGGTAAGAACTGTCATGAGCCCAAGGATAGTTGATTCGCGAACTGCACTAACCCGGCATCCGCCAACATGTTCCCCGAGGGCCGCAGGTCATCAAACGGAGGGCAGCCAATCAACGCTGCCGCCAGCTCATGCCAGAGCAACCTCATCCATCCAGACCCGAAAACTGTTCAAGGTGTTCGGACCGAACGTTGTCGTGATCGCCACGTCCGCGGCATCGCGGCCTCGTGCGATCAGCGCTCGGCCAATACGCGGCGTATTGTTCCTCGGATCAAACATATGCCACTGCCCGCCGAGATAGGCTTCAAACCAGGCCGCGAAATCTCCGGGCGGGTAAGGCAAGGCGGTGCCGACATCACTCAAGTACCCGGTGCAGTAGCGGGCCGGGATGTTCAGGGCGCGGCAGAAGGCGATGGCAAGGTGCGCGTAGTCTCGACACACCCCGCGCTTGTCCTCATAGGCTTCTAAGGCCGTGCGCGTCACGCGCGCGTGCTCATAACCAAATACAATGCGCTGGTGCACGAAATCGCAGATGGCCTGGACGCGCGCCCAGCCCGGATGCGTATGGCCAAACAGGCTCCAGGCGAGATCGAGCATGCGATCACTGTCGCAGTAGCGGCTGCCTAGAAGAAACACCAAAGCCTCCTCAGGAAGCTCTTGAACAGGGATCTGAGCGGCACGCGCCACTATAGGGTCAGGTAGTCCGCTATCCTTGATGACCGTGTCGGCCGCGATGCGCACGTTCCCCGGCGGGGCGAGGATGCGGCTGCACCAGTTTCCGAAACCGTCGCGATAGCCTGAGATCGGCACCGACGGGCTGATGACAATGTGGTCTGGGCCCTCAAGATCGGACACGCGTGTGTAGTGAGTGTTCAGCACCAAAATAACGGGCGTGGCCTGCGGGAAATGATAGTCCAGCTCGTAGCCGACTCTGAATTTCATGACGCGTCTCTGCTCTAAGCGCTTGGTGAAGCGTCAACTTTGCCAGCCAAGGTTCTGCAGCCGTCGGATGAGGAGCCTCTCTGCCACAGTAATGCGACCTGCGGACTTGCTATGGAGTCATAAAGACTCCGCGCATCTGGCCAAGAACGCAAACTGCAAGTCCGGCGTAGCTTTCTTGGCCTCTAGCGGCTTTACTACATAACGTGCGTATTTCCGGAGTCGCTCCGGGCCAGAATTCCTCGAGCTCACTGCGCGCATACTCCTCCACCGAGAGACATTGCGCACTCACTTTGTGATCTGCGCTGACTTCCTGGCGGAGGCGCTCGCAGTAGACGATGCTGTCAAACGTGGGTGATCTCGGCGGCTGCTGTGCCTGGAAGCACTAAGAGCAAGCCCACGAATAAAGCAGCAGCCCTGCCAAGTCGATACATGTCCCCATCCAAGCTCATCCATCACCACCGCCTGTGGCAACGCCGAAGCTTGGCAAAAGTTCCGGCACAGAGCGGTGCCGAGGGTTCCAAAGCTGGAACGGTGCAGTGATCCGCGCGTTGATAAGGTGGCGGCGAGGCGGACGTGCAGGCTTTTTGGGAATTCAATTCGGGACAGGAAGCGGAGATGAAGACTAACACTAAATCGCCGGTCATTCTGCAGGTGGACCTGACCCAGTACGGGTGGACGCTCAAGGAAGGCGACGCAAGTCACGGGCTGTTCATCAGCAAGGACAAGGCTATCAGCCGGCTGAAAGAGCGCCAGAAGGCGCTCAAAGCCGGCGGCAGAGCCTCAAATGTTGTCGTCACCAGCCAGGAAGATATCCCTCGCGGCGCAAAATGGCGGGCGCGCGGCACAGCTTGATATTGCAACCAAGTACGTCGGTAGCTCAATCGCAAAAGGACGCACCGTGAGCCTCCTAAGCAATGTCATCCGGACGGCCGTCATATCCGCGCTTGAGCAAAACTAGCGAAAGGCCGATCCCCCATTGCGGCACTTCTAATGCTCTTGGCGACGCGCGCTTTCGCCAAGGACGAGAGCAAACCAAACTCAGCGCCGAGCGGCGGCGAGGGTGGGCTCGGCGATCTCATAGATCGTTTCCGACAGGGAGGCTTGGAGGACGTCGTCAAATCCTGGATCGGTACCGGGCCGAACAAGGCGATCAGCCCTCCTCAGTTGCAGCGAGCGCTCGGGCCCAAAACCATCGATAACCTTTCGCAAGAGAGCGGGCTCCCGAAAGACGATCTACTCTCGCAGTTGTCGAAGCTTCTGCCCGAGATCATCGACAAGCTAACGCCGAACGGCAAGCTGCCGCCCGATCGCGACTTGCTTCCCGGACCAGACGAAGGG
>Ga0075368_10000263_pt1 | contig 15080 bp, 14 predicted proteins | sample EndMethybrTD3033_FD_71518 | JGI IMG/M metagenome (GOLD analysis project Ga0075368, IMG submission 71518) | Populus endosphere microbial communities from Tennessee, USA - Endosphere MetaG P. TD hybrid TD303-3 | ecosystem: Host-associated > Plants > Roots > Endosphere | place: USA: Tennessee... | reverse complement strand
GACCCGCTTCGCAGCGGAATGGCAGACCCGCTTCGCAGCGGAATGGCAGACCCGCTTCGCAGCGGAATGGCAGACCCGCTTCGCAGCGGAATGGCAGACCCGCTTCGCAGCGGAATGGCAAACCCGCTTGGCGGAATGGCAAGCCCGCTTCGCAGCGGAAAGATCGGCGGCCGGCACGGGGCACGGGACGGAATCGAGGCCGTAACCCCGGATATAATGCGCGCGCGGGCGGCTCGCCATGTCGGGATGGGAGTAATCCCCATCCGCAAGGCCGGCGTGCATCATGCCGCCTCTCCCTCGTTCCCCGCCCTGCGACGTGCCGTTCGCCTCATCCGGAAGGCTTGCGGTCGCGCAATCGTGCGGCGCGCGGGGCGAATGCGGCGAACGGCGGAACTCGCGCGCCGGCAAAGCGGTTGACCTTCTACCGGGGACGCAGCGCCCCCTTGGCTGCGCCCACCGGAACGCAAAGGAGACCCCCGATGCCCAACGACAAGAACCAGTTCGACAACGATCGGAACCGTACGCGCGAATCGCAACCCGGCGGTTCGGACCAGGCCAGGCAGGCCCAGCAGTCGCAGGGCGCAGACCGGCGGCAGGCTGGACAGCAACAGGCCGACCAGCGACAGACCGGCCAGCGGCAGCAGGGCAGCGGCGGCGCGCCCATGCGCCAGCAGCAGCAGTTCGACACGACCGGCAGCGGCCAGCAAGGCGGCGGCGGTGCGGACAGCCGCTTCGCCGATCAGATTCGCGAACATCAGGAAGTGGTCGACGCCGACGGCAGGCACCTTGGCACGGTCGACCACATCCAAGGCGACCGGATCAAGCTGGCGCGTTCCGATTCCAGCGACGGCCAGCATCATTACGTCCTGCTCAGCCAGGTGAGCGGGATCGAAGGCGACCGCGTGCGCCTGCGCGAACGCGGGGACAACGACTTCGGCATCGAGACCTAGGCCCGTCCGAGCCCCTTGGCGGGCCGGCAATCGACGCCGGGCCGCGGACGCGGACATCCGTGGCCAAGGGACGCCCCTTTCCACCGGGAAGGGGCGTTTCGCGTGTGGTCGGGGCGCGAGGGCGAAAAGCATGGGGCCGCTCAGCAACTGGCCGAATCGCTGCAGAAGCCGAGTATCGTCAGCCCCAGCAGGATCAGGGCCCCCACCATGGCCAGCGGGATCGACAGCAGGCAGCCGCCGCAGCCCACCATCGGCCAGCCGATCCATTTCAGCGTGCGCCGCTGCTCCGGCTCGTTGTCGCGCGCGACGACGAGAAGAACGATTCCCGTCACGACAAGCGCGGCGCCGCCGCCGACGATGAGCCAGAACGAATCCAGATAGTCGTAAAATCCGTCCATCGCGCCCGCCCCGCCCGTTCAGCGCCTTACTGGCAGGCGAGACATTCGTCGTAGTCGGTGCTCTGCCCCAGTTCGAACTTGGGCGCTTCCGAAGTGTTGTCGGCTTCCACCCCGCCGGCGAAACCGGCGCGCTGCACGCTCTTGGAACGCAGGTAATAGAGCGACTTCACGCCGCGCTCCCACGCCTGGAAGTGCAGCATCATCAGGTCCCACTTGTCGACGTCGGCGGGGATGTAGAGGTTCAGCGACTGCGCCTGGTCGATATAGGGCGTGCGGTCCGCCGCGAATTCCAGCAGCCAGCGCTGGTCGATCTCGAAGCTGGTCTTGTAGACCGCCTTTTCTTCCGGGCTGAGGAAATCGAGATGCTGGACCGATCCGCCATGCTCCAGGATCGAATTCCAGACATTGTTGGAATCCTTGGATTTGGCCTGAAGCAGCTTTTCCAGGTACGGGTTCTTGACCACGAAGCTGCCCGACAGCGTCTTGTGGGTATAGATGTTGGCCGGGATCGGCTCGATGCAGGCGCTGGTGCCGCCGCAGATGATCGAGATCGACGCGGTGGGCGCGATCGCCATCTTGCACGAGAAACGCTGCATCACGCCCATGTCGGCGGCGTCGGGGCACGGTCCGCGCTCCTGCGCCAGCATCAGCGACGCCTCGTCGGCCTTGGCAGCGACGTGACGGAACATCTTGAGGTTCCACGCCTTGGCCATGGCGCTTTCGAAGCCGATGCCCTTCATCTGCAGGAACGAGTGGAAGCCCATCACCCCCATGCCGACCGAGCGTTCGCGCATGGCCGAATACTTGGCGCGGGCCATCTCGTCCGGCGCGCGGTCGATATAGTCCTGCAGGACGTTGTCGAGGAAGCGCAGCACGTCCTCGATGAAAGTCTTGTCCTCGTTCCACTCATCCCAGGTTTCCAGGTTGAGCGACGACAGGCAGCAGACCGCGGTGCGGTCGTTGCCCAGATGGTCGCGCCCGGTGGGCAGGGTGATTTCCGAGCAGAGGTTCGAGGTCGAAACCTTGAGCCCCAGGTCGCGGTGATGCTTGGGCATCATCCGGTTCACCGTGTCGGAGAACACGATATAGGGCTCGCCCGTGGCGAGGCGCGTCTCGACCAGCTTCTGGAACAGCGAACGCGCATCGACCTTGCCGCGCACCGAACCGTCGCGCGGGCTCCTGAGGGCGAATTCGGTACCGTCGCGCACCGCCTCCATGAAATCGTCGGTCAGCAGCACGCCGTGATGCAGGTTCAGCGCCTTGCGGTTGAAATCGCCCGAAGGCTTGCGGATTTCGAGGAACTCCTCGATCTCGGGGTGCGAGACGTCGAGATAGCAGGCGGCCGAGCCACGGCGCAGCGAACCCTGGCTGATCGCCAGCGTCAGCGAATCCATCACACGCACGAAGGGAATGATGCCGCTGGTCTTGCCGTTGAGGCCCACCGGCTCGCCGATGCCGCGCACATGGCCCCAGTACGTGCCGATGCCGCCCCCGCGCGAGGCCAGCCAGACGTTCTCGTTCCAGGTGTTGACGATGCCTTCCAGGCTGTCGTCGACCGAGTTGAGATAGCACGAGATCGGCAGGCCCCGCCCGGTGCCGCCATTCGACAGCACCGGCGTGGCCGGCATGAACCACAGCTTCGAGATATAGTCGTAGAGCCGCTGCGCGTGATCCTGATCGTCGGCATAGGCGTCTGCGACGCGGGCGAAGAGGTCCTGATAGGTCTCGCCCGGCAGCAGGTAGCGATCGTCCAGCGTGTCCTTGCCGAAATCGGTGAGGAGCGCGTCGCGCGCGGCGTCGGTGACGATGTCGAAGCGCCGCGCCTGGATGGACTTGGAATCCTCCTTGGGCGTAGCGGCCACCTTGAGCGCCCCCGCCAGCGCCTCGGCGCCCATCTGCGCGAGATCGGGCTGCTCGACGAGCCCGGCCGAACCTGCATCCGTCTTTTCCGTCATCGCAACCGCCTTTTCCTGCGCGGGAACGGCCGAAGCCTCGCCTTCGGGCCTGGCCCCTTCCGAACGGGCCATCGTATCCGCCGCAAACAGACCTGCATCGCCTTCGTTCATGCCCGACCCGTTTCCGTTCCTGAAATCCACGCTGCTGCCCCCAGCTTCGAGAAATGACCACAGCCGGACGCGATCCGGCGTTCCGCATTCGTTCGACTCGGTGGGCGATGGCCCAACCTAACAGAACAGGGCGCGCGCGGGGAAAAACTTATCCCCATTTGTTCCCTGGCCACGGCTTGCGGGAGGCAGGGCTGCACATCGAATCAAGGGGATGCCAACAATGTGGCGACGCCCCCTAAGGATTCAAGTTCTAGTGCCCCCCGGCAATCGGACCACAACGGATAGTGCCACGTCGCGAGTCGAACGCAAGGTGGTAAAGATTGTGGAAATGCGATGACGGGGCTTGTGTGGCCGCTTTGACTCACCCCGTAGCGGCGCGACGCGCGGGAAACCGGGCGGTCTCGCGAGGTGCAAGTGGCAAAGTAAAATTGGGGAAAAATTTCGGCGGGCTTGGGGCACGTATTGTCCCCCTCCTCTTCGGAGGAGGGGGTAAGGGGTGGTGGAGGCTAAGCACAATCTGCGGCTGCGTGAGCGATGCGGCACGCATCGCCACCCCCCTATCCCCTCCTCCGAAAAGGAGGGGGATTCAACATGAGGTGAGCGCCGACTACCCCCGGCTGCGCGGCAGGCCCAGGGCGCGTTCGGCGATCATGCTGCGATGGATTTCGCTCGTGCCGGCATAGATCGTGGTGCCGTGCGCGTGGCGATAGCACTGGTTGACGAAGGCCGCCGGCCCCTCGCGCTTCGACAGCGAGAGCGGCGCGGTCAGGTCCAGCAGGTCGCTGCCGTCCTCCAGGAACTTCTCGGTGCCGAACACCTTGCTCATCGGCCCGGCGGCGACGATGTGCTTCTTTTCCTCGGCGCTCCACAGCGAACGCAGGATCAGCGCTTCGCTAAGCAGCGTGTGCGCGTGCGCCTTGGCCAGCCGGACCTGCGCGGTGCGATCCTCGATCAGCGGGCGGCCGCCGAACGACACATCGCCGCAGACAGCCTCAGCCGCGCGGACCAGCGCCTTGTGCGACTTGAGGCTGCCGGCGCTGGCATGTTCCAGCTCCAGCGCGGCGGACATCGTGCGCACGCCGCCGTCGACATCGCCCAGCCGCCAGGAATCGGGGATGCGGACGCCGTCGTAGAAGGTGATGTTGGTGCGTTCGTCGATGAAGGTGTAGACCGGCTGCACCGTCACGCCTTCGGCCTTCAGGGGCACCATGAACATGGTCAGGCCCTTGTGCTTGGCGACTTCGGTGTTGGTGCGGCACAGCATGATGACATAGTCGGACAGGTTCGCGCCGCTGGTGAACATCTTGGTGCCGTCGATCCGCCAGCCGTCCCCGTCGCGCGTCGCCTTGGTCTGAGCCGCGAAAACGTCCGACCCCGCGCCCGGCTCCGAATAGCCCAGGCTGCAGATCGCCTCGCCGCGCAGCACCGGGCCCAGGACGTCGCGCTTCAGTTCTTCGCTGCCGAACTTGTCCATCATGGCGGCGACCATCATCGTCGTGCCCTTGGCGTGACCGCCCCAGCCGTGCTTTTCCCAGATGGCGGACGCGGCGAAGCTTTCGTACGGCGTGGCGCCGCGGCCGCCCTTCTCCACCGGCAGCTCGGGGAACAGCAGGCCGGCTTCGGCCAGCTTCCGGTGGACATAGGGATGATGCCCGTCCCAGCTGAAGTGGGCGTGCGCCTTGAGCTCGGGGGTGAGAGTGGCGGTGAAGAATTCGTCGACCTCGCGCGCCAGCCCGGCAGCTTTCTCGCCCAGGTCGAAATCGATAGAGACCGGGCCGACATCAGGCAGCGCCACGGTTTCGCCCGCATAGAGGCGGCGGCCCGCCTCTTCCAGCAGCCGCGCCGGATCGCCCTGGATCAGGGCCCAGGCCTTGGCGCGCAGGTTGTAGAGGTGAATGTCGTATTCGGTCGACAGGCCATAGCCGCCGAAGGTGCGCGTGCACTGGATGCCCGCCTGCGTGGCGAGCTTCGCGTGCCACCACAGGATCAGCGGGATGCTGGCCGCGACGTTCTCGCCGCCCGTCGCCACGTCGTGGATGATCTTCCAGTTGAGGAATTTGCCGCCCTCGATATCGACGATCAGGTTGGCGAGCGGGTGCGAGATCGCCTGGAACGTGCCGATCTTCTGGCCGAACGCCTCGCGCTCGCTGGCGTATTCCGAAGCCAGCCGCACCGCTTCGCGCGCGAGGCCGCCCAGCGCCGCGGCGGCGAGCAGCTTCCACTCCTCCAGCCCGCCGGCGAACAGGTCGGTCGCGGCCTTGCCGCTGGCGATCACGGTCTGCGCGGCCTTGCCCAGGTCGACTTCGCCGACGCCGTTGGACGCAAGGTTCGCTTCGGCCTTGCGGTCGCCCTCGCCCAGCGTGACGACGATCACGTCATCGCCCTTGCGCGCCACGACGAGATCGGCGAACGCGCCGCCCTGAAGCCACTGCACCGGCTCCAGCGCGACATCGCGAGAGGCCAGCGTCACGACCTTGCCGCCGTCGATCACCGAACCGAGCAGGTCGGCTTCCGCGCCCAGGTCGCCCAGCAGACGCGCCGCCACCAGCGCTTCGGCGATCGGACCGCTGGCCAGCGTGCGCCCGGCCTCTTCCATCACCAGAGCCGCGTCGAACGTGCCCATGCCAAGCCCGCCCGCGCCTTCCGAAACGCGCATCGAGAAGGTGCCCAGTTCGGCCAGCCCCTGCCACAGCGCCGGATCGAAGCCGCCGGCGTCGGAAGCGGCGCGGACGCGCAGCGTGCTGCTTTCGCTGTCGAGGAAACGGGCAAAGGTCTCGCGCAGCATCTGCTGGTCGTCATTCAGGCCGAAGTTCATGCTCTCACCGTGCTTTCTGGATATGGCGCCGTGTCATCAGCGAACCGGGTTCGTCAACCGCATTCGTAAGTCTGCAACCGTTGTGCAGCTCGTGAATTGAGGCCAGGATGCCATCCGAGGAAGAGGGAGCCTGCCTGCAATGCTGAATATCCTGAGCGCGATCGTCACCGGCCTCGTCATCGGCGTGCTGGCGCGATTCTTCTATCCCGGTGCGATCGACATGGGCTGGATCGCCACGATCCTGCTGGGCGTCGGCGGCTCGCTGCTGGCCGGCCTCGTCACCAGCCGCGGCAAGGCGGAATTCAACCGCGCGGGCTGCCTCGCGTCCATCCTGGGCGCAATGGTGCTGATCTTCGTCGGGCACCTGATCGGCTGGCGTTAAAGCCAACCACCCTCGTTCGTCATTGCGAGCGAGATCGTGGGGGCTAGGGCACCAGCACGGTGTCCTGCGCCACCGGCAGCAGGTCGGGGTAATCCAGCGTGTAGTGCAGCCCCCGGCTTTCCTTGCGCTTGAGCGCCGAGCGGACGATCAGGTCCGCCGATTGCAGCAGGTTGCGCAGTTCGAGCAGGTCGGTGGTCACGCGGAAGTGGCCGTAATAGTCCTCGACCTCCGCGGTCAGCAGCTTGATGCGGTGCTGGGCGCGCTCCAGCCGCTTCGTCGTGCGCACGATGCCGACGTAATTCCACATGAATCGACGGATTTCGGTCCAGTTCTGCTTGATGATGACTTCCTCGTCCGAATTGGTGACGCGGCTTTCGTCCCACGGCATGACAGGCGGCGGAGCGTCGAAGCTGTCCCAGTTGGCGAGGATGTCGGCGGCGGCGGCCTCCCCGAAGACGAAGCATTCGAGCAGCGAGTTGGAAGCGAGGCGGTTCGCCCCGTGCAGCCCGCTTTCGGTGCATTCGCCCGCGGCATAAAGGCCGGGAAGGTCGGTTCGCCCGGCCAGGTCGATGACGATGCCGCCGCAGGTATAGTGCTGCGCGGGCACCACCGGGATCGGCTCGCGCGTCATGTCGATGCCGATCGTCATGAGCTTATCGTAGATCGTGGGGAAATGCGCCTTCACGAACTCTTCGGGCTGGTGGCTGATGTCGAGGTGGACGAAATCGAGGCCCAGGCGCTTGATCTCGTGGTCGATCGCCCGCGCCACGATATCGCGCGGCGCCAGTTCCGCCCGCGCATCGAAGCGCGGCATGAAGCGCTTGCCTTCGCCGGGGTGGCCGGTCGGGATCTTGAGCTGCCCGCCCTCGCCGCGCACGGCCTCGGTGATGAGGAAATTCTTGATGTCGAGGTTGTAGAGGCAGGTCGGGTGGAACTGCATCATCTCCATGTTGGAGACCCGTGCGCCCGCGCGCCACGCCATGGCGATGCCATCCCCAGTCGCGCCGCGCGGGGCGGTGCTGAACAGGTAGCAGCGCCCCGCCCCGCCCGTGGCCAGCACCGTGGCGCGCGCGACATGCGCCTCCACCCGGCCGCTCGCCTCGTCGAGCGCATAGACGCCCCAGACCCGGCCCGACCCCGAATAGCGCAACTCTCGCCGCCCGGTGATGAGATCGACGCAGGCGCGGCCCGGCAGCAGGGTGATGTTGGGATGCGCCTCCGCCGCCTTCAGCAGCGCCGACTGGATCGCCCAGCCGGTGGCGTCGTCGACATGGACGATGCGGCGGTGCGAATGGCCGCCTTCACGCGTCAGGTGAAGGTCCGATCCGTCGGTGTTGAACGGCACGCCCAGGTCCACCAGCCGGTCGATCGCGTGCGGCGCGCGCTCGATGACGAATTCGACCGTTTCCTGCCGGTTAAGCCCGGCGCCGGCCACCATCGTGTCGCGGATATGATCCTCGAACGTGTCGCCGGCATCGAGCACGGCGGCGATGCCGCCCTGCGCCCAGGCGGTGGACCCGCCGGTCAGCGATCCTTTCGCCAGCACCAGCACTTTGACTTTCTCGGCCAGCGCCAGCGCGGCGGTCAGCCCCGCGGCGCCCGAGCCGACGACAATCACATCATGTTCAGGGACCGACTGGCCGTGGGAAGCTTGCATGGGGTTCTCATGCATAGCGGTGGTTCACCCTGCAAGCGGCTGGAACGCTCGCGAATTTGTGCGTTGCAGCGCAGCTAGCCTGGTCGTATATGTGGAGTCGCCCGGAAAACAGCCGTTTCTGACATATTGCTGCAACGCAAATATCGGATTTTCGGCATTTGATGTTTCGTGGCCGGAAGGCTTGTCGATGTTGCTGCCAATGCCCCTGTGCCTGTTCAACCGGCACAAACCCGATCGCGCCAAGGCCAAATGGAACGGCGTCGATTTCGTGGCGAACTGCCGCCATTGCGGCACGCGAATCCGGCGCAAGGAACACCGGCTCTGGGTGGCGGACAGCGAAAAATCGCCAGAACAATGAGATAGGCCTTCGCCGGGCAAGTATCGCGAGCGGTCGGGCCGCCCCGCCAGTCAGCCCGCCCCGCCAGTCAACCCACTGCGCCCGTCAACCCGCCGCGCTCGTCAGGCGCACGAAGACATCCTCCAGGTCCGCCTCGCGCGTCGTCACGTCGACGATGGCGAAGCCCTGCCCCTGGACCAGCGCCAGGACCTCTCCGGCATTGGTGCGGTCCTTGTCATAAGTGATCTCGACGATGCGCTCGCCCACGCGCTCGCATTTCTGGAACGCGGGATGGGCGGGCAGCGCGGCGATCTCACGGTCCAGCGTCAGCACCACGATCTTCTCGCGCGCCATGTCGACCAGTTCGCGGGTCGGCTTGTTGGCGATCAGCTTGCCGTGGTTGATGATGGCGATCCGGTCGCACAGCTCTTCCGCTTCCTCCAGGTAATGGGTGGTCAGCACCACCGTCACCCCTTCGGCGTTCATTTCGGAGACCAGTTCCCACAGCTGCCGGCGCAGCTCCACGTCGACGCCGGCGGTCGGCTCGTCCAGCACCAGCACCGGCGGCGAATGGACCATCGCCTTGGCCACCAGCAGCCGCCGCTTCATCCCGCCCGACAGCGTGCGGGCATAGGCCTGGGCCTTGTCGGCCAGATGGACGGCACGCAGCAGCTCCATGCTGCGGCGGAGCGGCTTGGCCACGCCATAGAGTCCGGCCTGGATCTCCAGCACTTCGAACGGGGTGAAGAAGGGATCGAAAACGATCTCCTGCGGCACGATGCCGATCGATCGCTTGGCGTTGCGGTGATCGCGGTCGATGTCGAAGCCCCAGATTTCCGCCGTGCCCGACGTCTTCCTGACCAGCCCGGCCAGGATATTGATGAGCGTCGACTTGCCCGCGCCGTTGGGGCCGAGCAGGCCGAATATCTGGCCCTGCGGCACGTCGAAACTGACCCCGTCCAGCGCCAGCTTGCCGGGGCTGCCGCGATGATCGGCGTAACGCTTCTTCAGATCGCGGATCGAAATGGCCGGGTCGTCGCTCATGGCGGCCGCAATGCGGCATGAAGGGGGTGCCGTAAAGGCTGGAAAAGCACGCCCGGCATTGCTAATCGCACGCCATGATCCAGCCGCCCGAAACCGTCCTTGCCGATTCCACCCGCGTCAAATGCGACGGCGCCACCGACATTCGCGGCGGTATCGCCCTCGGCCACCCGCGCGTCTGGCTGGAAATCGACGAGAAAGGCTTCGTCGAATGCGGCTATTGCGACCGCCGCTTCGTGCTGAAGGGCGGCCCGGCGGACCAGGCGGCGGCTTAACGCTGACGTTTGCGCGTGCGCGACTTTGCCTTTCGCGCAAGCACTTTGCACCCTATATCCGGCCGATGACGCTCATCACCGATCCCCGCTCGCTCCTCTATCGTTCCGGCCAGCTCACCCCCGAGGAAGCACAGGCCATCGCCCGCGAGACGCTGGCCAAGTGCGACGACGGGGAGCTTTACCTCCAGTTCCAGGCGTCGGAGAGCTTCGGCTTCGATGACGGCCGGCTCAAGACGGCGGACTATTCACGCGACGCTGGCTTCGGCCTGCGCGGCGTTTCGGGCGAGATGACCGGATTCGCCCATGCCAACGACGTTTCCGCCGCCGCCATCCGCCGCGCGGGCGAGACACTGCAGCTGCTCGATCCGGCCAGGGGTGTGCCCGCCATGGCCCCGCGCCTCAACAACCGGCACCTCTATACCGAAGCCTCGCCGCTGGACGCCGTGCCGTTTGCCGAAAAGGTGAAGCTGCTCGAGACCATCGACGCCGCCGCCCGCGCCCGCGATCCGCGCGTTTCACAGGTTTCGGCGAGCATTTCGGGAAGCTGGTCGGTGGTGGAGATCGTCCGCGCCGACGGCTTTGTCGCCACCGACATCCGCCCGCTGGTGCGCCTGAATGTCGGCATCGTCGCCGAAAGCAATGGCCGGCGCGAGACCGGCAGCTTCGGCATGGGCGGGCGCTGGCTCTATGACGACCTGTTCGATCCCGCCAACTGGAACCGCGCCATCGACACCGCGCTGGCCCAGGCGCTGACCAACCTCGAAAGCGTCGACGCCCCGGCGGGCGAGATGACCGTGCTGCTCGGCCCCGGCTGGCCGGGCGTGCTGCTGCACGAGGCGGTCGGCCACGGGCTTGAGGGCGATTTCAACCGCAAGGGCACCAGCGCCTTTTCGGGCCGCATCGGCGAGCGCGTCGGCGCGCCGGGCGTGACGGTGATCGACGACGGATCGATCGCCGGGCGGCGCGGATCGCTGACCATCGACGACGAGGGCACGCCCACGCAGGAGAACATCCTGATCGAGGACGGCATCCTCAAGGGCTATATCCAGGACCGGCTCAACGCCCGGCTGATGGGCGTCGCGCCCACCGGCAACGGCCGCCGCGAAAGCTATGCCCATGCGCCGATGCCCCGCATGACCAACACCTTCATGCGCGGCGGCAACGACGATCCGGCCGAACTGCTGAGCCGGGTGAAGAACGGCATCTACGCCAAGAGCTTCGGCGGCGGGCAGGTCGATATCGTGTCGGGCAAGTTCGTGTTCTCCTGCACCGAAGCCTACAAGGTCGAGAACGGCCGGATCGGCGCGCCGATCAAGGGCGCGACGCTGATCGGCGACGGCCCCAGCGTGCTGACCCGCGTGACGGGCATCGGCAACGACATGGCGCTGGACGAAGGCGTGGGCGTCTGCGGCAAGGGCGGGCAGAGCGTGCCGGCGGGCGTCGGCCAGCCGACCCTGCTGATCGAAGGGCTGACGGTGGGCGGCACTGCCTGAAGGAACGGGGCCTGAAGGAACGCCCCATGCGCTTCTGGGCCGGGGATCTCCTGCACTTCTGGTTCCACGAGCTGAACGAGGCGCAGCGCTTCGCGCGTAACGACGCGGTCGACGCAGAGCTGCGCCGCCGCTTCGGCCGCACTCTGCTGGCAATGGGCAAGCGGCCGGCGCGCGAATTCCTGCGCGACCTGCCGACCGCGCGCGCCGCGATTCTCCTGTTCGACCAAGTGCCGCGAAACCTGTTCCGCAACGATCCGCGCGCTTTCGCCTATGATCCGCTGGCGCGCGCGATCACCTGGGGGATCATGCGCGGCGGCGGCGACCATGGCCTGTCCAGGCCGGCTCGCCACTTCGTCTATATGCCGTTGATGCACAGCGAACATATCGCCGACCAGCGCGAAAGCCTGCGCCGCTTTGCCGCCATGGGCGACAGCTCCCATTTCGCTTTCGCCCGCGCCCATTACCGCATGATCGCCCGCTTCGGTCGTTTTCCCCACCGCAACGCCGTGCTCGGACGCAAAAGCTCCACCGCCGAAAGGCGCGCGATCGCCGCGGGCAACAGTTGGTGAACCGGACGGACGGGCGGGCGCGCCGCCTTGCCCGGCTTTTGCTCGCGGTTTTCTATGGCGTGGCCGGACTGCTCCACCTCGCCCTTCCGCAACCGTTCCTCAGGGTGACGCCGCCATGGGTGCCTGCGCCCGAACTGGTCGTGGCGCTGACCGGGGTGGCCGAGCTGCTGGGCGCGGCAGGGCTTGCGCAAGACCGCTCGCCCACGCTTCGCCGCGCCGCCGGCTGGGGGCTTGCCGTCTATGCCCTGTGCGTCTGGCCGGCCAATTTCCAGCACACGGCGCTCGACCTCGCGCAGCCGGACCATGGCCTCGGCCTCGCTTATCACCTGCCGCGCCTTGCCGCGCAGCCCCTGCTGATCTGGCTGGCGGCTTGGGCCGGCGGCGCGGCGGAACCAGACGCGGGCTGACGGCCGCAAACGTCAACCGGCACGCCGATGACTTCTTGACAGTCACTGCCACCAAAAATAAGAGGTTCACAAAGCAAACCATTTTCGAGGGACAGTGGCCATGAATGCCGTCACCAGCAGTTCGGTTCATTGGGATCCGTTCAATCAGGATTATTACCCGAATCCATATCCCGTCTATCAAAGACTTCGTGAAGAAGCGCCGATCTATTATAACGAGGAATACGAATTTTTCGCCGTCAGCCGTTATGACGATGTGAAGCGCGTACTTGGGGATCGCGACATCTTCAGTTCCGCGCGCGGCGACGTCTATGAACATATCAAGAGCCGCGCCCCGATCCCGCGCGGCATGTTCATTGCGGAAGACCCCCCGCTCCACACCGTCCACCGCAGCGTGCTGACCCGCGTGTTCACGCCCAAGCGCATGTCGGCGCTAGAACCGCAGATCCGCGAATATTGCGCCCGCGCTCTCGACCCGCTGGTCGAAAAGGGCGAATTCGATTTCGTCACCGACCTCGGCCAGGAAATGCCGATGCGCGTGATCGGTATGATGCTGGGCATTCCCGAACAGGATCTGCAGACCATCCGCCAGGCGGTCGACGATTCGCACTATGTCGAGCCGGGCAAGCCCAAGGACATGACCGGCGTCCATTTCCGCGGCGACAACTACGACGAATATATCAAGTGGCGCGAGAAGAACCCCTCGGACGACCTGATGACCGAGCTGCTCAACGCCGAATTCGTCGATGAACTGGGGGAGAAGCGCAAGCTCAGCCGGCCCGAAATCCTGATGTTCGTCACGATCCTGGCGGCGGCAGGCAACGAGACGACCAATCGCCTGATCGGCTGGATCGGCAAGGTCCTGGCCTCGCACCCCGACCAGCGCCGCCAGGTCTACGAGGACCGCTCGCTGATCCCGCAGACGATCGAGGAAATCCTGCGTTTCGAGCCGCCCGGCCCCTGCGTGTCGCGCTATGTCGCGAAGGATACCGAATTCCACGGCCGCAAGGTGCCCGAAGGCAGCATCGTGATCGCGATCAGCGCTTCGGCCAACCGCGACAAGGCCGCCTTCGCCAACGGCGACGCGTTCGACATCCACCGCGAGCGCATTCCCCACATGTCGTTCGGCTTCGGCTTCCACAACTGCCTGGGCAACGCCCTCGCCCGCGTCGAAGGACGCGCCGCGCTGGACGAAATCCTCAACCGCTTCCCCGAATGGGACGTCGACCTGACCAAGGCGGCGCTGTCGCCCAGCTCGACCACGCGCGGCTACAAGACGCTGCCGGCGTTCACGCCCACCTCGGCACGCGGCAAGGCCCTGGCGGGCTGATCCGGATCGGGCTTATCGAGTTGGGGCGGGGCGGATAGGACCGGCATCATCGCGACGGATGATGTAGACTTACCGCCTCGCCGATTCGAGAGTCCGATGATCCGTACGATCCTGAAAATGGGCGATCCGCGTCTCCTGCGGATCGCCAGCCCCGTGGAGGACATCCGCGATCCGGCGCTGCCGGGAATCATCGCCGACATGTACGACACGATGCGCGCGGCCAACGGCGTCGGGCTGGCGGCGCCGCAAGTGGGCATCGACCTGCGCCTGATGATCTTCGGGTTCGATCGCAATCCGCGCTATCCCGATGAAGCGCCGGTGCCGCTCACCACGCTCATCAATCCCTGGCTGGAAATCCTGGGCGACGAGACGGCGGAGGACTGGGAAGGCTGCCTGTCGGTGCCCGGCATGCGCGGACTGGTGCCCCGCGCCACCCATATCCGTTATGGCGGCACGCTGGAGGACGGCACCACGCTGGAGCGCGAGGCGCGCGATTTCCATGCGCGGGTCTTCCAGCACGAATACGACCACCTGGACGGCGTGCTCTATCCGCAGCGCATCCGCGACATGACCCGCTTCGGCTTCATCGACGCGATGTTCCCCGACAGCCCGCTCGCCGCGCTGGAAAGCGAGTAGCCCGCCCGCCCCGTGAGCTAGGCGAGGCTGCGCGTCACTCCCACTCGATCGTGCCGGGCGGCTTCGAGGTATAGTCGTAGACCACGCGGTTGATGCCCTTCACCTCGTTGATGATCCGCGTCGCCACGCGGCTGAGGAAGGCGGCGTCGAAGGGATAGATGTCGGCGGTCATGCCGTCGGTGGAGGTAACGGCGCGCAGGGCGCAGACGTTGTCGTAAGTGCGCCCGTCGCCCATCACGCCCACGGTCTTGACCGGCAGCAGCACCGCGAAGGCCTGCCAGATCGCGTCGTAGAGCCCGGCGTTGCGGATCTCTTCCAGATAGACGGCATCGGCCTTGCGCAGCACGTCGCAGCGTTCGCGGCTCACTTCGCCGGGGATGCGGATGGCGAGGCCGGGGCCCGGGAACGGATGGCGACCCACGAAGACGTCCGGCAGGCCAAGCTCCCGGCCCAGCTCGCGCACTTCGTCCTTGAACAGTTCGCGCAGCGGTTCGACCAGCTTCATGTCCATCCGCTCGGGCAGGCCGCCGACATTGTGATGGCTCTTGATCGTCACCGAAGGCCCGCCGGTGAATGACACGCTTTCGATCACGTCGGGATAGAGGGTGCCCTGCGCGAGGAATTCGGCGCCGCCGATCTTCTTGGCCTCGCCCTCGAACACGTCGATGAAGGTCTTGCCGATGAACTTGCGCTTGGCCTCCGGGTCGGTGACGCCGGCCAGGCCGTT
>Ga0075368_10000262_pt1 | contig 15132 bp, 14 predicted proteins | sample EndMethybrTD3033_FD_71518 | JGI IMG/M metagenome (GOLD analysis project Ga0075368, IMG submission 71518) | Populus endosphere microbial communities from Tennessee, USA - Endosphere MetaG P. TD hybrid TD303-3 | ecosystem: Host-associated > Plants > Roots > Endosphere | place: USA: Tennessee... | reverse complement strand
GCCGTGTACGGCGCCAGCATCATGCTGATCTCGCAGATGTACCACATGGAGGGCAGCCCGCCCGACGCCGTGCTGCTGTGGGCGCTCGGTGCCCTGCTGACCGCCGTGCTGGTGCCGTCCGCGGCCGCGCTGGGCGCCACCTTCGTGCTGATCGTCGTCTGGACATGGTGGGAGCGCTCGCTCAGCAACGCCGCGCATTTCGGCTTCCTGGTGCCCTGGGCCGCAGCCGCGGCGACCGCCGCCTGGATGCGCTGGCGGCCGGGCCTGCACCTTGCCGCACTCGCCCTGATCATCTGGCTGGTGCCAATCGGGTTCTTCATCCTCGACCGGCACGCGCACTGGCTGGTGGCTCTGATCGGCGTGCTGCTGGCCGCAGCCGCCATCGCGGGCCGCCAGGACATCGACCGGCATGTGCCGGCTTCGGCTGCCGTCTTCGCCTATGCCATTGTCATCGCCTACGCGGCCCTGTTCATCATGCAGTTCGTCGACTCGCGCTGGTTCTACAGCGGCGCCCAAGCGGGCTCGCTTGGACGACTGGTGCTGCTGGCGGCGATCAGCATCGTCGGCCTGCTCGGCGCCATGCTGTGGGCGCTGAAGACCGACCACACGGCGGCGCTGTGGCTCGCCTACGCCGGCTTTGCCATCGAGGTCTTCATGTTGCATGTCATGACGATCGGCACACTGCTGAATACCTCGCTGTTCTTCCTGATCTCCGCGCTGATCGTCAGTGCGTTTGCCTATGCCGCCTACCGCCTGCACCAGCGCAAAGCCGCCGGATCGGGAGTGGCCGCATGATCCCCTGGCTCAAGAACCGCATCATCCTGGCGCTGGTGATCGTCGCCCTGGCGCAAACTGGCGTGCTGGCCGGCATGGTCGCCGACCGCGTTCGCCTGCTGAAGACCGGCCGCGAGATCACCCTGCCGATCGTGCCCGTCGATCCACGCGACTTCTTCCGCGGCGAGTACGTGCGGCTCGGCTACGACATCAGCCGTGTCCCCGCCCGGTTGCTCGATGGGCCGCTGCCTGATCCCAACGCTGCCTTCTATGTCACGCTGGAGCGCAGGCCGGACGGCACGTGGGTGCCGATCAAGCTCAGCCGCATCTGGGTCGAGGAAAGCTCGCCCGATCGCATCGTGCTGAAGGCGCGCGCCATGTCCGGCCGACTGCACCCCGACACGACCAGCCCCAACGCCGCGTACTTTGTCCGGTACGGCATCGAAAGCTACTTCGTGCGCCAAGGCGAAGGTCCGCGCCTGGAGGCGCTCGCCCGCGACAAGAAGCTCGCCGCCCGCATCGCCGTCGACCGCAGCGGCAACGCCGCCATCAAGGGGCTGCTGATCGACGGCGTGCTGCAGTACGAGGAGCCGCTGTTCTGATGCGCGTGCCGGAGCCGTTGCGTAGAGGGGGCGGTGGCATGAAGAGGCCCGAGGAGAGAATCCTGTATGGCGAAAAACGACCGGATGGGTCGACACCCTTCTGGAGGATGCCGACGATCTGGTCGGCGGCCGATGGAAAACCTGCAACGACCGTCGCTATTGAAGATCTGAACATTCTCGACGAAGTGGTTTGGTTCGGCGGGCCGAAGAATGTCCAACCGACGGTCCGTACGGTAGCTGAGCGTGCGCACGACATCTTCAACGCGGACTTGAGCTATCCGATCATCATGACCAAGTCCGGCGATGTGCTCGACGGGGCGCATCGCATCGCCAAGGCGTACTTGAGCGGCCAGCGGGTCATTTCGGCGGTGGTTCTGGACGATTGGCCCGCACCCGACGGCGCCGTCGAATGACTGGCGCGCCGTCGCCCACACAACGCAAACGGCCTAGTCGCCGGTGATGATGCGCTCCAGCGCGCGCAGGCCGAGGATGCCGCCGGCGACGATCGCCGCGAAGGTGAGGAACGAGCCGAGCGCCAGCGTCGATACGCCGGTGATCGCCTGCCCGACCGTGCAGCCGAGCGCCATCACTCCACCGATGCCCATCAGGGCGGCGCCCAGGAAATTGCGCAGCGTGTCGCCGCTGTCGGAGAATGTCGACAGGTGGAAGCGCCCCATGGCAGCCGCGGCGACGAAGGCGCCGAGCAGGGCGCCGAACACCGTGGCCGTGCCGAAGCCCGGCACGGGCGAAGCCGTGAAACGCTGCAGCCATTCCAGCGCGTCGCCCGCCGGCCGTACGTAGGTGAGCGAGATCGGCGCCATCGGGCGCGCGGCGAAGTCGTCGTAGGCAAGCCCGGTCAGCGCCCATCCGCCGACCACCACGAGACCGACGCCGACGCCGGATAGGATGTGCACCGGCGAGGCGCGGAAGCGGGCGTTGCCGAAGCAATAGACCAGCGCCACGCCCGCCAGCACCGCCGTGATCAGCAGGTTGCCGGTCGATACGCCGAGCCCGGTCGCGGCTGCCAGCAGGTCGCCGAGGCCCTGCGTCGGCGCGCCAAGCCCCACCGAGGTGGTGCGCTCGATGGCCGCGCGCCCCGGAGCGACGATGCCGCCGATCGTCATGTAGGCAAACAGGCCGAGCACAATCAGCGTCACGAGCGCGCGCAGATCGCCGCCGCCGGCGCGCGCCAGATTGCGGCTCGGGCAACCGCCGGCGAACACCATGCCGAAGCCGAAGATCAGTCCGCCGGCGATGTGACCGACCCAGCCCAGCGCCGGCGCCATGTACATCGACTTTTCCAGCGCGACCACGCCGCCCGCCTGCAGCAGTTGTGCGCCGATTAGCGCAGTCGCCGCCGCCAGCACCCAGGCGCGGAAGCGCCGCCAGTCGCCGAAATTGAGGATGTCGCTGAGCGAGCCCATGGCGCAGTAGTTGGTGCGGAACACGATGGCGCCGAACAGAAAGCCCAACGCCAGCCCGCCGATGGCCAGGGCCAAGGCGCTGTCCCGGGTCAGAAACTCACGCAGGGCATCCATATCGTTCGGTATCCGGTAAGGGCCGCTCGCATCGAGCAGTGAGCCGGCTAGATGGCCGTTTCGGGCGTGGATTGCAACTGGTGCGATGGCTCGCAAATGCCGACCGACCGCGCGGCTTGGGAAGCCTCGGCATTTGCGAGCCTGAATCGCACTGGCAACGAATAGTTTGGTAGCTGTCCTTCAGTCTCCGAATGGCCGAGACACCGGTGCGGCATAAGGGGTCGGCATTCGCAGGCAGGACACTCAGGCTCGGGAGTCGCCGCTCGCGCGCATAACCGTCTTCATGTACTCGGCCAGGAACAGCAGATACACGCGGTAGTTGGTCAAGGGATCGACCTCGGCCGCGTTCCAGTCGAGCGCCACGGCGATGGCCGGCAGCGCTTTCTTGAATTTGGCAAAGGCCGCCACGTAGCTCTGCGGTCCGGGCAGCAGGCGCCCGTCCGGCATGACATGCAGGAAGCGGCTGACCTCCCGAATGAGGTTGGCTGGATCGTTGCCATGGTGCGTAGGGTCGCTGCCGCCGAGGTCCGACAGGTACGCCGGCAGGGTGTGGCGCTCGCGAACCAGGATCAGCGCCTTGTTGCGGCGCTGCTTCCTGCTGCCGAAGTACTTCGCGCCCATGGCCAGTCCCAACTCGAAGGGCATGTTGAACCTGGGCAGGGCGTTGGCTCCCAGCTCCGTGCGCGACATGTCGTGGATCGACCAGGAACTCTCCTGGATCAGGCGCCGGAGTTTGTCGAAGCGCACGTTGCCGGCATCATCGTCTTCGAGCGCGCAGCGCACGTTGTAGCCGCTCAGCACGATCGTGAAGATCAACGCCTCGAACAGCGGGCGGTAGTCGGCATCGAACGGGCAGTTGATGAAGACGTTGCGGTCAACCGCTTTGACGGGCATTTAGGTTCGCGAAATAGTCCCGCACGGCCTTGCGGATCGCCCTCGCCACCTCAGGGCTCGGCTTCACCGCCGGTTCGGCAATAGTGATACCATCGAAATCGGCAAAGACCTTGCGCAGCGAATCAAGTTCGCCGGCCGGCTCGGCAGGCCGGGCGCCCGCTCTAGCGCGGGGCCGCTTCGTCAGTGTCGTGGCTTTGGTTCTGGCCATGCACATTATATAGCAGATGGGGCGGCCTTTTTGAAGGCGGCGGTGTCCCCAACTATCACGCTACAATCCCCAGTGGATTGCGGCGCCACAGCCAGCATACAGGACATGCTATTGCACCTCGCCGGAAACGGCGCTGCACTGCATCTATGAACAAGATGATTCGCCCCTCCGAAGCCACCGACCGTCGCACCACGGGCAATCCGTCCTTCGTGCACCTCAAGGTGCATTCGGCCTATTCGCTGCTGGAGGGCGCGTTGACCATCCCGCGGCTGGCCAAGTTGGCGGTCGGCAACGGTTTTCCGGCGCTGGGACTGACCGATACCAACAACCTGTTCGGCGCCCTGGAGTTCTCCGACAAGCTGGCCGGCGCCGGCGTGCAGCCGATCGTTGGTTGCACCCTGCAGGTCGATTTCGGGGATCGCACGCAAGGCAACGGCTTGTCCCGCGCCGGCGCCAACCAGCCGCGCTCACAGCCCGGCGGCGCGATAGCCCTTCTGGCGGCCGACCAGCGCGGCTACCAGAACCTGATGAAGCTCGCCTCATTTGCCTTTTTCGATCCGGCCGAGGACGAGCCGCCGCATCTGGAGGTCGAGCGGCTGGAGGCGCACGGCGAGGGTCTGATCGCGCTGACCGGCGGACCCGACGGCCCGATCGATCTGGCCCTGCGCGAAGACCAGAAGGAGGCGGCCCTCCAGCGCCTCAAGATACTGGAGAAGATCTTCGGCGACCGCCTGTATGTCGAGCTGCAGCGGCACGGCCTGAAGCACGAGATGGAGACCGAGCCGGCGCTGCTCGACCTCGCCTATGCGCGCGGATTGCCGATCGTCGCCACCAACGAGGTCTACTTCGCCTCGCCCGACGACTACGAGGCGCACGACGCGCTGCTGTGCATCGCCGAGGGCCGCTATGTGGTCGAGGATGACCGGCGCCGGCTGTCGCGCGAGCATTTCCTCAAGACCGCTGAGCAGATGGGTACGCTGTTCGCCGATCTGCCGGAGGCGCTGGCCAACACGGTGGAGATCGCCCAGCGCTGCGCCTTCCGCCCGATGGGGCGCAAGCCGATCCTGCCGCGCTTCGTCGCCGCCGACCCCGGGGTGAGCCAGGAGCAACTGCTCGCGCTGGAGACGGCCGAGTTGCGCAAGCAGGCCGAGACCGGGTTGGAGCAACGGCTCGCCAACGCGCCGCCGGCCCCGGGCTTCACGGTCGACGACTACCACAAGCGGCTCGACTTCGAGATCGGCGTGATCTCGAAGATGAAGTTCCCCGGCTACTTCCTGATCGTGGCCGACTTCATCAAGTGGGCCAAGTCGAACGGCATTCCGGTCGGGCCCGGCCGTGGCTCGGGCGCCGGCTCGGTAGTGGCCTGGTCGCTCACCATCACCGATCTCGATCCCTTGCGCTTCGGCCTGCTGTTCGAGCGCTTCCTCAACCCCGAACGCGTGTCGATGCCGGACTTCGACATCGACTTCTGCCAGGACCGCCGCGACGAGGTGATCCGCTACGTGCAGGGCAAGTACGGCGCCGACCGGGTCGCGCAGATCATCACGCACGGCAAACTGCAGGCGCGCGCCGTCCTGCGCGACGTCGGCCGGGTGCTGCAGATGCCCTACGGCCAGGTCGACAAGCTGTGCAAGCTGGTCCCCAACAACCCCGCCAACCCGGTAACGCTGCCCGAGGCCATCGAGGGCGAGCCCAAGCTGCAGGAGGCGCGCGACAGCGAGCCGATGGTGGCGCGCCTGCTGGAGATCGCGCAGAAGCTGGAGGGCCTCTACCGCCACGCCTCCACGCACGCCGCTGGCATGGTGATCGGCGACCGGCCCCTCGACGAACTGGTGCCGCTCTATCGCGATCCTAAATCGAGCTTCCCCATCACCCAGTTCAACTGGAAGCTGGTGGAGGCGGCGGGCCTGGTGAAGTTCGACTTCCTGGGGCTGAAGACCCTGACCGTGCTGCAGAAAGCGGTGGCGCTGATCAAGCGCGGGCGCGGGCTCGACATCGATCTTCCCGCCCTGCCGCTCGATGACAGGAAGAGCTACGAGCTGCTGGCCCGGGCCGATACGGTCGGCGTGTTCCAGCTGGAAGGCTCAGGCATGCGCGACAGCCTCAAGCGGCTCAAGCCCGACCGCTTCGAGGACATCATCGCCATGGTGGCGCTGTACCGCCCGGGCCCGATGGACAACATCCCGACCTACATCAACCGCAAGCACGGCGAGGAGCCCGTCGACTGCCTGCATCCCATGCTGGAGCCGATCCTGAAGGAGACCTACGGCGTCATCATCTACCAGGAGCAGGTGATGCAGATCGCCCAGGTGATGGCCGGCTTCTCGCTCGGTGAGGCCGACCTGCTGCGGCGCGCCATGGGCAAGAAAGACAAGAAGGAGATGGCGCAGCAGCGGACCCGGTTCGTGCAGGGCGCCACGAAGAACGGCGTCAAGAAATCGGAAGCCGACTACATCTTCGAGCTGGTCGACAAGTTCGCGGGCTACGGCTTCAACAAGAGCCATGCCGCCGCCTACGCGGTTGTCAGCTATCACACGGCCTACCTGAAGGCCAACTTCCGCGAGGAGTTCCTGGCCGCCTCCATGACCCTCGACATGGGCAACACCGACAAGCTCGCCATGTATACGTCGGAAGCCAGGAAGTCGGGCATCGAGATTCTGGCGCCGTGCGTGAACGCGTCCGAGGTGGACTTCCTGGCTGACCCGCCGGCCAAGGGCAAGGAGCGCGGCGCCATCCGCTATTCGCTGGCGGCGCTGAAGAACATCGGCGCGCAGGCCGTGGAGAGCCTGGTCGCCGAGCGCAGCGCCGAGGGCCGCTTCCGCGACCTGTCCGATTTCGCCAGCCGCTGCAATACCAAGGCCATCAACAAGCGCGCGCTGGAAACGCTCAGCGCCGCCGGCGCCTTCGATGCCTTCGAGAACAATCGCGCGCTGGTGCACGGCAACGTCGAGCAGATGCTGGCCTTCGCCAACCGGCTCGCCACCAACAAGGCGCAGGGAACCGCCGACCTGTTCGGCGGAGGTGCCACCGCCCGGCCGCAGATGGATGTGCGCGACGTCGCCCCGTGGACGCCCATGGAGCGGCTGCAGTACGAGTTCGAGGCGGTCGGCTTCTTCCTGTCGGGCCATCCGCTCGATGCCTACAAGACCGTGCTCGACAAGCTTGGCGTGCAGACCTACGCCGAGATCGAGGCCAAGGGCGAGCGCGGCGCGGTGGCGGGCCGGGTGGCCGGCATCGTCGTCTCAGCGCGCGAGCGGCGCTCGCAGAAGGGCAACAAGTTCGCCTTCGCCATGTTCTCCGAGCCAACCGGCCAGTTCGAGGCCGTGATCTTCTCCGAGACACTGGCTGCCTCGCGCAGCCTGCTGGAGCCGGGCACCGCGGTGCTGATCTCGGTGGAGGGCGAGCGTGACGGAGAAACTCTGAAACTGCGTGCACAGGCCATCGAGTCGCTCGACCTGGCCGCCCAGGGCGTGCAGCGCGGCTTGAAGGTGGTGCTCGATCGGCGCGCCCTGCAGGGCGGCAAGAACGGCCTCGCCGCGCTGAAGGCGCGCCTGAAGCCCGGCGGCAAGGGCACGGTCTCCATCAGCCTGCCGCTCGACGACAAGGGCCGCGAGGTGGAGATCGCCATGCCCGGCAAGTTCGACATCTCTCCCGCCCAGAAGGGCGCCATCGCCACCGTACCAGGCGTGCTGGAGGTGGTGGACGTGTAGTCGTTCGGAATCTGCCAACGGGTCAATGTGTCATGGTCGGGCTTGGCCCGACCATCCACCTGCTCCGGCGTTAGAGGATGGCTGGATCCTCGGGACAAGCCCGAGGATGACAAGTTGGCTGAGCTTATCCCTTCGCGACGCCGCTAACTCACCTTGACGATGACGTTGCCGATCGTGCCCCGCTCGACGGCTTCGTGCGCGGCGGCGATTTCCGCCAGCGGAAAGGTCGGCCCGATGCGATTGACCAATTTGCCGGCTGCGAGGGCCTGCGTGATGCCGGCCGCCGCGCGTTGGCGCTGCTCGGCATCGAGCTGATACACCAGGAAGAACTGCAGCAGGATCGAATTGGAGAGGCAGAAGAAGGCTGGAATGGTCGCTTCCGGGCCGGTGCCGTAGATGATCACGCTGCCCTTCGGCCGCAGCACCGCCGGGATCAACTTGGCATTGGTGGACAGGTCCATCTCGATGATGCAATCCACGCCGCCTTTGCCGGTGATCTCGGCCACCCGCTGGCCGACGTCCTCGCGCTTGTAGTCGATGTAGTGGTCGGCGCCCGCTTCGCGCGCAACCTTTGCCTTGTCCTCGGACGATATGGTGGTGATGACGGTGGCGCCGCGCGCCTTGGCGAACTGAATGACATACTGGCTGACCGAGCCGGCTCCGCCCGAAACGAGCACGGTCTTGCTATTGTGCCCGACTGCCAGCTCGACCGCGTGATAGGCGGTCATGGCGGGGATGCCGAGACAGGCGCCCGCCTCGAAACTCACATTGCCCGGCAACGGCACGGCCTGTGCGGCCGGCAGCAAGATGAATTCCGCGGCGGTGCCGAACGGCCGCTGCCATTGGCCGTTCCAAAGCCACACCCGCTCGCCGACGCGCGAGGCCGGCACGCCGGCACCGACGGCCTCGATCTCGCCGGCGCCATCGCTGTGCGGGATCACTCTCGGGAACATGAGCTTGCGCAGGCCCCGGCTCTTCACGTCCGATGGGTTCACGCCCGAGGCGCGCACACGCACGCGCACCTCGCCGGGGCCAGGCTCGGGGGTTTCAACGTCGCCGACGCGCAGCACATCGCGCGCGGGCCCCATGGCTTCGTAGAATGCTGCACGCATGGTTCGCGATCTCCTCCCGAGGGTGCAGGTGCCTGACCCGGACGTTCAGACGCCCGCCGGAGGCTAGCGCATCTGCAGCTGCCTAATCCACTCCATGGGGTAGACCAGCATGATCACGTTGAGCAGCAGGTTGTCGCGCAGCAGCACGAACAGCAGCACCTCGGCGGCAATGAACAGGAAGACGGTCACCCAGGCCGGCAGGCGCGCAGCGATCAGGAAACCGACGATCATGGCGAAGATGTCGGCCACCGAGTTGATGATGGTGTCGCCGTAGTAGTCGTGCGAGATGGTGGCCGTGCGGTAGCGATTGATGATCAGAGGCGTGTTCTCGAAGATCTCCCAGGCGCCCTCGATCAGCGTGGCAATGACGAGCCGCGCCGCCACCGAGAGGCGCCCGCGCAGGACCACCGACAGCAGGAAGTAGAACACCACACCGTGCAGCACGTGGGTGTAGGTGTACCAGTCCAGCAATTGCTGGGACTGCTGCGGCTGGTCCTTGCCGACCCACAGCTTGAAGGGGCACGGGCACATCGGCGTCCGGCCCATCGCGTACAGCACCCCGGCCGTCACCAGGATGACGGCGAACGAGATCAGCAGGGCTGCCGGCAGGGACAGCCGGGGAATGTTGAAGTCCGATCGGGCCATGCGGCCAGCTTGGCACGGGCCATCCCGGGAAGGAACCGGCGAGGCCTTGGGTGGTTTCTTGTGGAGGGACCCTGCGATTTAATCGCCACAGCTAACGGTTTTGCGGCAAATGGTTGAACGCAGGCCTTTTTTTGCCTAGGTCACGCCCCAGATAAGCGCCCAGCGATTCGACAGCGAGCGAGTCCATGCGACGTCTTTTCACGACGGTCTTGGTGGCCGCAGCCCTGCTGGGCGGCGGGCGAGCGCTTGCGACCGCGGCAACCTGCAGCAAGGAGGACTTTGGGCAGGCCGTCGATCGCGCGGGCGCGCAGCTGCGCAAGCTGAATGCCGAACAGATCCCGCAGGTGCAGGCCAAGATCCGCAAGCTCAAGGAGAGCAAGGGCTGGCAGGACGAGAAGGCTTACGAGACCCTGCAGGACGAGCGCATGGCCGGCTTCGATGCGCAGGCCAACGACCTGCTGGCCAAGATCGATGCACTGGGCACCGTCGACCCTTCCGCCGAGCCGCAATGCGGCAGGCTCGACGAGCTGACAGCGGCGAGCCTCGAGCTGCAGGCAACCGTGAAGGCCAAGGCCGCTTACACCCTCTCCAGGCTCGACCAGATTCTGGGCGATGCGCCGGTGGCCGATATCAAGCCAAAGACCGAGCCGAAGAAGAAGGCGGCCGAGCCCAAGAAGCCCGCTTCCGCCGAACGGACCGAGCCGGAGCAGACCGCGCAGCAGACCCTGCCCAAGCCTGCCATCCCCAAAGAAACAGAAACCAGTGCCTGGTCGACGCGCACCCAGGAGCACGCGCCGCGCGAGGGTACCGTCGTCGAGCCTTCAGCGACCAACCAGTACGTGCCGCCGCTGACGGCGGACGAAGAGGGCTATTCGATCCAGGAAATCATGGCCGCCAGCGAGGGGCTGTTCGGCAAGGTTTCGGCCAACCTTGCCGCGGTCATCGAGCACCTGTTCCGCAAGAGCGGCCGCCCCACGGCCTACGTGCTCGGCAGTGAGGGCGGCGGCGCGTTCCTGGCCGGTGTGCGCTACGGCAAGGGTACGCTGTACTTGCGTTCCGGCACGACCCAGAAGATTTTCTGGCATGGCCCTTCGCTTGGCACCGATGTCGGCGCCGAGGGCTCCAAAACGCTGTTCCTGATCTACAAGCTGCACGCGCCCGACGAGCTGTTTGCCAACTTCACCGGCATCGACGGCTCGGCGTATCTGGTCGGCGGCGTCGGCGCCACGCTGGTCGGCAACGGCAAGGTGATCATGGCGCCGATCCGCTCAGGCATTGGCCTGCGGCTGGGAGCCAACATCGGCTACATCCGCTTCACGCCGAACCAGACCTGGAACCCGTTCTGACGTGGTGTGATGATTGAGAAATTCGCCTGCATTCGCTGCAGGTCCTAGCGATCTGAGCCACGCTAGCAAGTTCATGGTTTCAGGGTCCCTCATGATTGTGAAGTTCGCTCGGGACGCTGGCGGCGAGGTATGGCGCATTTCGGAATCGGGACACTGGGCCCCCTCAAGCGGGGCACCACGCCGCGCCGCTTTTTCCTTGCGCGGATCGAGGGGCGCGGGCTTGATACCCCTGCCGATATCGAGCCAAGCGGCCACAAAGAGCCGTCGCGAGGGGATTGGGGAGGCTCCGGCCAGTGCAGATGCAGGATGCCCTACGCCAGGCGCAGGGCGGATCGGCCGCCGACACGCTGGTTAAGTCATACGACATCTCGCCGGCGCAGGCGCGCTCGGTGGTGCGTGCCGTCGGGCCCGCGTTCGCGTGGGCGCTGGAGACCGCCAGTCTCAACCGCGGTGGACTAGCCGACCTTGTCGAAGCGGTCGGCCAAATCGACAAGGTCAAGTTTGGCAGCAATCTGTTTCACGACGACGCCGCGCGCGCACACGGCGATCGCATCCTCGACCGCCTGATCGGTCCGGCCGATGCGCGCGCCACTCTCGCTGCAAAGATCGCTGGCCGTGCCGGGGTGAACGAGGACACCGTGGCTGCCATGCTGCCGGGTCTGGCGGTGTTGACGCTGGCGACGCTGGCCAGCCGGGCCAGGAGCACGCTCGGCGCCCTGCTCGCCGTCATGCCCTCGCTCGGGCGCTGGAGCAAAGGCAGCCCACATGCCGATCTGGCTGACATCCTGCGCCGACGCTGCGGGGGCGGGCCCTACGCCAGCCGCCAGCTATTTCGGGTGGTGCGTCGCCGCCTGGCCCGCGCCGGCGGCTTCGGCAGCTTCGGCGCGATCGGCTGGTATGCACGCTACATGCTGCTGCGGCCGGCCAGTATGGCGATGCGCCCGCTGGTCGACCGCGCGTTGCGTTGATCGGTATTGGCAGAGATGGCGGCGATCACCAGCCGCGGCAGGCGCGCGCCGATGTATTGCACGACCAGCTGCCCATGCCGCGATCGCAGTTCATGGATTTGCCGACCGCCAAGCCGTAGCGGCCCCAAGAGCTGCCGTACTCCCAAGCGGTGAACTCGGCCCAGGCGCGAATAGCGGAAGCCTGCGCGGCGGCCCGCGACGAGCCCGTACCGCTGCCGTCGTGGTAGTGATCGACCAAGCAGGTCTTGCCGCCGACCCTGACCCAGCTGTGGATGCCAGCGACCCCGGTCTCACTAGCCTCGACGGGCGCGCCCGGAGCGAGCAAGGCCGCCAAGGCGAACACACCAGCAAGCGTCAAGAATTGTCTCATGGGCAGCCCTTCCTGTCCGTCAGGCGATGCTAGTCCGATACCATTCGGAGAACTCCTTGCTGCCCGATTCCGATGCCGGGTGCGAAGGGCTGGGAGTCGCAGGCGCAACATTTTTCGGGCGGCGCAGCTTTCGCGTCACAGTTGCGCGAAAAGGCGACTCCAGCATTCAACATTATTACGCCGGCCACGACGAGATACGGCCGGCGTGCACTACCGGATCAGGTGCGTCGAAAATGCGTCGTCCCGGACGCGCGCTGCTGCACGCCCGGGACGACGGGGCCTATGGTTACGGATGCGCCGCGCCGCTCTACTTGGCGGCGACGACCGCGATCTCGACCAGCATGCGCGGATCGGCGAGGGCTGCTTGGATGCAGGCGCGGCCGGGCAGGTTTTCGCCGCCGGTCCAGGCGTTCCAGGACTCGTTCATGGCGTCGCGGTTGCGGATGTCGGTGACCCAGATGGTCGCCGAGACCAGCTTGGTCTTGTCGGTGCCGGCGAGCTTCAGCAGCCGATCGATCTCTTTCAGGATCTGCTGCGTTTGGCCCTTGGCGTCCTGCTTGATGTCGTCGGCGACGATGCCGGCGGTGAAGACAAAGCCGTTGGCCTCGACGACCTTGGAATAGATCTTGGACGGCTCGTGCCGCTTGATGGTCATGGGTTCCCTCCGCTGGAGCAAGGTTGCGGGCTGTCATAGCACGGGCGATGCCCCCCGGCAGCCCTTTCGCCTAGAGGGCGATCGTATGTCCGAAGCGATCCTGCGTACCGCCCGGATCGCGGAAAAATGACTGGCCTGCCGACGGTTCCGCCGGCATTGCCTTGCCGCATGCACCCCTCTAACGGGCCGCAACTACGGCTACGCTCAATCGAAGGCCCTTCATGCCGCTTGTCCCGCCGCGAACTCCTGATCGGCGCTGCCTCCCTGGCCATTCCGGCCCTGCCGCCTCTGGCCGCGGCGAGCGCCAGCCTGATCGTCACGCCGGGCCAGACCGAGGGGCCGTTCTACCCCGTCAAGCTGCCGCCTGATATGGACGCCGACCTGGTCCGCGTACAGGGCCAGGCCACCCAGGCCGTCGGCCGGGTCACCCACGTCTCTGGACGCGTGCTCGACAAGCGCGGCGGCATCGTCAAGGGGGCCATGCTCGAGATCTGGCAGTGCGACGCCAACGGCATCTACAATCACCCCGGCGACAACGGGCAGAAGCGCCGCGATGCCGCCTTCCAGGGCTACGGCCGCACCAGCGTCGACGACGAGGGCCGCTACGCCTTCCGCACCATCCGCCCAGTGGCCTACCCGGGCCGCACGCCGCACATCCATTTCAAGGTGCATGCACCGGCTGCCGGACGCCTAACCACGCAGATGTATGTCGCAGGCGAGCCGCAGAATGCCCGCGACGGGGTGTTGCGCTCGATCCGTGACGCCAAGGCCCGGGAGAGCGTGATCGTGCCGTTGCTGGCGGCCGGCGAGATCGAGCCCGGCGCCCTGAAGGGCACCTTCGACATCGTGCTCGACCTCTGAAAGCCACACCGTGCTACACCGAGGGGCGCCCAGGAAATGGGCAATTTTTGCGTAACTTTCATGCCAGTAACGGAGCGTTAGCACGTCTGCCCGGTAGAATTGCATCAGAGTGATGCTGCATTGGCACACTCGCGGCGGGACCGTCCCGGCGAATCGCACCACACTCGGGCACTCGAAGTTGTCGCATCCGAGTTGCTTGGATCAGAGGCACGACCTTTGCAGAAGTGTTCGGGGTGGGGTGTGCGTCTGCTGGAACGGCGGCGGGCACACGCGTCGGTAACGGCTAGGGCGGAAATTCACTCGAGGCGGGAGGAGAGCACGAAAAACCTTTGACCAGACGAGGGTCCACATGTCGAAGAAATGGGTTTTGGCTGCACTGCTCGTTGCCGCAACCGCAACTTCCGCAGCCGCGCACGACTGGTACCCGATTGAATGCTGCTCTGGCATGGACTGCGCAGTCGTGGAGAAAGTGGAGATGGTGCCGGCGCCCGGCATCGCGGGAATCCTCGGTTCTCCTGCCTACGCCTCGGGCCCCGGCTCGATGAGCATCACCACTAAGCACGGCACCGTCGTCGTGCCCGCCAACTTCCCCCGACGCGAATCCAAGGACAATCAGATGCACGCCTGCATGCGCCCGACCAGCGACGGCGGCATGCGCCTTCTCTGCCTGTTCCTTCCGCCGGCGTCCTGATCGCCAGCCAGGCTATGCACCCGGTTCGAGCCGGTCGCCCCTGCAAGAGGCGTCCGCTCGCCCTTCGGTGAATCCGGTATGCATTATTGCTGCTCGCCGCAGGCGTCGTTCGCGCGCTAAACATGGGCGCCGAACACCCCTGCGGAGGATGCAATGCGCCACGGCGGCAAGATTCTGATCGACCAGCTCGAAGCGCAGGGCGCCACCACGGCCTTCACGGTGCCGGGCGAAAGCTTCCTTGCCGCCCTCGACGGCCTGCACGACAGCAACCGCATCAAGACTATCATTTGCCGCCAAGAGGGCGGTGCCTCCATGATGGCGGAAGCGTGGGGCAAAATCACCGGCGAGCCCGGCATCTGCTTCGTTACGCGCGGGCCCGGCATGGCCAACGCCATGAGCGGCCTGCACGTTGCCCAGCAGGACTCCACCCCGATGGTCACCTTCGTCGGCCTGCCCAGCCTCGGCCATGAGGACCGCGAAGCGTTCCAGGAGTTCGAGACCAAGGAGCTGCTGTCCTCGTTCGTGAAATGGGCGGCCGTCATCCGCCAGACCGAGCGCATTCCCGAATACGTCAGCCACGCATTCCACATGGCCCGTTCGGGACGGCCTGGCCCCGTCGTGCTCGGGCTGCCCGAGGACATGCTGGCCGCCGAGTGCAAGGCGACCGACGCCAAGCGCGCCAACATCGCGGTCGCGCACCCCAGCGCTGCCGATATGGCCGCCCTGCAGGCTGCACTGGCCAAGGCCACGCGCCCGCT
>Ga0075368_10000261_pt1 | contig 15132 bp, 12 predicted proteins | sample EndMethybrTD3033_FD_71518 | JGI IMG/M metagenome (GOLD analysis project Ga0075368, IMG submission 71518) | Populus endosphere microbial communities from Tennessee, USA - Endosphere MetaG P. TD hybrid TD303-3 | ecosystem: Host-associated > Plants > Roots > Endosphere | place: USA: Tennessee... | reverse complement strand
GATCGTGCTGCCGACCGACATCGTGGTCGACACCGAGTTCCCCTCGGCGGACCGCGACGCGCAGCCGCAGGTGGTCCCGGCCGACGCGATCCCCGACGACGCCCTGGGCCTCGACATCGGCCCCGCGTCCGCCCGCGCGTTCGCCGACGCCCTCTCGGGCGCCAGGACGGTGTTCTGGAACGGCCCGATGGGCGTCTTCGAGACCCCCGCGTTCGCCGAGGGCACCCGGACCGTCGCGGAGGCGCTGACCAAGGTCGACGGGCTCTCCGTGGTGGGCGGCGGTGACTCCGCAGCAGCGGTGCGCACCCTCGGCTTCGACGAGGACGCCTTCGGCCACATCTCGACCGGTGGCGGCGCCAGCCTCGAGTACCTCGAGGGCAAGCAGCTGCCCGGCATCGCCGTACTGGAAGGCTGAGCCCATGGCGCAGACCCGCACCCCGCTGATGGCGGGGAACTGGAAGTCGAACCTCAACCACCAGGAGGCGGTGGTCCTCGTCCAGAAGCTGGCGTGGACCCTCGACGACAAGAAGCACGACTACGGGCGCGTCGAGGTGGTCGTGGTCCCGCCGTTCACCGACATCCGCTCGGTGCAGACCCTCGTCGACGGCGACCGGCTGCAGATCCGCTACGGCGCGCAGGACATCTCCGAGCACGACGGCGGCGCCTACACCGGTGAGATCTCGGCGGCGATGCTGGCCAAGCTCGGCTGCTCCTACGTCGTCGTCGGGCACAGCGAGCGCCGCGAGCACCACGGCGAGTCCGACGAGCTCGTCAACGCCAAGGCGCACAAGGCGCTGGCCGCGGAGATGACGCCGATCGTGTGCGTGGGCGAGGGGCTCGAGGTCCGGCAGGCCGGCGAGCACGTGCCGCACTGCATGGCCCAGGTCGAGGGCTCCCTGGCCGGCTTCACGCCCGAGCAGGTCGCCGGCCTGGTGATCGCCTACGAGCCGGTGTGGGCCATCGGGACCGGCGAGGTGGCCACCCCCGGCGACGCGCAGGAAGTGTGCCAGGCGATCCGTGGCCAGGTCCGCGAGGCGTACGGCGAAACGGCCGCCGACGGCGTACGCATCCTCTACGGAGGCTCCGTCAAGGCGGCCAACGTCGGCGGGATCATGGCCGAGGCCGACGTCGACGGGTGCCTGGTCGGTGGGGCGAGCCTGCAGGCCGACGAATTCGGTGGAATCTGCAGGTTCTACGACATGCCAGTGCTGTGATGTCCACGGGTTGGGCCTTTCGGGTGATCCACATTCGTGACGTAGGATCGCGGCCGTGAACCTCATCTTCACGATCATCCTGATCACGACCAGTGTTCTGATGATCATGCTCGTCCTCCTCCACAAAGGTCGCGGTGGCGGCCTCTCCGACATGTTCGGTGGAGGTGTCTCGAGCTCGTTGGGCGGCTCCTCGGTGGCCGAGCGGAACCTCGACCGGCTCACGGTCGGCATCGGGGTGATCTGGTTCTCGACCGTGATCGCGATGGGCCTGTTGCTGGCCTACCAGGGCTGAGGAGGGACCCGAGATGGCTGGTGGAGGAAACGCAATCCGCGGGAGCAGGGTCGGCGCCGGCCCCATGGGGGAGGCGGAGCGGGGCGAGGCTGCCCCCCGCCAGGCGGTCACCTACTTCTGCTCCCACGGCCACCGCTCGGTGGTGACCTTCGCGGTCGAGGCCGCGGCGCCTGACTCGTGGGACTGCCCGCGCTGCGGCCTGCCCGCCAGCCTGGACTCGGAGAACCCTCCGCCGGCCCCCAAGATCGAGCCCTACAAGACCCACTTGGCCTACGTGAAGGAGCGCCGCTCCGACGCCGAAGCGGCCAACATTCTCGACGAGGCCCTCGACCTGCTTCGTTCGCGCCGCAAGTCCGGCGACATCATCTTCTGAGCCTGCTGTCGGTTCGGGGTCGCAGGTTCAGAGCTGCGACGCCGCCGCCCGGTCGAGGAACCAGATCGTCTCCTCGGAGCCGCTGACGCCCGCGGCGGGGATGTCGTGCAGGTCGGTGCCCTCGGCGAGCGCGCGAGCGACCGCCGGCGCCTTCTCCTCGCCGCTGACCAGGAACCACACCGACGCGGCCCGGTTGAGCGCACCGAAGGTGAGGCTGATGCGCTCTGGCGGAGGCTTGGGGGAGTCGGTGACCGGGACCGCGATCTCGTCCTCCACGTCGAGCTGAGGGAAGCCCGGGAAGAGCGAGGCGATGTGGCCGTCGGGGCCTACGCCGAGCATGACGATGTGGAACTCGCCGGCGCCCTGGGCACGCAGCAGCTCGGCGTACGCCGCGGCGCCGGCCGCCACGTCGGCCGCGTCGGCCGTGGAGGGCATCTGGTGGACCTTGGCGGGATCCGTGCCCACCGCGGAGAGGAACGCCGCCTGTGCCTGGCCGGCGTTGCGGTCCGGCGAGTCCGGGGCGACGTACCGCTCGTCGCCCCACCACACCACCACGCGCGACCAGTCCACCTCTGACGACGGCGTCAGCCGGGCCAGCTCGCGGTGCACGGCCTCGGCGATGCTGCCGCCGGTGAGGGCGATCTGGGGCTCGTGGCCGGCGCTCTGGGCGTCCGCCAGTCGCACCAGCAGCTCGCCGGCGATCGCGGTCGCGAGCGCCTCGGGGGACTCGTGGACCTCGATGCGCGGCGCCCTGCCCAGGTCGACCTGGCTCACAGCGCGCTGCTCTTGGTGAGGGTGCGGGCGACGGCGGCGTAGACGTCGTCCTCGTCGAGGCGGCGCAGCTCCTCCGAGAGCAGCTCGTGCACGTCCCGGCGCCGCAGCGCGATCGGCCGGTCCGGGTGCCCCGGGGAGGAGTACGTCGCCAGTCGGCCGTCCGGGCGCGAGATCCGGATCGGCCCCTCCGCAGTGACCATCTCGACCGAGGTGATGCCGGGGCCCCTGGAGTTCTTGCGCACCACGTCGAGCTTGAGCCGGTTGCGCAGCCACACGGTGAGCAGATCCGCGCTGGGGTTGACCCGTTCGGCGCTGACGGTGGCGCCCGTGACCTTGAGCGGGTGCTGGTCGAGCGCGGCGGCCAGCAGCGCGCGCCACGGTGTGAGCCGGGTCCAGGACAGGTCGGTGTTGCCGGGGGTGTAGGCCTGGCACTGTCCACGCAGGGCATTGGCCTTGCCGCGGGTGACGTTCGCGGAGTCGGTGATCCGGCGCTGGGCCAGCCGGCCGAGCGGGTCGGTCGCCGGGTCGGCGGGTGCGTCGATCGGCCACCACACGGCGACGGGGGAGTCCGGGAGCAGCAGCGGCAGCACCACCGAGTCGGGGTGCTTCACCACCTCGCCGGTGAGCTTGATCAGCGCCGTCTCGCCGGTCCATCCCGATCCGGTGCCGACCTGGGCGTCCACCTGCGAGTCGCCGCGGCCGTCACCCAGGATCACGCCGAGCACCCGCGCGGGGTGCTCGTGGGAGGCCTCGCGCGCGATCTCCATCGCCTGGTCGGCGTGCTCCTCCGGAGCGACGATGACCATGGTGAGCACCATGCCCATGGCCGGGCTGCCGGCGCGGGTGCGGGCCCGCAGGAACTCCGCGGCGATGCCGGCGGAGTCGGTGTCGGACAGCGCAATCATCATGGGCGCCTCCAGGTGCGTCCGTCGCGGGCGAGCATCTTGTCAGCGCCCTCCGGGCCCCACATGCCCGACGGGTAGGCCTCGGGCTTCCCCTTGCGCGCCCAGAAGTCGAGGACCGGGTCGAGGATCTGCCAGGACAGCTCGACCTCCTCGTGACGTGGGAACAGCGGGGGGTCGCCGAGGAGTACGTCGAGGATCAGCCGCTCGTAGGCCTCCGGCGACGACTCGGTGAACGAGCCGCCGTAGACGAAGTCCATGTTCACGTCGCGGATCTCCATGCCGGCGCCAGGCACCTTGGAGCCGAAGCGCAAGGTCACGCCTTCGTCGGGCTGGACCCGGATCACGAAGGCGTTCTGGGTGAGCTCCTCGACGTCCGTGGCGCTGAACGGCTGGTGTGCCGACCGCTTGAAGACCACGGCCACCTCGGTGACCCGGCGACCGAGCCGCTTGCCGGTGCGCAGGTAGAAGGGAACGCCGGCCCAGCGCCGGTTGTCCACGTGCAGGGTGACCGCGGCGTAGGTCTCGGTGTGCGACGTCTTCCGGACGCCGGTCTCCTCGAGGAAGCCGCGCACCTTGCGGCCGCCGGACCAGCCGGCGGCGTACTGCCCCCGCGCGGTGGTGAGGTCGAGTCGCTGGGGCAGCCGCACCGAGGCCAGCAGCTTCTGCTTCTCGTGGCGCAGCGAGTCGGCGTCGAACGCGGCAGGCTCCTCCATCGCCACCAGTGCCATCAGCTGGAGCAGGTGGTTCTGGATGACGTCGCGCGCGGCGCCGATGCCGTCGTAGTAGCCGGCCCGGCCCTCGATGCCACCTTCCTCGGCCATGGTGATCTGCACGTGGTCGACGTAGTTGGAGTTCCACAGCGGCTCGAACATCTCGTTGGCGAACCGCATCGCCAGGATGTTCTGGACGGTCTCCTTGCCGAGGTAGTGGTCGATCCGGAAGATCTCGTTGGGTGCGAACACCGACATCAGCGCCGCGTTGAGGTCACGAGCGGAGTCGAGGTCGTGGCCGAACGGCTTCTCGATGACGACCCGGCGCCAGGCGTCACCGTCGGCGCTGGCCAGGCCGTGCTCCTTGAGCTGGTTGGCGACGGTGCCGAAGTACGACGGAGGGATGGCCAGGTAGAACGCGTGGTTGCCGTCGGTCCCGCGGACCTTGTCGAGCTCCTCGATGGTCCGCCGCAGCTGGTCGAAGGCCACGTCGTCGTCGAACTCGCCCGACACGAACCGGAACCCCTCGGCCAGCTGGTTCCACGTCTCCTCGCGGAACTCCGTGCGAGCGTGCTGCTTCACGGACTCGTGGACGACGTTGGCGAAGTCCTCGTCGACCCAGTCGCGGCGGGCGAACCCGGTCAGGCTGAAGCCCGGCGGCAGCAGCCCGCGGTTGGCCAGGTCGTAGATGGCCGGCATCACCTTCTTGCGGGACAGGTCGCCGGTGACCCCGAAAAGCACCATGCCGCACGGCCCGGCGATCCGGGGCATCCTGCGGTCCTGGGGGTCCCGCAGCGGGTTGGGCCTGGGCGACACCATCAGCGGCGCTGCTTCCTGTAGTAGGCGATCAGGGACTGCGTGGACAGGTCCTGCACGGAGGCGACGGCCTCGTCACCGGCCACGGCCGGGGCGAGCTGCTGGGCGAGCTGCTTGCCGAGCTCGACGCCCCACTGGTCGAAGCTGTCGATGCCCCAGATGACGCCCTGGGTGAAGGTGATGTGCTCATAGAGCGCGATCAGCTGGCCGAGGACGGACGGCGTGAGCTCCGGCGCCATGATCGACGCCGTGGGCCGGTTGCCCGGGAACACCCTGGCCTGGACGACCTCCTCCGCCGTCCGCCCTGCTGGATCTTCTTGGGCGCGCACCTCGTCGGCGGTCTTGCCGAAGGCCAGCGCCCGGGTCTGGGCGAAGAAGTTCGCGAGGAACAGCTCGTGCACGTCGGTCGTGCCATCGCGAAGGGGGTAGGCCGGGTTGGCGAAGGCGATGAAGTCGGCCGGCACGAGCCGGGTGCCCTGGTGGATCAGCTGGTAGAAGGCGTGCTGGCCGTTGGTGCCGGGTTCGCCCCAGAACACCTCGCCGGTGTCGGTGGTCACGGCGGTGCCGTCCCAGCGAACGCCCTTGCCGTTGGACTCCATGGTCAGCTGCTGGAGGTAGGCCGGGAAGCGGTGCAGCAGCTGGGAGTAGGGGAGGACGGCATGGGTCTGGGCACCGAGGAAGTTGGTGTACCAGACGTTCAGCAGCCCCATCAGCAACGGCACGTTGCGCGCCGGCTCCGCGGTGCGGAAGTGCTCGTCCATCGCATGCATCCCGGAGAGCAGCTCGGCGAACCGCGACGGCCCGATCGCCACCACGAGCGACGTGCCGATCGCGGAGTCCATCGAGTAGCGGCCGCCGACCCAGTCCCAGAAGCCGAACGCGTTGTCGGGGTCGATGCCGAACGCCGCCACCTTGTCGAGTGCCGTCGAGACCGCGACGAAGTGCATCTTGACGGACTCGGCCTCGTCGCTGTCGGGCAGGCCCTCCAGCAGCCACGCCTTGCACAGGCGCGCGTTGGTGAGGGTCTCCAGCGTGCCGAAGGTCTTGCTGGAGACGATGAACAACGTGGTCGCCGGGTCGAGCCCGGCCAGCGTCGTCGCCGCGTCGGTGGGGTCGATGTTGCTGATGAACCGGCACTCGAGCCCGGCCTGGCGGTAGGGCTGCAGCGCCTCGTAGGCCATCACCGGCCCGAGGTCCGAGCCACCGATGCCGATGTTGACCACCGTGCGGATCCGCTCGCCGGTGACCCCGGTCCAGGCACCGGAGCGGACCCGGTCGGCGAAGTCGTAGACCCGGCGCAGCACGTCGTGGACGTCCCGGACGACGTCCTGGCCGTCCACGCTGGGTCGGTCACCGGGGGCCGCGTCCTCGGGCAGGCGCAGCGCGGTGTGCAGCACCGCGCGGTCCTCGGTGACGTTGATGTGCTCCCCGCGCAACATCGCGTCGCGGCGGTCGACCACGCCGACCTGCCCGGCCAGGGCCAGCAGCTCGGTCAGCACCGGCTGGGTGACCAGGCCCTTCGACAGGTCCACGTGCAGGTCGGCCGCGGTGAAGCTCAGCGCGGAGACCCGGTCGGGATCCTCGGCGAACCAGGCCCGCAAGCTCGGGACGAACCCGTCCGCCAGCGCGCGGAGGGTGCTCCAGGCCTCCGTCGCGGTCGGGTCGACGGGCGCCGAGGTCACAAGTGCCCCGCACGGACGGTGTTCGCCCGGTTGGCGTGCTCAGTGGGCGTGCAGCGCAAGGCGCCGGAGCGACGACGCTGTAGGCCCATCATCGAGCGACGGCAACGCCGCGATGTGCGTGCAATCAGTGCGCGAAGCGCACGAAGACTGTCCGTGCGGGGCACTACCCGGCCGCCTCCATCTGCTTCTCGACCGTCTCGACGAGCTCCTGCCAGGACTTCTTGAACTTGTCGACGCCCTCTTCCTCGAGGACGCGGAAGACGTCAGGCAGGTCGATGCCGACAGCGGCGAGCTGGTCGAACAGCGCCTGCGCCTCGGACCCCCTCCCGGTGACCATGTCGCCCTTGACCTCGCCATGGTCCGCGAACGCGTTCAGGGTCTTCTCGGGCATGGTGTTCACGGTGTCGGCGACCACCAGGTCGCTGACGTAGAGGGTGTCGGGGTAGTCCGGGTTCTTGACCCCCGTGGAGGCCCACAACGGGCGCTGCGGGTTGGCGCCGGCGTCCGCGAGCTGCTTCCAGCGGTCACTCGTCGCCACCTCGTCGTAGGCGGCGTAGGCCAGCAGCGCATTGGCCACCGCCGCCTTGCCGCGCAGCGCCTTGGCCTCGTCGCTGCCGATCGCATCGAGCCGCTGGTCCACCTCGGTGTCGACCCGGGAGACGAAGAACGACGCGACCGAGAAGATCTTGCCGAGGTCGAGCCCGGCGTCGCGAGCCTGCTCGAGGCCAGTCAGATAGGCGTCCATCACGCCGCGGTAGCGCTCGACGCTGAAGATCAACGTGACGTTGACACTGATCCCCTCGGCAATGGCCGCGGTGATGGCCGGCAGCCCCTCCTCGGTGGCGGGGATCTTGACGTAGGCGTTGGGCCGGTCGACGGCCTGCCACAGCTCCCGGGCCGAGGCGATGGTGGCCTCGGTGTCGTTGGCGAGGTCGGGCTCGACCTCGATCGAGACCCGGCCGTCGGCCTTGGTGCTGTCAGCCACGGGCCTCATCACGTCGCAGCCGTTGCGGACGTCCTCGGTGGTGAGCTCGAAGATCACCCTGGTCACGTCCGACCCGTCCGCGACGAGCTTGCGCACCTGGTCGTCGTAGCGCTCGCCGTCGGAGATGGCGCTGGCGAAGATCGTCGGGTTCGTGGTCACCCCGACCACGTGCTTCTCCTTGATCAGCTCAGCCAGGTTGCCGGTCTCGATCCGCTCCCGGGAGAGATCGTCGAGCCAGATGGAGACGCCCGCGTCGGAGAGGGCTTGAAGTCGGTCGGTCATGGTTCCTCCTGGGAGGGGTGGTGGGGGTCAGCCGGCCGCGGCGATGCTGTCGCGGGCCGCGTTGGCCACCGCGGTCGCGGTGACTCCGAACTCGGTGTAGATCCGCGCGAAGTCCGCGGACGCGCCGTAGTGGTCGACCGAGATGATCCGGCCGTGGTCACCGACCACCTCGCGCCAGCCCTGTGCGACACCGGCCTCGACCGAGACCCGCGCCTTCACCGTGGGTGGGATGACCGTCTCGCGGTAGGACGCCTCCTGGGCGTCGAACCACTCGCGACAGGGCATGGAGACCACACGAGCGGCAACGCCGTCCTCGGCCAGCATCTTCCGGGCCTCGACCGCGAGCTGGACCTCCGAGCCGGTGCCGACGAGGACCACGTCGGGGACGCCGTCGGTGTCCAGCAGCACGTAGCCGCCGCGGTGCACGTTGGAGGTGTCGCCCCACTGCTGACCGGTGCCGTCCACGCCGCGCGGGAAGACCGGGACGTTCTGGCGGGTCAGGATCAGCCCGTGCGGCCGGTCGGTCTGCTCGAGGATCGTGCGCCAGACCGCCGCCGTCTCGTTGGCGTCAGCGGGGCGGACCACGTCGAGCCCGGGGATGGCGCGCAGCGCGGCCAGGTGCTCGACGGGCTGGTGGGTCGGGCCGTCCTCGCCCAGGCCGATCGAGTCGTGGGTCCAGACGTAGGTGACCGGCAGCCCCATGAGCGCGGCCAACCGCACCGAGCCGCGCATGTAGTCGGAGAAGGTGAGGAAGGTGCCGCCGAAGACCCGCGTGCCGCCGTGCACGGCGATGCCGTTCATGATCGCGCCCATGCCGTGCTCGCGGATGCCGAAGTGCAGCACCCGGCCCTGCTGGGGGTCTCCGCTCCACATCTTCGTCGACCGGTCCTCGGGCAGGAACGACGGCACGTCCTCGATGGTCGTGTTGTTGGACTCGGCCAGGTCGGCCGAGCCACCCCACAGCTCGGGGATCCCCGCAGCGATCGCGTTGATCACGGTGCCGGAGGCCTTCCGGGTGGCCATCCCCTTCTCGTCGGCGTCGAACTCCGGCAGCGCCTCGGTCCAGCCCTCGGGCAGGGTTCGGGTCTGCAACCGGTCGAAGATGGCCAGCCGGTCGCCGGCGTCGGCCGCCCAGGCGGCGAACTCCTCGTCCCACGAGGCCTGCGCCGCCTTGCCGCGCTCGACCGCCTTGCGGGTGTGCTCGATGACGTCCGGGTCGACGTCGAAGGCCAGGGCCGGGTCGAAGCCCAGCACCTCCTTGGTCGCGGCCACCTCGTCGGGGCCGAGCGCGGAGCCGTGCGCCTTGCCGGTGTTCTGCGCGTTCGGCGCCGGCCACGCGATGATCGTGCGCAGCCGGATGAAGCTGGGCTTGTCGGTGACCGCCTCGGCCGCCTTGATGGCGGCGTAGAGCGCGGGGACGTCCTCGCGGTACTCCTTGCCCCCGTGGGTCCAGTCGACGTCCTGCACGTGCCAGCCGTAGGCCGCATAGCGGGCGGCGACGTCCTCGGCGAGCGCGATGTTGGTGTCGTCCTCGATCGAGATCTGGTTGTCGTCATAGATCAGCGTCAGGTTGCCGAGCTGCTGGACACCGGCGATGGCCGAGGCCTCGGCGCTCACGCCCTCCTCGATGTCACCGTCGCTGCACAGCGCGTAGACCTGGTGGTCGAACGGCGACCCGCCGGTGCCGGGGTCGAGCAGGCCGCGCTCGCGGCGCGCGGCCATCGCCATGCCGACCGCGTTGCCGATGCCCTGGCCGAGGGGGCCGGTGGTGGTCTCGACGCCGGCGGTGTGGCCGTACTCCGGGTGGCCCGGGGTCTTGCTGCCCCAGGTGCGGAGCGCCTCGATGTCCTCCAGCTCGAGCCCCCAGCCGCCCAGGTAGAGCTGGAGGTAGAGGGTCAGGCTCGAGTGGCCGCACGACAGCACGAACCGGTCGCGGCCGGGCCAGTCCGGGTCGGCTGGGTTGTGCCGCATCACCTTCTGGAAGAGCAGGTACGCCGCCGGCGCGAGACTCATCGCCGTGCCCGGGTGGCCGTTGCCGACCTTCTGCACGGCGTCCATGGCAAGAACCCGGACGGTGTCCACGGCCTTGTCGTCGAGCTCGTTCCAGTCCAACTCTGCTGCGGTGCTCACTGCGCTCCTATCGACGGCCTCCGGGCAGTGCCGAGACTACTCAGGGCCACGGCTAGACTCACATCCGCTCCAGTGCCCAATCCCTACCGTCGACACCACATCTACGAGGCTTCGTGACCTACGTCGGCCAGTCGGTCCCGCGCGCCGCGCGCGCCGACGCGATCGCGCCGCAGGAGCGGGCCACCCTCCGCGACGTGGTGGCGGCCTACGTCGGGCTCACCAAGCCGCGCGTGATCGAGCTGCTGCTGCTCACGACGGTGCCGGTGATGTTCTTCGCGGCGAGGGGTGTGCCGCCGCTGGGGCTGGTCGCGGCAACCGTGGTCGGTGGCACCTTCTCGGCCGGCTCGGCCTCGGTGTTCAACTGCGTCTACGACCGCGACATCGACGAGCAGATGCGGCGCACGCGGCGACGGGCGCTGCCGCGCCACCTGGTCTCGCCGCGCGCCGCGCTCGTCTTCGGGTTCGTGCTCGCCGCGTTGTCCACCGTGGTGCTGGTGCTGTGGGTGAACCCGCTGTCGGCGGTGCTGTCGCTCACCGCCAACGCGTTCTACGTCTTCGGCTACACGATGCTGCTCAAGCGGCGTACGACGCAGAACATCGTCTGGGGCGGCCTCGCCGGCTGCTTCCCGGCGCTGATCGGGTGGACCGCCGTGACCGCCGAGCTGTCCTGGGTCCCGATCGTGCTGTTCGCGGTCGTGTTCTTCTGGACGCCGCCGCACACCTGGGCCCTGGCGCTGCGCTACCGCGAGGACTACGCGAACGTCGATGTGCCGATGCTGCCCGTGGTGGCTCCCGCCCGCGAGGTCGGCCGCCAGGTCGTCATCTACAGCTGGGTGATGGTGGCGGTCTCACTGGCCCTGTGGCCGGTCGCCGGGACCGGCATCGTCTACCCGATCGCTGCCGCCGTGCTCGGTGGGTTCTTCCTGCTGGAGGCGCACCGGATGTGGGGCCGGACGCGTGGCACCGAGGACCTCACCGTGATCCAGCCGATGCGGCTCTTCCACGCCTCGAACCTCTACCTGTCACTGCTCTTCGTCTCGGTCGCGCTGGACCCCCTGCTGACCCGCTGAGGAATGACCGGTGCCCCCCGGGGGTACCACCCCCACTAGCCTGTTGGATGCGCCTTGGGGGGCGCGTGCGAGGTCAGTGACTGGGGGGTCGCGAACATGGCGGTGTCACACCACGAGGTCGAGCTGTCGACTCCGGCGCCTCTTCGGCCGCGCGAGCCGCGGATCAGCGTCGTCGTGCCGGCCCTCAACGAGGCCGCGAACCTGCGTGAGGTGCTGCCGACCCTGCCGGAGGTGCACGAGGTCATCCTCGTCGACGGGGGCTCGGTGGACGGCACGGTGGAGTCCGCGCTGGAGGTGCTGCCCGGCGTCATCACGGTCACCCAGATGCGCCGTGGCAAGGGCAACGCCCTGGCCGCGGGGTTCGCCATGGTCACCGGGGATGTCGTGGTGACGTTCGACGCCGACGGCTCAGCCGACGCCGCGGAGATCCCACGATTCGTCGAGGCCCTGGTCGAGGGAGCCGACTTCGCCAAGGGGTCGCGGTTCCGGCCCGGTGGCGGGAGCACCGACATCACCGTCGCACGCCGGCTCGGCAACCGCTTCCTGCACACCTGGATGAATCTCGCCTTCCGGACCCGGTTCACCGACCTCTGCTACGGCTACAACGCCTTCTGGGCCGACCTGATCCCCGTGCTGGACCTGCCCGACCACGCGCTGGTCACGCCGAGGGATGCCGCGATGCTCTGGGGTGACGGATTCGAGATCGAGACCCTGATCAACTGCCGGTTCGCCGGTGCGGGGCTGGTCATCACCGAGGTTCCCAGCTTCGAGCGTGGCCGGCTGCACGGCCGGTCCAACCTGCACGCCGTGTCCGACGGGCTGCGGGTGCTGCGCACCCTGCGGACCGAGCGGGCCAGGGTGAGGCGGGACACGGCCCTCGACCAGGCACTGCTCGACCAATAACCCCCGGCGCGCTGGGCCTCTCTGGGACCATGGCCCGGTGACACGCGTGGGGATGATCACGACCCGAGCCCAGCCCGAGATCGGTGGCATCGAGTCGCACGTGGCCGAGGTGGCCGGCCGGATCGCCGCGCGCGGCTACGACCTGGAGCTGCTCACGACCGACCGCAGCGGGAAGCTGCCCAAGCGGGAGCAGCTCGACGGCTACACGGTCCGCAGGTTTCGCGCCTACCCCGCCGGGCGGGACTGGTACCTCAGCCCGGGGTTGTTCTGGGCAGCGCTGCGCAGCAGCTACGACCTGGTCCACGTGCAGGGCATCCACACGCTGGTGCCGCCGCTGGCCATGATCGCGGCGATCCTGCGGCGTACGCCGTTCCTGCTCACCTTCCACACCGGTGGCAACAGCAGCGCCTTCCGCGAGAAGGCGCGCCGCACCCAGTTCAAGCTCCTCTCGCCGCTGCTGCGCCGGGCGCACACCCTGGTCGGCGTCTCCATCTACGAGGCGCGCCGGTTCGAGGAGATCATGGGGCTACCCGAGGGCGCGATCACGGTGATCCGCAACGGCGGCTCGCTGCCGCCGGTCCGCGAGGTGGTCGCGCCGGAGCCCGGGCTGGTCGTGAGCGTGGGCCGGATCGAGCGCTACAAGGGCCACCACAAGGCCATCGAGGCACTGCCCTACCTGCTCAAGACCCGCCCGGAGGCGCGCGTCGAGATCCTCGGCGCCGGCCCCTACGAGCCCGAGCTGCTGGCGTTGGCCGAGGAGCTGGGCGTCGCGGACAAGGTCAGCATCCGCTTCATCCCGCCGGTGGACCGCGCGCTGATGGGGGAGTGCATCGCCCGGGCCGGCGTGATGACGCTGCTCAGCGACTACGAAGCGCACCCGGTCGCGGTGATGGAGGCGCTGACCGCCGGCCGGCCCGCCGTGATCAGCCGCACGTCGGGGCTCACCGAGCTCGCCGACCTCGGTTGGGCCGTGGGCGTCGACCAGCACGCGAGCGCCGAAGAGACCGCCCGCGCCATCGAGCGCCAGCTCGACGACCCCCTGCTCCCCGAGCCGGCGGAGCTGCCGACCTGGGAGACGTGTGTTGCTGGTGTGGTTGATACTTATGACTCGATCAAGTCTCGCTGAGTAGTGGAGACACGCATGGCCACCGCAGTCGACGCGCGCGTTGCCATGCCCGCGGGCCGGGCGTCGAGCCCGCACCGTCTCGAGGCCGCGGCCACCCTGCTCTCCAGCCTCGGCCTGCTGATCCAGGTCGTCGGCTACGTGCTCGGCTGGCGCGGCGACGAGTCGGCCGCCATCGGGCTCTGGTACATGGGCTTCGTCGGCATCGTGGTGCCGTTCGCCTGGCTGCTCCTCGCCCCCAGCCGGACCGGCCACCAGCGGCTGGGCGCGGCGCTCGCCTTCGGGCTGATCATGTACGCCTCGTGGTACCTCACCGACCCGATCATGTCGACGCGGTTCGACGAGACCCTGCACGTCACGACGCTCGTCGACATGGTCGACCACCACTCGTTCTTCTACCCGAACACGACGCTGCCGGTCTCGCCGCACTACCCGGGGCTGGAGTTCGCGACGGCGGGGGTGCACTGGCTCACCGGGCTGCCGCTCATCGCGTGCCAGGTGCTGGTCGTGGTCACCGCACGCTCCACGTTCATCCTGGCGCTGTTCCTGCTGGCCAGCCGGATCGGCCGCTCCACCCAGGTCGGCGCCGCGACCGTGCTGCTGTACGCCGGCAGCGCGCAGTTCTACTTCTTCAACTCCCAGTTCAGCTACCAGACCGTCGCGATCGCGATGCTGATGGCCGCGCTCTACCTGTTGGTGCGCGCCTTCGACTCCGACGAGGAGCGCCCCTGGAAGCTGCTGCTGGCGGTCCAGCTCTGCCTCGGCGGCCTGGCCATCACCCACCACCTCACCAGCTGGCTGGTGCTGGTCCTGCTCTGGCTGCTGGCGCTGTTCTTCTGGCGCGGCGGCGAGGAGCGTCGGGCCAGGCTCACCCTGATCACCGCCGAGCTCGCCACGGTGGTGGTCCTGGCGTGGACCGCGATCATCGCGCCCCTGCTGATCAGCTATCTCGGCCCGATCTTCGACCTCGCCACCAGCCAGCTGCTGACGGCGCTGGACGGCAGCGGCTCCCGCGAGATCGGCTCGGCCAGCGACGGGACCAAGACGCCCACGTGGGAGCTCATGGTCATGGCGGGGTCGATCCTGCTGTGGATGGCCATGCTCGCCCCAGCGGCATGGCGGGCCTGGCGGCGGGGCAGCCTCGGACCGACCCGGGCACGCTACGTGCCCCTGGCGATCGCGGTGATCTACCCCGGACTCCAGCTGGCCCGGTTCGCCCCGTCCGCCGCCGAGGTGGCCGACCGCGCCTCGACCTTCGTGACCATGGCGATGGCGCTCGTCGTCGCGGCCTGGCTGGCGCCGCGGATCCACACCTTCGCCGCGCTCGTCGTCCCCGCGCTCGTGATGCTGATCCTGGGCGGCACGCTCATCGGCAGCGGCCCGGACTGGCAGCGGGTGCCCGGGCCCTACCTCGCCGGTGCCGAGCAGCGCTCGATCGACTCGGAGTCGGTCGCCGTGGCCCAGTGGGCGGGGACCTATCTGCCCAAGGGCTCGCGGGTGGCCGCGGACTCGACGTTCATCCGGCTGCTGCCCAACTTCGGCCCGGTCACGACGATCACCCAGCCGGCCGGCTACGACAGCATGACGCCGCTCTTCATCGCGCACTCCGTCAACGAGGAGGTGCTGACGCTCATCCTCCACAACGACGTCGACTTCATCGTCGTGGACACCCGGATGGTCGGGCAGACCGTGAAGTCCGGCGGCTTCTTCGAGGGCAGCACCGGCTACGGCCCGGACGCCCAGACGATCAAGCGCGACCAGGTCCAGAAGTTCGACGACCAGCCCGGCTTCGACCTGGTCCTGGACGGCCCGGTGAAGGTCTACGACGTACGCCCGCTGCGCCACGCCGACCAGACGTTCGTGCATCGCACCC
>Ga0075368_10000259_pt1 | contig 15192 bp, 9 predicted proteins | sample EndMethybrTD3033_FD_71518 | JGI IMG/M metagenome (GOLD analysis project Ga0075368, IMG submission 71518) | Populus endosphere microbial communities from Tennessee, USA - Endosphere MetaG P. TD hybrid TD303-3 | ecosystem: Host-associated > Plants > Roots > Endosphere | place: USA: Tennessee... | reverse complement strand
AGCGTCGGCAGGAAGCCGGTGGTGCCGAAACGACGATGGGCGGCGCCGATCGCGGCGATGCCTTCGACCGTCGGGGCATCATTGAACAGCACGCCGCCGCCGCCATTGACCTGCGTATCGATGAAGCCGGGCACCAGCCGGTCGCCGCCCAGGTCGCGCCGTGCGACATCGGCCGGGATATCGGCGTCGGGCAGGATAGCGGCAACGCGATCGCCCTCGATCAGCAGCGCCTTGCCGGCATGGAAGTGGCCGTCGATCAGGATCGACCCATTGACCAGAGCGTGACGCATCAGAGGGTCTCCGTCACCTTGGCAAGGTGCGGGGGCTGGTCCGGGTTGAAGCCGCGCCGGACCGACAGCGCATTGACCGCGCGGTAGAAGGCCTGGACCTGCAGCATCGGCTCGATCGCCGGATGGGCGGCGGGCACCGGCAGATGAATGGCGCCATCGACCGGCTCGCCGGCGATCAGCACCTGGCCGCCGCGCGCGACAACCTCGCGCACCAGTTCATCGACGCTTTCGGCGGTCTCGTCCGCCTGGCGAAACACCAGCAGCGGGAAATCGGGGCCGACCAGCGCCATCGGGCCATGCTTGACCTCGGCCGCGCTGAATGCTTCGGCGTGGAGGCCACTGGTTTCCTTGAACTTGAGCGCGGCTTCCTGCGCGATGCCGAAGCCGATGCCGCGGCCGATGACGTAGAGGCCACGCGCGGTTGCGAGCTGTTCGACGAGCGGCGCCCAGTCGCAGGCCCAGGCTTGGGCGAGCAGGGCAGGGGCAGTCTCCAGCGCCGCCAGCAATTCCGCATCTTCGCTCCAATGGGCGGCAAGGCTCAGCAGGCTGGCGATTGAGGCGATATAGGATTTGGTAGCAGCGACACTGCGTTCCGGGCCGGCGTGGAGCGACAGCAGCGTATCGACCTGGCCGGCGAGCGGCGAGTCGGCGACATTGACCATGGCGACGGTCCTTGCGCCTGCGCTTTTGGCGGCATCGACCGTGGCCAGGATGTCGGGGCTCTTGCCCGACTGCGAGATGGCGATGGCCAGCATGTCGGCGAGGGCAGGAGCCGTGCCATAGACTGAGGCGATCGAGGGCGCGGCCGACGTGGTCAGCAGGCCCAGGCGGGTTTCGAACAGATATTTGGCGAAGGTCGCCGCATGATCGGAACTGCCGCGGGCACAGGTGACGATGCCGCGCGGCGGATTTGTACGCAGGCTGGCGGCCAGCGCCTTGACCGTTTCGGCGTTGGCGGCGAACTGGCGGGCGATGACGGCGCCAGCCTCTGCGGCCTCGGCGAACATCAGGGTATCTTGCGGGTTGAGCATCGTGTCAGGCATCTTTTCGGTCAGGCGCGCATGTCGAGTTCGGCAACAAAGTCATAGGCATCGCCCCTGTACCAGCTTTGCGTCGCTTCGATGACGCGGCCATCGTCCAGAAAGCCGCGCCGTTCGATATAGAGGCCGGGCGCCCCTGCCTCGATCCCCAGCAGCTTGGCCTGTTCGGCGTTGAACAGCACGGCGCGCAGGCGCTGGAGGGCGCGGACTGGACGGTTGCCGGCGGCTTCCAGGGCGGCATAGAGCGAGGCGCCGACGACATCGACACCGTCGAGGCCGAAGCCGGGAATGGTCGAATATTCGAGTGCCATCGCGACATCGTCGGCATAGCGGATGCGGTTGAAGCGGTAGACGGCGGCACCGGGGCTGAGGCCCAGCGTCAGCGCGTCGTCGGGCGTGACCGCGCCGACGCTGCGGCCCAGCCACTCGCTGCGCACGGTGCGGCCGCGTGCTGCCATGTCCTCGGAAAAGGAGGAGAGCTTGGCGAACTGCTTCTCGACCCGGTTGGCGACGAAGGTGCCGGCGCCCTGCTTGCGCACCAGCAGCCCTTCCTCGACCAGGGAATCCAGCGCCTTGCGCAGGGTGATGCGGGACACCGAGAGTTCCGATGCCAGGTCGCGTTCGGGCGGCAGCGCTTCATTGGGTTTCAGTCGCTGGGTGCGCAGCGCTTCGCGCAGGGCGTCTTCGAGCCGGCGATAGAGCGGGCCACCGCCCAGCGCGTCGAGCGGTCCAATCTGTTCGGCAAGCAGCGGCATCTCGTCTCCACCAGCATCTGTGTTGTTTGCACACTAAGACCAATTAAATACCATATGCCAGTGAAAAATTTCAAACGCCGTCACAATTTTGAAAATATCCGTCTTGACGGCGATATGACTTCGGCGGATGGTCTGCTTATTGGTATGCAGTTGGTCCGCCCAATTGGTGCCATGCATCAAATATAAATAAGGGGTGAGATATGGGGATTCGGACTTTTCTGGTCGGTACCGCCAGCGCCATCGCGCTGTTTTCCGGTGCCGCGCATGCGCAGGGAAGCGATGCTTCCGCGCCGGACGCCGATGCAAATGCCAGCGATATCGTCGTCACCGGCTATCGTGCCTCGCTCGCCAAGGCGATCGACTTCAAGCGGAACGCCGACGCGATCGTCGACAGCATTTCCGCCGAAGATGTCGGCAAATTCCCCAATACCAATGTCGCCGAAGCGCTGACGCTGGTGCCCGGCGTCACCGTCGACCGCCAGTTCGGCCAGGGCGAAAAAGTGTCGATCCTGGGCACCGATCCGGCGCTTAACCGCACCCTGCTGGACGGCCAGACCGTGGCGTCGGCCGACTGGTTCATCCTCGACTCGCCGGGCCGCACCTTCAACTATGCGCTGCTTGCGCCGCAGCTGGTCGGCCGGGTCGACGTCTACAAGTCGCCCGAACCGCGCATCGACGAAGGCTCGATCGGCGGCACCGTCAATGTCGTGACCCGCAAGCCGCTGGAGCTGAAGCCCTTCACCATGGCGGGCCAGCTTGGCTATCTCTATAATGATCGCTCGAAGAAGGGCGATATCCAGGGGTCGGCGCTGGTCAGCTGGCATAATGAGGAAGGCACGTTCGGCATCCTCGCCTCGTTCCAGCGCGCCAAGGACCGGCTGCGCCGCGACGGCGTCGAAACCTATGGCACGATGAAGGCCGAACAGTGGGCCGGCGGCAATGCCGACAATCCGGTGGACTCGCGCGACAATGGCTGCGTCGGTGAATGCGCCACCACGCTCAGCAACAATCTGGATGCGATCAGCCCCAATGCCTTTGGCACATCCTATTTCGAACAGGGCCGCGAGCGCCTGACCTATTCGGCCACCGCCCAGTGGAAGCCGGTCGATGAGCTGACGCTGGAAGCGAGCTGGCTCAAGATCGACGCGACCTACAACAACCTCAACCAGTCCATGTATGCCTTCCAAGGCAATACCTGGAACAGCCTGGGCGCGCTGACCGGTCTGGAGGTCAATAACGGCATTGTCACCAGCGCGACCTTCAAGAATGCGCTGTCGGTGCTGGACGTCCAGTATCGCGAGGCGGAGATGAAGTCCGACACCTATCGCGGCAAGGCGCGCTGGGACGGTGGCACCTGGGATCTGACGGTCGAAGGCGGCCTGTCCGACGCGGACGGCGGCACCAAGCGTCAGGTCTTCCTCGAATTCCTGAACTGGGCGGATTATACCGTGAATATTGGCGGCGCGCCCAAGTCGCCGGGTTCGCTCACCTATGCCACCGACGTTCAGGGCAACCCCAATGCCTTCGTGACCGATCCGGGCTGGAGCGGCAACACCGTCACCAAGCCGACCAGCGACAAGGAGCGTTACGGCCAGGCCGATCTCGGCTTCGATTTCGACGGTGCGTTGAAGCGCATCCAGATCGGCTATAAATATCGCCATCATGAGACTGGCCAGCAATATGCCGGCATCGCGCTCAATGGCCTTGGCGTCGCGGCGGCGCAGTTCGATCCCAAGACGGTCGCGGGCAATTATCTGCGCGGCTTCAGCGGCGTGAACGACCAGATGACCGACCGCTTCATCATCAGCGGGCCATCGATGGTCGACTATCTGGAAGGCAAGACGCTGCCGACACCGTCGATCTTCGCGGCGGCCGAATTTACCGCCGGCAACTGGAACATCCAGGAAGATATCAACGCGGTCTATGCCCAGGCCAATTTCGACACCGGCACGCTGCGCGGCAATTTCGGCGTGCGCTATGTGAACACCAAGACTGACAGCGCCGGTTATGTCTGCAATCCGGGCGCGCCCTGCAACAGCCAGGCCGACTGGACCTGGCAGACGACCAAGCGCAGTTATGACAATTGGCTGCCCAGCGCCAATATTGCGTGGACCGCGCAGCAGGATCTGATCCTGCGCTTCTCGGCCGCCAAGGTGATGTCGCGTCCCAACTATGCGGACATGACCAATTATTTCTGGCTGTCGGACACGGTGCTGACCGGCGGTGGCGGCAACCCGAACTTGAAGCCCTATACGTCGGGCAATCTCAACGCCTCGGTCGAATGGTATTTCAAGCAGGGATCGATCCTGTCGGCGGAAGTCTTCTACAAGGATATCAGCAACTATATCCTGCAGAAGACGGCGCCCGAGAGCTATTTCAACCAGTCGCAGGGCCGGGTGACGACCTATCAGATCAGCCGTCCCTACAATGCCGGTTCGGCCGAGGTGAAGGGCTTTGCCGTCGCCTATCAGCAGAACCTGCCCTATGGCTTCGGCATATTGGCCAACTACACCTATTCCGACGGTTCGGGTGAAGGCGGCCAGGCGCTGCCCTATAATTCCAAGCATCAGGCCAGTGTCAGCCCCTTCTTCGAAAGCGGCCCGGTCGCGCTGCGCGCCACCTATACTTGGCGGTCGAAATATTTCACCGGCATCGACCGTGGCGACAATATGTTCGTGCGGGACTCCGACAATCTGGACGTGTCGGCGACCTATAATGTCACGCCGCAGATCGGCATTACCCTGTCGGGCATGAACCTGACCGACGCGGAATATTATGCCTATGCCAACACCACGGCACTGCCGCGCGGCGTCTATCGCTCGGGCCGCAAGTTCCTGGCGACGGTGAACTTCAACTATTGATTGCCTCGCCTGTCAGAAGGCGCATGACTTGAAGACGGCGGGACGGAACGCAACAGCGTCCGCCCGCCGCACGTCCCTTGTCGCGTCCGCGCGGCGCGGCAGGGGTACGCTATTTCGGGAGCCTGTTTCGTGATCCGTGCCCGCCGCCTGACGCTGCTTGCGTCGCTGATGCTGTCCGGCATCGCCACCGCCCCGGCCATCGCCGAACTGCCCCGCCTGTTGCCGGTACCTGCGCAGATGCGCGAGGGGCAGGGCATTTTTCTTATCAGTTCGACCACGCCGATCCATATTCCGGCCGGCGATGCCGCCTCCCGCAACGCGGCCGAGCGGTTTGCCGATCTGGTCGCGCGCAGCCGGGGCTTTCGTCCCCGGATCGAGACGGGTGGTGACGCCAACAATGCCATATCCTTTCGCCGGGCAAAGACCGGCGCGGCGGAATCCTACACCCTCGACGTGACCGGCAAGGGCGCTGAGATCGCTGCGGGCGACGATGCGGGGCTGCTCTATGGCGCGGTGACGCTGTGGCAGGCGATGACGCAGGATCAGGCCGCCGGCCCGGTGTCGGTCGCGGCGATGCAGATTGCCGACGCGCCGCGCTTCCAGTGGCGCGGACTAATGCTCGACAGCGCCCGCCATTTCCAGTCGCCCGCCTATGTCCGCCAGCTGATCGACTGGATGGCGGTCAACAAGCTCAACCGGCTGCACTGGCATCTGGTCGATGACCAGGGCTGGCGCATCGAAATCCCCAAATATCCGCGCCTCACCGAAATTTCCGCCTGGCGCGTGCCCGCCGGGGCGCCCGGCGCGCCGCCGCTGCCCAAGGTCGGCGGCTTTTACACCCAGGCCGAAATCCGCGAGATCGTCGCCTATGCCGCCGCGCGCGGCGTCATGATCGTGCCGGAGATCGAGATGCCGGGCCATGCGCTGGCGGCAATCCGTGCCTATCCCAAGCTCGGCATGGGCGTGGCGATCCCGCCGGGCACGGAGTCCGACTGGGGCGTCTTCCCCTGGCTGTATAACGCCGATGACGCGACCTTCAGCTTCCTCGAAGATGTGCTGACCGACGTGATGGCGCTGTTCCCGTCGCCCTATATCCATATCGGCGGCGACGAGGCGGTGAAGGACCAATGGAAATCCTCGCCGACGATGCAGGCGAAGATGAAGGCGCTGGGCATCAGCCGCGAGGACGCGATGCAGGGCTGGTTCATGCACCGCATCGACGATTTCCTGACGAAACATGGCCGCAAGCCGATCGGCTGGGACGAGATATTGGAAGGCGGTGCCTCGCCCCATGCCACCATCACCTCCTGGCGCGGGATCGAGGGCGCGGTGACCGCCGCCAAGTCCGGCCATGACGCGATATTGAGCCCGGCGCCGATCCTCTATTTCGACAATCGCCAGGGCTTCGGGCCGTTGGAGCCGCCCGGGCGCGGTCATCTGTCGGACCTGCACAGCGTCTATGATTTCAATCCCGAGCCCGAAGGGCTGAGCGCCGCAGAGCAGCAGCATATATTGGGGCTGCAGGGCAATCTCTTCACCGAGCATGTCCGCACCGAGGAGCGCGCCCAGTGGCAGCAATTCCCGCGCGGCAGCGCCGTTGCCGAAATCGGCTGGTCGCCGGTCGCAAGCCATGATTTTGCCAGCTTCATGGACCGGCTGATGCCGCAGATGGCGCGGATGGGGACGCTGGGCCTCAAGCCCGCGATCAGCACGCTGACGGTGACGGCAAAGACCGACTATGCGCCGGGCGACAAGGCGGCGCGGGTGACGCTGGAAAGCCAGTCGGGCTTCCCCATCCATTATACGCTGGACGGCAGCGCGGTGACGCCGCGCGCGCCGGTCTACAAGGACGGTCTCAGCCTGCCGGTCGGCGCCCGGCTGCGGGCCGGCACCGCCTGGCGCGGCGGGATGATGCCGGGCGCGATCGACATCGGCCTCGACGCGTCCTTCCTGCGCCGCCGCACCGACGAGCAACTGGGAAGCTGCGCCCACAAGGTCGTGCTGTCGCTGGAGGATGATGCCCCGGCGCAGGGCGAGCGGGCGCATTTCCTGATCGATATCCTGCAGCCCTGCTGGCTCTATGCCGATGCCCCGGTCGGCGGCGCGACCAGGATCGCGATCGATGTCGGCCAGCTGCCCTTCAACTTCCAGATCGGCAAGGATCGCGACGCCATCCATTTCCGCGCCCCGGCGACCCCGGCGGGCGAGGTGGAAGTGCGGGCCGGCAGTTGCGAGGGCGAGCGCATCGCCGTGCTGCCGCTGGCACCGGCCGTCGGCAATCCGGAAGTGACCCGTCTGGTCGCGCCGATCGCGCCGCGCAGCGGCAGGGAAGCATTATGCATCACCTATACGGCGAAGGATGTTGAGCCCCTATGGGCGATCAAGCAGGTGGAACTGATCCCATGAGCGGCATGATGGCCAGCGTGACGTTGCGCGCGCCCCTGACGGGCTGGCTGGCGCCGATCGAAAGCGTGCCCGATCCGGTCTTTGCCGAGGGGATGATGGGTGAGGGCTTTGCCATCGACCCGATCGAAGGCGAAGTCCGCGCACCCGCCGACGCGACCGTGCTGACGGTGGCGCCGACCGGCCATTCGGTCTCGCTGCGGCTCGCCAATGGCGCCGAACTGCTGATCCATGTCGGGCTGGAGACGGTGACGCTGGGCGGTAAGGGTTTTACGCCACAGGTGAAGCCGGGCGATGCCGTGGCGGCAGGCGATCTGCTGATCGGTTTCGACCTTGATGCCGTGGCGGAAGGGGCGAGGGCGCTGATCACGCCGGTGGTGCTGGCGGGCGAGGGCTATGCGCTGTCACTGGAGCCGCTCGACCGGCTGGTCGGCTGGCAGGATGGCGTCGCGCGGATCATGGCGCTGGCGCCGGTGGCGGCCAAGGGTGACAGCGAAGGTGACAGCCATGAACGGGTGGTGCGCGTCGATGCGCCCCATGGCATTCACGCCCGCCCGGCGGCGCGGGTCGCGGCGTTGCTGCGGACCTTCGTCGCGCCGGTGTCGATCGTGCGGGACGGCAAGAGCGTCAATGCGCGCAGCACCGTCGCACTGCTTGGTCTGGGCGTGCGCTGCGGCGATGAGATTATCGTCCGGGGCGAGGGTAGCGATGCCCGCGCGGCGGTCGAGGCGCTGGTGGCGCTCATCGATGCGGGGTTGGGCGAGGAGGCGAAGGCCGATCATCCCGCGCCCGCGCCGGTCGTGCCGCAGCATGGCCCGGTCACGGCTGCGCCGGGCCTGGCGATCGGGCAGGTGGTGCAGCTGCGTGTCGCCGATGTCGATGTGCCGCGCGACGGGCAGGGCGGGGCGGCCGAACATGCCGCGCTCGCCCGCGCGATGGCGGCGGTCGATGCCGAATTGTCGGCCGGCCATGGTATGGCGGCCGAAATTGCGGCGGCGCATCGCGCGCTGCTGGCCGACCCGGAACTGGCCGAGGCGGCCGGGCACCAGATCGATGCCGGGCGCAGCGCGGCCTTTGCCTGGCGCCACGCGACCGCCCAGGCGTCCGAGGCAATCCGCGCGACCGGCGATGCGCTGCTGATGGAACGTGTCGCCGACCTGATCGACATCGAGCGGCAGTTGATCGCCGCGCTGCTCGGCAGCGAGGCGAGCGCTGTGCCGACGCTGCCCCCTCAAAGCATATTGATCGCCGAGGATCTGCTCCCCTCGCAGTTCCTGGCGCTCGATAGGGACCGTCTGGCCGGAATCTGCACGGCGGCCGGCGGTCCCACTTCCCATGTCGCGATCCTCGCGGCGTCGGCCGGCATTCCCATGCTGGTCGCTGCCGGGCGGGATGTGCTGGCCATCGCCGAGGGGCGGACGGTCATTCTTGACGCGGACGGGGCAGGGATCGACGCCGATCCGGGCGTGAACACATTGTCGGAGGTCAGCGAGCGGATCGCCGCCGCACGCGAGCAGCGCAGCCGTGACCGCGCGCAGGCCCATGCCGATTGCCGCATGGCCGACGGCACCCGGATCGAGATTTTCGCCAATCTGGGATCGCAGGCCGATGCCGCCGCCGCCGTTGCGGCCGGGGCCGAGGGGTGCGGCCTGCTGCGCACCGAATTCCTGTTCCTGGAGCGGGCGGAGGCGCCGGACGAGGCCGAGCAACGGGAAACTTATTCCGGTATCGCAACGACATTGGGCGATCGACCGCTGATCGTCCGCACGCTTGACATTGGCGGCGACAAGCCGGTGCCCTATCTGCCGATGGCGGCGGAAGAAAATCCGGCGCTGGGCCTGCGCGGCGTGCGCCTTAGCCTCGCCCGGCCGGACCTGATGCAGGTGCAGTTGCGTGCGATCTTGCGCGCCGTGCCGGCGGACCAGTGCCGCATCATGCTGCCGATGATAGCCGACCTGTCCGACTATCGCGCGGTCCGGGCGATGCTGGACGCGGAAAAGGCGGCGCTGGGCATCGACGTGCCGGTGCCGCTGGGCGTGATGATCGAGACGCCGGCGGCGGCGATGCTGGCCGACATGCTGGCGGCCGAGGCCGATTTCCTGTCGATCGGCACCAATGACCTGACCCAATATACGCTGGCCGTCGATCGCGGTAACGCGGCGGTCTCGCACCGGATCGATGCGCTGCATCCCGCGGTGCTGCGCCTGATCCGCGAAGTCGGCCGCGGCGCACAGCGTCATGGCCGCTGGGCCGGCGTCTGTGGCGGCCTTGCCTCCGACCCGCTCGCCGCGCCGATCCTGATCGGCCTTGGCATCACCGAATTGTCCGCCACGCCCGCCGCCATTGCTCGGTTGAAGGCGGTGGTGCGCACGCTCGACATGGCCCGTTGCATCGACCTGGCAGAGCGCGCCTGCGCCGCCGAAAGCCCCGCTGCCGTGCGCGAAATGGCCCAAGGAGTCCTGGCATGAGCTTTCGTCCCGCCACCCTGCTGGCCCGGCTGCAACCGCTTGGCCGGGCGCTGATGCTGCCGATTGCGGTGTTGCCGATCGCCGCGCTGCTGCTGCGCCTGGGCCAGCCCGACATGCTCGCCATTCCCTTCATCGCGGCGGCGGGCGACGCGATCTTCTCCAATCTCGGCCTGCTCTTCGCCGCTGGTGTCGCCGTGGGCCTGGCGCGCGAAAATCATGGCGCGGCGAGCCTCGCCGGGGTGATCGCCTATCTGGTGACGACCGAGGGGGCAAAGGTGCTGCTGGTCCTGCCGCCCGACGTGGCGGAGGCGGCGCAGGCCGCCTGGCGCGCCAAGGAAATCGCCAAGGTCTCGGTGCCCGCCGGCATCCTCTCAGGCATCGTTGCCGGGCTGCTCTACAACCGGTTTTCCGATATCAAACTGCCCGATTATCTGGCTTTCTTTGCCGGGCGCCGCTTCGTGCCGATCGTCGCGGGGCTTGCCGGCCTGTTCGGCGCGCTGATGTTCGGCCTGGGCTTTCCCTGGATCGAAGCGGGGATCGATCGCCTCAGCCAATGGGTGGTGGCTGCCGGGCCGCTTGGCCTGTTCGTCTATGGCCTGCTCAACCGGCTGCTGCTGATTACCGGGCTGCACCATATCATCAACAATGTCGCCTGGTTCCTGCTCGGTGACTTCCATGGCGCGACCGGTGATATCAAGCGCTTCTTCGCGGGCGATCCGACCGCCGGCGGTTTTATGTCGGGCTTCTTCCCGGTGATGATGTTCGGCCTGCCAGCCGCCTGCCTTGCGATGTATCGCACCGCCTTGCCCGATCGGCGCAAGCGGGTCGGCGGCCTGCTGCTCAGCCTCGCGCTCACTTCCTTCCTCACCGGCGTGACCGAGCCGATCGAGTTCAGCTTCATCTTTCTGGCCCCGATCCTCTATGTCGTCCATGCGGTGCTGACCGGCTTGTCGATGGTCGTCATGGACGCGCTGGGCGTGAAGCTGGGCTTCGGCTTTTCCGCTGGCCTGTTCGACTATCTGATGAATTATGGCCTTGCGACCAAGCCGCTGATGCTGATCCCGGTCGGGCTTGTCTATTTCGCTGTCTATTATGCCACCTTCAGCTGGTGCATCCGTCGCTTCAACCTGAAGACGCCGGGGCGCGAGGATGAACCCGCCGCTGCGGCCGAGGTGCCAAGCATAGCCGGTGCGCGCGGGCCGGCGATGGTCGCGGCGCTGGGCGGCAAAGCCAATGTCCGCTCGGTCGATGCCTGCACCACCCGGCTGCGGCTGGTGCTGGGCGACAGCACAATCGCGGACGAGGCGCGGCTGCGGGCATTGGGCGCACGCGGCGTCGTCCGCCTGCGCGACGGCGGTTTCCAGGTCGTGCTGGGGCCGATCGCCGATCAGGTCGCCGCGGAGATCCGCAGCGCGCTGGCGGGCCATGATCCCGCGCCGATCACGGGCACGTCCGATCTGGTCGCGCTGCTCAAGGGCGCCGGCGTGCGCGCTGTCGAGCCGCGCGGCACGCGCCTGCTGGTCCGCGTCGATCAGCCCGCTGCCGTGGATGCGGCCGCGTTGCAGGGCGCCGGGGTCAAGGCCTGGGTGCTGCCGGCATCGGCCGATGGCTGGCTGCACCTGATCCTGGGCGATCAGGCAGAGCCGCTGGCGGATGCGTTGCGGGCCGCCTAACCGAGTGCAATCCGGCGCGTGATGCCGATCTCGTCGAGAAAACGCTCGTCATGGCTGACGACCAGCAGGGCGCCGTCATAGCCGCGCAGTCCCGCCTCCACCGCCTCGATCGCTTCGAGGTCGAGATGGTTGGTCGGCTCGTCGAGGATCAGCAGCGGCGGTGGCGCGCTGCCCAGCACGCAGGCCAGACCCGCGCGCAGCATCTGCCCGCCGCTGAGGCTCCCGGCGCGTTGTAGCGCGGCGTCGCCCCGGAAGCGGAAATGAGCGAGAAGGGCGCGACGGCCATTTTCGTCCAGTTCGGGATGTAGCCGGGCGAGATTATCTGCGATCGACAGCGCGGGATCGAGCAGTGCGGCGGTCTGGTCGAGCACGGCGTGGCGCGCCGGCCGGTCGATCCGCCCGGCGAGCGGCGGCAATGTGCCGGCCATGGTCGCGAGCAGGCTGGTCTTGCCCGATCCATTGGGTCCGGTGATCGCGATCCGTTCCGGCCCTTCGACCAGTAGGTCGACATGCGCCAGCAAGGGCGTGGCGGGATCATGGCCGACGCTGACATCGGTGAGGCGCAGGACGATCCGATCCGGCGCCAAGCCGGTCGAGGGCAGGGTGATGCGGATCGGCTCCAATATCTCGACCCGGCCGCGTGCGGCCTGCGCCTGGTCCTCCGCCTCGGCGCGCATCCGTTCCGCGACATGGCGACCGGCGGCGGAGGAGGCTTCCGCCTGGTTCTTGCGTGCGCCTATCAGGATACGGGGCATGTCGCCGCGCGCGCCCTTGCGGGCGCCGGCGGCGTCGCGTCGCTGCTGGCGCTCGGTCGCGACCTGCGCCTTGCGCGCGGCCTGCTTCACCTGCCGCTCGGCGATGTCGAGGTCATGGGCGGCGGCGGAGAGTTCGATCGCCTTGCGCTCGCGATAATGGGACCAGTTGCCGCCATAGCGTTGCGCGCCAAGGCCGGTGAGTTCGACGATCGCGTCGACCCGCTCCAGCAGTTCGCGATCATGGCTGACGAGGATCAGTCCGGCGCGCCAGCCATCGACCAGTTCGGCGACGGCCGCGCGCCCGGTCCGGTCGAGATTGTTGGTTGGTTCGTCCAGCAGCAGGAAATCGGGGGCTTCCAGGATCGCGCCGGCAAGCGCCGCGCGGGTGCGCTGGCCGCCCGACAAAGTGCAAAGCCGGGTATCCGGACCGGCATCGAGCCCGACCCGCTCCAGGGCGGCGTCGATCCGGCTTTCCAGCGTCCAGTCGGCATCGGCCAGTTGTTCGGCCGTGGCGTCGCCGCTTTCGGCGAGGCGGAGCAGGGCGATGGCATCGGCCACGCCCCACAGATCGGCGATCCGTTCATCCGCGCCGAACTGCACGGCCTGGCGAAGACGGGCGATCCGGCCCTGCACGGCGATACTGCCGCTGCTGGGGGTGAGATCGCCGGCGATCAGGCGCAACAAGGTCGTCTTGCCGACGCCGTTGCGGCCGACAAGGGCGGTGCGTTCGCTCTGGAAACGAAGGTCTAGGCCGGAAAGGACGGACTGGCCGTCAGGCGTGGTCCAGCCGAGATTGGAACAAATTATGGCGGGCATGAACATGAATTTCCCTGGCAGCGGTGCGGATCGGCATTGCGGTCAGGTTGAAATCCACGGCACGGTCTCTTTTCTTGTGAATTGAGGCATCAATCTAGCTGCGATCACCGCCCTGTTCAAGCGCTGGGCGATGCGGGGCAAACATCGGCATCGCGATAATGGGCGAAAAACCGCGCTTTTCTGCGGCCTGGCGGGATGTTCCCGTCTGTCGGTGCGCATGCTGTCGGCGGTCCTGGACTTGTGCCGGCGGGCGCTGCTCCGCCATGGCAGGGCAGAACAAAGATTTCCTCGGAGGGGAACCATGAGCACTGCCGTCTTCGACTGTTCGGACATCGACCAATATCTCGGCAAGCCGATGCAGCCCGCGCGGATGCGCGAGCCGATCCACAATAATGACATCCGCCGCTGGGCGCAGGCGATGCATTATCCCAACCTGCTCCATTATGATGCCGATTATGCCGCCGAGGGGCGCTGGGGGCGGCTGGTCGCGCCGCAGAGCTTTGCCGTGACGATGGATGATGGCCATGGCGCCGGGCCGGCCTGCGTCGGTTCCATCCCCAATTCGCACCTGCTGTTCGGCGGCGACGAATGGTGGTTCTATGGTCCGCGTATCCAGGGCGGCGACCTGGTCCATAATGAGCGCATTCCGTTCGACTATACGGTCAAGGATACCAAGTTCGCCGGGCCGACCTGTTTCCAGCGCGGCGACAATAATTATTACAACCAGAATGGCGAACTGATCGCCAAGCAGCGTTCGACCTCGATCCGCTATCTGGCCGAGGCGGGGCGCGAGAAGACGACCGATGTGGTCGAGGGCACCGAAGATCCGGTGTGGAGCGACGAGGAACTGGCGCAGATCCAGGATCGCAAGTTCGACTGGGTGCAGATGCTGCACGAACTGGGCCATGGCAAACGCTATTGGGACGATATCCAGATCGGCGCCGCGCTGCCCGAACGTGTCATCGGTCCGCATAGCATCGCCAGCTTCACCACCGAATGGCGCGCCTATCTCTTCACCATCTGGGGCGGCACGCACCGGCGCACCGATCTCGACATGGAGGCGCTGGGCTTCGTCAAGGAAATGGCGGGACATGAGAATGACCCCGTGATGGAGCGGATCAATCCGGAACTGACCGACGGTGCCTATTTCGGGCCGTCGCGCGGCCATCTCTTCCCGCGCTGGGCCCGTTTCATCGGCATGCCGCGGGCCTATGGCTATGGCGCGTCGATGGGCGCCTGGATCGTCGATTATCTGGCGGGCTGGGCCGGCGAATGGCGCATGGTGACCCATTCGGTCGCTTCCTATCGCGGGCCGGCTTTCACCGGCGATATCACGATCATGACCGGCACGGTGGTCGACAAGTTCGTCGACGATGACGGACGCGACGTCGTGCAGATCGACTGCCGCATGGTCAACCAACTGGGCACGACACTGGCGACCGCCAAGGCGGAAGTTGCATTGCCGCGCAAATAAGCGCGACAATGGCCGCGGCGCGTTTTTGCTGCTCGCGGCGCCAAGATGTTGAAGCAAAAAGGGGATTTTCCTGCGTGCGACGAACGGTGCGTCGCACGCAGTGCCCGCAATGGCGCAACTTCTTCGAATTTCTAAAGATTTTGTTAACCATTTTACTCTAGGTTTTCCTTGGATATCAGGGAGAACAGGGCCATGCGCTCCGACGCAGAAAGCCTTCTGGCCCGGCTGGGGCGCCGGGATTTTCGCTATCGCGAGTTCGCAGACAGTTTCGCGGACATGGAGTTGTGGCCGATTTTCGAGGCCCTGCTGACCGACCCGCGCGTGGTTGGACGCCCCCTGTCCAAACTGGAAGCGCGCGAGGCCGAAGCCGTGCTGGCGGTCCGCCGCGCCGAGCCGGAACAGCCTGCGCCGGCACACCGCGCCAATGTGACCAGCATGTTCGACGCCTATCAGGACGCGCCGCCACCGCCGACGGCGCCGCGTGGCAACCTGCGCGATTTCCTCGGCCATCTGTCGAACGATCCCAACAAGCGAGACTATTGATGCCGCTGATCCTCTGTCATTCGCCCAAGGGCGGCGTCGGCACCAGCTTCATCGCGGCGCAACTGGCGATCCATCTGGCGCAGCGCGGGCATGATGTCAGCGCGCTCGACTTCA
>Ga0075368_10000258_pt1 | contig 15196 bp, 12 predicted proteins | sample EndMethybrTD3033_FD_71518 | JGI IMG/M metagenome (GOLD analysis project Ga0075368, IMG submission 71518) | Populus endosphere microbial communities from Tennessee, USA - Endosphere MetaG P. TD hybrid TD303-3 | ecosystem: Host-associated > Plants > Roots > Endosphere | place: USA: Tennessee... | reverse complement strand
CCGCGCTGGACCCAGACGTCGCCCAATTTCGATGCGCGTGAGCAGACGTCCAACCTGTCCGTCTCGGCCGACGGAACCGTTGTGGAGTTCGGCTATGCGTATCGCGGCAAATCGCCGTTCCGGTTCGATCTGGCCCGACTGCAGCTTAGTGCCGATCCGCCGGCTGACGTCGCGCTGGTTCGGCCCCGCCAGAGCGGTCTTGCTATTGCCAACTGGGCTGGTTTCGAGAGGCCAACTATTGACGGCAAGGAGCTGCCGTTCGACCAATACGAGTTGTCTCGCAGTCTTGCCATCCATCCCGCAGGCGACCGCTTTGTCCTAGGCTCTGAATGGGCCTTGCGCGCCTTCGACGCCAAGGGCGAGCGGCTCTGGCGCCGGGATGCGCCGAGCATCGTCTGGGCGGTCAACATTACCGGCGACGGCCGCATGGCGGTCGCCGCCTATGGCGACGGCACCATCCGCTGGCACCGCATGGACGACGGGCGTGAGCTGCTGGCCTTCTATCCACTTGCCGACCGCAGCAACTGGGTGGCCTGGACCCCGGAGGGTTTTTACGGCGCCACGCCAGGCGCTTTCAGGGTGCTCAAGTGGCACGTCAACCGGGGCTGGGATCAGGCGGCCGAAGCCTATCCGGTGTCCCAGTTCCAGCATTTGCGCCGGCCCGAGGCCCTGGCACTGGTGCTGCAGGAGATGGAGACCGCCCGAGCGCTCGGGCTCGACGACATGCGCAAGGCCGCCCGCGAGATTCAGCAGCGGACCAACTCGAAGATGGCCCCCGGCGCGCGCCTGCACGTGCTCAGCGTCGGCGTCAGCAAGTACGGCGACAAGGCCAGCCATCTGCGCCTCGACTACGCGGCCAAGGATGCCCAGGATGTGATCTCGGCGCTGATCAACACCCAGTCAGGGCTGTACGCGGATGTCTCGTCGCAGGAATTGAAGGACACCTCCGCGACCCGCATCGGCGTGTTCCAGGCGCTCGACACGATGACGGCCAACATGCAACGCGGCGCCGGCCGCGATGTGGCCGTGCTCATGTTCTCGGGCCATGGAGCGCTCATCGAGGGTGAGTACTACCTGCTGCCCCACGACGTCGACGCGCGCACACCGGAGGCGATCACCACGTCAGCGATCGAGGTCAGCACGCTGCGCAAGCGGCTGGCCAAACTGGGCGAGAGCGGCCGCGTGCTGGTGCTGCTCGATGCTTGCCGATCTGGTGCGGCGACTGCCAGCGGGAGCGCGTTGGCGGGCGATGGCGGCCTGTTGCGCACGGCTTTAATGGGCCTCGCCAACGTAACCGTGCTGACCTCATCGAACTCCAACCAACTCTCCTACGAGAGTAAGGAATGGGAGAACGGTGCCTTCACCAAGGTCCTATTGAGGGCATTCGGCAAGGACGCTGATGCCGATCGCAATGGCCTCGTCAGCACTACTGAGCTGACCTCTTATCTGAGCGATCAGCTGCCGCGCCTTACACAAAACAAGGGCAGGCAGGAACCAGCCATGGAGATCCGATTTCAAAGCGAATTGTTCGTCAGCGGGCTCTGGCTGGAAAAGTCGCAAGCGGAACGAGTGGACGGTCTAGATTTCGACAATGGGCCCGGAAACGCCCAAGGGCGTGCAACCTGCCGATCGCGTGGGTCCACGCTGCCACAGTTGTAGAATGCTCGGAAAGTCAGTCCGCTAATTCCTCATGCGACCCCGCACGACTCGCCATCAGCGACCCAGCGTCCTTGCCAGCCGGAAGCCGAAGTCGGCGTCCCGCATATAGGCCGCGTCCCGATGACGCGAGGCTGAGCGGAGCGCGCGGGCTTCGTTGCTCCAGGCCCCTCCTCGCAGGACACGCGGGCAATCTGCAGCATCGGCCATCGCGGAGCCGTCGGTCGGCGTACCCGCATAGCCTTCCTTGAAGCAGTCCTGCACCCACTCCCAAACGTTACCGTGCATGTCGTGCAGACCAAAGGCGTTGGCGGGGAGCGCACCGACATCGATGGTCTCTTTCCGGTATGTATCTACGCTGGCGAAGAAGTTCGCCTGCTCGACTGTGATCGTCGTGCCGGTTGAGTACGGTGTCGTCGTGCCGGCCCGTGCGGCGTATTCCCATTCAGCCTCGGTCAGGAGGCGGTAGGTCTTGCCCGTCTTGCGCGCCAGCCAGGGCAGGTATTCCTTGGTGATGTCCTCCCAGGACACGTTGATCGCCGGCCTCTTGCTGCGCCCCCAGCCGCGATCGTTCGGCTTGTGCTTGCAGCCGGCTGCCGCCACGCACGAATCCCATTCGGCAAACGTCACCTCGAACTTGCCCACTGCGAACGGCACGCCGATGGTTACTTTGCGCTGCGGGCCTTCGTTGGCGAAGCGGCCCTCCTCGGCTGCGGGCGAGCCCATCGTGAACTCGCCGGGCGGCAGCACCACCATCTCCGGGCACTGTTCACACTCTTTGAAGGCGGTCCCCGGCTTGAGCGAACGCTCTTCGTCGGCGCCCAAGGGCTTGGGAGATGTCGTCAGCGACACCTGCTTCGAGGGCTCTGCGGTCGGGCCGGGCTTTCCGAAATAGAACCGCCCCGTCAGCGCCGAATTCTCCCAGGGCACCTGCTTTCTCTGCGTCTCCTTCATCACATCGTTGCGCACAGTGATCAGCATAGCACCGAGGTCGTCCGCGGACGAGTTGAGCTGCTTCACCAGCGCGCCGGCGAATGGCGAGTTGCGCCCGGCACCGTCGAGGGCCACGTTGCCTGGCTGGGTCGAGAAGCTGATCAGTGTACCGACGCCCGACTCGATGCGGGCAAGCCCGCTGCCGACGTCCGTCGAGCGCGTACCCATGCCGCGGGCCAGGTTGCGTGCCAGCGGGTTATCCCGGCAGGCGTCGAGGAACAGGATATTGGTATTGGTCTGCTGCTCCATGATGCGATGGATCATGGCCACGCGTAACATCTCGAACTCGAGCGCCGTGGCATCCTCGGCCTTGGCATCGATGGGAACGAGGTAGTTCTCGCCCGCAACCTGCATGCCGTGGCCGGCATAGAACAGCACGCCGGCGTCGGCGCCCTTCAGCGCGCCTGCGAAGTCCCGCACCTTGCGGTCGAAGGCGGCCTTGTCCAGGTCGAAGCCTTCGATCACCTGGAAGCCAAGCTTCTTCAGCGCGGCGGCGACGTCGGCGGCATCGTTTGCCGGATTGGCGAGTCGACCTGCATGCTGGTAGGCCGAGTTGCCGACCACCAGCGCCACGCGCTTCTCGGCCTGCGCAATCGGTGCCGCGGCCAGCATCACAGCAAGCAGCAGAAGTGTAATCAGCGCGCACTTGGCGAGGCGTCGGGCTGTGGTGAAACTGGGCCACCCGTCGCCGGCGTTGTTGATCGGCGCCTCGAGCAGGTGTTCAGGCGCGATTGCCGCGGCCGCAGCAAGGCCGAGGTTCATGACGGCATCCTACGTGTCCCTCAGTCAGTCCCGCACCTTCGCGGCATTGGAAGCAATGCTTATGGCACCTTTTTGTCCGTTCGGCCCCGGTTGCCCAATTGCCATCTGGGGCGGCTGGTCGTCGGCTCGGTATACAGTTCACGCTGGCCAATCAGCCGCACGGCCATGGGGACAAGCGCGAGCCTATCGTTACGATCGCGATACCCAGGAAGGCTGCTGCCCAAAGCATGGGACCGTTCAGGATACCCCAACCAAGGACGTCCTGAATTGTGCGGGCTGTCACTAGCGTAAAGCCAAGAAGGCTTGGCAGCGGGAGCACAGCCAGCCGTGCTGGCCTTCCCGCCTAGCGCGCTGTGGGAGCGGCGAGGCTTTGGCCACGCAAGAGACGAGGCGCCGATCCTCGCCGCCTCGATTGAGTCTTTAGTCGAGTAACTTCCAGCGACCTTGCGTGTTGTTATACGAGCACAGGCAGGAAACACCTTGGAGACAACAAAATGAACCGCTCCATACCTTTCTACCTCGTGGGACTATTGGCAGCGACTACGGTTCCGGCGGTCAGCCAGACGTTCGACGGCAACGTGAAAGTGGGCGTCCTCAACGACCAGTCCAGTCTGTACGCGGACGCCACGGGCCAGGGCTCCGTGACAGCCGCCCGCATGGCTGTCGAAGACTATATGAAAGCCAACCCCAACTCGAAGCTCAAGGTCGAGGTGATTTTCGCTGATCACCAGAACAAGCCCGATATCGGCTCGGCCATCGCCAAACAATGGTTCGATCGCGACGGCGTTGACATGGTGCTGGACGTGCCGAACTCGGCCGTAGCGCTGGCGGTTTCCGAGGCAGCCAAGCAGGCGAACAAGGTGACGGTGAACGGGTCAGCCGGAAGCGCCAGGTTGACGGGCGACCTTTGCTCACCCAACACCGTGCATTGGACCTTTGACAACTACGCGCTGGCCAACGGCACCGGCCGAGCCATTGTTTCGACCGGCGGCAACACGTGGTTCTTCATCACGGCCGACTATGCTTTTGGCCATGATCTTGAGGCCCAGACTGCGGCAGTCGTAAAGGCTGCAGGAGGGCAGGTTCTCGGCGGCGTGCGTGTTCCACTCAACAACGCCGACTTCTCTTCGTTCCTGCTGCAGGCCCAGACATCCAAGGCCAAGGTCATCGGCCTAGCGAACGCTGGCGGCGATACCATCAACGCCATCAAGCAAGCATCGGAGTTTGGCGTCGTCCAGGGCGGCCAGCGCCTGGCCGGTCTGCTGGTGTTCATCACCGATGTGCACGGCCTGGGTCTGAAGATCGCGCAGGGCCTGCAATATACCGACTCGTTCTACTGGGACATGAACGACGACACACGGGCCTGGACCAAGCGTTTCGTCGAGAAGATGAACGGCAAGCAGTATCCAACCATGAATCACGCCGGTAACTACGGCGGCATGCTGCATTTCCTCAAGGCGATTGAAGCAGCGCAGACGCATGATGGCGCGAAGATCGTGGCGAAGATGAAGGAGCTTCCGACTGACGACGTTACCTTCGGCAAAGGCCGCATTCGCGAAGATGGTCGCCACCTACATGCCATGTATCTGTGGGAGGTGAAGAAGCCCGAAGAGAGCAAGGCGGCCTGGGACTACGCCAAGCTGGTCAAGACGATTCCGGCCGAAGAGGCATGGCGCCCCCTCGATCAGGGCAATTGCCCATTCGTGAAAAAGTAAAGCGGCCAGCGCGTGATGGCGAGTCCGTCGGGATTGAACGCCCAGCTCCCAAGGCTGGGCGTTTTCGCGCATCGCACCGGGCGACTTCTGGATCATCGCTGCCTGTGAAGATGAACGTCTCCTTGTTAAAGTCGTTGCGCAACACAGTGCGAGGCCGATTGCTCATTACATACTCGCGTGAGTTGAGGTTTCATTTGGTCGGCATCGTATTGGGCCGATACAACATGCTGCGAATGCGGAACTCGCATGACTGACGCGATTGCGTCATGTACCGGCACCTAACCTCGCAATAGTCGTGTGACTGACACGATACACGATAGATGCGGCCGAGGGATCTGGCGCTTTCGCCAGCCTGCAGGCGTCGCCGGGCGTCGACCTGCTGCTCTACGGACAGCGTAGGCTTGCGCCCGAAGCGGGCGCGCGCTCGCAGGCGGCCCAGCGGCCAGCGTTCGCCCGCTTGACGATACGCTGTCGCTCGTCTTCTGCCATGGCGCTCAGGAAGGCCAGGAAGCTCTCCCGAGCGGCGTTGTGAGATCCAGGTGCGGCTTGTCCAGCACCTTGGCCCGGGCGCCACTGGCGTTGATGCGCTCGATGATCGCGACGCCGTCAATCATGCTGCGGGTACAACGATCCCATTCCGCGAGCACCAACACGTCACCCGTACCAAGAGCGTTGATAGCTTTCTCAAGCTCGGGCCGGTTCTTGACGCTCTTGCCGGAGGCCTTCTCTTGGAAGAGCCGGTCGCACCCCTCGGCCACCAATGCGCCCAGCTGGCGATCCAGGTTTTGACCAGTTGAAGAAACTGGCGCGTAGCCAACTTTTCGCATGGAAAACCCCCGTCTATTTCGCACCGAATTGTTGTCACCGGAAATCCAGCATTGATGCGGGTTCGCGGAGGTCGTCGACAATTGAAAAATTGTTGGCCAATCGTACACTAGGTTGCAGCGCGCTTTCCCTCGTGGCAATTCGACTCTCTCTCTTCTCGCGTGGCCAATAACGCGAAGAGAGTTTGGCGGATAATGGACCAACTGATCGACATGAAATCGGTGTCCGGCGCCAACTATAGGCTCGTCGTCAAGCCATCACCGATTCACGGTGATGGCATATTCGCGGCCGAGGACATCCCGTGGGGTCGCAAGATCCTCGAGTATCGTGGTGTCATCATCGACGACGCAGAAGCCGCCAGGCGCATTCGCGCAGGCGCCAACGCCATCATGGAGTTGGGCGGCGGCAGGAACATTGACGGCTTCGATGCCGGCAATGGCGCCGCTCTGATCAACCATAGCCGTACCCGAGCCAGCTGTTTCCTACTGCGCGAGGAGGACAAGGTGTGGCTGGTAGCTGGCGTGGAAGGCATAAAGGCTGGAGAAGAGCTGACCTACGACTACGGTTCAGACTACTACCCACGCAAAAACAAGCGGGCTGAATAGACAACTCTTAGTGCTTAGCAGAGCCGTGACTTCGATAGGTCGGGTCGGATTGGAACAGGGTCATGTCCGCCTCGTTCAGCACGTGGATGAGGAGCAACATGGCCGTCACGACTTCCCATCCGCCGGTCCACAATCGCGTAAATCTCACGATTGTTCCGGCACTCCCTTGCGGCTCCCCGGCGCACAGGCTCAGATCCGACGACGTTTTGCACTCATCCCTGTCGCAATTCGATCAACTTCGGCCATTGCGGCCTACGATCCTTGTCAGTTCGCGTTCCCACTTCTCCAAAGCATCGCGCTTTTCTTGATCGTGCTCGCCCGTATCGTAGTTCCAGCTCGTGACCTTCGCTTTGGCTCCGCTGATGTGATTGAAAACGTGACCTCGGTCTTCAGTTGAGATGCCCAGCTTGCGCATCGAGGTGCCAATCGTCCGCCGAATATCATGCGGCCCAAGCCCCTCGATCTTCGGGATCAAGCGCCGACAGATGCGCTGCAATGCCTTAGTCACAGCATCGCCGCGCAGCGGTCCCTTGGTGCGGTCAGATGGGAATACGTAACTGCTCGCTCCGGATGTCGCAATCGCTTGGCGGATCACGCTCACTGACATCGGCGTAAGGGGCACGCGATGGGGGAGGCCATTTTTGGTGCGCTCCTCTCGGATGGTCCATACGGGTTCCGAACCGTCTAGTTCCAACTCTCGCTTCTCCATTTGGACGACTTCGCTGCGGCGCTGTCCAGTAAGGCACAAGAGCTTTAGTGCTCGTCGGATGGCGATAGTTGCGGGTAGATCGAATGTCGTCTGCCCACCGGCCAAACGGTCGATGACGATCTCGCGATTAAGTTCGTCCCAAAGGCGTACGAGCTCATCCGGTGACAACAGACGTTCACGTCTGCGCTCCTCACCGAGCTTGCGGAGCCGAGCGGCAGGATTGAATTTGACGTGTCCTTCCTCGACTGACCAATTGGCCACTCTATTAAAGAGTGCAACGACTCGATTGCTCTGTATCGGCCCAGCTTTGTCCAACACTTCATCACGGACGGCACCCACATCCCTTCGCTCGATCTCAGCAAAGATGCGCGGTCCGAGTGCCAGTTCTTTCTTGATGCGATAAGGCACTGCGTCGTCGGGCAGCGTACTATCTGTGGACGATCCGCTGAAATACATCTCGTACCGGCGCTTCTCATCCTTCCAAGTGTCGAGTTTCCTTTTCGCGTGTTGCTCCAGCCAAGCGCTGAACAACGCGTCAAACGTCGTTAGTTCGCGTTTGCTCGGATCTTCCCCGTCAGCGACGCGGGCCATAACGTGCTTTGCTTCTGCGCACGCCTTTGCAAGCGATCTAGACTCGCAGAGATTCCCAATCTCATGCCAACGCTGCTGTCGTGTCCTGCCGCGGCCAACCTGATAGCGCACGAACCATACCTTGCGGCCGCTCGGATGCACGACGAGCACTAGTCCACGCTCGCCCTTGATCCGATAATTGACTTGGCGAGAACCAGGCCTGACAGCTTCGATCGACCTGACGTTCTTTGGCAGGAGGCGAGCTTGCCTAGTCGAGAAGGTCATCATGCCGCTCCTAGCGAGTGTCATATCACTCGCCTATCACAGAAATGCGTGCTCCTAGTCGCTTTTCCTCGCACGCCTTCGGACAAAAGCGAGACACAAGATGCTGATACTACGAGATATTATGACGCTTTGTCGAATTAAATCAACTTGCGCTGGACGACAGAGGCTGTCAATGGCATTCACGAGGTCAGCGGTTCGATCCCGCTCGGCTCCACCACCTGAGAACCCAGGAATACCAAGGGATTGAAGACGAAAGAGGCACCTCAAAGGGCGCCTTTGTTGTTTCTGCTGTGTCCCGAGAAGGCGGAAAACTACCCGTCTCCTAGGGCACCGACAGGATTCTCTTTCCTAGGAGAGAGCCAGGGCTGGGAGCACGGGGGCGCTGCGCGCCTAAGTCGCTAGCCATACCCGGGCAGCCAGGGTTCGGCTTGAATCGCTGCGATCTCACCTCGCGCAAGCTTCAGCCACAAACGAAGTATTGCTTCGCGCGGTACGCATTTCATATGCATTGCATTGTCGTCCTCGGCCTCGACGTTCTCCCAAACGAGCAGCCCAGAGGGAAATGCGCTAAGACACCACTCTGTCTCGTACTTGAGCGCCACGTCAGGATGCTCCTTGTCCTCGATGTCGAGGGATTGAAGGAGTTCGCGGAGGCGCTCGATTGACGGATTGAGTTCTGCGGCGCCCCAACGATCGTTGGCAGTATAGGTCATGCTGGTCAGCCCTCAACGTGCACGCCGGCACGGCTCGGCTCTCAGGCACCACCATCACAAAACGTCAAGCTGCCGCCAGTTTGACAACGAGATAGATGGCTGCGGCGACGAGAAGAGCTACGCCACCGCCACGTATGAGACGAATTTTTTGGGCGTCGGAGGTAGCACTGCTGCCGGTGAATAGGACATTCGGCCAGACCAGAGCCACGAAGCCGACGATCGCTGGAATCGCAACGTCAATGAACGACATGGTCATGTCCTCCCGTCCGGCTGATTTGGAGACGCGCATGCAACCACTGTCTGTCAAAGGCAGAGCCGAAGGAGGCCTTCAGCAAACGGCAAAATTCAGGCGGGATGCTCGTCGGCGCCGCTGACGACTTCGACCACAAGGCCGCGCGACGGCAAATGCTGGCCCAGGATAGCCGCTATGGGTTTGCGGTTGCGAGAAGCGGCCGGCGATCATTCGTCATTTGCGCTTTGCCAATGCGGAAGTGGTTTAGAATTTTAATTCGGTTGCCGTTTGTTGTCTTATCGGCGCCTCGTCTCTCAAGTTTTAGATAACACTTTTTTCCGTCGACGAAAATTTAAAAAAACTCGGGAACTCCGGTGCTTTAGTGCAGTTATTAAAACCAACACGGGGCACTCCAATGAACCAGAAATACGATCTCCTGAAAGCAATTGGGCCGGGCATGCGCGAGTTAATGCCTCCTTCCCCTTTGTCGACCGACCTGCAGGTTTTGCTGCTTCGGCTTGCGATGCAGGAAATGGAGCGGGCACACTATCGTGGCATCCGTGGTGAGTTGCTGCGCGAAGCGTGAGAAGGCGCAATCGACGTGCGTCGCCAGCGCTCATCAAGACGTTGCCTCGCGGCCCCTCCTATGTTCAAACGCTATGAGTCCTTCACGCGGAGCCTTCGCGCTGCAACCAAGTTGCGAACGTTCGTGTCGCTCGTGACACCGCACCTCGCTTGGGCAAAATGAGCCAATACCCGGTGGGGATCGTAACCCTAGCATCGGGGAAAGGCATCCTCAGTCGGTCGGTCCGCAGATTGTCCCGCGTCAAAAGTCGTCCCCGGGCCAAGGCAACGCCCTGGCCGTCAGCAGCCGCTTGCAACAGGAGATTCGAAGAGGCAAATCGCGGGCCGCGGTGAACCCACTTCTGGTCAGGGTCCAACCCCACTGCCGTCAACCAGGCTGCCCAAGTCCCCTGTCGGTCCTCATCGTGAAGAAGCGGGACCTCGACGAGATCCGCAGGCGTGCGGAGCCGTGCCGCTAACTTATCAGCGCAGACCGGGAAGATTGTGTCGTCCATCAAGGCTACTGCCTGAACGTCCGGCCACGGACCACTGCCCATCCGAATGGCAATGTCGCAGACGCCCCTAATGGGTTGAACGAGGGCCTGACTTTCCGATATCCAAACCTCGTAGCGCGGATACTGGTGACGAAACTTGGTCAAGCGTGGCACTAGCCACAGCGCGGCAAACGAGCCAGTGGTGCTGACGCGCACCACTCTGTCGTCAGTGTCTTTAGTCACCCTCACCACGGCCTTCTCGATCAACGCGAAGGCCCGGGCCGACTCCTTTGCAAGGCGTAAGCCATCAGTGGTCGGGACGAGTCGCCCAGCGCGGCGCTCAAATAGAGCGACAGCAAGCCGATCCTCGAGGTGCCGGACCAGCCGGCTCACGGCACCATGTGTTACCCCTAATTCGGCTGCCGCTGCGATCGTCGTCCCGCAGCGTACAACTGCTTCAAAGGTCTGGACGGCCTTGAGAGAAACGCGCGGAGGGCGGGGCATGTGTGACTTTTCCTCACAAAGTACTGCACTTTAATCGATTGCCCGTCGCCAGGAAAGCGCGGCACTGGTGCACTTGAATTCAGAAGCGAGCCACAATGCGAAAAGCAGCCGATACAGTTTATCTAGTGCATACGATCATCGCTGAGCGATGGAGCCCCCGCTCGTTTGATCGGGCACGGTGCCTGAGCCCGGATGATCTGATGTCTCTTTTTGAAGCGGCGCGTCTGCCAACAATCTCCAGCCCTGGCGCTTTGTCTACGCGCGACGCGAGGATGCTGCATTCCATACGATCCTCAGTTGCCTGGAACCGGCCAATGCGCTGTGGGCGGGTCGATCTGGGATGCTCTGCATCGCGATCGCGCAGGTGCAGCGTGAAGATGGTGCAACAAACAAGCATGCTATCCCACGACCTCGGTGCTCCAGGCGACCAGCATGAGGCTGGCCGCGCATCAGATGTCGGGGTTCGATGCGGTGAGGGCCCGCGCGCTGCTCGGCATCCCGCACGAATTTCACCCGGTAACAGTGGTCGCAGTCGGATGGGCTGCTCAGCCCGAAGACTTACCTAATGACAGTCTTCGCCAACGCGAGCTGGCGCCCCGTTCCGGCCGACAGATTAGCGAGTTCGCCTTTGCCGAGCAGTGGCCAGCGCCGGAATGGCAAGCTATCCCAGAAGAGACAGACCGTGAGCTTCCGACGCAGCATCCGAGCACGGGTGGCGGTAGACCCGAGGGCTCGCTCCGCAACCGACGCATTTAGGCTGTGGCCCCTTCTGGTGGCCACGCCGACGCGGCCGAATGCGAGATGCTGCAGCACGATTGCAGCATTGCTCCGAGGGCGATGTTGATCTTGACGTCGGCGCCTCCGAGCACGACGGTCTGAACCAAGAGACGGCGGCGCTGTTTGATCGATAGGTCAGGTGTCCGACCCGCATTTACGAGTGAACCACGAGCTAATGAGCCTTCCTTTGGATAGCAAACTCGCAGCAGCTATGGCCGATGTGCTGGACGGCCTTAGCGTCGGCATGTTCCTCGTTGACGCCGACGGACGCATTGTTCACGCCAACGCGGCCGGCCGGGTCGTACTGGCCGCGGGCGATGTGCTGTGCTGCGAAGCTGGGCGCCTAGCTGCGCTCGAGGACGGCCCCGACAAGAACTTGCGTGACGCCCTTGCGGCTGCTGGCAACGACAACACCAAGGCCGCCACCTTGTCATTGACCGCCCGCGGTGGGACCCGATACGTGGCTAGCGTTTTGCCACTCGCGGCCGGAGCGCGGCGACGAGCCAGGAAGGCTCACGCGGTCGCTGCCGCAATATTTCTGAATAAGGCTGCGCTCAATGCTCGGCCATTTGCCGGGTCCATTGCCGAAACTTACAAGCTCACGCCGACCGAACTGCGCATCCTGTTCGCCATTGTCGAGGTGGGTGGCGTCCCCGAGGTGGCAAAAGCCGTGGGTGTTGCGGAAAGCACGGTGAAGACACACCTCGGTCGCCTGTTCGAGAAGACCCGCTCCAGCCGCCAGGCGGATCTCGTGAAGATTGTGGCCGCATTTTCAAATTCGTTGGTTCGTTGACCAACTGTCGTCCCGCATTTTGTGACGGGAATTCCGGCAGCAGCGGAGGCGTGTTCGAATGGTTGACATCCAGTCCTCGTTGGCTTGCACGTAGGCGGACGGTTTGTTCGAGCAACACCTTTCTGCCTGCAGAGCGTTGTCGTCACGGGCAATCAAATGCTGCAGATCGAGTGGCATCGACTGGAGAAAGCGGACGGACTGGCCGACAAAGACAACATCACTTGCAGCCAGTGACCCGCATGTCACGCCGCCTGCCAATCGACGTTGCGCGCCGATAATTCGAGTTTATGTCCGTCGAACGCCCGACGCGCGGGCGAGGCGATGCGTTTAAGAATGTCGCGACCACATGCACGGGTAAGCCGACCGTCTCTTCAAACTCAAGTCCTAGCGAAAAGGCCAAGGCATCACTGCGTTGCAATCAGGGTGCGTCGTAAACGTGAAACAATATATGGGGAATGGCAGATGTTTCTACTGAGAAAGCTCTCCAGGCCGCGTTTCGCCGTCGCCTCGGCTATCGCTGTGCTGGCCCTGTCCATGGACGCCTACCCGGCGCAGGCCCAATTCGTTTGCAGGGACGATGTCACTGGCAATAGGCAGGGAGCGACCGCAACTGGAGTGAATTCCACCGCTTGCGGCGCGAATGCCACGGCTAGTGGTGAGAGCTCAACAGCCGTAGGTAACGCAGCCACGGCCAGTGGATTTGGCTCCGCGGCGACCGGTCAAAACGCCCAGGCCACTGGAGCCTTCTCTACGGCGACTGGCCAAGACGCCCGGGCCCACGGTATTCAGTCCACGGCCATAGGTTCAGGCGCAACGGCCACCGGGGACTTCTCCACGGCGACGGGTTCAGCCGCAACGGCCACCGGGCGATCGTCCACGGCGACCGGCCAGGGCGCCCTGGCCAGCGGGGTCGCGACCACGGCCACAGGTGTCAACGCGAGAGCCACCGGGGACTTCTCCACGGCCACGGGTGTCAACTCGACGGCCAGCGGGCTCTGGTCCACCGCGACCGGCCAACTCGCCGAGGCCGCCGGAGATTCGTCCACCGCGACTGGTCGAGGCGCCGCGGCATTCGCGGCTTCCTCCACGGCCACAGGTGCCGCCGCAACGGCCACGGGTCTCCAGTCCACGGCGACCGGACAAGGCGCCCGGGCCACCGGTGAATCTTCCACGGCGACCGGGCAAGAGGCCTTGGCAACGGGGCCCTTCTCCTCGGCGACAGGTCAAGACGCCAAGGCCACCAACGCCTTTTCCACGGCAACCGGACAAGGCGCCAGGGCCATCGGCTTGTCGTCCACTGCGACCGGCCGAGGCGCCACAGCCACCGCGGCCTTCTCGACAGCGACCGGCGAAGGCGCCATGGCCACCGAGTTCATGTCCACGGCGACCGGCCGGGGCGCTCAGGCCAACGGTATCCAGTCCACGGCGACAGGCGCTGAAGCAAAGGCCACAGGGGACTTCTCCACGGCGACAGGTGTCAAAGCGACGGCGAGCGGGATCTCGTCCACGGCGGCCGGCCAAGGTGCCGAAGCCACCGGGGAGAATTCGACGGCGACTGGCGCCAACGCTACGGCCAGCGGGTTCTCGTCCACGGCGACCGGCCAAGGCGCCATAGCCAACGGGGCCTTCTCCACGGCGACCGGCCAAAGTGCACAGGCCGCCGGCTCCTTCTCCACGGCGACCGGCCAAAGCGCACAGGCCACCGGGGCCTTCTCCACGGCGACCGGCGAAAGCGCACAGGCCACTGGGTTCTCCTCCACGGCGACCGGCGAAGGCGCACAGGCCACCGGGGGGTCCTCTACCGCAACCGGCGTCGGCTCCATGGCCACCGGTACCCTGTCCACGGCGACCGGTTTCAACGCAAAGGCCGGGGGCGGGGCCTCAACGGCAACCGGCCAAAGCGCACAGGCCACCGGTGACGAGTCCACGGCGACCGGAGCTGATGCACGGGCGACCGGGATCCGCTCCACGGCGATTGGCGCAGGTACGAGGGCGGCTTTCGCCAATTCGGCGGCCTTTGGTGCCAACGTCGAGAGCACGCGTGCCAATCAGATGGCGTTCGGCCGAGAAACGAACACCTACACCATGGCGGGAATTGCCTCGGCCGCGAGCCGTGCCGCGCAGCAGGGTCCGCTCGAGGTGGTGACCACGGATGCTCAGGGCAACCTCGCTTCAGATGGCGGCGCATTCCAACGGCAGATCGATAACCTTGGTCGCCGCGATGGCGAGCTGGCGGACGGCATCGCCATTGCGCTTGCCCTGCAGCAGCCGATCTTCCACAGCGGCCAGAAGTTTGCCGGGCGGCTCGGCTACGGCAATTTCGACGGCTCCAATGCGCTCGGTCTTAGCTTGGCCGGCGTGATTGACAGGGGCTCGTTCGGGTCAAACAGCTCGATAACGCTCGACGGCGGTGTCGGCGTCGGTACATCGACCGGCACCGTCGCGGCGAAGGCTGGCGTGACCTTCGGGTGGTGATGACTTACATGGCCTTATATGATCTTGGCAGCCGGAGTCATTTTCATAACCTCGGCCTGCCGGGATGCGCGAGGATGCCGCCCCCACAGCGGTATCTTCGCGCACTTTTCCTCGGAGCGCTGGCGCTCGCAGTTGTCGCCTTCGCCGCGCCTCAACAGGCTGTTGCGCAAGGTCAGACTGACCCCTTGAAGAAGGGCGCGACGCCCGAGCTCGTCCTGCCCAGCGCTGAAAGCATCGTCGTGCTGATCCGGTCGACGCTGCTCAGCCTCAACGACGCTTTGCGCACCGACAACTACACCGTGCTCCGCGACTTGGCGTCACCCTCGTTCCGCGAGGCCAACACTGCCGGGCGCTTGCACCAGATCTTCGCCAATCTTTCCGCCCAGCGGATCGATCTGGCCGCCGTCGCCATCTTGCCACCCAAGCTTCCCCAACCGCCGAGCATCGATCAGGACAGGCGCCTGCACATCGCGGGCTATTTCCCGGGCGAGCCGGTGCAAGTCAATTTCGAGCTTGTCTTCGAG
>Ga0075368_10000256_pt1 | contig 15232 bp, 12 predicted proteins | sample EndMethybrTD3033_FD_71518 | JGI IMG/M metagenome (GOLD analysis project Ga0075368, IMG submission 71518) | Populus endosphere microbial communities from Tennessee, USA - Endosphere MetaG P. TD hybrid TD303-3 | ecosystem: Host-associated > Plants > Roots > Endosphere | place: USA: Tennessee... | reverse complement strand
GTTGTGGACTGACGGCACGTCATTCTCCTTGCCCGCGTACGACCATCCCTCGGTGCACGCAATTTCCCGTGAAATTGCACGGAACTGCTCTCGGCATGGATAATAGCCAAGGCATCAACCTCCGTGCTGGTGTCCCGTCCTGACGTCCTCTCAGGGAGTCGCTGTGTCGTTACCCGCGCACCCGGCAACCCTGTCCGACTCCGCCGCCACGCTGCGGCTGTCCGGCGCCCGCCAGGGGTGCGCCCAGGCTCGTGAGTTCACCGAACGCACCCTCAGTCGCTGGCAGTTGGATCACCAGCGCGACGACGCGCTGAGCATCGTGACCGAACTGGTCTCCAACGCCCTGGTGCACGCCCGGCCGCACGACGCGGCCGGTGAGGCCGATGCCGAGGTCCTGCTGAAGCTGACCCTGCGGGGCCCCCATCTGCTGTGCGCCGTCACCGACTCCGGCAGCACCCTGCCGACCTGCCCGCAGACCACCCTCCCGCTCGACGAGCACGGTCGCGGCCTACGGATCGTCGACGCTCTCGCCGAACACTGGGGCTGGACCCGCCACGCCCTCACGGGCAAGACCGTCTGGGCCATGCTGCCCACCGGGCGGGGCACCTGGCGCGAAGGCGCGGCGACGGCCTGAGGTGATGAACACATCGGTGAGGCACGACCAGCCGCCCACCTCGCTCGGCGACGTCACCCGGGTGCCGTGGCGCGAGATCCAGGACACCACCGGCTCCGCCGCTGCCATCCCCTTCCTGCTCGCCGCCCTCGCCTCGGGCGACGACGCCGCCGCGCGCACCGCGCTGTACGGGCTGCGCAACCGGATCTGCCGGCACGGCTTCGTCGTCGACGAGGCGACGGCCGTCACCGTCCCCTTCCTGTGGGACCTCGCCCAGCGCCCCCAGGTCACCTGCCGGGCCCAGATCCTGCGCCTGCTGCGGAACATCGCCGTCACCCGCCAGTGGGAGAACACGGCTGCCGCCTATCCCAAACTGCGCCGCCGCCACGGCGACCACATCGCCTGGGAAACCGCGGCCCGGCAGGCCGTCCACGCCCACAGCATCGCCATCGAACGCCTGCTGAACGAGCGGGACGCCGAACTCGTCCACGCCACCGAGGAACTCGCCTCCGCACTGGCGGCTCCGCAGACGGAGCACCCGCCGCGCTGAGCCACGCACGGCGTAGGTCTCAGGCATGGAGCCGTCTTCGGACTTGACGGTCGGTTCGCCGCTCTGTATGTACATGCCAGAGACTTGGTATGGACCAATTCTGCGCAGCCTCACGCGCCGATCCGGCGCCCAACCCCCCCCAGTGGAGGCAGCACATGCGAAGACGATCAACCCTGCTCGCCCTGTTCGCAGGGCTGCTCCTCCTCGTCCTGGCCCCGCCCGCGTCCGCCGCCGGCACACCCACCGCGGCCTTCGCCAAGACATCGACGTGGGACGGCGGCTACCAGGGCGCGTACACCCTCACGAACTCAGGAAGCGCGACCCTGTCCGGCTGGAGCGTCGAGTTCGACCTCCCCTCCGGTACCACGGTCGGCTCGTACTGGGACGCGCTGCTCACGCAGAGCGGCAGCCACTACACCTTCAAGAACCGTGAGTACAACGGCACATTGGCACCGGGCGCGTCCGTCTCCTTCGGCTGGGTGTCGGGCGGCACCGGCACGCCCACCGGCTGCAAGCTCAACGGCGCCTCCTGCACGGGCGGTTCGGGCACCGACACCACACCCCCGAGCGTCCCGGCCCAGGTGACGGTCGGCTCCGCCACCGGCTCCACGCTCACCGTGCGGTGGAACGCCTCCACCGACGACTCCGGAACCGTCGCCGGCTACGAGGTCTCGCGCGACGGCGCGACACCCGTCACGGTCACCGGCATCTCCTCCACGGCCACCGGGCTGCAGTCCGGCACGAGTTACTCGTTCCGCGTGCGGGCCCGTGACGCGGCCGGCAACGTGTCCGCCTACAGCACGGCGGTCAGCGGTACGACCTCCGCCGGTGGCCAGCAGCCGGGCGCCGGCCCGGCCACCGCGCCGTACGTCGACATGGGCGCGTGGCCTACGCCGAGCATGCCCGACATGGCCTCGGCGAGCGGGCTGAAGAACTACACCATGGCCTTCATCACCGCCTCCGGCTGCAAGGCGATGTGGTTCAACGCCTATGACCCGCGGGACGGCTGGGCCAAGGACCAGATCGATGCCATCCGGGCGGCCGGCGGAGACGTCAAGGTCTCCTTCGGCGGCGCCAGCGGCATCGAACTCGCCCAGGCCTGCGCCTCGGTGGACGCGCTGTACGCCGAGTACGACGCGGTCGTCTCCGCCTACGGACTGAAGTACGTCGACTTCGACATCGAGGGCGCGGCCACCGCGGACCCGGCCTCCGTCACCCGCCGCTCCCAGGCCCTGGCCCGCCTGCAGCAGGCCCACCCGGGGCTGCGGATCTCGCTGACGCTGCCGGTCCTCCCGGAGGGCCTGACCTCGGACGGCCTGAACGTGGTGAAGTCCGCGCGCGACGCCGGGGTCGACCTCGACGTGGTGAACGTCATGGCCATGGACTACTACCGCGGCGTCGACTACGGCGACGCGGCCGTCCAGGCCGCGCAGAGCACCTTCACCCAGCTGAAGTCGCTCTACCCCGGCAAGACCGACGCCCAGCTCTGGTCGATGGTCGGAGTGACGCCGATGCTCGGCCAGAACGACGACGGCCACCTCTACGACCAGGCCGACGCCCGCCAACTGGTCGCCTTCGCCCAGGGCAGGCACCTCGGGGAACTCGCCTTCTGGGAGGCCACCCGGGACCGCAACGCCTGCACGGGCGCGCTGTACCAGTGCACCAACGTCCCGCAGACTCCGTACGAGTTCGCGAGGATCTTCGCGGGGTACACCGGCTGAGGACCGGAGCGTCACGGCCTCGAATCGCCGGTGCGATGGGGTCGCGTGGCCTGGATGTCCTGGACTTTCTGGATGTCCTGGACCAGCTTCGCGATCCGCGCTCTCCTGGCCTCGATCCCGCGCAGAATGAGGCGTAGGTGCACCGGCGATTCGGGCACGGCGGTCTCGAACTCGCCCAACCGTCTGCGCTCGACGGTGAGTTCGGTCCTCAGCCGTGCCGCCCGGTCGGGCGGCGGGGGAGGGTTCCGGCCGTTGAACACGACGTTGTACGGGGGCTTCTCCGCCCAGACGACCTCGCGCTCGGCGGCCTCCGCGTCCTCGGGATAGTCGATTCGGATCCCGATCACGCGGCCGCCCCAGGCCTGCTCCCGCAAGTGGGTGCGCACGCGGGTGAGGGGGCAGACGGATATGCCGACGTACAGCAGACCCTCGAGGCCGTACAGGCGGTAGAGCGCGGTGCGGCCGGCAGCGTGCAGGCTGCCCTCTTCGTCGAACAGGCCGCGCAGGAACTGTGCATCGACGTCGGCCATGAGGCGGCCTCCTTCGGCTTCCTGCCCTTACGCTCCCACGGGGGTCTGACAGTGAGGATGTGCGTGGCACCGCCCGGGGGCCTGACTCCGGGTCTGATACCGGCGCTTTGGCTGCCCATGCGTTGAACTGTCGGCTGCCGGATGGTGCCGACGTGCATGCTGCCGACCGGCGTCTGTGTCCTCATAGGAGCTTGGCCGACGGTCTGATCACTGTCTTGTCCTTGCGCCGACCGGCGTCGGCATGACGCTCGGCACGCTGATCGCGGGTCCCCTCACCGACCGCGCCCTGCGCCCGACGATGTACGCGGGACTCGCCCTGGCCAAGAACGTGCCCACGATGGCCGCGGCCTCCAACCACTCCGCCTTCAACCGGGCCAACGCGGGCGGCGCCTGGCTCGGCGGACTGGCCATCTCGGCCGGCTGGGGCTGGGCCTCGCCCAACCTGGTCGGTGCCGCCCTCGCCGAGGCAGGACTGGGCCTCGCTTTGCCGGCGGCCTCATGGACCGGGGCGGCCGACACTCCGAGGTGATCACGGCGTCCACCACGGCCTCGACGGAAGCCGAACACACCGAGGCCGCCCGACCGATGGGCCAGGCCGCGTTGCCTGGGGACCGGGCGTGACGATTTGGCGCCGGCGACGTGTTGTGGGCGGGGGAGCACCAGTGTTCCTGGTAGACGGGGTTGGCGTGGTGCGGCGACTGTCAGGTGCTGTGAAAACCGAGCACCGTCCCCGCATACCCGCGTACGCTCCGCGTGAAAGGAGGATGCCATGGCCGCTCACGCGAAAGCGATCGGGATCTGGTGGCTGGCCACGATGACGGCGGTTACCACGGCGGTCATCGTGGTCGTCCTCGTCGTCCAGGCCGACTCGGGGGAGGCATCCCCACCGACACCGGAAATCTCCCCCGTCACCGCACCGTCGACGAACGCGCCCGTGCCGACGACCGCCTCCCCCTAGGCTCCACGGACGGTCCGCCTCCGCCCGCGTCCCCGACAGCGCCACCGCTCCCGCACCAGGGGTCGAACCTCGGTCCTTGGTCACGCGTTGGCGGACGCTGTGGCACCATGCCCCGAATTCGAGCGGCGTGAAGTGGATGCGGAGCGTGCGGCCTCTATCGGAGTGGTGGGCGTCGGCCGAGCTGAGTTGCGGTGCGCGTACCTTGGGTGACGACTGACAAGTCCCTTTGGGCGGGTGTGCTGTCGACGCCGCCCGTTGGCCGTGGTCACCGTTCGCCGAGCGCCTGCCGGACCTCCTGCGCGCGGGGGGAGCCGAGTTTCGTGTAGAGCTCCAGGGCCTCGTGCAGATGGCCTCGGGCCCGGTCCGCCTTCCCGTCGGCCCGCAGCACGGCGGCCGTTCCGACGTGGGCGCGGGCCTGTTCCTCCCGCTCCTCGATCTCACCCGCGACCTCCAGCGCCTCCGCATGGGCCTCCAGGGCCTCGACGTTCCGCCCGAGCCCGTGCAGGGCCTCGCCGAGACCATTGAGGGCGCCGGCCTCGCCGTACCGCTCGCCGATGCGGCGGAACAGCTCCAGGGCCTCTCGCTGGTGCCCGGCCGCTTCCTCGTGCCGGTCCAGACCGCTGAGCGCGTTGCCCAGGTTGGTGAGCGCGTGCCCCGTTCCCGAGGCGTTCGCCAGCCGCCGGAAGAGCGCCAGGGCGCGCTCGAAGTGCCCTGCCGCAGCCGCGTGGTCGCCCAGCCGTGCCACCAGGATGCCGAGGTTGCCGAGGGCGCTGGCCTCTCCGACGGGGTGATGCACGCTCCGGTACAACTCCAGGGCCCGCTCGTAGCGTTGAACCGACGCCTCGAAGTCCTCCAGCAACTCCAGTACGATTCCCAGGTTGTTGAGCACGTCCGCCTCGCCGTGCGCGTCACCGACCGAGCGGAACAGCGCGACCGCCCGCTCGTGCTGCTCGGCCGCCTCCCGGTAGCGCCCGCGCAGTTCGTGCAGGACGCCCACGTTCGTGAGGTGCCGGGCCTCGCCCGCCGTGTACCCGGTACGTCGGCACAGTGCGAGGGCGGTGTCGTGCAGCTGCTGTGCGCTGTCGTAGTCCCCGAGCCGCCGGTGGACGGCGCCGAGACAGACCAGGACGTCGGCCTCTCCGCGCGCGTCCCCCACCGCCCGAGCGGTCCGCAGCGCGTACGTGTGCACGGTCAGGGCGTCCGTGTAGTGCCCGGAACGCTCGTAGTGGCGGTGCAGGGTGGTGGCGATCCGTACGGTGTGTCCGGAGGGGCCGGGTTCCTCGGTGCGCGAGCACAGCGCCACCAGCGTGGGCAGGGCGGCGCCGAGCCAGGCGCGGGCCTCATCGGCGGTCCGCAGCGGCGGCAGCCCGGTGCCGGGCCGGTCGACGACGGGGCGCAGATGGCGTTCGGCGGGGTAGAGGACGTCCATCGCGGTGGCCGCCGCGGCCAGCGAGTGGTCCAGCAGCCGGGTCAGGGCGGCCGTGCGCTCCGCCGCCGGGTCGTGCAGGGCGGCCAGCTCCGCCGCGTACACCCGCAGCAGGTCGTGCATTCCGTACCGGCCTGCGGCGGTACGGTTGAGCAGGTGCGCGCCGGCCAGTACCTCCAACGCCCGCCGTACGGCGTCCACCGACTCGCCGGCCAGCGCGGCGGCGGCGTGGATGTCCGTGTCGGGGCCGGGGTGCAGGCCCAGGAGCCGGAAGAGCCGGGCGGGCAGGTCGGCGAGGCGGGCGTAGGACCAGGAGAAGACGGCGCGCACGGCGGCTCGGGGATCGTCGCCGGAGTCGAGCAGATCCAACCGCCGCTGGTGGTCGCGGAGTTCGGCGACCAGATGGGCGAGCGGTTCGGTGGGCCGGGACAGCACCAGCTCCGCCGCCACCCGCAGGGCCAGCGGAAGCCGTGCGCACTGCTCGGCCAGGTCGACGGCGACGGAGCGCTCCGCGTGGGCCCGCTCGCCGATCAACGCCCGTAGCAGCGCGAGGGATTCGGCCAGGGAGAGCGCGTCGAGCACCACGCGGTGGGCCCCGCTGACCGAGACCAGCGCGCCCAGCGAGTCCCGGCTGGTGATCAGCGCACGGCAGTCGGGGCTGCCCGGCAGCAGATGTCTGACCTGGGCGGCGGACGCGGCGTTGTCCAGGACCACCAGCAGCCGTCGGCCGTTGAGTGCCGTCCGATAGCGTGCCGCCCGGTCCTCCAGGCGCAGTGGGATCTCCTGCCGGGGAACACCGAGGGCGGTGAGGAAACCGGACAGCGCCTGGCCCGCGGACACCGGCTCGTGCGGGTCGTAGCCCCGCAGGTCGACGTACAACTGCCCGTCGGGAAAGGCCTCCCGGGAGCGGTGCGCCCAGTGCACCGCGAGGGCGGTCTTGCCGATGCCGGCGGTGCCGGAGACCGCGGACACGACCGCCGCGGTGGCCCCGTCGCTGCCGCTCTCGGGAATCAACGCCCGGGTCAGATCGGCGAGTTGTTCTCCGCGCCCGGTGAACGGCCGTATGTCCATGGGTAACTGGGCCGGGACCGGGGCAGCGGGCTGCTGCGGGGCTGTACGCGGCCGCCCCTCGCCGCGGCTCGACAACTCCTCGTACATCGAGCGCAGTTCGGGCCCGGGCGGCAGACCCAGCTCGTCGGCCAGCCGCTTGTGGATCTCGGAGTAGACGAGCGTCGCGTCGGCGGCCGAGCCGACGGCGGCAAGGGAGCGCATCAGCACCACGGCGAGCTGCTCGGACAGGGGATGATCGGCCAGCACGGGCCGCAGCAGCTCGGGCACCCGCTCCGGGCTGCCCTGCCGCAGACAGGCCTGCGCCCAGACGAGCGCCGCCTCGACGCGCTCCTGGCCCCAGACCGTCCGCATCCGTTCGGCCCAGGCCCCCGGCAGTCCCGGCAGCGGAGCTCCCCGCCACAGTCGCAGCGCCTCGTCGAGGAGGTCGATGCGTTCCGCGTCGGGGCGCATCGGCTCACGCCCGCGCGCGACCAGAGTGCGAAACAGCGCCAGATCGATCGCGCCGTCGTCCGCCTCCAGCACATATCCGCCGGAGACCTTGCCCAGCCGGATCGACGCCTGGGGCACCTCCTGACCGCCCTCCACGGCCTCGTCGAGGAGCCGGCGCAAGCGGCTGATGTGGGAGTAGACGACGGAGCGCGCGCCGTCCGGCGGGTCGCCGTCCCAGAGCCGGCCGACCATTGTCTCCAGGGGGACGGGCCGCCCGGCGTCCGCCGCCAGCGCGGCGAGGACCGCGCGTCTGCGCGGCTGCCCCAGGTCCACCCCGCTCCCCGCGACGCGCAATTCCAGCGGACCGAGCAGAAGCAGCTTCAACGCCCCTCCATCACAAGATTTTCGCAAGACGGAGCCTAGATCCTCACATGAGTGGTCGTCAGGCCGACGACCGGACCAACTGTCCTGCGCGGCAGTGAAGTGGAAGAGGGGAAAAAGACAGTGAAGGTTCGCAACTGGGCCACGTCGCTGGCCGTCCTGGGCCTCGCCGCGGCGGGGACCGCGATCGCCACTCCCGCGAACGCCGCCGGCTGCTACGGGTCGTCCTGCGAGGGCAAGGACCCCGCCACCTACTGCCAGAGCGACGCCATCACACCCTCGAACGGCGCCATCTGGCTCGGCGCGGCCTACGTGGAACTGCGCTACAGCCCCAGCTGTCGCGCCGCCTGGGCGCGGATCTCGCGAGCCACCTACGTTCCGCAGGACCAGTCCACCCCGTGGGTCACCGTCCATCGCACCAGCGACGGCAAGGAGTACACCTGCTCCGTGCCGAACGGCGACACGGGTTGCTACACCAAGATGGTCAACGACATCGACGTGAAGTCGTACGCGAAGGGCTTCTACGACGGCGGAGCGCGGACGTGGAGCGGCTCGACCGGCTCCTACTGATCGCCCGTTCACCCGTTGGGACCGCTGTTCACGGCCGGGCCGCGCCCCTGCGCGCGGCCCTGTCGAGCCGCCGTGGGGGAGTGGCTCGACAGGAACGGACAGCAGGTTGGGTACACGAGTTCGAGTCGTTATGGACCGGCAATGGCGGAATCGAATCCTCCGTGGTGCAGTCGAGCAGTGGCCCGATGGGACAGATTCCGTGAGAGGTGCGTCGACCGGCGGACCTACCGCGAAGGCGAAAGCGTCGATGCCGGGCCGGACCGGCCCTCGCGGCTGACGGACATCGCGGTCGCACTCCTGCTCGCGGTGGCCGACGCCCTCGCACTGGCGGGCATGAGTCTGTGGATGGTCCTGGGCGCAATGGCGCACAGCGAGCCGCCGAGCGGCCCGGTCGAGCCGAGCCACGGTGTCTCGTTCCTCGCCGTGGCCCTGGCCTGGCTGATTCCCGGCGCGCTCGCGGTCTCGACGTTCGTCCACGCACGGTTGCGGATGCCGGTCACCGCCACGGTGCAAGCACTGTTCCTCCTCGTCGGAACAGTGCTTGCCGTGGGGGCGACGAACATGCTCGTGTCACTCGCGTGACGCAGGTCCGTCAGGACGCCGCGTTCATCAGGTCGAGCGCGCTCTGCTGGCGGGCGGCGTCGGTGGAGTCGATCGGCCCGGCCCAGTGGAGCCCGTACGCGTCGAGGGCATTGCGGTCGTATCCGTAGGCGGAGTCGGCTTGGCGCGCGATGTAGGAGGTGTAAGGGCGGTCCGACAGCCGCGCGTTGAAGGCACTCAGCCCACGGATGTACGCCCCCTTGAAGGAGGGCCCGTCGCCCCCGCAGCCGTCCGCCTCGCACGGCTCACGCAGGATCCCGCCGGAGTTGAGGGACGCGGAGGTGGTCGAGGCGTCCCCGATCTGCCGGCCGGCGGTCAGCAATGCCGAGTCACCCGTCGCGCGGTACAACTCGGCCAGCCCGCCCAGGAGAACACCCTGGTTGTACGACCATGCCGTCGACCCGTTGTTGCCGCACGTCGACAGGTCGATGCCGTCGTTGACCAGATGCGAACCGTTGATCATGCCGGTCCCCCGGAACCACGACCACTCCGCGTTCGCCCGGCCCAGATAGACGGTGTCACCACCGATCCGGTTGTGCAGGGCCGCGTTCAGCTCCAGGTAGAGGGAGTTGGCGATGGCGTTCTTGTACGTCTTCGCCGTGCTCCACCACACTCCGCCGCCGCACGTCGAATCCCAGTACTGCGCCATGTAGTCGGCGTCGGCGCGAGCGGTGTTCAGATAGCGGCTGTCACCGGTCAGGTCGTACGCGTCGACCCAGGCGAGCCCCCACCAGCCCGTGTCGTCGATGTAGTCGTTGCGGAACTGCCCGCCCTGGGCGCCGAGTTGGCGGTCGTAGGTGGTGGCGACAGCATATGAGTAGCTGCCCATCCCAGTGACCCGGATGTTGTCGATGATCGCGGTCAGGGCATTGGCGGAGTTCCACCAGCCCGTGGTGTCGAACAGGCCGGTGGAGGTGTTGTACGACTGCATCAGCGCGGTGGCCGCCGCCGTGGGGCGGCTCCACGCGTTCCAGGTGGTACGGGCCCATGCCGTGCAGGCGATCTCGTCCCGGTCGCCCGCCTTGCCGCAGGCCCGCAGCGCGCCGACGCCGAGGCTGCTCCAGTCGTCGACGTTGTACATCAACGTGCGCCAACCCCTTTGCCCCGAGGGGATGGTGGTGTCGCCGAGCTTGCTGCCCGAGCTCCAGGTGCGGCCGCCGTCGAAGGAGCGGTCGAGCCAGACCTCGTCGGTCGGGCTGCCGTTGGTGATCGAGGCCCAGCCCATCGCGTCGGTGTCGTCGAAGTGCAGGGTGATGCCGCGGGAGTAGATCGTGGCGGTGACGGGTTGCCGGTCGTCCGGGGACAGGGCCGGGTCACGGGTGTCGCAGTACTTGTTGCAGATCGTCGCCGCGGCGGCCGCCGTGCCGGTGGTGACCGGGATCAGAAGGGTGAGCATCGCGATCAGGGCGATGCCGATGCCGCGGATGCGTCTTGGCGTTGAGGTCATGCCAACTCCATGGACGTGGGGGCTGTTGGGGAGGCGGGGGCACTGGTCAGGGCGTGAGGTAGCAGGTCTTGCGTACGCCCGGCAGTGGATCGGTGCCGAAGGCCGCGGTCGTGCAACTGGTGCCGCCGGTGAAGGACTTGTAGACGAAGCTGCCCCGCGCGCCGTAGGCGATGGTCTGCAGTCCGCCGAAGGCGCAGGTGCCGCCCTCGTCGGAGCACGCGGTGGCGTAGCCGGGCGGGCCGCCGGTGGCGGTGTAGCAGGCCTTCGACTCGCCGGAGATCGGGTCGCCGAACGTGGCGTTGCCGCAGGGGGTGTCACCGGTGGCGGTGATCGTGGTGAACGCCCCGAAGGCGCCGTACACGACCGGCTGCCCCGCGGCCGCCGGACACGTGCCGCCCTCGGCGGCGCAGAGGGTGTACCCGGGAGGACCGCCGGCGGGCGGCAGGTAACAGGACTTGGTGACGCCGTCGATCGGATCGCCGAAGTGCGCGTTGCCGCACGTGACCGCGCCGTTGGTGACCTGGTGGGCGAAGGCGCCGCCTCCGCCGTACGCCACGTCACGGTTGTAGCCGGGCACGGAGCAGCTGCTGCCCTCGGCGGCGCAGACCGTGTATCCGGGCGGACCGCCGGCGTCGGCGACGTAGCAGGACTTGAGGACGTCGGGTGCCGGGTCGCCGCCGAAGGAGGCGTTGGTACAGGCGGTGCTGTCGGTGACCGTCTTGTACGTGTACGTCCCGGCCCCGTACGCCACCGCGCGGGTCCCGCTGAAGGAGCAGGTGCCGCCCTCGCCCGCGCACCGGGTGAAGCCCGCCCGCAGCGCCCCGGTGATCGCGGGATCGCCGGGCGCCGGCGGATTGCCCAGTCCGGTGGCGGTCACGGTGTAGCTGCCCGGGGTGACGCCGGTGAGGTAGACATAGGTGTCGTCCTGGCTCGCGCCGGTGATGCCGGTGGTGGGGGTGAAGGTTCCGTTGCTCCAGACGACCGTGCCGTTCACGGACACCGAAACGTTCGAGCCGCCGAACTTCGGGACGCCGATACGGCCGGTGGTGCCGGACGGGCTCGTCAGCTGGGCCGAGTAGGTGCCGGCGGCGGGATCGCGCGACCAGGACGCGCTGACGGCGCCCTGGGGCATGGTGATCCGGCCCTCGGCACTGGTGAGACCACCGGGGTGCGGGACGAAGCGGTAGGCGCCGGACGCGGACTCCGGCGCGGTGCCCAGTACGTCGAAGGTGAGCGTGGAGGTGGGCGCCGTGGACCACCCATGGGCCAGGCTCATGTACGAACCGCCGTACGCGAGGCCGCCGTCGGCCTTGACGCCCTCCCAGAAGGTGCTCCTGGTGCCGATGTCACTGTCCAGCATGTGACCCCAGGTGCGGCGGATCTGGTCCAGGGCGGTGTAGTCGTCATTGGCGGTGAAGCGGGCGTTGAGCTCCATCCCACCGGCGAACGGCGACACGTTGCTGCCCCACTCGGGGGTGGTGGGACCGTAGGCACCCCAGCGGGTCCCCAGCTGTCTGATGACGCTGCGGGTCTTCGCCGTGGAGTCGGTGAGTCCGTACCAGACGGCGAGCGAGTTGCCGTCCTGCGGGTACAGGGCGCTGGTGGGGTTGTCCTTGTACATCCCCTTCGCGGCGTCCCACAGCAGGGAGTTGGCCGCGGTCCTGATCGCGGCCGCCTTGCCGGACCAGTTCGCGGCGAGCGCGCTGTCGCCCTCGACCGTGGCCAGGGTGGCACCCGTCTTGAGGGCGGCATACAGCAACGCGTTGGCTGCGATGTTCTCGCCGCCCTGACCGACCCGGGCCCAGTCCTGGGTGCCGGTGACGTTGAGCAGGTTGTCGCCGCCGACCTTGCCGGTGATGAAGGCCATCCCGCGCTTGTAGTTCGCCCACTCGGAGTCCAGCCATGTCCGGTCGGCCGAGTAGGTGTAGTAGGTGGTCGTGCCCAGCAGCGTCCAGATGTGGTACGTGTCCGAGCCGGTGAGGCTGATCACCGGCCCCGACCAGGGGATCTCCCCGTCCGCCGACTGGGCGTTGTACATGGTCGTCAGGGCGTTGCGGGTCGAGGTGAGGTCGTCGGAGTAGGCGTACTGCGTGGGTACGGAGATGCCCAGGTCGCCCGGCCACACCGTACGGTCGCGCTTGGCCCCGTCGACGAGGACGGAGTCACCCACGCCGACGGTGGCGCCGTTGTCCCACCCCGAGGCCGGCGGGGGCCAGGCGCGGCCCTGGCCGGAGGCGATCGTGTCGAGCTGCACGGTGTACGCCCCCGCGTACCAGATGCGGTTGAGCAGGTCGTCGCTGGAGTGGAAGTAGTTGGCGTAGTCGGCCGGGTCGCTCTTTCCCGGAGCCGCGGTGAAGTCGAGGGTGACGCCCGTGAGATCCACCCAGCCCGAGCTGTTGAGAAAGACCGTCAGATACCGGAATCCGCCTCGCAGTTGCGCGGTGGGCATCGTGTAGGTGCCACCCGCGGGAGCGGCGCCGTACAGCGCGCCGTCGTCGCCGCTGCCTCCGTTGCTGCGGTCGCTGGTGTTGCCCACGTACAGCGACGACTCGCTGAAGGCCAGCCCGATTCGCTGACCGCTGTCGCTGGTAGTGCCGAAAGACAACGTTGCCAGACCACCGACCTCCTTGCCGAAGTCGAGAGTGACGGCCGACTGCGAGCCGGAGATCCGCGTCGCCTGCCCGCTCAGCACGTTCTGCGGATTCCCCACGGTGCCGGAAGTGGCATACACGGCGGTCGGCTTGAGCGTGCGTGAGGTCGGCGAGTAGTTCAGGGTGTCGGCCTCCGCCCGGGGGCTCGCGTCTGCGGCTGTCGGCGCTGCCACGGCCGCGGCAGGGGACGCGCCTGCGGACGGCGCGCCGGCCGCGACCAGTACGGCGGCCACGGCCGCGGCGAGGCCGAGCAGACGCCGACGGCGGGAAGGTCGGTTCGACGAGGGACGGCGGCGGCGCATGAGGACCTCCCGGTGGGGTGCGGGGACGCAGAGGCTGTGCTGTCTGAATCGATTCAATTCGATTGACCGCTACGGCCTGGGCCTTGATGGGATCGTGAGTGTGCGAGGGGCCCCGCCGAAGTGGCACCGATGATGGGCGCCCCCGAACTGCGTGTCAACCCGTCCAGTCCATTGTCAACTCGACTGGAACAGAAGCAACTTGAGGCATTGACAGACTCTGCCGCCAACGATTCACTGCCTCGGAACAGGTATGGACCAACACCGGCCCGTCGGCCGACGCGCTCGTCGAAGGAGGGTGTCCGAGGCGTCGTGGGTGCGGCCCGCCATCCGCAGGTGGGGCACTGATCCTGCTGAGCCCGGGCCCACGCCATCCGACGGCCGTTCACCGGGCCTGGCGTTCTGCTGAACGGCCGACTCGGTCCCGACGCCGACCGGTCCAGGCAGCGCCGAGTCCACGGCCTGTGGCCGGTGGTTCCCCCGAGGGCGAAACCTGGGCCGGCTGGGCAATCGGCGTGCCGGGACGGTCTCCATCCAGGGGCACGGCAACAGGCCGTCGGCGGCGCCGACTACGGGGTGGGGAAGCCGCCGAGGGAACCTGAGGCGATGGCGGGCGATCGACGGAGCGCGAGTGATGCGCCATGATCGCCAGGCTGCACCCGTGCACGTCCAGATCGCAGACACAACCCACCACAGGGTGACGGATCCGTCGACCCGGCGGAAGGGGTCGGCCGGACACGGTTTACTCTGCTGCACCTGAACAGCTTTTCGAACCCAGCACTTGGGAAAGGTGTCCCGCGATGTCGCTGAGCCCCGGCGATCCGGAGTCCATAGGCGGCTATACGCTGATCGACCGGCTCGGCAGCGGCGGCATGGGCGTTGTGTATCTGGGCAGCTCGGACTCGGGGCGGCGGGTCGCGGTCAAGCTCGTGCACCCGGCGTATGCGCAGGACGAGGAGTTCCGGACGCGCTTCCGGCAGGAGGTCGCGGCGGCCCGCCGGGTGAGTGGGGCGTTCACGGCCCCGGTGGTGGACGCCGATCCGGACGCCGTACAGCCGTGGATGGCCACGTTGTACGTCCCGGGCCGCACTCTGTCGGACATCGTCGCGAAGGACGGGCCGTTGGGTGGACGCGAGTTGCGCGTGCTCGCCCTGGGTCTGGTCGAGGCGCTGCGGGACATCCACCGGGCCGGTGTGGTCCACCGTGATCTCAAGCCCAGCAACGTCCTGATGGCCGAGGACGGACCCCGCGTCATCGACTTCGGCATCTCGTACGCCGTCGACAACGAAGCCCTCACCATGACCGGCCGGTTGATCGGCACCCCGCCCTTCATGTCCCCGGAGCAGTTCATCGCGCCGCGCGACGTCACCGGGGCCTCGGACGTCTTCTCGCTCGGGTCGCTCCTGGTCTACGCGGCCAGCGGCAACCGTCCGTTCGACGCGAGCAGCCCGTATATGACGGGCTATCAGGTCATGTACGAGGCGCCGGACCTGGACGGGGTCGCCGAGCCGCTTCGGGGCATCGCCGAACGCTGCCTGGACAAGGACCCGGCCGCCCGGCCCGAGCTCGAGGAACTGCGCGGTCTGTTCCGGGCGTTGCCGGACTCCGATCCGTCGGCCGTGACGGGAGTGTCCGTCGAAGCGGCGACCCACCACCGGGTGTCCCGTGGACGCCCCGTTCCGCCGGGCGCGGCCGAGGTCGGGACGAGCGGCGGGAACGGGGGAGGGGACAGCACCCGGATCCGTGACGGGCGCCGAAAGCGACGCGTCCTCGTCGGCCTCGCCGCGGCTCTGGCCGTCACCGGGGTGAGTATCGCGGTGGTGAAGGCCGCGTCGGACCGGGGCGACTCCGCCCAGTCGTCCACCGCACCGACGTCCGGCGCCGCCGTGTCGCCCACCTCCGCTCCCACCGCGCCCGCGTCCGCCCAAGTGACCCTGCCGCCGAAGCACGTGCCGTGGGACTACCAGATAGGCGGCGTGTATCCCC
>Ga0075368_10000250_pt1 | contig 15289 bp, 3 predicted proteins | sample EndMethybrTD3033_FD_71518 | JGI IMG/M metagenome (GOLD analysis project Ga0075368, IMG submission 71518) | Populus endosphere microbial communities from Tennessee, USA - Endosphere MetaG P. TD hybrid TD303-3 | ecosystem: Host-associated > Plants > Roots > Endosphere | place: USA: Tennessee... | reverse complement strand
CGCCTGCTGTTCAAGGGTCCGGTGGCCAGCCTGGACGCGAACCTCAACCCGCAATCGATCCGCGTCACTTATGAAATGGACCAGGGCGGCAAGCCGTTCTGGGTGGGCGGCGTGGACGGCCAGTACCAGCTCACCGACAAGCTTGAAATCGGCGGCATGGTGGTCAAGGACCAGAATCCGGCCGGCGAGTTTTCGATGGGCGGCCTGAACGCCACCTACAAGTTCACCGACAAGACCGTGCTGGTGGCCGAAACCGCGCGCACCAACCGCGACGCGGCGGCGGTCAGCGTGGGCCCGGCGACCGGCGCGATCGTCGGCAGCGGCAACGCCAGCCGCGTCGAGCTGCGCCATTCCGACGGCCCGATCGACGGGCGCATCGCGATCGGCCGCTCGGACATCAATTTCGACAATCCTTCCTCGACCCTGAACCGCGGCCGCAACGAGGCTTCCGGCCGGATCACCTACAAGCTCTCGCCCTCGACCGCGGTGACCGGCGAGGCGCTGCATACCGGCGACCTGTCCACCGGCGCTTCACGCGACGCGATCTCCCTGCGCGCCGACCACGCCTTCGAGAACGGCATCAAGCTGACCGTCGGCATCGCCAACGTGAAGGACGAGAATCCCGCCGCCGCCACCCTGGCCGGCGTGGCCAGCAGCGGGGCGATCGTCACCAACACCGGCTACACCAGCGTGCGCGCGCGCGTGACCGTGCCGGTGCCCAATGTGCCGCAGGCCAGCGTGTTCGGCGAGTACGAAGCGGGCATCAGCGGCGACGAACGCAAGGTGGCCAGCCTGGGCGGCGAGTACAAGTTCTCCGAATTCGGCCGGGTCTACGGCCGCTACGAGTCGGGCAATTCGAACAGCAGCCTGGGCGGCCTGACGACGGTGCAAAAGAGCAACATCACCGTGTTCGGCATCGACACCAGCCTGACCAAGGATACCAAGGCCTTCTCCGAGTACCGCGGCCGCAGCAGCTTCGACGGCAGCGCCGCCGAGGCGGCGATCGGCCTGCGCAACAACTGGCAGATCGCCGAGGGACTGCGCCTGGGCACCTCGTTCGAGCGCGTCCAGCCGTTCCAGCGCCTGGCCACCGCCATCACTTCCAGCGAGGCCACCGCGGTGACCGCGGCGATCGACTACACCGCCAACCCGCTGTGGAAGGGTTCGACGCGCCTGGAACTGCGCTCCAGCGACACCTCCGACAGCATCCTCTCGACCATCGCGGTGGGCTACAAGCTGTCGCGCGAATGGTCGCTGCTGGCGCGCTCCAGCTACAGCCACACCGCGGTCAAGGGCGCGACCCCCGGCGACCAGGACCGCCTGCGCATCCAGGTCGGCGCCGCCTACCGCGACACCGACAGCAACAAGTGGAACATGGTGACCCGCTTCGAGCACCGCGACGAGAAGGACACCACCATCGCCCCGGTGCTCAAGCGCGCCCTCAACCTGGCTTCGCTGCACTTCAATTACCAGCCGGAGCGCTCGCTGATCCTGACCGGCCGCTACGCCACCAAGTACGTCAACGAAGACTCCGGCGGCATCTCCAGCAAGTCCTCCGGCCACCTGATCGCCGGGCGCGCCACCTACGACATCAACAGCCGCTGGGACATCGGCCTGACCGCCTCCCTGCATACCGACGGCGGGCTGTCGAACCGCAAATTCGGTATCGGCCTGGAAGTGGGCTACATGGTGCAGGAAAACCTGTGGCTGTCGGCCGGCTACAACTTCTTCGGCTTCAAGGACAAGGATCTGGCCGGCGCGGACTATACCGACCGCGGCGTCTACGTGCGCATGCGCTACAAGTTCGACGAGACCCTGTTCGACTGGAAGCGCGACGGCAAGTTGCGCGGCGATACCGCGATGCAATGACCGTAAGCCGGCCGGTGCCGGCCAGGGGTGAGAAAATGACCAGAACCATGACGATATTGAAGACGCGAACGCAAGGCTGCCCGCTGCTGCTGGCAAGCCTGCTGCTGGCGTTCGCCTGCACTCCCGCGGCCTGGGCGCAAAGCGCCACCGCTACCCCGGCGCCCGCCACTCCCGCACCGGCCGGGCTGGCGCCTGCCGACGCGCGCATCACCGACCAGGCGATCCGCGCCGACCTCGCCTTCATCCGCACCCAGCTCGAGCGCGCCCAGCGCCTCAACGACAGCGGCATCCAGCCGTTTTCCGCCTACCACTTTGCCAAGGCGGTGCACTGGCTCGACTTCGCCCTCGATGAATACCAGATGAAGAATCGCGGCGGGGTGATCGAGGCCGCGCTGTCCGAAGGCACCAAGCTGCTCGCGCCGATGGAACTCAGGCAGGTCAACCTGCCGATGGACACGCCGCTGGTCGCCGGCGCCGCCCGCGTGCGCGAGGACCTGTGGGCCGCCGCCGCCAGGTTCAAGGCCGACGCCGACGGCTTCCGCTGCGCCGGCGGCGACGTCGCGCGCATGGAAGTGCAACTGGTGTGGGCCGGCTACATCCAGAAGGAACTGGGCTGGCGCAGCGCCAAGCCTTACCTGCAGGCCGCCGAGCGCTATCACCGCGACGCCCTGGCGGCCGCCGAAACCTGTCCGCGCCCGACCGCCGCCAAACAGGCGGCGGACGACGCCGCGCTGGCCAAGCTGCCGCCGGCCAGACAGATCGAGATTCTCGCCGACCGCGTGCACTTCGCCTACGACCGCGCCAATATCGCGGTGGCCACCGCGCCGGTGCTCGACCGCATCGCCTCGGTGCTGCGCGCCAACTTGGGCCTGAGCATCACCATCGAGGGCCACGCCGACGAGCGTGGCGGTGAGGACTACAATCGCAGGCTGTCGCAGCGCCGGGCCGAAGCGGTGCGCGCCTACCTGGGCGCCGCCGGCGTCGAAGCGGCGCGCATGAAGACCGCCGCCTTCGGAAAATCCAGGCCGGAGGTGAAGGCCGCCGATCTCGAGGGCCACGCGGTCAACCGCCGCGTGGTGATCGTGCCCTCGAACCCCGCCGACCTGCAGCTCAAGCCGCAGCGCGACGACCTGCAGTTAGAGAAAAAACGCGGAAAGCAGTAAGCACATGACAACGAACAGGCATATCGGCCCGGATCGACCCGCAGCGCGCACGCGGCGCTGGCTCGCGGTCCTGTGGCTGCTGGTGTGCGGCCTGGCGCTGCTGCCCGCGCCGGCGTCCGCGCAGTTGGTGCGCGCATTCACGGCGCGCTTCTCCGCCAACGTGAACGGCGACATCAAGCTGATCGGCAATACGTCGATGACCTGCAACCCCGCCGGCACGAACGGCGGCAACTGCGTAGCCGCGCGCAACGGCGCCAATTTCAACAACAACGATTTCTCGATGATCCACGACAATACGTCGGGGGACGCCACCACCTTCAACGCCACCAGTTCCAACCTGAACATTCCGGCAACCGCGACGGTGCTCTACGCGGGGCTTTACTGGGGCGGCAACTCGGGTTCGGCGGCGCGCGGCCAGGTGCTGATCAAGTCGCCCACCGCGGGCGGCTTCACCACCGTGAATGCCTCGCAGCTGGACCCGGGCAACGCGGGGGCGCAGTTTACCAACAACTATTCGGCCTTCGCCGACGTCACCAATTACGTCAGGACAGGCGGGGTCGGCTACTACACGGTGGCCAACGTGCAGTCCACCCCGCAGGACCAGACCTGGGGCGGCTGGGGTCTGGTGGTGGCCTACCAGGACAACGCGCAGCCGCTGCGCAACATCGTGATCTACGACGGCTATTCGGTGATCAACAACGCCAGCGGCGCGGTGACGCTGGTCCCGAGCGGCTTTTTGACCCCGCTGTCGGGTCCGATCATCACCCGCATCGGCTCGATGGGCTGGGACGGCGACCGCAACTCGACGGGCGACAACCTGGCCGTCAACGGCACGCCGCTGACCGACGCGCTGAACGTCACCAACAACTATTTCAACTCCTCGCTCTCCGACCTGGGTGCGCTGGCGACCACCAACATTCCTTCGTACAACAATCAGCTCGGGGTAGACGTCGACCGCTCCAACGTACCCGCCGGGGTAATCGCGAACGGCGCCAGCAGCGCCACCATCACCGCCACCTCGACCGGCGAAACCTATTACCTGGCCGTGGTGACCTTCTCCACCGACATTTACGTGCCGGTGATCACGCCCAACGTGACCAAGACCGCCACCGACCTGAACGGCGGCTACCTGCTGGCCGGCGACGTGCTGCGCTGGACCATCTCGATGTCCAACACCGGCCTGGACAGCGGTACCAACCTGGTGCTGACCGACCCGATCCCGAACTACACCACCTATGTGCCCAACAGCCTGCGCATCATTTCCGGCGCCAATGCCGGCCCGAAATCGGATACCGGTCCCACGCCCGGTCCGGAGGATCAGGCGGAAAAGACCGGTACGCTGGGCAGCGCCAATCCGGTAGTGTTCCGCCTGGGTGCGGGCGCCACCAACACCACCGGCGGCACGCTCGCCTACGGGCAGTCCACCTCGCTGTCCTTCGACACGGTGGTCGGCGTGGTGACAGCGGGCACGCAGATTCTCAACACCGCCTCGCTCACCTACAGCGGCCAGACCCTGAGCAACACCAGCTTTTCAACCAGCAGTTCGGCCACCGCGGCGACCGTGATGGGCCCGCCCACCATCACCAAGAGCTTCACGCCGGCAGTGATCGCCGCCTCGCCGGCCACCTCGCAGCTGCGCATCGTGGTGTTCAACCCGGCAGCCAACCCGGCCGCGCTGACCGGTGTGGTGGTGGCCGACACCTATCCGGCCGGCCTGGTCAACGCCGCCGTGCCCAACGCCCAGATCAACTGCACCGCCGGCGCCACCCCCGGCACGCTCACCGGCGGCGTTGCCGCCGGCAATACCATCGGCATGAATCCGGGCGCGACGATCCCGCCCAACGGCAGCTGCACCATCACAGTCAACGTCAGCGCCCCGGCCGGCAATTACACGAATACCACCAGCCCGGTGAGCACCAGCAACGCGGGCAACGGCGCCAGCGCCAGCGCCACGCTGTCGGTAGGCAAGATCGGTATCGCCAAGTCGTTCGGCACCTCGCCGGTCAATGCTGGCACGAACTCGCTGATGACCATCACCCTGACCAACAACACTGCCGCCAATCTTACCGGCGTCGCGTTCACCGACACGTACCCGGTGGACTTGCGAAACGCCGGCGCGGTGGTGACCAATACCTGCGGCGGCACTGCGACCCCCTCGGCCCCCGCCACCAACCCCGGCACCCTGGGCCTGACGGGCGGGGCAATCGGCGCCGGTGCCAGTTGCAGCATCACCATCAATGTCGTCAGCAGCGTCGGCGCTGTCTACAACAACACCACCGGCGGCGCCACCCACGGTGGCGATCTGGTGCCCGGCAACCCCAGCAACACCGCCACCCTGACCGTGGTGGGTGCGCCGACCATCACCAAGAGTTTCTCGCCGGTCTCGATCCCGCGCAGCGGCGTCTCGACCATGCAGATCGTGATCGCCAACCCTAACACCACCACTACCGTGACCCGTGCCGGCGCGGTGTTCCTGGACGCATACCCGACCAACGTGGGGGGGCGCACCCTCAACAACACCAACCCGCGCTCGATCACGATCAACTGCAGCACCGGCTCGAGCGTGGCCCTGACCGCCGGCACCGGGACGGACGGCGGCGCCAATATCGGCCTGTCCGCGCTGACCCTGCTGCCCGGCGGCAGCTGCACGCTGACCACCACCGTGACCCACAGCGGCGGCGCCGCCGCCGCCGCCGACGGCGCCTACAACAACAGCACCGGTGCGGGAACCTACGACAACGCGCCGGCCTCCGCCGCCGGCACCGCGACCCTGACGGTGACCAACACCCAGATGCCGACGCCGGTCAAGGCGTTCACACCTGCCACCATCGGCATCGGCGGTACCAGCAGCATGACGATCACCATCACCGCGCCGGCCGCCGCCTCGCCGATGACCGGCGTGAGCTTCACCGACGGTTACCCCGGCAACCTGTTCAATACCGCCACCGCGCCCACCTCGACCGGCTGCGGCACGCCCGTGCTGACCGCGGCGGCCGGCGGCACCTCGCTGACCATGACCGGCGGCACGGTGGTCAACGGCACGCCCTGCGTGATCACCCAGCAGGTGACCGCCAGCGCAGCCGGCTCGATCACCAATTCGGTCGGCCCGATCACCGCCAACAACGTCTCCAGCAGCGTCATCGCCAGCGGCACCCTGCAGGTGGTCGCGCCGCCGGTGATCACCAAGTCCTTCGGCACCAACCCGGTCGCTACCGCGACCAATTCGCTGCTCACCATCACTCTCACCAACCCAGCCTCCAACCCGATCGCCCTGAGCGGCATCGCGTTCACCGACCCCTACCCCGGCACCCTGCGCAACAACACCGGCGGCGTGGTGACCAGCAACAGCTGCGGCGGCACTCCGGTGGTATCGGGCAACGGCACCATCCCGGGCTCGCTGGCTATCTCCGGCGTCACGCTCGCCGTCGGCGCCACCTGCACCATCACGGTCAATACGCAAAGTGCCGCGGCCGGCACCTTTGCCAACACCACCGGCAATGTCACCAGCACGCAAAGCGGCGCCGGCGCCACCGCGATGGCCACCCTGACGGTCGGCAAGCTGGGCATTACCAAGGCCTTCGCGCCCGCCACCATCCCCAGCGGCGGCGTTACCACCATGACCTTCAGCATCAGCAACGGCTCGGGCGTGGCGCGCACCGGCCTGGCTTTCGCCGACAAGCTCTTCAATATGCAATTGCTCAACGGCGCGGTCGGCGGCACCTGCACCGGCGTAGTCAGCAACGCCGCGGCCGGCGTGACCGGCGATCCGGGGCTGGTGGTTACCGCCGGCGACGTGCCGGCGGGCGGCTGCACGGTCACTTTCCAGGTCACCAGTTCGACGCCCGGCGTACAGCCCAATACCTCAAGCGGCGTGACCCATAGCGCCGACCCGGTCGCCGGCGCGCCCTCCAATACCGCCACCCTGACGGTCACGCCGACGCCCTCGGTGACCAAGAGCTTTGTGCCCTCGTCCACCGGTGTCTACGTATCGCCGGCCGCGCAAACGCTTGGGCAGAACATGACGCGCCTGACCATCAGCATCCTCAATCCCAACACCACCAGCGCGACCGGGGCGACCCTGACCGATACCTACCCGGCCAATATGGTCAACGCCACCACCCCGGGCGTCACCAACACCTGCGGCGGCACCGTCACCGCCACCGCCGGCACCAATACGATCACCCTGGTCGGCGGCACCCTGCCGCTCAACAGCGCCTGCAGCATCGGCGTCAACGTGGTCAGCACGGTGGCCGGCAACTACACCAACACGATTCCCGCCGGCGCGCTGACCAGCAGCCTGGGGCCGAACGCGAACGCCGGCACTGCCGACGTGCAGATCCTGCAGCCGCCGCTGGTGGGCAAGAGCTTCTCGCCCGGTTCGATCGGCATCGGCGCCACCTCGCAGCTGATGATCACCCTGACCAACCCGAATGCCGTCTCGATCACCGGCGCGGCGTTCACCGACACCTATCCCGCCGGCGTGGTCAACGCGGCGGTGCCCAATCCGGTGACTTCCTGCTCACCCGGCAGCGCCACCGCGCCGGCGGCCAACCAGCTGGTGCTCAGCGGCGCCACCATCCCGCCCAACAGCAGCTGCAACGTCACCGTCAACGTGACGGCGGCGGCGGCCGGCAGCTACGTCAATACGCTGGCGGTCGGCGCAGTCACCTCCACCAACGCCGGGTCCAACACCGCGGCGGCCAGCGATACCCTGCTGGTCGGCCGGCCGCGCATCGACAAGGCCTTCGCTCCCAACCCGATCCTGCCCGGCGGCGTCTCGGTGCTGAGCTTCACGCTGACCAATTCCAGCAACGTCGCGATGACTGCCGCCGCGTTCACCGACAACCTGCCTGTCGCGCCCGGTGCGATGGTGGTGGCCAATCCGGCCAGCGCGACCAACTCCTGCGGCGGCACCTTTACCGCCACCGTCGGCGCCAATTCAGTGAACCTGGCCGGCGGCACCGTGCCCGCGGCCTCCACCTGCAACATTTCGGTCCGGGTCACCGCGCCGGTCTCGGGCAACTACAACAACGTCAGCGGCGCGGTCTCGACCAGCGCCGGCACCGGCAACACCGCGGCCGCCACGCTCACGGTGATGGCCGGCCCGACGGTGGCCAAGCTGTTTGCCCCGAGCACGGTGGGCATCAACCAGGTATCGCAACTGACCATTACCGTCAGCAACCCGAACAGCTTTGCGATCACCGGCGCCGCGTTCACCGACACCTACCCCGCCGGCCTGGTCAACAGCGCCACCCCGGCGGGCGCGACCACCTGCAGCGGCGGCAGCGTTACCGCCGCCAACGGCGGCGGCTCGCTGACGCTAAGCGGCGCCACCATCCCGGCCAACGGCGCCTGCACGGTGACGGTCAATGTGATCGGCACCACCGCCGGCGTCAAGACCAATACCCTGCCGGCGGGCCTGGTCACCTCGACCAATGCGCCGCCGAGCGTCAGCCCGGTCGTCACCGCCAATCTCACCGTGCTCAGCCCGCCGGTCATCACCAAGGCGTTCTCACCCGGTGCGTTGACCACGTCGGCAGGGACTTCGCTCCTGACCATTACGCTGACCAATCCCAACACCACCGCGATTACCGGCGCGGGCTTTACCGACAACTACCCCGCCGGCCTGACCAACGCCGCGGCGGCCAATCCGGCCACCACCTGCGGCAGCGGCACCGTGCTTGCCACCAACAACGGCACCTTCATCACGCTGGTGGGCGGGGTGATCCCGGCCTCGGGCTCCTGCACCGTCACCGTCACGGTGGGCGTGACCAGCACGGCGTCGGTTTCGTATTTCAACAACACCGGGCCGGTCGCCACCACCAACGCGGGCACCGGCACCGGCGGCACCGCGACCCTCACCGTCAACGCGCCACCGGTGGTCACCAAATCTTTCGCCCCGGCGGCGGTTGCCGCCATCAATATCAATTCGACCCTGACCATCACCATTACCAACTCGAATCCGGGGCCGGTAACCGGGGTTACGTTCAATGACCAGTTCCCCGCCAATCTGGTCATTAATGGCGCGCTAACAGGGGATAGCTGCACGCTGGCTCCGGCGCTTGATACCACCGGGAACAACGGACTGGTGTTCAATAACGTAACCATCCCGGCCAACACCACCTGCACCGTCAGCATCGCCGTGCGCAGCGGCACCGTCGGGACTTACACGAATTGCATCAACCCGTTCACGCCGGCCAATACCAGCATTACGACGCAGGCCTGTTCGACCTTCCAGGTCGGCGCGTCCAACACTACTCCGCCGAACATCACCAAGACGTTTTCGCCCACCACCATCGGGCCGGGAGGCACCTCTCAGCTGATTTTTGTCATTAACAACGTTGCAGGTGCAGCAGCCACCGCGGTGGCGTTTGCCGACACCTACCCGGCGGGCGTGGTCAATACCAGCCCGGCCAATGTCATCGGCAACTGCGGCGGTGGCACGGTCACCGCAGCGGCGGGCAGCGGCAGCATCACGCTGACCGGTGGCGCGTTGGCCGCAACCACCGGCACCTGCACGATCCAGACCAGCGTCACCGCCGCCGCTGCGGGCATCTACAACAACACCTCGGGCACGGTCAGCGCCACCATCAACGCGGGCACGCGCACCGGCAATACCGCCAGCGCCGCGCTCGTTGTGGCCACGCCGGTCTCGATCGCCAAGGCCTTCGGACCGTCGACCATCAATTCCGGGGGCACCTCGGTCATCACCTTCACCCTGACCAATCCGAACGGCGGGGCGACGATCGCGTCCTTCACCGACGCGCTCAACGGCATGCAGGCAGTGGGCGGCGCGGCCGGGGGCACCTGCGTGGGCGCGGGCAGCAACAACGTCACCGCCGGCGCGACCAGCCTGTCGATCACCGGCCTCACGGTGCCCGGCAGCAGCGTCACCTGCACGGTCACCGTCCCGGTCACCAGCACCACGCCCGGCGTGCTGCCCAACGCGACTTCCGGTGTGACCGCCAACGGCGCCACCGGGGGTCCTTCCAACACCGCCAGCCTGACGGTCAACGCCGGCGCGCCCTCGATCACCAAGGCGTTTTCGCCGGCCACCATAGCGGCCGGCACCAACACCACGATGACCTTCACGCTGACCAATCCGAACGGCGCGCAGCTGACCGGCATGTCGTTTACCGACGGCATGACCAATATGAGCTTGGCGACGGTACCGTCGGTGGGCGGCACCTGCGCGGGCATCACCACCTCGGCCACCGGCGGGGCCACTTCGTTCACCGTGACCGGCGGCACCATCCCGGCCAACGGCTCGTGCACCGTCACCGTCCAGGTCACCAGCAACGTGGTGGGGGTCTGGCCCAACATCAGCTCCGGGGTTACCACCAACGAGACGCCGACCGCCGGTTCGCAGTCCAACACCGCCAACCTGACGGTGCTGACCTCGGGCGCGCCGGTCAGCGGCATCGTCTACAACGATGTGAACGCCAACGGCACGCTCGATAACGCGGAGGACTGGACGGCCGGCACGCCGGTGTTCGTCAACCTGGTCAGCGGCGGGGTGGTGGTGCAATCGGTCTCGCTGCCCGCCGGCACCGGCGCCTACAGCTTCTCCAACGTGGCGGTCGGCAACTACACCATCGTGGTGACCAACAGCAACATCAATGTCGCCGCGGCGGCGCCGGCCACCTGGAGTTTCACCGGCCCGACCACCGGCACCATCACCACCGCGGTGGGCACGACCGGTCTGCCGGGCCAGAACTTCGGCCTGCGCCAGGGCCAGCGCATCAGCGGGCGGGTGTTCCGCGATACCGGCGCGGTGCCGCTGGGCACCACGCCCAACAACGGCATCCTCGATACCAACGAAGCCCCGGCCAACCCGCAGAATCCGGCGCTGCAGCCGGTCGGCTACGCCGGCGTCACGGTCAACCTCTACAACAACGTCAATTGCACCGGCGCGCCCGCGGCGATCACCAGTACCGACGGCAACGGCAACTACACCTTCCCCTCGGCGGCCGCCGGCGGCGCGATCTGCATCCAGAAGATGGCGCCCACCGGCAGCGTCGCCACCGGCGCCAGTTCCGGGGCCACCGCGCTGCCCAGCGGCACCCCCACCGGCGGCTTCACCTACTGCCGCGGTCCGACCGCGTGCGGTGCCCAACTGGTCGACACCATCAGTTTCACCGCCGCCGCCAACACCACTTACGCCAACTTGAACTTCGGCGTGGTCCCGGCCAATACCTTCACCGCCGACCAGACCCAGCAAGGCGCGCCCGGCACCACCCTGAACTACGCCCACACCTACGTGCCGGGCACGGTGGGCAGCGTCACCTTCACCTCCACCGCCGTGGCCCGCCCCAACATCCCCGGCTGGAGCGAAGTGATCTACCGCGACAACAACTGCAACGCCACCCTGGATGCGGGCGAAGCAGTGCTGAGCGGCGCGGTCGCGGTCAACCCCAACGACACCACCGTCGGCGACCCGAGCGCGCGGCGCATCTGCCTGATCGTGCGCGAATTCATTCCGCCGGGCGCGCCGGCCGGCGCCGAGAACCGCGCCACCATCACCGCCGCCTTCGTCTACACCAACGCCAACCCGGCGCTGAACAGCACCCTGACGGTGGTCGACACCACCCTGTCGGGCAGCGCCACCGGCGGCGACGGGCTGCGCCTGCGCAAGGAAGTGTGCAACGTCACCCAGCAACTGCTGCTGGGCAGCCCCTGCAACGCCGCGCTTACCGGCGCCGGGGCGGGCAACGGCTTTGCCGACAACAACGTCGGCAGGTCGGGCGACGAACTGATGTACCGGATCGTCTACAACAACGCCAGCAGCAACAACCTGAGCACCATCGTGATCAGCGACGCCGCGCCGCCCTACACGGTGCGCGCGGCCACTGCCGCCGCGTACGTAACGACTCCGGCGGGGCTGACCAACGGCACGATCACCCAGCCGGCCGCCGGCCAGCCGGGCAACTTCAGCTGGACTTTCACCGGCAACCTGGCCCCCAATCTGCAGGGCGTGGTGACCTTCAGCGTGGTGATCCAGTAACAGCGCGTTTGCCCGGTTTGCCCGCGTAGCGCCTGCTCCAGGGCGGGGCGCTACGCGGATGCACGGATGCGCGCGCCGTCACATTATTGTTACACTGGCGTTTGTATCTGCCGCGCCTTGTTCCTTGTGGAATGCAGGCCGGCAGGGTTGAAATTACCGTCCCGGAGGAAATACCCATGAAGCGTTTGTTGCGTGCCGCCGTCGCGGCCGGTCTGCTATGCGCCATTGCCATGCCGGCAGTGGCCCAGGACACCAAGCTCAAGTTCACTCTCGACTGGCGCTTTGAAGGCCCCGCGGCCCTGTTCCTGGCCGCCGAGAAGAAGGGCTACTTCAAGGCCGAAAAGCTCGACGTCACCATCGACGCGGGCACCGGCTCGGGCGCGGCGGTCACCCGCGTCGCCACCGGCGCCTACGACCTGGGCTTCGCCGACATCTCGGCGCTGATCGAATTCATCGGCAACAACCCGCAGGCGCAGGTCAAGCCGCAGGCCATCTACATGGTCTACGAGTCGACCCCGGCGGCGGTGATGGTGCTGAAGAAATCCGGCATCACCAAGCCGTCCGACCTGAACGGCAAGACGCTGGGCGCGCCGGTGTTCGACGCCGGCCGCAAGGCTTTCCCGATTTTCGCGCGCGCCAACAAGATCGACACTTCGAAGATCGTCTGGAAGACCATGGAGCCGGCGCTGCGCGAGACCATGCTGGCGCGCGGCGAACTGGACGGCATCACCGGCTTTACCTTCACCAGCCAGATCGGCCTGATCGCGCGCGGTGTCAAGAACGAGGACATCACCGTGTTCAAGTACAACGATTTCGGCGCCGAGCTGTACGGCAACGCCATCATCGCGCATCCGAAGCTGCTGGCTGAAAATCCCAATGCGGTGAAGGGTTTCCTGCGCGCGGTCAACCGCGCCATCAAGGACGTGATCGCCAAGCCAGACGCGGCGATCGCCTACGTCAAGGAGCGCGACCCGCTGATCACCGAAGCGACCGAATTGACGCGCCTGAAGATGGCCATCGAGTTCATCGACACGCCGGTGGCCCGCAGCGGCGGCCTGGGCTCGATCAACAAGCTGCGCTTCGACAACACCATCGACCGCACCGTGTCCGCCTTTGGCATCAAGAACGCGGTCAGCCCGGACGGCATCTTCAACTCCTCCTTCCTGCCTTCGGCCGGCGAGCGCAAGCTGTAGCGGCGCAGGGCAACGCAGGGCAGGGCAAGACCGGGCGGGCGAGCCCGGAAAAAAGCCGCGGCAGTCAACGACTGCCGCGGCTTTTTCATTCCGGCCCCGCGCGCGCCGGGAACCGTTGCCGGCCCCGCGCGCATGGTTGATGCCTAGGGCGTGAGCTTCGGATCGGCCGGCGTGCCGCTTACCTTCAGGGCCGCCTTGGTGCGGTTGCTGGAGACCCCGATTTCCACGTTGAGCACGCCGGAGAGCGATTTCTCGATCCCCACGCCGACCTCGCCGGTGACGCTGAGCAGCCCCGAGCTGCCGCGCACGTTCTTGACCGTGAGCCTGCCGCCGGAGGACGCGATGGAGCAGGTGAAGTACTCGGTGAAGCGGGTCGGCCCGGAGGTCTGGGTGCCGGTCTGCGCGGTGCGCGCCAGGTCCAGGCTCTTGACCATCGCCTTGTTGACGTTGACGTCGCCCTCCAGCTGCGGGGCGTCGAACAGCTGCGCCAGGGTGGGCGCGGCCAGGGTCGCGGTGAGCTTGCTGTCCATGGTGCCCGAGACCTGGCTGGCGCCGAAGAAGGCGGTGCTGATCAGGTCGGTCTCCATGCCGCTGACGTCCAGGTTGCCGGCGTACTTCCAGGCGCGGCCCCAGGTCAGTTCGCCGGCGCTGGCGGCGGTGCCGGCGAAATGGGTGATGGCGATGCTCTCGAACTTGATGCCGCCCTCGGTGAGCACGCCCTTGGCGCGCACGCTTTCCCACGCTACCTTGGGGCCGACCGGCCAGAGGATGCCGCGCGATTCGAACTCGCCCTGCCAGCCCTTGTCGTCGGGCACCAGTTGCACCTGGGCCTTGCCGTCGGGCAGCGTGAAGGCGGCCTGCTTGACCTCGCCGCTGGCGCTGAGCAGGATGTTGGCGTTGAACACCGGCACCGGCAGCGCGGTGCCGGTGAGGCTGACCTTGTCGACGTGGATGCGCTGGATCACCATGGTGCCGCGGTTGGCGTCGTGCAGCAGCAGGTTGGCGAATTTGCGCGCCTGCGCGACGTCCAGGGTGATGCCGCTGATATCGATGCTTTTCCAGATCTTCTTGTCGGCGGCCAGCGAGCCCGGATCGGGCACCGCCACCACCAGCGGCATGTTGAGGTCGCCGATGCTCACGTTGGAGAGCTTGAGCTGCGGCGGGAAGGGCTCGAACTTGGCGCTGCCCACGCGCACCGGTTCGCCGAAGCGCGCCGAGGCGGCGGCTTCGATGAGCGCCTTGTCGACCGGCATGAAGTACAGGTAGCCGATGCCGCCGGCCAGGGCCAGCACCACGAATATCCCGATGATCTTGCCCAGCGAAAAGCCGATGCCGCCGCCGCGGCGCACGGTCACCTTGCTTTCCTTGGCCAGGCGCTTGGCTTCGCGCTCGGCGTCCTTTTTTGCTTTCGCGGCGGCCTTGGCGTTCTCCTTGGCCTCCTGCTCGAGTTCCTTGCGCGATTCCTTCTCGATGTCCTTCTTGGCGCGAAGCTCGTCGTCCAGGCCGGCTTCCATGATCGAGCTGGCGCCGCTGGTGTCGGCGAAGGTATCGGGCCCGCTGCCGGCCAGCGGCTTGGGCCCGGCTGCCGGGGCGAAGTCCAGGTCCACCGAGGCGGGCGCCGAGGCGGCCTCGATCTCGGGGGTCAGCGCGGCGGTATAGCGCGCCGCTTCCTCGGCGAGCCGGCGCTCGGCCTCGTCGGCGGCGCGGCTTTCGGCGGTGGCGGCGTTCTCGACGGCGGCGGCGCGGCGGCGCTGTTCCTCGGCGATGGCGGCGCGCTTGGCTTCTTCTTCGCGGCGGCCGCGCTCACGCGCTTCCTGTTCCTCGCGGGCGCGGCGCTCGGTCTGCTCGCGCAGCAGGGCCTCGGCCTCCTCGCGTTGGCGGCGCTCCAGGTCCTCGCGCTCGCGCGCCTCGGCTTCCTGCAGCAGGCGCACGCGCTCTTCGGCGGCGCGCCGTTCGTCTTCGGCAGCGCGGCGCGCGGCCTCTTCGCGCTCGCGGCGCTCGGCTTCGTCGCGCTGGCGCTGTTCGTCGGCGCGCTGGCGCGCGGCGGCTTCCTCGGCGGC